>FWPU01001325.1_pt1 | contig 74664 bp, 64 predicted proteins | sample 2228361 | NCBI WGS metagenome assembly FWPU01 (sample SAMEA103939777, study PRJEB20133) | metagenome | reverse complement strand
CGCTAGGCGAGCTGCGCGCGGCCTACGAGCTGGCCGACGGGCTTCGCGGCAAGCCGGGCGCGATCGGCGAGCGGGCGCGCGCTCTCGGGGAGTCGCTCGAGGCGCGAGGCCCCTCGGCGCTCGGCATCCCCGCGGGCGAGCTCGCGCTTTGCACGGCGCGCGCCCGCCTGCGCGAGGGCCGCGCCCAGGAGGCGCGCGACGTCCTCGCCCCGCTCCTCGCCGACGGACACCCGCTGCGCGGCAAGGCGGCGCTCATCGTCGCGCGCAGCTACGGACGCGGCGCACCGGTGGAGGCGGCGGCGTACGAGATCGCGATCCGCTCGTCGCGCGCCGCCGACGTCGCCGGCACGGCGCTCTTCGAGCGCGGGCGCATCGCGTGGAACCGCAACGAGGACACGGCCGCGGATCGCGATTTCCAGGAGCTCGTCGAGCGCTTCCCGCAGCACGCGAGCGCCGGCGAGGCGCTCTACGCGCGCGCCCGGATCGCCGAGGCGCGCGGCGACGAGCGCGGTGCGATCCGACTCTACGAGGAGGTCGCGGCGCGCCACCCCGGCTCGCAGATCGCCGCCGAGTCGGCCTGGCGCGCGGCGTTCGTGCGCTACCGGAACGGCGACCACCAGTGTGCGGCGGCGGCGTTCGCCGCCCTCTCCGGACGCGACGACGCGACGTACTGGCGGGCGCGCGCCCTCGAGCAGGCGGGCGATCGCGCCGCGGCGCGCGCCCTCTACGAGGAGCTGCGCGCGCAGCGCCCGGAGAGCGGCTTCGCCTGGTGGATCGACCGGCGGATCGGACCGCCGGAGGGGGCGCGCTGGCCCGGCGTGCAAGATGCGGTGCGTCCCGCCGCTGCGTCGGCGAGCCCGCCGCCGCTCGGCGGTGCCGCCGCCTACCACTTCGACCGCGCCCGGATCCTCACCGACCTCGGGCTCCGCTCGGACGCGGTCCGCGAGCTGCAGGCGACCGAGGCGTCGACCGGCCCGGGGCCCTTCCTCCTCGACGCGTACGACGCGGCCGGCGCGCACGCGGCGGCGGTCCGGCTCGCGATCCGCCTCCAGAAGGCCGGGCACGCAGGCGTGCACCGCTGGCTCTTCCCGCGCCCCTACGCCGACGTGTTCGCCCGCGGCGCGCTCGAGGCGCGGGTCGATCCCCTGCTGCTCGTCTCGATGGCGCGCCAGGAGAGCCTCTTCGATCCGGTCGCGGTGTCACCCGCCGGAGCGCGCGGCATCCTGCAGCTCATGCCCGACACCGCGGCGCGGGTCGCGGGCGCGCCGGTCGACGCGAGCACGCTCTCCGACCCGCGCGCCAACGTCGCGCTCGGCGCGCGCTACCTCGGCCGCCTCCTCGAGCGCTTCGACGGCCGGATCATCCCCGCCGTCGCCGCGTACAACGCAGGTCCCGAGGCGGTCGAGCGCTGGCTCGCGAGCACGCCGGGGGTTGCGGGCGACGAGTTCGTCGAGCGGATCACCTACCGCGAGACCCGCGACTACGTGAAGGCGGTGCTCCGCAACTACCGCGCCTACCACCTGCTCTACGGCGACGGCGAGCTACCCTCGCCGCGCCTCTTCTGAGCGCACGCCGCAACGCGCGCCGTTGCGCTCAGGCGGCGCGCGCCGCGAGCGCCTTCGCGAGCCGCGCCACCACGCCGCCGAAGGCGCCGTTCGACAGCGCGACCACCACGTCGCCCGGCTCCGCCTCGCGCTCGACGATCTCGGCCAGTGCCGCGAAATCGTCGAGCGCCGCCGCCCGGCGCCCGGCGTCGGCGATCGCCCGCGCGGCCTCCGCGGTGGAGAAGCGCTCCTCGGGCGCGAGCTGCGCGGCGTTGTGCACCGGCCCGATCAGCACCCGGTCCGCCGCCGCGAGGGCGCGTGCGATCTCGACCTGGAAGGTGCGGCGCCGGCTCGTGTTCGATCGCGGGTCGAAGAGCGCCCAGAGGCGTCGTCCGGCGTAGCGGCTCCGCACGGCGGCGAGGGTCGCGGCGATCGCCGTCGGGTGGTGCGCGAAGTCGTCGATCAGCGTGACCGGCGAGTCGAGGACCACCTCCTGCCGGCGGCGCACGCCGCGGCAGGACGCCGCGGCGCGCGCGATCGCCGCAGCCTCGACGCCGAGCGCGCGGCACATCGCCGTCACGCCGAGCAGGTTGCGCGCGTTCATCACGCCGAAGAGCGGCGTCGTGAGCTCGATCGACTCGCCCGGCCCGGCCGCGGTGAAACGGAGCCCCTCCGGCCCGTCGACCACCGAGCGGACGCGCCAGTCGGCCTCGACCTCGGGCTCGCCGCTGAAGGTGGTGAAGGACCTTCCGGAGCGGGCCGCGACCTCGATCGCGTGCGGGAAGTCGGCGCACACGACGAGCGGCGCGCCCGTGGGCAAGAGCTCGATGAGGCGCGCGAAGCTCTGCTTCACGTGCTCGAGGTCGCGGTAGATGTCGGCGTGGTCGAACTCGACCGCGTTCAGCAGCACGGCGGCGGGCCGGTAGTGGAGGAACTTTGCCTCCTTGTCGAAGTACGCGGAGTCGTACTCGTCGCCCTCGAGGACGAACTCGCGGGCCGTGCCGAGCGCGTAGCTCCGCGGCAGGTCGAGCGGCAGGCCGCCGATGAACCAGCCCGGGTCGCGGCCCGCCGCGCGGAGCACGCTCGCGAGCAGCGTCGCGGACGTGGTCTTGCCGTGCGTCCCCGCGACCACGATCGGGAAGCGGCCCGGCAGGCACAGCCACTCGAGCGCCTCGGGGAGCGACACGGTCGGGATGCCGCGCACGCGCGCGGCGATGGCCTCCGGGTTCTTCGCCGTGATCGCGTTGCCCATGACGACCAGGTCGGGGCGCGGCTCGAGGTTCTCCGCGCGGTAGCCGCGCGCGACGGGCACGCCGAGGCTCGCGAGCTGCTCGCTCGCCGGCGGATAGATCTCGAGGTCCGAGCCGCGCACCCGGTGGCCGAGCTCCGTCAAGAGCCCGGCGAGCGCCGCCATGCCGACGCCGCCGATCGCCGTCAGGTGAATGGTCTGGGGCCCGCGCAGCTCGATCACGAGACCGCCTCGACGACCAGGTCGTGGATGCGCGGCCGGAACTCGGCGAGCTTGTCGTTGTCGCGCGACGGGTGGACGCGGTTCGAAAGCAGGATCACGTTCAGGTCGCGCTCGAGGTCGACCCACAGCGACGTCCCGGTGAAGCCCAGGTGACCGACGGTGCGGGGCGACATCTTCGTACCCGCGCTCGAGCGCTCGGGCGACGGCGTATCCCAGCCGAGCGTACGCGTCGAGCCCGGCACCGACTGGTCGATCGTCCACATCTGCTCGACGAGCTCGCGCGGCAGAAGCCCGGGCCCGCCGCGCGCGATGGCCTTCAGGTGGTTGGTGAGCTGGTCGATGTCGCGCGCCGAGCCGAACAGCCCGGCGTGCCCCGCGACGCCGCCCATCGCGAACGCGTTCTCGTCGTCGACCTCGCCGCAAAGCACGCGCTTGCGCCACGGGCAGCGCTGCGTCGGCGCGATCATGTCGGCAATCGGCTCGAGGCGCTTCACGCGGATCTGCGACAGGTCGATGAACGACATGGCGCGCAGTCCGAGCGGGCCGAAGATGCACGTCCGGCAGAAGCGGTCGAGCATCTGCCCGGAGACCGTTTCGACGAGCTGGCCGAGCAGCATGAAGCCGAGGTCGCTGTACACGACGCGCGTGCCCGGCGGCGCCGCGAGCTTCTCGCGGTGGATCTGCTCGTAGATCCACTCCTTCGCCTCCCGGCTCGCGACGAAGTTGGGCCGCCCGCGCCGCTGCATCGCGGTCACCTCCTTGTAGTAGGGACGGTGCGCGGCGAGGCCGGAGGAGTGGGTGAGCAGGTGGCGGAAGGTGACGTGCGTCTTCCCGTGCACGCCGAAGTTGTGGAAGAAGCGCGTCACCCGGTCGTCGAGCGACAGCCGCTTGTCCTTGACCAGGAGCATGACCGCCAGCGTGGTCGCGAGCGGCTTGGTGAGCGACGAGAGGTCGAACACCACGTCGGCGCGCATCGGGACGCGCTCGGGCTCGATCGAGCGCAGGCCGACCGCGCGCTCGAAGAGCACCTCGCCGCCGCGGCTCACGAGGAGGACGGCGCCGGGGAAGACGCCGCGCTGGGCGGCGTCCTCGAGCGCCTGCTCGACCGCCGAGAAGCCCATCTCATGACACCACGGGCTCGAGCCCGGCGAGCTCGCCCCCGCCGCCCCCCGCCTCGGCGGCCGCGGACGGCTCGCCGACGCGGAGGCGGACTTCGACACCGAGCGGCACCGCGAAGTGCACCTCGCCGTGGCCGAGCGGCGCCCCGAAGGCGATCGGCACCTCGAGCCCGCCGAGGCAGTCGAGGATGGTCTCGCAGAGCTCGTCCGGCGGCCCGCAGTCCGGCATCGCGCCGAAGACGATGCCCCGGACCCCGGACAGCGCGCCGGACTGGAGGAGCTGGGTGAGCATGCGGTCGATGCGCCGCAGCGGCCGTTCCCGGACGTCCTCGAAGAGCGCGATCGTGCCGGCGAAGCGGGGGGCGAGCGGCGTGCCGACGAGCGAGACGAGGACGCTCAGGCAGCCGCCGACGAGCGGCCCGGAAGCCTCGCCCGGGACGAGCGCCCGGGGAAGCGGGACCGTCCACGAGGCCTTCCCCGCGGCGAGCGCGAGCAGGTGCTCGAGGGTGCCGACCTCCTGCTGGCGGACGAGGTCGTGGGCCACCATGGGACCGTGCAGGGCGGCGACCCCGGCCCCCTGGACGAGGAGCTGGAGGAGCGCGGTCGCGTCGCTGAAGCCGATGCACAGCTTGGCGCGCTCCCGGATCCAGGCCGGGTCGACCTGGGGCAGGATGCGGGCGACGCCGTAGCCGCCGCGGGCGCACCAGACGGCGCGCACGTCCGGGGCGTCGAACGCCTCGAGGAGCTGGCGCCGGCGCTCCTCGTCGGTGGCGGCGAAGTAGCGGTACCCCGCCGCCACCTCGGGCACGCTCACCCGGAAGCCGAAGCCCTCGAGGACCCTCACCCCCTCGGCGAGCCGATCGGGGTCGACCTTCCCCGAGGGCGTCACGACCGCGACCCGGTCTCCCGGGCGCAGCGCCGCCGGCTTGATCAGCCTCGCTGCATCCATGCCTGCACCCCGCCGCTACCGTCCGCCGCGACCGGTAACAACACAACCGCCCCGCGGAGTCGAGAACGTTCCGCCGCCCGGCGGATGAATCCGGTTGCAACGGGAGCCGCGCGTGGTACCCGAACTTGGATCGAGGATCGCGAGCGAGGCCCGCCCGCCGCTCGTTTCCTTCGTCTAGTCGCCTCCCGTGCGCATGACGCAGCAACAGCTCCTCGGGCTCGGCCGTTCGGTCGTGGACGCTCTTCTGCGTGCCGGCCTGATCGAGCTGCCCGGCACCCCCGACGCGGCCGCCCAGGCGGTCGCCTTGCAGCTCGAGGCCTACTTCAAGGCGGCGGCGGCGCTCGAGGCCGACGCCGAGCGGCTCGCCGACGAGCACCTGAAGGGTGTGCGGGCCGGCACGGCCGGAATCGACCGGCGCCGCGTGGTCCAGATGATCAAGGAGAAGCTCGCGGCCGAGCGCGGGCTTCCGGTGTGACGATGCGGCTCAGCGAAGCTCTCTCCTCGCACCTCGCACACCGCGCCCTCGAGGCCCTCAAGGCCTCGGGCGCCAAGGTCCGGAACGACCGCCTGGCGCTCACCGAGATCAAGCAGGCCCTCGCCCGGGCCCTCGACCGCGATCCGCGGATCGACGAGATCGTCGTCCGCCGGATCGCCTCCCTCAGCCGGCCGGTACCGCCCGGCAGCGCCGAGTACGAGATCCTCTACCGGCAGTATTACGAACAGGAGTTGCGCAAGCGGCGTTCGTGACGCCGCGTTTGGCCTTGACACCCACCCGGGCGTGGTTATGAACGCGCCGTCTTGGCGCGGTTGCACCCCCGGCAGAGGTGCAACTGTCGAACCTACCGAGCAATTTTGATTCCTCGGGAATCGCGAGAAAGGAGAGGGAGTTGATGAAGATCCGACCGTTGCAGGACCGCGTCATCGTCAAGCGGGTCGCGGAGGAGGAGCGTTCGAAGGGCGGTATCATCATCCCCGACACGGCCAAGGAGAAGCCGCAGGAGGGGAAGGTCATTGCCGTCGGCAAGGGCAAGATCGAAGAGGACGGCAAGGTTCGCCCGCTCGACGTGAAGGCCGGCGATCGGGTGCTGTTCGGCAAGTACGCGGGCACCGAGATCAAGATCGACGGCGAGGAGCACCTCATCCTGCGTGAGGACGACATCCTCGGCGTCATCGAGTGATGGCCACCACGATTCCCGACAGCGACCACTGAGTCATTCAGGGAGGATTTTCAGGAATGGGAGCTAAGATCGTTCGCTTTGGCAGCGATGCCCGAGAAAAGGTGCTGCACGGCGTCAACATTCTCGCCGATGCGGTGACCGTCACCCTGGGCCCCAAGGGCCGCAACGTCGTCCTCGAGAAGTCGTTCGGGGCGCCGAACATCACGAAGGACGGTGTCACGGTCGCCAAGGAGCTCGAGCTCGAGGACAAGTTCGAGAACATGGGCGCCCAGATGGTGAAGGAGGTCGCCTCGAAGACCTCGGACGTGGCCGGTGACGGCACCACCACCGCTACCGTCCTCGCCCGGTCGATCTTCGTCGAAGGCGCGAAGATGGTCGCCGCGGGCCACGATCCCATGTCGATCAAGCGCGGCATCGACAAGGCCGTCGCGCACGTCATCAACGAGCTCAAGCAGCTCTCGAAGCCGACCAAGGACCAGAAGGAGATCGCCCAGGTCGGCACCATCTCGGCGAACAACGACCCGACCATCGGCGGCATCATCGCCGAGGCGATGGACAAGGTCGGCAAGGACGGCGTGATCACGGTCGAGGAGGCCAAGGGCCTCGAGACCACCCTCGAGGTCGTCGAGGGCATGCAGTTCGACCGCGGCTACCTGTCGCCGTACTTCGTCACCGATCCGGACCGGATGGAGTGCGTCCTCGAGGATGCCCTCGTGCTGATCCACGAGAAGAAGGTCAGCAACATGAAGGACCTTCTGCCGATCCTCGAGCAGATCGCGAAGACCGGCAAGCCGTTCCTGCTGATCGCCGAGGACGTCGACGGCGAGGCGCTGGCGACGCTGGTCGTGAACAAGATCCGCGGCACGCTGCACTGCGCGGCGGTGAAGGCGCCTGGCTTCGGTGATCGCCGCAAGGCGATGCTCGAAGACATCGCGATCCTCACCGGTGGCCGCGTGATCGCCGAGGAGCTCGGGCTCAAGCTCGAGAACGTGACGCTGAACGACCTCGGCCGGGCGAAGCGGATCGTCATCGATAAGGACAACACGACGATCATCGACGGCGCTGGCAAGAAGCAGGAGATCCAGGGCCGCGTCCAGCAGATCCGCAACCAGATCGAGGAGACCACCTCGGACTACGACCGCGAGAAGCTGCAGGAGCGCCTTGCCAAGCTGATCGGTGGTGTGGCGGTGATCCGGGTCGGCGCGGCGACCGAGGTCGAGATGAAGGAGAAGAAGGCTCGCGTCGAGGACGCGCTGCACGCGACCCGTGCGGCGGTCGAGGAGGGCATCGTCCCCGGTGGCGGTGTGGCCCTGCTCCGCAGCTCGGCGAACCTCGACAAGGTCCAGGTGGAGGACGCCGAGCGCGTCGGCGTGAACATCGTCCGCCGGGCCTGCGAGGATCCGCTGCGCTGGATCGCGGCGAACGCGGGTCAGGAGCCCTCGATCGTCCTCGACCGCGTCCGCAACGGCAAGGGGTCGTTCGGCTTCAACGCGGCGACCGAGGAGTACGAGGATCTCTACAAGGCGGGCATCATCGACCCGACCAAGGTCGTCCGCACCGCGCTGCAGAACGCGGCGTCGGTGGCCGGCCTGCTCCTCACGACCGAGGCGATGATCGCCGAGAAGCCGGAGGAGAAGTCTGGCGCCGGTGCCGGCATGCACGGTGGGATGGGAGGCATGGGCGGCATGATGTGAGCCGCTCCGGCTCGCATCGAGGCGGCGAGAGGGCGTGGGGCGACCCACGCCCTCTCGCCGTTTGCGGATCTGTAAGATTGACTTCGCTCCGGGCGGTCACTAGGGTTCGATCCACCTGCCCCCGGAACCTCGATTCCATCCATCCTCGGGCCGTTCGCTTTCGCTGATGTTCGACTCGCTCGCCGACAAGCTCGAGAACGTCTTCCGGCGCATTCGCGGCACCGGACGCCTCACCGAGGCCAACATCGATGAGGCCATGCGCGACGTGCGCATGGCGCTGCTCGAAGCGGACGTCCACTTCCAGGTCACCAAGGACTTCATCGAGCGCGTGCGGGCGCGCGCGGTGGGCCAGGAGGTGCTCCGGAGCCTCACGCCCGAGCAGCACCTGATCAAGATCGTCCACGAGGAGCTCGTGGCGATCATGGGCGGCGCGGCGGGCAAGCTCGACCTCGCCGGCGACCCTCCCGCGGTCATCATGCTGGTCGGCCTCCAGGGCTCCGGCAAGACGACCACCGCGGCGAAGCTCGCGCGCCACCTGCTGACCACGCGCAAGCGCCGGCCGTACCTCGTGCCGCTCGACCTCTCGCGACCGGCCGCGATCCAGCAGCTCAAGACGCTCGCCGCGCAGGTCGGTGACGGCTGCGGCGTGCACGACACGCCCGAGCAGGGCGGCAACCCGACGCAGATCGCGCGCGCCGCCGTCGAGCGAGCGCGCAACGCGGGCTTCGAGACGGTGATCCTCGACACCGCCGGTCGCCTCGCGATCGACGAGCCGCTGATGGCCGAGCTGCGCTCGGTGCGCGACGCCGTCAAGCCACTGCAGACGATCCTCGTCGCCGACGCGATGACGGGTCAGGACGCGGTCGCGGTCGCGAAGGGCTTCCGCGACGGCATCGGCATCGACGGCGTCATCCTCTCGAAGATGGAAGGTGACGCGCGCGGCGGCGCCGCGCTGTCGATCCACGCGACCACCGGCAAGCCGCTGCTCTTCGTCGGTGTGGGCGAGAAGCTCGACGCGCTCGAGGTCTTCCACCCCGACCGCGTCGCGTCACGCATCCTCGGCATGGGCGACATGCTGTCGCTCATCGAGAAGGCGCAGGCAGCCTACGACCAGAAGCAGGCCGAGCAGCTCCAGGCGAAGCTCAAGAAGGACACCTTCACCCTCGAGGACTTCCGCGACCAGCTCCGGGCGGTGAAGAAGATGGGCTCCGTCGCGGACCTGATCGGCATGATCCCCGGCATGAAGCGCTTTGCGCGGGGCAGCGAGCTCGCCGGCGCCGACGAGGAGCTCAAGCGCATCGAGGCGATCATCAACTCGATGACCAAGCAGGAGCGCCGCGACCACCTGATCCTCAACGGCAGCCGCCGCAAGCGCATCGCGATGGGCAGCGGTACGAGCGTCGCCGAGGTCAACAAGTTCCTGAAGCAGTACCAGCAGGCGAAAAAGATGATGAAGACCTTGAGTCGAGGAGGCGGCAAGGGGATTCTTGCCCAACTGCAAGGCGGGCGTTAACACTAAGCGATCCGGGTCGGCCGAAACCCGGCGCGGCCGCGACGGCGACCTGCCGGAGCGCCGAGTGCCGCGCTTCCCGGACCCCGCAAAGGCAGGCGACGTCAAGGAGATACCGATGGCAACGAAACTCCGGCTCACCAGACACGGCAGCAAGAAGCGCCCGTTCTACCGCATCGTGGCCGCCTCGAGCGGCGCGCCCCGGGATGGCCGCTTCATCGAGCAGCTCGGCCACTACGACCCGACGAGCAACCCCCCGGTCATCCACCTGAAGCTCGACAAGGTCGACACCTGGATGCGCCGCGGGGCGCAGCCGTCCGAGACGGTCGCGCGCCTCATGAAGAAGGCGGGCTGGAAGCCGTCCGGCTCCTCCGCCAAGGCGCCCGACGCGGCCTCCGAGGGCTGAACACATGAAAGAGCTCGTCGAGATGTTGGCGAAGCACCTCGTCAATCACCCCGAGGCCGTCGAGGTGAAGGAGACGCAGGGTGACACCGCCTCGGTCATCGAGCTGCGCGTGGCGATGGAGGACCTCGGCAGGATCATTGGCAAGCAGGGCCGTACCGCCAAGTCGATCCGGACCCTGGTCAACGCCGCGGCTTCGCGTCTGAACCGCAAGGTGGTCCTCGAGATCATCGAAGACAAGTAGAGCTACGCACGCCCCCAACTCCGACCTCCGCCCCTCCACCATCGCCGTGGGCGAGCTCGTCGCCGGGCACGGAGTCCGCGGCCTGGCACGGGTCAAGCCCTACAACCCGACCTCCCCGACCCTGACCACCTGCGAGAGCGTGTGGCTCGTCCACGGGCCATCGGGACGACGTGCGTCGTTCCGCATCCGTGAGTGCCGGCGGCACCGCGGTCACTTCCTGCTCGGCTTCGAGGGGATCGCGAGCCTGAACGACCTCGAGCCGTGGATCGGCAGCGTGGTCGAGGCGGACGCGTCCAGCATCCCGAGCCCCGGAGAGGACGAGATCTACCACTTCGAGGCGCTCGGCCTCGAGGTCCGGACGGTCTCCGGCGAGCCCCTCGGCACGGTGGTCGAGGTGATGGCGCTGCCCGCGCAGGACGTCTGGGTGATCCACGGCGCGCCCGGCGCGAACGGGCGCCCGCGCGAGGTTCTGCTACCGATCGCCCCGAACGTGGTGCGCGAGATCGACCTGGTCGCGCGGCTCGCGACCGTCGACCCGCCGCCCGGGCTCGTCGAGCCGTAGGCCGCCGCGCATGCGCATCGACATCCTGACGATCTTCCCCGAGTACTTCTCGGGCATCCTGACGACCAGCCTGATCGGCAAGGCACGCTCGCGCGGCACGCTCCAGATCGAGGTGCACCAGCTCCGCGACTGGGCGACCGACCGCCACCGCACGATCGACGACACGCCCTACGGCGGCGGCTACGGGATGGTGATGAAGGTCGAGCCGCTCGTCGCGGCGCTCGAGGCGATCGCCCCGCCCGGCGCGACGCGCATCCTGCTCACCGCGCGCGGCCGGCTCTTCACGCAGGAGATCGCGCACGAGCTCGCCGAGCGGTCGCACCTCGTCCTCCTCTGCGGGCGCTACGAGGGCGTCGACGAGCGGGTCACGAGCTACGTCGACGACCAGCTCTGCATCGGCGACTACGTGCTCTCGGGGGGCGAGGCGGCGGCCACGGTGGTGATCGACGCCGTCTCCCGCCTTGTCCCGGGCGTGATCGGCACGCCGGGCTCGCTCGCCGAGGAGTCGTTCAGCTCGGGGCTCCTCGAGTACCCCCAGTACACCCGCCCCGAGGTGTTCCGCGGCGAGCGGGTGCCCGAGGTGCTGCTCTCGGGCAACCACGCCGAGATCGCGCGCTGGCGGCGGGCCACCGCGGAGGAGGCGACCCGGGCCCGGCGCCCCGACCTCCTGGCCCGGTGGGCCGCCAAAAAAGACGAGTGAAATCAACGCTCTACGTCGCCCTGCTGCACCACCCCGTGCTCGACCGGGAGGGGCGGACGGTGACCACCTCGATCACCAACATCGACGTCCACGACATCGCCCGCTCCGGGCGGACCTTCGGCGTCCGGCGCTTCTACGTCGTCCACCCCGTCCCCGGGCTCCGCTCGCTCACCCAGCGGATCATCGACCACTGGCGGAGTGGGTATGGACATCGTTACAACCCCTCCCGCTACGAGGCGCTGGGCCGGGTCGAGGTGCAGCCGGATCTCGACCACGTCCTCGCCGCGGTGGAGCAGGATTGCGGGCGCATGCCGCGGCTCTGCGCCACCTCGGCGCGCGAGCGCCCCGGGGCGATCGGGTTCGATGAGATGGCCGGGCGGCTCGCGACGAGCGAGGACGCCTGGCTGCTGCTATTCGGCACGGGTTACGGTATGGCGGAAGAGGTCTTCGCGCGCTGCGAGGCGCATCTCGAGCCGGTTCGCGGCGTCGACGGGTACAACCACCTGTCGGTGCGCGCAGCGGCTGCCGTCATCCTCGATCGGTTGACACGGCACCGCTGAGACGCGGGGCTTCTTTTCGAAGGGATCGACAATGAACGTCATCGACGCGATCGAACGCGAGCAGCTGCGCAAAGACGTCCCGGACTTCCGGCCGGGCGACACGGTCCGCGTCCACGTGAAGGTGGTCGAGGGCGAGAAGGAGCGCATCCAGGTGTTCGAGGGCGCCGTGCTGCGACGCAGCAACGGCGGCATCCGCGAGACGTTCACCGTGCGCAAGGTGTCGTACGGCGTCGGGGTCGAGCGCACCTTCCCGCTCCACTCGCCGCGCATCGACCGGATCGAGGTCGTGACGCGCGGCAGGGTGCGCCGCGCGAAGCTCTACTACCTGCGTGACCGCTCCGGGAAGGCCGCGCGCATCAAGGAGGAAGGGCTCACGCGGTGACCCTCGAGCGCGGGCCGTTCCCGTCGCCCGGAGCGGGCGAGCACGGCGAGCGCTTCAAGCACGAGATTGCCGCTGACGTCTCGATCAGCGGCCGCATCGCCTTCCCCGGGAACGCGCGCATCGACGGTCGCCTCTCCGGCGAGGTGCGCGCCGACGCCCTGCTCGTCGTGGGTCCCACCGCCGTGCTGCGGGCCAACGTCCGCGCACACCAGCTCGTGGTCTACGGGACGATCGAGGGCGACGTCCGGCAGACCGACAGCGTCGAGCTCAAGCCCGGCTCCCGGCTGATCGGGGGCCTCGAGGCACGCAAGGTCGTGGTGCACGCGGGCGCCGTGTTCGAGGGACGCTGCGCGATCGGCCCGCGCGAGCCCGCGTCGCCGACCGCGCTGCACGCGGCGCAGGGCAAGCCGGCTCAGGCCTGACGCGGCAGCGGCGCCTCCGCCGGCGCCTCCTTCGCGGACTTCGCGATCGGGAAGACGTGGCACGCGACCGCGTGCGTCTCGTCGCCCTCGAGCACGGGGCGCTCGCGCCGGCAGCGCTCCTCGGCGTACGAACAGCGCAAGTGGAACGCGCATCCGGGAGGCGGCGCGATCGGGCTCGGCACGTCGCCCGGGAGGATGATGCGCTTCTCGCGCCGCTCGGGATCGGGCTCCGGGACGGCGGACAGCAACGCGCGGGTGTACGGGTGGTGCGGCGTCTCGATGATCCGCTCGGTCGTGCCGAGCTCGACGATCCGCCCGAGGTACATGACCGCGATCCGATAGCTCAGATGCGCGACGACGCGCAGGTCGTGCGCGACGAAGAAGTAGGCGAGCCCGTGCTTCGCCTGCAGGTCGGCGAGCAGGTTGATCACCTGCGCCTGCACCGACACGTCGAGCGCCGAGACCGGCTCGTCGCACACGAGAAAGCGCGGCCCGACGGCGAGCGCACGCGCGATGCCGATCCGCTGCCGCTGGCCGCCGCTGAACTCGTGCGGGTAGCGGTTCGCGTGCTCCGGCCGGAGCCCGACCTCGGTGAGGAGCCGCGCGACCATCTCGCGCTTCGCCGCGCCGCGCGCGATGCGGTGGATCTCGATCCCCTCGGCGATGATCGAACCAACCTTCATCCGCGGATCGAGCGAGCCGTACGGATCCTGGAAGACGATCTGCATCTCGCGGCGCAAGCGGCGAAGCTCGCGCGCCTTGAGCCGCGCGAGCGGCTGGCCGTCGAACAGCACCTCCCCCGCGGTGGGCTCGAGGAGCCGCAGCAGCAGCCGCCCGAGCGTCGACTTGCCGCAGCCCGACTCGCCGACCACGCCGAGCGTCTCGCCGGCGTGGATGGTCAACGACACGTCCTCGACGGCGCGCACCACGTCGCGGTGGCGCCCGAAGAACCCGCCGCCGAGCCGGAAGTGCTTGACGAGGCCGCGCGCCTCGACGAGCGGCCGACCGGGAGCGGCGGGCGCCGTCATGCGATCTCCTCGCCGCCGGTGAGCGCGTAGAAGCACGCGACCGTGCGCCCGGGCGCGATCGGCTCGAGCGCCGGGTCCTCCGCCGCGCAGCGCTCCTTCGCCCGCGGGCAGCGGTCGCGGAAGCGGCAGCCCGACGGGAGCCGCGTCGGGTCGGGAAGCTGGCCTGCGATCGCGACGAGGCGCCCGGTGCGGCGCTCGAGGCTCGGAAGCGAGGCGAGCAGCGCCGCGCTGTAGGGATGGGCCGGCGCGGCGAAGAGCTGCGTGGTGGGCGCGTGCTCGACGATGCGCCCGGCGTACATGATCGCCACCTCGTCCGCCTCGGTCGCGACGACGCCGAGGTCGTGCGTGATCAGCAGCAGGCTCATCCCGAGCCGGTCCTTGAGGCCGCGCAGGAGGTCGAGGATCTGCGCCTGGATCGTCACGTCGAGCGCCGTGGTCGGCTCGTCCGCGATCAGCAGCTCCGGCTCGCAGGCGATCGCCATCGCGATCATCACGCGCTGGCGCATGCCGCCCGAGAGCTCGTGCGGGTATGCGTCGACGCGCCGCTCGGCGTCCGGGATCTCGACGAGCCGCATGAGCTCGACGGCGCGCGCCCGCGCCGCGGCCTTGTCGAGCGCGCGGTGCACGCGCAGCACCTCGGCGATCTGCGAGCCGACCGTGAACACCGGGTTCAGCGAGGTCATCGGCTCCTGGAAGATCATCGCGAGACGGGAGCCGCGCAGCTCGCGCAGCGCGCGCTCGTCGAGCTTCAGGAGGTCCGTCCCTGCGAAGCGGATGCTGCCGCTCCGGACCCGGGCGTTCGGGTCGAGGAGCCCGAGGATCGCGAGCGAGGTGACGCTCTTGCCGCAGCCCGATTCGCCGACCAGGCCGAGCGTCCGGCCGCGCTCGATCGTGAAGCTCACCCCGTCGACCGCGCGCACCATCCCGCGCGCGGTCTCGAACTCGACCACCAGGTCACGCACCTCGAGCAACGGCTCGCCGGGCGCGGTGGCGCGGGCGGGCGCGGCGCTCACGCGCGGGTCTCCGCGCGCGGGTCGAGCCGGTCGCGTAGCTGGTCGCCGAGGAAGTTGAAGGCCATCGTGGTCACCGCGATGCACACGCCCGGTGCGAGGATCCACGGGTACTTGTCGAGGTTCGAGAGATTGTTCGCGTCCTTGAGCAGCGCGCCCCAGCTCGTGCTCGGCTCCTGGATGCCGAGACCGAGCAGCGACAGCGCGCTCTCGCCGAGGATGAAGCCGGGGATCGCGAGCGTCGCGGCGACGATCGTGTAGCCGAGCGTCGCCGGGACGACGTGGCGCACCATGGTGCGCACGCGACCGGCGCCGAGCGCGCGCGCCGCCTGCACGTACTCGAGCTCGCGGATCGACGCGACCATGCCGCGGATCACGCGCGCGAAGCCCGCCCAGCGGATGAAGCTCATCAGGACGACGATCAGGAGGAAGGTCTGGGCGGACGAGAGACCCGGCGGGATCACCGCCGCGAGCGCAAGCAGAAAGTAGAATGCGGGCAGCGCCATCATGACCTCGCACAGGCGCATGAGGACGCCGTCCACGCGGCCGCCGAGGTAGCCGGCGACGACCCCGACGATGGTCCCGATGCCGAGGCTCACGATCACGCCGACGAGACCGATCGACAGGCTGATGCGGCTGCCGTAGACGAGCCGCGAGAAGAGGTCGCGCCCGAGGGCGTCCGTACCGAGGAGGAACACGTGCTGGTTCGGATCCGCGGTGGTCAGGAGGTGGCCGCGGATGAAGAAGCGCAGCGGAACGCGCATTTCTGTGTCGACGACGTAGCGCCGCCGCAGGCTGTCGACCATCCGCTGCGGGTGCACGTAGAGCAGGCCCTCCGACGCCCAGCGCGACGGCGGGTTCAAGTGCAGACGCATCGGCGGCGCGTTCGGCGAGCGCCGGTGCTGGCGTCCGGGCTCGTAGGGCGCGACCCACGGCGCGAACGCCGCAACCGCATAGAGGAAGAGCAGCACCATGCCGCTCAACCCGGCGCGCAGGCGCCAGCGCGGGCCGGGCCGACCCGAGGTCGACAGCAGCTCGCCCTCGACGCCGCCGCCGGGCTCGATCATCGCGCCCCCCTGGCCTGCGTCAGGTCGATGCGCGGATCGGAGAGCGCGAGCGCGACGTCCGCGAGCAGGTTGCCGACGAGCAGGAGCACCGAGCCGATTAGCACCGAGCCCATCACCAGGTAGATGTCGAGGGCGAGCACGGCCTCGAGCATCAGCGAGCCGAGGCCCTGCAGGTTCATCACCGCCTCGACCAGCGCCGCGCCGCTGAGCAGCGTGCCGAGCTCGTAGCCCGCGAGCGTGATGAACGGGTTCAAAGCGTTGCGCAGCACGTGCTTGAACAGCACGGTTCGCTCGGCGAGCCCCTTCGCCCGTGCGGTGCGGACGAAGTCCGCGCGCTGCAGGTCGAGGATCGCGCCGCGCATGAGCCGCATGAGGCTCCCCATCCCGCTCGTCGCGAGCACTACCGTGGGCAGGATCAGATGGTGCAGGCGGTCGATGATCTTCTCGCCCGGGCTCAGGTGCTCGTAGTCGAAGGACACCGAGCCGCCGACCGGGAACCACCCGGTGTGCAGCGCGAAGCGGAGGAGCAGGAAGGCGAGGAAGAAGTTCGGCACCGACATCCCGAGGAACGCGAGCAGCGAGAGGAAGCGGTCCGAGAACTTCCCGCGGCGGACCGCGACCAGGACGCCGAGCGGGATCGCGACCAGCCACGTGACGAGCAGCGCCGACACCGAGAGGATCAGCGTGTTGACCAGCCGCTGCCCGATCAGGGTCGCGACGCCGACCCGGTGCGCAACCGAGAGCCCGAGGTCGCCGTGCAGCACCTGCCAGAGCCACGCCAGGTAGCGCTGCACGAGCGGCTCGCCGTAGCCGAAGCTCCGCTTCATCTCCTCGACCGCCTCGGGCGAGATCGACGGGTTGAGCGCGAGGCTCGAGAAGAAGTCCCCCGGCGCGAGATCGACGATCAAGAAGGAGAGGAACGTGATACCGATCAGGAGGGGCACCATCTGCACGAGCCTGCGCAGGAGAAAGAGCCCCATCCCCGCCCTTCGTAGGCGAGGTCGCGCGGATGCTCAAGGCGCGGCGGCGCGCCATGCGACGGACGCCGCCCGTCCTTGAGACGCTCCGGGCAGGACGGTACACCACGCGGGATGGCGAACCTCTCGCTCGACGAATTCGAACGCTGCCTCGCTCAGCTCGCGGACGGCGGATCGCCCGACCGCCTGCGCGAACGACTCGCGCGTCTGAACGCCTTCCACAGCCGCCGCGGGCTCAACTCGCTGCGCGCCATCAGCGAGCGGCTCTACACGCTGAGCTCCGGTCTGCGGCGCGACGTCCCCGCTTCGCGTGCGTTCCACGCGCTCTGGGCCGAGCACGTCGGCACGAAGCTCAGCCGGAAGACCGGCGAGAAGCTCGACCAGCTCGCCGACAAGGTGAACGAGAACCTGCACGACGACGGCACGGTGAAGGAGGGGCACGAGGAGAAGCTCGCCGCCGCCGTGAACGAGTACGAGGAGCTGCTGGCCCGCAAGGTCGGCGGCGAGACGGCGCGTCTCGACACCCTGCAGAAGGCCGTCCCGGTCGTCGCGGCGATGCTTCGCGCGAAGCCGGTGCTCGACGTGCCCCTCGACCCGCCCGAGAGCGACGACGAGCACGAGCACGACGAGCACGAAGGACACGCTCACGAGCACGAGACGGCCGAGGCCGCGCCCGCCGCGGCGAAAGGCGCGCCAGCCGCCGGCGACGAAGACTGAGCGCACGGCGTGCGCTTGACGGTACGCCCCGAAGGCCTCTACCTCCCCGACCTCGACCTCTTCATCGATCCCGCGCAACCGGTGCCGGCCGCGGTGCTCTCGCACGGGCACGCGGACCACGCGCGCGCTCTCGCGGGGCGCACGTACGCCACGCCGGAGACCGTCGCGATCGTGCGCGCGCCTCGGCGAAACCGAGTTCGTGACGCGCGGCTGGGACGAGCCGTTCGAGATCCGGGGCGCGGGCACGACGGCGCGCCTCCGCTTCCTGCCGAGCGGCCACGTGCTCGGCGGCGCGCTCGTCCTCGTCGAGGCAGGCGGAACGCGGCTCCTCTACACCGGTGACGTCAAGCTATACCGTTCGGTCACCTGCCCGCACGCCGAGCTGCCCGCCGCCGACTCGCTCGTCATTGAGGCGACCTTCGGCCTGCCGGTGTTTCGCTTCCCGCCCGTCGAGGAGCTGCGCGCGCGCCTCGTGCACGAGGCGCAGCGGGCCCTCGCCGACGGGGAGATCCCGGTGTTCCTGGGCTACGCGCTCGGCAAGGGGCCGGAGATCGCCAAGGTGCTGCAGGACGCGGGCATCCCCGTGGCGCTGCACGGCGCGGTGTACCGCATGGTCGAGATCTACCGCTCCTTCGGCGTCGAGTACCCGGACGCCGTCCCGTACGAGCGCGGCAAGCTCGACGCCCGCGCCCTCATCGTCCCGCCCTCGACGCGCAATCACCCGATGCTCGCCGCGATCAAGCGCAAGCGCGTGATCGCCGTCACCGGCTGGGCGCTGCTCGACGCGAGCTACGACCGCTACGGCGCCGACGCGGCGGAGCTCCGCGCGACGCGCGCCACCTCGCGCAAGACGGCGCTCGTCGCCGAGTATCTCGCCGGGCTCGACGACGGCGCGCTGCCGGTCGCGGCGCGCTTTCTCACGGGCCGTCCCTTCGCGGCCCGCGAGGAGCGCACGCTGTCGGTCGGCTGGGCGACGCTGTTCCGCGTCGCGGAGGGGATGTTCCCGGACATCGACCCGGTAACCTTGCGCGACTGCTTCCGCGCGGTCGGCGACATGGGCGAGACCTTCGCGCTGCTCCAGGCCGGCCGCGGCCGCGACGCCGCTCCCTCGCTCGTCGCCGTCGAGCAGGCGCTCGGGGAGCCCGCCGCCGTGCGCAAAGCGGCGGAGAAGATCCGCCTGCTCGAGAGCCTCCTGCCACCGCTTCACCCTCTCGTGCTCAAGGAGACCGTCAAGCTGATCGCCGGCGCGCAGCGCATCGGCCTCTCGGAGCTGCTGCTCGAGCAGGCGATCGCGCGCGCGAGCGACGTCGGCCTGGACGACGTCAAGCGGGCGAACCTGCTGTGCGGCGACGTCGGCGAGGTCGCGCTCCGGGCGCGGCGCGGCGAACTCGCGGGCGCCGGCCTCGCGCTGTTCCACCCCCTCGGCTTCCAGCTCGCCGCCACCTACGAGGCGGGGGACGCGCTGCCGTGGGATCGCGTGCTCATCGAGGACAAGCTCGACGGCATCCGCTGCCAGGCGCACGTCGCGCCGGCGCGGCCGGAGAGCCCCGCCCGGGTCGCGCTCTTCTCGCGCAGCCTCGACGACGTGACGTCCGCGTTTCCGGAGATCGTCGAGCGGCTCGCGCGCCTTACGGCCTCGATCATCGCGGACGGCGAGATCCTCGCCTTCGCCGACGGCCGGGCGCTGCCGTTCGCCCGCCTGCAGCGCCGTCTCGGGCGCAAGACGGTCGACGCGCAGCTCGCGGCCGAGGTGCCGCTGGTGTTCGTGCTCTACGACCTCCTCGCCCACGACGGCGTGCTGGTCATCGACCGCCCGCTCACCGAGCGGCGGCGGCTCCTCGAGACGCTCCTCCCGCTGCCCGAGGGCATCCTGCTCTCGCAGACGAGCCGCGCGCCGGACGCGGACGCGCTCGAGCGGCTCTTCGACCGCGCGCTCGCACGCGGCAACGAGGGCCTGATGCTGAAGAACGAGACCGCGCCCTACGCGCCGGGGAAGCGCGGCCGCGCCTGGCTCAAGTACAAGAAAGCGCGGGCCACGCTCGACGTCGTGGTGACCGCGGTCGAGCCGGGGCACGGCCGGCGCGCGGGGCTGCTCTCCGACCTCACCTTCGCCGTGCGGGCGCCCAACGGCGGGCTGCTCAACGTCGGCAAGGCGTACTCGGGGCTCAGCGACCGCGAGATCGAGGAGACGACCCGGCTCTTCCGCCGGTTCACCGAGCGGGTCTACGGCGGGCGGGTCCGCGCGGTGCGCCTCGGAGGTGGTGATCGAGGATGGCGTTCGACGGCATCCAGCGCTCGGCGCGCCACAAGTCGGGCTTCGCGCTCCGCTTCCTGCGCATCGCCCGGCTCCGGCCCGACAAGCCCGTGTCGGAGATCGACACGCTCGAGCGCGTGGCGGAGCTGTACGAGCGGCTGCTGCACGGCGGCCTCCCACCGGATGAGCCGTCCGGCGGAGACGACGCGGCAGCCCGCGGGCCGGACGGCGGCGAGCCCGGCTGAGCGGCCCCCTCAGGCGCTCAGTTGACCCGCTTGGTGCGGCCCTTCCACTCCGCCTCGCGCAGCACGAACTTCTGGATCTTGCCGGTCGCGGTCTTCGGCAGGTCGCCGAACACCACCGCCTTCGGGCACTTGAAGCCGGCGAGGCGCTCGCGGCAGAACGCGATGAGCTCCGCCTCGGTCAGCTTCGCACCGGGCTTGAGCGTGACGAACGCCTTCGGGACCTCGCCCCACTTGTCGTCGGGGATGCCGACCACGGCCACCTCCATCACCGCGGGGTGGGCGTAGATCGTGCGCTCGACCTCGACCGTCGAGATGTTCTCGCCGCCCGAGATGATGATGTCCTTCTTGCGGTCGCGGATCTCGATGTAGCCGTCGGGGTGCATGACGGCCGCGTCGCCCGAGTGGAACCAGCCGCCGCGGAACGCCTGCGCGGTCGCCTCCGGGTCGGCGAAGTAGCCGGCCATCACGTTGTTCCCGCGCATCACGACCTCGCCCTGCGTCTCGCCGTCCGCCGGTACGTCGTTCATCGCGTCGTCGACCACCCGCATCTCCACCGCCGTGACGCTCGGCACGCCCTGCCGCGACTTGTACTGCGCGCGCTGCGCGGCGTCCGCCCCGTCCCAGGCCGGCTGCCATTCGCAGATCGTGTGCGGGCCGTAGGTCTCCGTCAAACCATAGATGTGCGCGATCTCGGCGCCGATCGACTCGACCGTCGCGATCACCGCCGGCGCCGGTGGCGCACCGCCGGTTGCGATGGTGAGCTTGCCGGGGAGCTTCACTTTCGTGAAGCCGGGGTGGTTCGCGAGCATGATGAGCACGGTCGGCGCCGCGCACATGTTGCTGACGCCGTGGCGCTCGATGAGCTCGAACACGCGCTCGGGCTCGACCTTGCGCAGGAGCACGTGCTGTCCGCCGACCGCCGCGACCGCCCAGGGGAAGGTCCAGCCGTTGCAGTGGAAGAGCGGCAGCGTCCACAGGTAGACGCTGCGCGCGTCGAGCTTGAACGTGATCACCTGGCCGAGCGCGTTCAGGTACGCGCCGCGATGCGTGTAGAGGACACCCTTCGGCCGCCCGGTGGTGCCGCTCGTGTAGTTGATGGCGAGGGGCATGCGCTCGTCGGGCACCGCCGCGTCGAGCGGCAGCGGCATACCCTCGGCGAGGAAGTCGGCGTAGCGGACGACGCGGCGGCCGCCGCCGGCGAGCTTCGCGAGTGCATCTGCCTCCGGTGCGGCGACGCCCGCCGGCTGATCGACGACCACCGTGCGCAGCGCGGGCGCTCCGTCGAGGATCGAGGCCACCTGCGGGACCAGCTCCGCGTCGACGATCAGCACCTTCGCGCCGCTGTGCTGCAGGATGTACTGGATCTCCGCCGGTGCGAGGCGGATGTTGATCGCGACGAGCACCGCGTGGCGCAGCGGAACCGAGAAGTGCGCCGCGAGGCAGGCGAGCGTGTTCGGCGCCAGCACGGCGACCCGATCCCCCGCCTCGATGCCCGCCGCGGCGAGTGCACCCGCGGTGCGCGACACGTGCTCGGCGAACTGCTCCCAGGTGAGCGACGCGTCTCCGTCGACCACCGCGACCTTGCCGGGAAAGACCGCGCGGCTCCGGCAGAGAAACGAGAGCGGCGTGAGCGCCGCGTGCGACACCGCGGCGATCGCCGCATCGTCCCTCCCTGCGACGCCGGCCTGGGAGGTTTGCACGCCCTGCGCTTCTGCTTTCATGCCCCCTCCATTCCCGTCCGCCGGGCTCCCGTCAACCATGCCGCGGCCGGCTTGCGCGCCGCTATGGCATGGCCGGCGCGCAAGCTGGTAGTAGAGGCTTGAGCGATGGGCGGCCATCCGATCCGCTTCGGCGTCTGCCTGCCGCAGCACGGAAGCACCTGGGACGAGGTCCTCGCGGTGGCGCGTGCGTGCGACCGGCTCGGGTACGACTCCCTGTGGGCGGTCGACCGCTTCTTCGGCATCCCCGACGCGACGCAGCCGATCTTCGAGGGCTGGACCGAGCTCACCGCCGTCGCGGCCGTCACCGAGCGCATCCGGATCGGCCACCTGGTGCTGTGCGTGAGCTACCGCAACCCGGCGCTGCTCGCGAAGATGGCGGCGACGCTCGACCACGTCTCACGCGGCCGCTTCGTCCTCGGCATGGGAGCCGGGTGGCACCAGCAGGAGTACCAGGCGTACGGCCTCACGTTCCCGCCGATCGGCACGCGGCTCAAGGAGCTCGACGAGGCGCTGACGATCATCCGGAAGCTGTGGACCGAGGAGCCCGCCTCGTTCTTCGGCGAGCACTTCCACGTCGAGGACGCCTACTGCCGGCCGCGTCCCGTGCAGACGCCGCACCCGCCGATCCTCGTCGGCGGCACCGGCGAGCGCGTGCTGCTCCGTATCGTCGCCGAGCACGCGACGATCTGGAACAACCTCGGCTGGGCGCATCGCGATCTCCCGCGCAAGCTGGACGTGCTGCGCCAGCACTGCGACACGGCGAAGCGCGACTTCTCGACGATCGAGATCTCTCAGCAGACGCTGGCCGCGATCGGCGAGTCGGAGGACGAGGCGCAGCGGGCCACGAAGGAGGTGCTCGGCGAGCTGCCGTTCCTCTCGGGCGGCGAGGACCTGATCATCGCCGGCACGCCCGAGCAGTGCGTCGAGCGGGTGCGGCGGACGGTCGCCATGGGCGCCACGACCTTGATCCTGAGCTTCGGGCGCAAGCCCAGGATCGAGGCGCTCGAGCTGTTCGCCGAGCGCGTCGTCCGCGAGCTCCGCTGAGGCTCAGGACGACGCGCTCGCGCGTCTCGCCTACGTTCAGGCGGTCGCGGTGCGCAGGCGCTCGATCCGCTCCTCGAGGGGCGGGTGCGTCGCGAACAGGCGCGCGAGGCCCATCGGGTTCGAGATCTTGAGCGTGGCGATCGCCGGCTGGTCGCGCGGGTCGCGGATCTCGACCGTGCGCTGCAGGGCCTGGAGCGCGGCGATCATCCGCTCGCGCCCACCCAGGCGCGCGCCGCCCGCGTCGGCGCGGAACTCACGCTGCCGCGAGAACCAGGCGACCACGATCGAGCCGAGGATCATGAACACGATCTCGAAGACGATCTGCACCAGGAAGTAGATTCCGTACGAGAAGCCCTCGTTCTCGTCGCGACCGCGGAACGCCTGCGCCGCAGCGAAGGCGATCACCCGGGCGAGGAACATCACGAACGCGTTCACGACGCCCTGGATGAGCGTCATCGTCACCATGTCGCCGTTCGCGATGTGCGCCACCTCGTGGCTCAGCACGCCCTCGACCTCGTGCTGGTTCATCCGCTGGAGGAGCCCGGTCGAGACCGCGACGATCGATCGATTCTTGGTCGGACCGGTTGCGAACGCGTTCGGCTCGGGCGATTCGTAGATGCCGACCTCGGGCGTCGGGATGCCGGCGGCGCGCGACAGGCTCTCGACCGTCCGGACGAGCCCGCGCAGCGTCGGGTCGTTGGTGCTCGGGTCGATCACGCGCACGCCCATGAGCGTCTTCGCCATGACGCGTGACAGCCCGAGCGAGATGAGCGCGCCGCCCATGCCCCAGATCAGGCAGAAGACGAGCAGCGACTCGTAGTTGATGCCGGTCTGGTCAAGGTACGGCCGGACTCCGAGGACGTTCAGCAGGACCGAGATCGTGATGACGACCAGGAAGTTGACCGCCAGGAACAGGAATACTCGTTTAACCATCGCTCTCCTCGTCTTTGCGCACCCCACCCAAAGGACGACGGTGCGCTGCCTGTTTGACGACAGGATGCCGCCGCTTCTTCAGGCCAAGGATCCGCAAACACGCCAAATCGGGCGGCGTTGCGCGAAAGTATATCGTGCGCCAGCGACGATGCACGAGCGCGGCGCGCGAAGCGCGCCGGCGGGGTGGGTCAGCCGGGCAGCGTGCGCAGCAGGAGCGGGTCGCTCAGCGCGCCGCGGTGCGACGGCCGTCGCGTGTCCCCACCCGAGCGCGCCGCGGAGCGCCGGCTCCGGGCGAGCTCGTCCTCGAGCGAGGAGCGGAAGCCGCGCGACGCCCGGTGCAGCGCGACCTCCGCGCGCAGGCGCACGAGCGGCCGCAGGAGCCTGCCGAGCAGCGTGAGCCGGTAGGTCGCCTCGACGCCGATCCGCGTCCCGCCGTCGACCGGCGTGAGCTCGATCGTGAGCTCGATGCCGCGCAGGAGACGCCACGGGGCGCGGAGCTCGATCCGCAGGCGCTCTCCCGGGACGAGCTGCAGGACGCGCCCCTCGACGGGTGCGCTGGACGGCTCGTCGGCGCGGCGCGTCGTGAAGCGGTCGCCGCCGCCGGTGAGCGCGTCGATCCCATCGAGCCAGCTCGCGACCGAGTCGCGGTCGACGAGGTGCCGCCAGACGACGTCCGGCGAAGCGGCCAGGAAGCCCCGGGCCTGCAGCGCGAAGGCGCTCGCCACGCCGTCGCGCGAAGCAAGACCGCGGCCGCCACGCTCTCGCGCGCAAGAGCCCGCAGGAGCGGGCGCTCGCTCGCCCACGTCGCACGGGGCGCTGTCGCAGAACGCGGCCTCGGCCGCGAATCACGACAGCGCCCACCGTACGACGACGGACAGATCGATCAGGCCGCGAGGCCGGCGTGCGCCGCGTCACGCGTCACGAGCGCGATCTCGAGCACCTCGTCGACCGACGTGACCGGGTGGAAGCGCATCTGGTCGCGCACCTCGCGCGGCACCTCCTCGAGGTCCGCCGCGTTGCGCTCGGGAAGGATGACGTCGGTCAGCCCCGCCGCGTGCGCCGCCAGCACCTTCTGCTTCACGCCGCCGATCGGCAGGACCCGACCCTGCAGCGTGACCTCGCCGGTCATGCCCACCGTGTGCTTCACCGGCCGACCCGTGAGCAGCGAGGTGACCGCCGTGACGATGGTCACGCCCGCGCTCGGGCCGTCCTTCGGCGTCGCACCGGCCGGCACGTGGATGTGGAACTCCTTCTGTTTGAAGGCGTGCCGGTCGATGCCCAGCTCGCCCGCGTGGCTGCGCACGTAGCTGAGCGCGATTCTCGCGGACTCCTTCATCACGTCGCCGAGCTGTCCGGTGAGAACCAGCCCCTCGTTGCCCGGCATGGCCGCGGCCTCGACGAACAGCACGTCACCGCCCGTGCCCGTGACCGCAAGACCGGTCGCGACGCCCGGAACGGCGGTGCGGCTCGCCGACTCCTGGAAGAACTTCTGCCGGCCGAGGGCCTCGCGCACCGCGGCGACGTCGATCACGATCGGCGGCGTCGCCTCGCCCGCAGCGATCTTGGTCGCCGCCTTGCGAAGCAAGGTCCCGAGCTCGCGCTCGAGCTGACGGACACCCGCCTCACGCGTGTACTCGTTCACCACGAGGCGGATCGTGTCGTCGTCGATCGTGACCTCTTCCGGACGCAGGCCGTTGCGCTCGACCTGCCGCGGCCACAGGTAGCCGCGCGCGATCGCCACCTTCTCGGCGACCGTGTAGCCGTCGAAGCGTATCACCTCCATGCGGTCGAGCAACGGACCGGGGATCGTGTCGGCCACGTTCGCCGTCGCGATGAACAGCACGTGCGAGAGGTCGAGCTCGACGTCCAGGTAGTGATCGCGGAACGCGTGGTTCTGCGCCGGGTCGAGCACCTCGAGCAGCGCGGCCGACGGATCACCACGCCAGTCGGCGCCGATCTTGTCGACCTCGTCCAGCATGATCACCGGGTTCATCGTCCCCGCGTCGCGCAGCGCGCGCACGAGCCGGCCCGGCAGCGCACCGATGTAGGTGCGCCGATGACCACGGATCTCGGCCTCGTCCCGCACGCCGCCGAGCGACATGCGGACGAACTTCCGCCCGGTCGCCCGTGCGATCGACTCGCCGATCGACGTCTTGCCGGTGCCCGGCGGCCCGATCAGCGTCAAGATCACCCCCGAGCGGCGGTCGTCGGGTACACCCCGCTCGGCGCGCAGCTTGCGCACCGCGAGGTACTCGGTGATGCGCTTCTTGACGTCGTCGAGGCCCGCGTGGTCCTCGTCGAGCACCTTGCGCGCGTACACCGGATCGAGCCGCTCCTCCGAGCGCTTCGACCACGGCACGGCGATCAGCCAGTCGAGGTAGGTGCGGATCATCGAGCTCTCGGGGCTCGACTCGCCCATGCGCTCGAGCCGCCCGAGCTCGCGCTCGGCCTGCTGGCGCACCGCCTCCGGCATCCCGGCCTCGGCGATCTTCTGCCGGTACTCCTCGATCACGGAGCCGGCGTCCTCGCCGAGCTCCTTGCGGATCGACTCGAGCTGCTTGCGGAGCAGGTACTCGCGCTGCTGCTTCTGCGCCCCGGACTCGACGTCCTCACGGATGCGCTTGCGGAGCTGCAGGTCGGCGAGACGCTCGCGCTGCAGGCGCAGCGCCAGCTCGAGGCGAGCGACGACGTCGAGCGTCTCGAGCAGCTCGACCTTCTGCGCGAACGTCAGGTCGGGCGAGTAGCCCGAGGTGTCGGCCAGCGCGCCGGGCTCGGTGATCGCGCGCACGAAGGCACGAACACGATCATCCGCGCCGCGCAGGTCGAGGATCTCCTCGACGACCGCGCGATACTCGCGCTCGAGCGCCTGCGTGCGGGCCGGCGGCGGGGTCTCGTCCGGATGCGGCTCGACCTCCACCTGCAGGTTCCCGTGGGCGTCGGTCTCCGCCTTCCCCGGGATGCCCCGATGGCGGCCGGTCAATACTGCGGCGCTCGCACCACCCGGCAGGCGAAGCCGCTCCACCACGTCGGCAATCGTGCCTACCTTGGCGTATTCGTTGTCATGTCGCGGGAGCAGGAGAACCGGCCCCGCGTCGCCCGGGTCGAGCGGCAGTGTCACCGTCATGCTGGGGAACACCACCGTGTCGTCGAGGGCGATGAGCCGCATCTTTTCCATAACGCAAACGATAAGCACGCTACGGGGGTTGTCGAGGCGCTCGGCCCGGCGGCTGCGGCGCGCCGTCGGGCGCTCCCGCCCTCAGGGGATGCCGAGGAGCTTGTGGGTCTGCAGGCTCAGCCGCCAGCGCGGGTGGCGGCGGCAGTAGTCGAGCGTCCGCGCGGTGTTCTCCCGGAGATCCGGCCCGTCGAGCGGCTGGAGGTAGAAGGCCTCGAAGTCGAGATGCGCGACGCTCTCCGGCGTGACGGGCTGCGGGTAGACGAGCTTGAGCTCGCTGCCGCGCGTCACGACGAGCGTCGAGCCGGGCTTGGGGCTCACCGTGAGCCAGTCGATCCCGGGCGGCGCCGGGATCGTGCCATTGGTCTCGACCGCGACCTCGAACCCGGCCGCGTGGCAGGCCTCGATCACCGCCTCGTCGAGCTGCAGGAGCGGCTCGCCCCCGGTGAAGACCACGTAGGGCGCCCCCGGCTCGCCACCCGCGGCTTCCTGCCAGCAGCGCGCGATGGCCTCGCCGAGCGCGCCCGCCGTGGCGAAGCGTCCGCCGCCCGGGCCGTCGGTTCCGACGAAGTCGGTGTCGCAGAACCAGCAGGCGGCGCGGGCGCGGTCCTCCTCGCGCCCGCTCCACAGGTTGCACCCGGCGAAGCGGCAGAACACCGCCGCGCGGCCCGTCCGCGCGCCCTCGCCCTGCAGGGTGTAGTAGATCTCCTTGACGGTGTACGGCACGTCGTCGCCTCGACGATGAAGGGTAGGTCCGGGTCGGCGGTCCCGCCAGGCGTCGTCGTGGATCCGCTCAGCTCGCCGCGCGGCGCGCCCGGTAGACGCCGGGCGGGATCCCCTTCCAGCGCTTGAAGGCGTGCACGAAGCTCGACGCCTCGGCGTAGCCGAGCCGCTCCGCGACCTCGTCGACCGTCATCCGGTGCGCGAGCATCTCCTCGGCGAGCGTCTCGCGCACCTCGTCGAGCAAGCGGCGGAAGGACGTGCCCTCGGCGGCGAGGTTCCGATGCAACGTGCGCGGCGCCATGCCGAGCTGCGCCGCCACGCGCTCCCTGTCGAGCGCCGCGTTCGGGCGAAGCAGCGCCTGGCGCACGCGCTCCGCGAGGTGGGAGCGGGCGCGCCGGCGCGCGAGCATCTGCTGGCACTGCTCCTCGCAGATCCGCGCCGTGCGCTCGTCGGCTTGCGGGAGCGGCTGGTCGGCCCAGCGCCGGTCGACGACCACCGCGTGCTCCGACGCGCCGAACACGACGGGGCCGGGGAAGTACTCGGCGAACCGCTCGGCGTACGACGGGCGCGGGAAGCGGAACGACACGCGACGGAGCGGCACGGGCCGCTGGAAGAGGTCGCGCTGGATCGCCACCGCGGCGCTCGCGTCGCGCTCGAGGAGGAACTGCCTGCAGTCCTCGGGGATCCCGTCGTCACCGATCACGATCCGCAGGTCGTGGGAGGTTCGGTCGACGGTGAAGCTCGCGAAGGCGAAGGTGAGGTCGAGGTAGCGCACGCCGAACTCGCTGGCGCTGCGCAGCGTCCGGCTGGCGAGGAGCGCGTAGCCCCAGATGCCGTAGACCGTGAGCCGGTAGCGACGCCCCGCGTCGAGGCCGAGGCCCGGCACGTCGCCCAGGTGGCTAAGGAGGTTGCGCACGACGGTGAGCTCCTGCGCCGCGGTGATCTCGGCGCGCGGGTCGTCGAGGCTCTCGGCCCGGATCCCCGAGCCGCGCAGGCAGGCCGCCGGGGAGACCCCATGCTCGCCGGCGAGCTGCACAAGGACCTGCACGCTGCCGATTCCGCGCCGTACGTCCAGGGCCGTCATGGTGAGGGATGTGGCCGAAAATATCAAAAACTTGTCCGCTTCCGCCATTCCCTCCCCGGCTCCTCGTGCCTACCTGGAGGGAGCAGCAGCTAGCGCAACGCCGCAGCACGGAGGTCACGGACATGGCGAGCCCGGCTCGCAAGGAAAGACGCATCGCGATCATCGGCTCCGGCTTCTCGGGACTGAGCCTCGGCATCCATCTGGTCCGAGCCGGGATCAGGTCCTTCACCATCTTCGAGAAGTCCGATCGCCCGGGCGGCACGTGGCGCGACAACACGTACCCCGGCGCCGCGTGTGACGTCCCGTCCTTCGCCTACTGCTTCTCGTTCGAGCAGAAGACCGACTGGTCGCGGAAGTGGGCCCCGCAGTCCGAGATCCAGGAGTACATGGAGCACTGCTTCCGCAAGTACGACGTGCTGCGGCACGTGCGCTTCCGGACCGAGATCGCGAGCGCGCGCTTCGACCCGTCCGCCGCCGTCTGGCGGCTCAGGACGACCGCCGGGGAGGAGATCGAGGCCGACGTTTTGGTGAGCGCCGTCGGCCAGCTCAACCGTCCCCACGTGCCGCGGCTGCCCGGCCTCGAGACCTTCCGCGGCGAGAGCTTCCACTCGGCGCGCTGGAACCACGCGTGCGACCTCACGGGCAAGCGGGTCGTCGTGGTCGGCAACGCGGCGAGCGCGATCCAGTTCATCCCGCAGATCGCGCCGCGTGTTGCGAAGCTCACGATCCTGCAGCGCAGCGCGAACTGGATGCTGCCGCGCGGCGACCGCGCCTACACCAAGCTCGAGAAGTGGCTCTTCACCCACGTCCCGGGGCTCGCGCGCCTCTACCGCTTCTGGATCTGGCTGCTCCTCGAGCTTCGCTTCCCGCTCTTCCTCGGCAACCGGCACTTCGCCGCGGTGACGCGCCGGGTGGCCGAGAAGTACATCCGCGAGACAGTCAAGGATCCGAAGCTCCAGGAGGAGCTCGTCCCGGACTACCCGATCGGCGGCAAGCGGATCCTGATCTCCGACGACTACTACCAGACGCTCAACCGCGACAACGTCCGCGTGGTCACCTCGCCGATCGATCGCGTCACGGAGAACGGCGTCGTGACGCGCGACGGCGAGACGCACGAGGCCGACGTCCTGATCTTCGCGACCGGCTTCGAGTCCACCTCCTTCCTCGCGCCGATCGAGATCGAGGGGCTCGGCGGCCGCTCGCTGCACGCCGAGTGGTCCGAGGGCGCGCGCGCCTACCGCGGCATGACGGTCGCGGGCTTTCCGAACTTCTTCATGATGTACGGCCCGAACACGAACCTCGGCCACAACTCGATCCTCTTCATGATCGAGTGCCAGACGAGGTACATCATGCAGGCGATCCGGCTGCTGATGGAGCGGGACCTCGCCTGGCTCGACGTCAAGCAGGAGGCGATGGACGCGTACGACGAGCAGATCCAGCTCGAGCTCGCCCGGACCGTCTGGGCCGCCACGCCGCGTAGCTGGTACAAGATCGAGTCGGGCCGCGTGACCAACAACTGGTCGGGCAGCACGGTCCGCTACTGGTGGACCACGCGCCGGTTCGACGCGGAGAGCTACCACCTGCAGGCCAAGCCCGCCGCGGAGGCCGAGCCGGCTCGCGTCGCGGCTGCGTAGCGGCGCTCCGCCTCACGGCCGCGGCGCGCCGCCCTGCGGGGGCGGGCGCAGCGGCGCGAACTCGTCGCCCGGGAGCCAGGCGGGCGCCTGGTCGGCGGTCGCGACGAGCCAGCCCGCGAGGAAGAGAAGCCGCGCGTCGTCGACCATGCCCGAGAGGTCCCAGGTCGGGTCGTAGTCGTCGCTCGGCTGGTGGTAGTGGCGCTCGGTCCACGCCTCGATCTGCTCGCGCCCCCAGCCGGGCGGGCGCCCGACGTAGCCGACGCCCTGGCCGACGAACAGCGCCGGGACCCCGACACGCGCGAAGTTGAGCTGGTCCGAGCGGTAGAAGAGGCCGCGATCGGGGAACGGGTCGTCGGTCACCGTGCGCTCCTGGCGCGCCGCCGCCTCGCGCACGGCCCGGTCGAGGGTCGACTTGCCGAGCCCGACCACGGCCACGTCGCGCGCGGGCCCGAGGACGTTGCCGCCGTCGACGTTGAAATTCGCGACCATGCGCTCGACGGGCACCGGCGGCTCGCGCACGAAGTGCTCCGAGCCCAGGAGCCCCTGCTCCTCCGCGGCGAGCGCGACGAAGAGGATCGAGCGGCGCGGCGGCTCGGGGAGCGCGGTGAACGCGCGCGCGACGGCGAGGAGCTGCGCGACGCCGGCTGCGTTGTCGAGGGCGCCGTTGTGGATCTGCGGCGTGCCGCTCGCATCGGGCTTGATGCCCAGGTGGTCGTGGTGGGCCGTGTAGACGACGACCTCGTCGCGCAGCTCGGGGTCCGAGCCGCGCAGCATCCCGGCGACGTTCGCCGAGCGGTAGGGTCGCACCTCGCTCCTCACCCGGAGCGACGTCCGGACGCCGAGCGGCACGGGCGCGGACGATCGCGAGCGCGCCGCGGCGACCAGCTCGCCCAGGTCGTGCCCGCCGAGCGCCGCCAGGCGGCGCGCCGCGTCCTCGGTCATCCACGCCTCGATCTCCAGTCCCCGACCCGCCGCGGCGCCGGCCAGCCGTGAGCTCTCGCCGCGGAACGAGCTGCGCACCGTCTGCCACGGGTAGCCTGCCGACTCCGTGGTGTGGATCACGATCGCGCCCGCTGCGCCCTGGCGCGCGGCGCTCTCGTACTTGTACGTCCAGCGCCCGTAGTAGAGCCGCCGCTCGCCGGCGAAGAGCTCGGGATCCCAGTCGGGGTCGTCGTTCAGGACGAGGAGCACCTTGCCGCGCAGATCCGCTCCCTTGAAGTCGTCCCACCCGTACTCGGGCGCCTCGATGCCGTAGCCGACGAACACGACCTCGGCGTCCTCGAGCGCCGCGTGCTCGCGCGCGGGGCCGCTCACCGCGACCCACTCGTCACCGGCCGCGAACGACTCGCGCCGCGCGCCGCAGCGGAACGTCCACGTGCGAGGCGCGTGCGTCGTGACGCCGAGCAGCTCGACCGGCTGCTCGAAGCTCGCGCCGGGAAACGGCGGCTCGAGGCCCAGGCCCTCGAGGCTCGTCGCGATGTAGAGCCGCGCGAGCGCGTCGCCGCGCGTGCCAGGCCCGCGCCCCTCGAGCGCGTCGTCGGCGAGGAAGCGGATCGGCGCGGCGAGCGACGCCGGCGTGATGCTGCGCGCCGCGCGCTCGAGGTCGTCCTCCGCGCGCTCGCTGCCGCGCCGCGCCGCCTGCGACGCGCACGCGCAGAGCGCGAGGCAGGCGGCGACCGCCGCGACGCGCGCCGCTCTCCTACGCAAAGAGGTCCAGCGTGAAGTCGTTGAGATCGACCGCGACGCTCTTGGTCCGCGTCAAGTACTGGACCATCGCCATCCCGTTCTCCCGCCCGTAGCCCGACATCTTGTAGCCGCCGAACGGGCAGGTCGTCTCGATGCGGTGGTAGCAGTTGATCCACACCGAGCCCGCCTTGAGCCGCCGCGCGAGCTTGTGCGCCCGCTTGATGTCGTTGGTCTGGATGCCGGCGGCGAGCCCGTAGACGATGTCGTTCGCCTTCGCGAGCACGTCGGCCTCGTCCGAGAAGCGGAGCACGCAGGCGACCGGGCCGAAGATCTCCTCCCGCGCGATGCGCATCCGGTTGTCGACGTCGACGAAGACGGTCGGCTCGAAGAAGTGGCCGCGCGCGAACGCTTCGCCCTCCGGCTTCTTGCCGCCGCAGAGCAGCCGCGCACCTTCCTGCTTTCCGATCTCCACGTACCGCGACACGCGGTCGAACTGCTCCTGCGAGACCAGCGGCCCGAGCTGCGTCGCGGGATCGAACGGGTCGCCGATGCGGATCGCCTTCGCCCGCGCGACGAGCTTCTCGACGAACTCGTCGTGGATCTTCTCGTGCACGAAGATGCGCGAGCCCGACGTGCAGACCTGGCCGCAGTTGGTGAAGATGCCGAACATCGCGTTCGCCACCGCGCGGTCCACGTCGACGTCGTCGAAGACGATGTGCGGCGATTTGCCGCCGAGCTCGAGCGTCACGAGCTTCAGGTTCGAGATCGCGTTGCGCGCGACCTCCTGCCCGGTCGTCGTCTCGCCCGTGAAGGCGATCTTGTCGACGTCGGGGTGCGCGGCGAGCGCCGCGCCGGCGGTCGGGCCGAAGCCCGGGACGACGTTGAACAGCCCGTCCGGAGCGCCCGCCTCGACGAACAGCTTCGCGAGCTCGAGCGCGCTCATCGGCGCCACCTCGGCCGGCTTGAGCACGACCGTGTTGCCGCAGGCGATCGCGGGCGCGGTCTTCCAGGCCGCCATGATCAGCGGGCCGTTCCACGGCGTGATGCCGCCGACCACGCCGAGCGGCTCGCGCAGCACGTAGTTGAGCGACTCGCCGGGCATCATCGACGGGACGACCTCGCCCTGGATCTTGGTCGCCATGCCGGCCCAGTACTCGAAGACGTCGACCGCCTGCATGGCGGTGCCCATGGTCCACATGGTCGGCCCGCCCATGTCGAGCGACTCGATGGCGGCAAGGTCCGCCATGCGCTCCTGGATCAGCTTCCCGACCCGCAGGAGCAGCCGGCCGCGCTCCTGCACCGGGATCTGCGACCAGACGTTCTCGTAGCAGGCGCGCGCCGCGCGGACCGCCTTGTCGATGTCCGCCGCGTGGCCCTCGGCGATCTCGCCCACCACCTCGCCGTTCGCGGGGTTGGTCGAGGTGAACGTCCTTCCCGACTCCGCGGGAACGAACTTCCCGTCGATAAAGAGGTCGTAGCGGCGAACGTCCGCGTCGGTCGTCGCAAGCTGTGTCGTCATGGCACGCTCTCCCGGAAGGCCGGGCGCCCGGCGGCGCCCGCACTGTAGCGATCGCTACGAAGGGGCTATCAGGATCGGCATTCCAGGCCAAGCCGGTCGGCGGCGTGCCTTGTCGGCGCCCGACCGGGTTCGATACCGTCGCCGCGTGCAGGAGCGCACGAACCCGAACCCCCGTCTCGACTCGATCGACATGGTGAAGGGGTGGGCGATCATCGGGGTCACGCTCATCCATTCGACGGTCCTCGGCCAGGAATCGCTGTGGATGACGCTGCTCTTCCTGCACGCGGTCCCCGTCTTCATCGTGCTCTTCGGCGTGAACTCGGAGACGTGGTTCCGCCGCCACCCGCCCGAAGGGCGGACCCGCACGTGGTACGAGCGGGGCGTCAAGCGGATCCTGATCCCGACCTGGGCGACCCTCATCGTCTGGTGGACGCTCGTCCTCACGCTCGAGCCGGCGATCGTGCGGGTGCGGCCTTCCCTGCCGATCTTCCACGCGCTCGGGTATCTCAAGCAGGTCGGCACCGGCTGGTTCATCACGGTCATCATCCAGCTCGTGCTGCTCTTTCCCCTCTTCCACTGGATCGCGCGCCGGGCGGGGATCGGCGTGATGCTCGCCCTCGGGCTTCTCAGCACAGTCACCGCGCTGTTCTACGTGCAGACGATCCGCTGGGCGCTCGGGCTCAGCGGCTGGATGGTCCTCTCGCCGCGCTTCTTCGCGCACGTCGCCTTCGGCATGCTGCTCGCGCCGCACGTGCGGCGGATCGGACCGCGCGCGGTGCTCGCCGCGCTCGCCGCCTACGTCTTCCTCGCGCTCGTCCAGGAGAAGGTCGTGCTCGCGCAGTGGTGGCGCTTCGCCAACCGGCTCCTCGAGCTGCCGCTCACGGTGCTGCTCCTCGCCGCGATGCCCTGGGTGGCGCGCATCGAGCTCCTGCGAACGGGGCTCTCCTGGCTCGGCCGCCACTCCTTCGGCCTCTACCTGGGCCAGCTCCTCACCCACAACGCGTTCCTCTTCCAGTTCGGAGGCGAGTGCACGATCTTCGGCTGCGCGGGCGGCGTCTTCGAGCGCTTCAACCTGTGGGTCTACACGGGGATCCTCGCCGTGGGCTCGCTCTTCTTCCTCGGGCTCGGGCACGCGGCGCTGCGCGCCGCACGGACGCTGCGCTCGAACGGTGTTCCCCTGCCCGACCTGTCGACGTAGAAGGAGGGTCTCTTGCCGCGCGCCCCGCGAGGGACGGCGGCGCCGGGAGCGAACATGGCAGCGGACGATCGCATCTTCTCCTGCGACGACCACATCGACCTCTGGGCCCTGCCGCCCGATCTGTGGCAGGCGCGCATGCCGCAGGCGCTCCGTCCCCGCGCGCCGCGGGTCGTCGAGGCGGGCGGGCAGAAGCTCTGGATGGCGGGCGACAAGGTGCTCGGCCCGAGCGGGCTCGCGATGGCCCAGTACAGCGCGATCGTGCGGGCCGGCATCGAGGACCCCGACGGGCTGCGCGCGAGCACGCCCGCGCTGCGGCTCCAGGACATGGACCGCGACGGGATCCACTCCTCGGTGATCTACGGCCCCTCGCTCCTCGGGCTGCAGATCGACGACCTCGAGCTCAAGGCCGCGTGCCTGCGCGCGTACAACGACTGGGCGGCCGAGTTCAACGCGACCGACCCCTCGCGCCTTTGCGTCCTGCCGGTGCTGCCCGCGCACGACCCCGCGGCGGCGGTCGCCGAGCTCGAGCGCGTCGCACGCCTCGGGCACCGCGGTGCGATCCTCTACTGCTTCGAGACCCGCGTCACCGACCCCGCGTGGGAGCGTCTCTGGCAGGCGGCGGCGAGCCACGAGCTGCCGATCAGCTTCCACATCGGCGGCGGCGGCTCGCTGATCGACCTCGACCCGCGGAGCTGGAAGCTCGCCGCGTGGTCGGCCGTCACGCCGATGCAGCTCGACGAGCCGCTCGCGGCGATGATCTTCTCCGGCGCGCTCGAGCGGAACCAGAAGATGAAGCTCGTCCTCGCCGAGGCCGGCATCGGCTGGGTGCCGTACTTCGTCGAGCGCATGGACGCGGTCGCCGAGAAGCACCTCTACGCGGCGCACGACTACCGCATCCGGCAGAAGCCGAGCGAGATCTTCCGCCAGCAGGTGTTCGTCACCTTCGAGGAGGAGCCGCTCGGACCGAAGCTCCTGCCGCTGCTCGGCGCGGACAACGTCATGTGGGCGTCTGATTACCCGCACCCCGACAGCCCGTTCCCGAACTCGCGGCGGGCGATCGAGGAGGCGTTTGCGGGGCTCGACCCCGCGCTGCGGCGCAAGGCGACCGGCGAGACCTGCGCGCGGCTCTACCATCTCGCCTGAAGTCCGAAGGAACCGACGTGGAGTACAAGGACCTCCTCTTCGAAAAAGACGGCCACGTCCTCACCCTCACGCTGAACCGCGCCGAGCGCATGAACGCGCTCAACCGGAACCTGCTCAAGGTCGAGCTGCCGGACGCGATCCGCCGGGCGCGCGAGGACCGCGAGGTGCGCGTCGTGATCCTGACCGGTGCGGGCGACAAGGCCTTCTGCGCCGGCGCCGACCTCAAGGACGCGGCCGAGACCGGCTCGATCGGCGGCACCCAGGGCCCGTCGCAGGGGCCGTACTACCGCGGCACGCCGACCGACTTCCTGCACAAAGACTTCGACAAGCCGGTGATCGTCGCGGTGAACGGCATGTGCCTCGGCGCGGGGCTGCACTTCGTCGCCGACGGCGACCTGATCCTCGCCGCCGACCACGCGACCTTCTTCGACACCCACGTGCGCGTCGGGCAGGTGTTCGCGCTGGAAGCGATCGGGCTCATGCGCCGCATGCCGTTCGGCGAGGTGATGCGGATGATGCTGCTCTCCGGCGCCGAGCGGCTGAGCGCCGCGGACGCGCACCGGCTCGGGCTCGTGAGCGAGGTGGTGCCGCGCGGCGAGCTCCTCGAGCGCGCGCGCCAGCACGCGAGGACGATCGCCGAGTACTCACCGGCGACGATCGCCGCGAGCAAGCGCGCCATGTGGCAGGCGCTCGACCGCGGGCTGTACGACGCGCTCGAGCACGGCTGGCGCGAGATCTACGCCCACTGGTCGCACCCCGACTACGTCGAGGGACCGCGAGCCTTCGCCGAGAAGCGCAAGCCCAACTGGACGGTCTGACCGTCCGTCAAGCAACTTCGGGCGCGAGCCGCACCTCGCGCCGGCCGCGCAGCGCCGCGAGGTCGGCCGTGCGCAGCAGCTCGCGCGCCGTGATGGGCCCCGCGTCGGGCGGCAGGAGCCCGAGCGTGCGCGCAAGCATGCCGACCACGTGCTCCGGCCCTCGCGCGCGGTGGTCGCGCAGCGGCACGCCGCGCGCACGCTTCGCGAGCCGCGTGCCGTTGGCCGCGAGGACCAACGGCAGGTGCGCGAACGACGGCGGCTCGCCGCCGAGGAGCCGCGCGAGCAAGGCCTGGCGCGGCGCCGAGGAGAGAAGGTCCGCGCCGCGGACGACCTCGGTGACCTGCATCGCGAGGTCGTCGACCACCACCGCGAGCTGGTAGGAGTAGACGCCGTCGCCGCGCTTCAGGACGAAGTCGCCGACCGTCGCCGCGACGTCCTGCTCGAACGCGCCCTGGAAGCGGTCCTCGAGCGCGACCGTCCCCTCGGGCACGCGGAGCCGCACCGCTGGCGGCCGCTTCCACGCCCGCGGCCGCATCCCGTGCTCGCGGCACGTGCCGGGGTAGCGCGGCCCCTCCTCGCCCGGGTGCGGCGCGCTCGCGACGCGCGCCACCTCGCTGCGCGAGCAGTCACACAGGTAGAGAAGACCGCGGCTCGCGAGCGTCGCCAGCGCGTCCTCGTAGAGCGCGTGCCGCGCCGACTGCTCGTAGGGGCCGAGCGGGCCGCCGACGTCCGGCCCCTCGTCCCAGTCGAGGCCGAGCCAGCGCAGGTCGTCGAGCTGGCGCGCGGCCATTCCGGGGACGACGCGCGGCGTGTCGATGTCCTCGACCCGCAGGACGAAGCGGCCGCCCGCCGAGCGCGCGGCGAGCCAGGCGACCAGCGCCGCGGCCGCCGAGCCGAGGTGCAGCTCGCCGGTCGGCGACGGCGCGAAGCGTCCGCGATGGCTCTGCTGCTGCACGGCCCGGAAGCGCTCAGCAGGCAGCGCGCAGGGCCGCCTCGGCAGCGGCGCCCCAACCGGGGAAGGAGCGGCCCGCCATCGCCTGGATGCGCTGCGCCTCCGGCGCGAGAAAGGCGGCGAGCCGGGCGCGCAGCGCCGGCGGCAACACGGGACGCTCGACCGGCTTCGAGAAAGGCCGGACCAGCAGGCGCTCGACGCGCCAGCGAAGGTGATCGGGAAGCCTTCCGAGCCCGAGCCCCGCGCTCGCGGCGAGAAGCCGCTCGCCGGCCGGGGTCGCCCTCCGCTTGTCGCTCGAGCGGTGCTTGACGGTGGCGAAGCCGGGGCAGCGGAACGTCGGGTCGACGCCGAGGAAGGAGAAGATCCCGGTGAGCGTCTCGAGGCGCGAGGCGAGCAGCTCCTCCTCCGCGACGACGAGGATGCGCTCGGGCGGGTAGTGCTCGAGGTAGCGCTCGACCTGGGTCGCGTAGCGGGTCGCCCAGACGTACGGGCTTCGCTCCAGGTCGTCAAGCGCCGCGGCGAGCGGGCGGCGCTCGTTCCCCGCCACCACCTCGTGCAGGTAGTGCGACACCACGCGCTCGACCGGCTCGCGGACGAGGTAGATCAGCTTCGCGTCGGGCAGCACGCTCGCCATGCGCTCCGGGACGCCGTCGAAGAACGGGTAGTGGCTGTAGCTCGGCGACGACTCGCCGTGCACCGCGGCGCGGCCGCGGAAGCGGCTCTCGTACCACGCGACGCCGCGCTGCCAGGTCCCCTCGCGGAGGAAGAAGTTGAGCTCCTTCTCGCGCGCCATGCGGATCTCGGGATGCAGGTCGAGGTAGTGGTGCAGGCTCGTCGTCCCGCACTTCATCGCCCCGATCACGATCAGATTCGGCAGCACCGCGTCCGCTCCGCTCCTTGACCGCACGACGCCCCTCGTGGTGTCGTGCGCGCGCCGTCCATTCTGGCGAACGCGGCGGCGAAGATCGAGGCACCCTTCCGACCATGTCGCCGAACCTGATCCGCCGGCTGCTGTGGCTCGTGCTCCTGGTCGTGCTGCCGCTCCCGTACTGGGCGTTCGAGGCAGGACGCGCGCCGACCGTCTGGCTCGCCGAGGTCTGCGCCTTCGTCCTCGCCATGCTGGTCACGGAAGGGGGGATGGTGACGCAGATCGTCGCGACGCTGCTCACCGCGCAGACGCTGCTCTTCGCCGGGCTCACCTACCTCCTCGCGCGCGGCGCGACGCGGCTCGTCACGCGCCTGCCCGACGCGCGGCGCACCGGCGTCACCCTCGCGGTCGCGGCGCTCCTGCTCGGAGCCTCGCTCCTGCCGATCTACCGCTCGCCGCTCGTCGCGGGAGGCGCGACGGTGAACCTGATCGGGCTGTTCACCGCTCGTTGACGCCCGCGGACGACTTCGCCAGCATCGCAGGGATGCTCGGTCGTCGGCTCGCCCTCGCCTGCGCGGTGGCGCTCGCCCTCGCCGCGGCGGGCGGAGGCGCCGCGAGCGCCGCGCCGTTCGAGCGCACCGAGGAGCGCGCGCCCTGCGACGACTACGATCCCCTGCGCAAGCCCTACTTCGGCGACCTGCACGTCCACACCGCGTTCTCGCTCGACGCGAGCACGCAGGGCACGCGCCACCGTCCCGCCGACGCCTACCGGTTCGCCCGCGGCGAGGAGGTCGGCCTCCAGCCGTACGACGCGCAGGGCGAGGCGCGCCGCAAGCTCAAGCTCGCGCGGCCGCTCGACTTCGCCGCGGTGACCGACCACGCCGAGTTCTTCGGCGAGCTCACGATCTGCGACACGCCGGGCCTGCCCGGGCACGACGCGCCGACCTGCATGATCTACCGCCGCTGGCCGCGCCTCGCCTTCTTCCTGATCAACGGCCGCGCCTCGGGCGACGCGAGCACCGTCGAGCGCTTCCGCTTCTGCGGCGAGAACGCGAAGGCCTGCCTCGCCGCGGCGCGCTCGCCGTGGCAGGAGATCCAGGAGGCCGCGGAGGCCGCCTACGACCGCTCGAGCCGCTGCTCGTTCACGACCTTCATCGGCTACGAGTGGACCGCCGCCCCCGACAGCAACAACCTGCACCGCAACGTGATCTTCCGGAACGCGCGGGTGCCGGAGCTGCCCGTCAGCTACCTCGACGAGCCGCACGTGACCGGGCTCTGGGCGCGCCTCGACGCCGAGTGCCGCAAGGCGGGCACGGGCTGCGACGCGGTCGTGATCCCGCACAACTCGAACCTGAGCGGCGGGCTCATGTTCCAGACGACGCGCGAGGACGGGAGCCCGATGGACGCGGCGTACGCGCGCTCGCGCGCCGCAGCCGAGCCGCTCGTCGAGGTGATGCAGCACAAGGGCGACTCGGAGTGCGCGCCGGGCGGCCCGACGAACGACGAGCTGTGCGGCTTCGAGAAGCTCCCCTACGCGAACTTCGGCGGCAAGTACTCGCGCTGGCTCCGGCGCCCGCCCGAGCCGTCGAGCTACGTGCGCCACGCGCTCGGCCAGGGGCTCCTGCTCGAGGAGAAGCTCGGCGTGAACCCGTTCGCGCTCGGCCTGCTCGCGGGCACCGACACCCACCTCGGCACGCCGGGCGCGGTCGACGAGGCGAGCCACCCCGGGCACGGCGGCGCGGGCACGCCCGCGGGCGACGAGCTGCCGGTCGGGCTCGCGGACGACGTCGAGTTCAACCCCGGCGGCCTCGCGGTCCTGTGGGCCGAGGAGAACTCGCGCGACGCGCTGTTCGCTGCGATGCGCCGGCGCGAGGCGTACGGCACGAGCGGCCCGCGCCTCGTCGTGCGCTTCTTCGGTGGCTTCGGCCTGCCGGCGTCGCTGTGCGACGACCCGGAGCTGGTGAAGAAGGGCTACGCGCTCGGCGTCCCGATGGGCGGCACGCTCGCGCCGCCGATGGAGGCCGGCGCGGCGCCGTCGTTCGTCGTCCGCGCGAGCCGCGATCCGGGGACGCCCGGTCGCCCGGGGACGCCGCTCGAGCGGATCCAGATCATCAAGGGCTGGGTCGAGGGCGGCGCCGTGCGGGAGAAGGTGTACGACGTCGCGGGGAACCCCGCGCGCAGCGCGAACGTCGACCTCGCGACCTGCCAGGTGTCGAACGGCGGCGCGAGCGAGCTGTGCGCCGTATGGCGCGATCCCGACTTCGACCCCGCCGAGCGCGCCTTCTACTACGCGCGCGTGCTCGAGAGCCCGAGCTGCCGCTGGACGACCTACGCCTGCAACGCAGCGGGCGTCCGCTGCTCGGAGCCCGCGACGGTGCGCGAAGGGCTCGAGGGCTGCTGCGACGAGCGCTATCCGAAGACCATCCAGGAGCGCGCCTGGACGTCGCCGATCTGGTACGCACCGGCGCATGACGCGAGGTCTTGAGGGCATGGCGCCGCTCCGAGGTGCGCTCTTCGCCGTCGGTGCCGTCGTTGCGCTCTCGACGGCGCTCGTCTCCGGACGGCTCGCCCGGGAGGCGGACGCGCACCCGCTCGCCCCGTCGCTGCTGGAGCTCCGCGAGCAGCCGGACGGGACGGTCGCGGTGCGCTGGAAGAGCTCCGCCTTCCGGCCCGCCGGCACACGGATCGAGCCGCAGCTTCCCGCGAGGTGCCGCCCGCAGGGCGAGCCGAACGTCACGGACGCGGCGGCCTACCGCGAGGTGCGCTTCACGCTCGACTGCGGCACGCGCGGGATCCGGGGTGCGAGCATCGGCGTGTCGGACCTCGACGTGAGCCGGACGGTCGCGCTGGTTCGCGTCGAGCTCGCCGACGGCGGGCTCGCGCGCGCGCTCCTCGACGGCGCACGGCCGAGCGTGACCGTCCCCGAGCGCGAGGGGCGGCTCGAGGTCGCGTGGAGCTACTTCCACCTCGGCGTCGAGCATCTGCTCACCGGGATCGACCACCTGCTCTTCGTCCTCGGCCTCTGCCTGCTCGTCACCGAGCGGCGCTCGCTGCTCTGGACGATCACCGCGTTCACCGTCGGGCACAGCGTGACGCTCACGCTCGCGACCCTCGGCTTCGTGCGCTTCCCGCAGTCGATCGCCGAGACGGCGATCGCGTTCAGCATCGTGCTGCTCGCGGCCGAGATCCTGCGCGAGAGCGAGGATCCGGACGCCGCGCCGTCGCTGCTCCGCCGCCGTCCCTGGGCGATGGCCTTCGCCTTCGGGCTGCTGCACGGCCTGGGCTTCGCGGGTGCGCTCGCCGAGGTCGGCCTGCCCGAGAGCGAGATCCCGCTCGCGCTCCTCTCGTTCAACCTCGGCATCGAGGCAGGCCAGCTCGCGTTCGTCGCCGCCCTCCTCGTCTGCGCGCGCCTCGCCCGGCCGCTGCTCGAGCGCCTGCCGGAGCGCAGCGTGCGCGTCCCGGCGTACGCGATCGGCTCGCTCGCCGCGTTCTGGTTCTTCTCGCGCGCGGGCCTCGTCCTCGCGGAGCTCGCCGGACGCTGAGCCCGAGCGGCGCTTCGCGCCGCGCCGCCGCATCTCGTATGCTCGGCGGGTGCTCGAACGACCCGAGACCCTGTTCGCCGTCGCCGCCGTGCGCGAGGCGTGTACCGTGATCCGCAGCGTGCAGCGCGGCCTCGTCACCAAGGCGCTCACCAAGAGCGACCGCTCGCCCGTCACCGTCGCCGACTACGCCGCGCAGGCGGTGATCGCGCGACGGCTCGAGAGCGAGCGCCCGCACGACGTCCTGGTCGGCGAGGAGGACGCGGGCGACCTCCGTGCCGCCGCCCAGGCGGCGACGCTCGAGCAGGTGACGCGCTTCGTCGGCGAGCGCGTGCCCGGCGTGACCTCCGACGCGGTGTGCGCCTGGATCGACCGCGGCCGCGGCAAGCCCGGCGCGCGCTTCTGGACGCTCGACCCGATCGACGGCACGAAGGGCTTCCTCCGCGGCGAGCAGTACGCGGTCGCGCTCGCGCTGGTCGAGGACGGCGTGGTGACCGTGGGCGTGCTCGGCTGCCCGAACCTGTCGCCCGAGGGGCGGAGCGCGATCGGCGGCCCCGGCTCGCTGTTCGCCGCCGAGCGCGGCGGCGGCGCCTACGCCACGCCCCTCGACGGCGAGTCGTGGCGCCGGCTTCGCGTCTCCGACCGAACCGATCCTGCGCAGGCGCGGCTCCTCCGCTCGGTCGAGGCGGGCCACACCAACGTCGACGAGATGGCCGAGCTCGTCGCCGTGCTCGGCGTCGAGGCGGAGCCGGTGCTGATGGACAGCCAGGCGAAGTACGGCGTGCTCGCGGCCGGCGAGGGCGACCTGCTGTTCCGCCTGCTGTCGCCGGAGAAGCCGAGCTACCGCGAGAAGATCTGGGACCAGGCGGCGGGGTCGATCGTGGTGGAGGAGGCGGGCGGCCGCGTCACGGACCTCGACGGGAAGGCGCTCGACTTCGCGCGCGGGCGGACGCTCGCTGCGAACCGGGGCATCGTCGCGTCCAACGGCCTGCTGCACGACGCGGCGCTCGAGGCGCTGCGCAAGATCGGTGCTTGACGCCTACCGCGGCGTGCAGGGCTAGCTGAACAGGAGGCGCGAGAGCTCGCGCTGGTAGCGGTCGACCAGCGAATGCTCGCGGCCCAGGAGCGCGAAGATGTCGAGCATCAGCTTGCGGGCCGCGGCGTCGGCGAAGTTGCGGTCGCGCCGCACCGCCTCGAGGAGCATGGCGAGCGCCTCCTCGTACCGTCCCGAGGTCGACAGCAGACGGCCCAGGTCGATCCGCGCCTGCAGGTCGCCCTCGTCCGCCGCGAGGCGGGCGCGAAGCGCCGCCTCGTCGGCGCTCGGCGTGCCGCCGGATGTCAGGCGCAGGGCGGCGCGCGCCTGCTCGACGTCGCGCGCCGCGGGCCCGGTCGCGGTGCAGGCGTCGAGCACGGCGAGCGCGTCGTCGAGGCGGTCCGCTCCGGCGAGGAGACGCGCGAGCGCGATCGCCGTCGGCGCGTGGTCCGGGAAGCGCGCCAGCACCGCGCGGTAGCGCTCCTCCGCGCCGGCGAGGTCGCCGCGCTGGGCGAGCGCCGCGGCCTCGGCGGCGAGCCGGCGCGCCTCGTCGGGCACGAGGTGCTCGATGAACTGCCGCACGACGGTCTCCGGCTGCGCGCCGACGAACTCGCTCACGACCTCGCCGTTCTTGAACGCGATGACCAGCGGGATGCTCTGCACGCCGAGCGCGCGCGCGACGTGCGGGCTCTCGTCGACGTTGACCTTCGCGAGGATGAAGCGGCCGCCGTACTCGGCGGCGATGCGCTCGAGCAGCGGCCCGAGCGTCCGGCACGGTCCGCACCAGGGGGCCCAGAGGTCGACGACGACCGGGACCTTCCGCGACCTCTCGAGGACCTCGACCTGGAAGTCGCGGTCCGTGACGTCCTTCACCCAGCTCTGCTGCTCCATTCCTTCCTAACCTAGAACGCGCGCGGGCCCGGCGCGAGGCTCGAGCCGTCAGCGCACGTGGAGCCGAAAGCCGTGCTGCGCGAGCCGCGCCGCCTCGTCGCGCAGGTCGGCCTCGGTGAGCGGGTGGCGGCGCAGCCAGCCCGAAGGAAACGCGACCTCGAGCCGCCTCGCCGTCGCGCGTAGCGCGAAGCGCGGCAGCGGCGCCGGGCTCCGGCTCCGGTTGAGCGACACGGCGAGGCGGAGCAGGATGCAGAGCCGCGCCGCCGTCTCGCGCCGGTCCTCGGGCAGGGCCCCGAGCGCGGCGGTGGGGAGCTTGCGGCGCTGGCCGAGGAGCAAGGCGGCGAGCACGCGCTGATCCTCGAGCGAGAAGCCCGGCATGTCGGAGTGCGTGACCAGGTAGGCGCTGTGCTTGTGGTAGCCGGGGTAGGCGAGCGACAGCCCGATCTCGTGCAGCCGCGCCGCCCACGAGAGGAAGTGGCGCGCCTCGTCGTCGAGCCCCCAGGCGCGGGCGACCTGCGCGAAGCACGCGGCCGCGGTCCGCTCGACCCGTGCCGCCTGCTCGAAGTCGACGTGGTAGCGCTCGCTCAGGCGACGGATCGTCCGGTCGCGCACGTCCTCGTGGCGGATCCTGCCGAGGAGGTCGTAGAGCAGCCCCTCGCGCAGCGCGCCGGAGGCGGGCTTCATCACCTCGATCCCGAGGCCGTCGAACAGCGCCTGCAGGATCGCGACGCCGCCGGGCAGCACGGCGCGCCGCTCGGAATCGACGCCGGGTAGCGCGAGGCGCCGCACGTCCTTCGCCGCGATCATCGCCTTCGCGAGCTTCGCGAGCCCGGGCGCGGTGATGCCGTCGCGCGCGAGCCCGCTCTCGCGCAGGATCGTCGCGACGTGGAGCACGGTGCCCGACGAGCCGCGGCACTCCTCCCAGCCGAGCGCGCGGAAGCGGCGCTCGATCGTCTGCAGCTCGAGGCGCGCGGCAAGCCGGGCCTGCTCGAGCGCCCGCGCGCGGACCCGGCCGTCGGGGAAGAAGCGCATGCTGTACCCGACGCAGCCCATGTAGAGGCTGCTCACCTCGAGCGTCTCGAAGCGCTGGCCGACGATGCACTCGGTGCTGCCGCCGCCGATGTCGATCACCAGGCGGCGCTCGCCGTCGTCCGGCAGGCTGTGCGCGACGCCGAGGTAGATGAGGCGCGCCTCCTCGCCGCCCGAGATGATCTCGATCGGGTGGCCGAGCGCGCGCTCCGCGCGGGCGAGGAACGAGCGCGCGTTGCGCGCCTGGCGAAAGGTGTTGGTCCCGACGGCGCGCACCCGCTCGGGCGGCAGGCCGCGCAGGCGCTGGCCGAAGCGGCGCAGACAGGCGAGCGCCCGCGCCTGCGCCTCGGCCGTGAGCTCCTTGCGCGCGTTGAGGCCGGCGGCGAGCCGCACGCCTTCGCGAAGGCGGTCGATCAGCTCGATCTCGCCCTGCACGACCCGCGCCGCCACCATGTGAAAGCTGTTCGAGCCGAGGTCGACGCCCGCGATCGTCTCGCTCGCGGAAGGCCGACTCGCGCGCCCGCGCGTTCTGCTCGTACGCGCGCCGGACGAACGGACGCCGCACGGGACGCGCCGCTTGCCCACCGTCGCACGTCGCTCGCGATCGCGCCGCCGCTCGTCGCTCGCGCCCCGCATGCTCACGCCCACCGCGGCGATACCACCGGGGCGCCGTGGTTGCATCGTGCGGAGCGCCCGCGGTACTCGCATCCGGCGATGGCGATCTACCTCCACGAGACGTCGACGATCGACGGCGGCGGCAAGGAGGCCTACCTCGAGGCGGTGCGGACCGGCTGGGCGCCCTACGCCGAGGCGACGCGCGGCATGCGCCTCGTCTGGCTCGGCAGCACGGTCGGCAGCACCGCGAGCTGGCCCGAGACGATGGCGCTCTGGGAGCTCGACGACTGGGCGCACTTCGCCGCGGTGTGCGACCGGATGTACACCGAGCGCTGCGGCGACGAGACGCTCGAGGCGTGGTGGCGCGAGTCGTTCCGCTACCGCAAGCGCGCGACGAGCCAGGTGCTGATCGGCGCGCCGTACAGTCCGACGCTCGCGCAGCTCCTCGAGCGCGGCGTCTCGGGGACGACCTACGGCTTCGCGAGCTACCAGACCGTCCCGGGCCGGGTCGACGATCTCCTGCGTGCCCTCGAGCGCCGAGCCGAGATCGACGAGCGGCGTGGACGCTTCTTGATCGGCGCCTACGAGGTCGCGCTGACCAACGACCGCGCCTACGCGATCTGGGCGCACGCCGGGCTCGTCGAGGCCGGCGCCTACCAGGAGGCGCTGCCCGGCGACGCGGAGATCGCCGCGTGGCAGCGCTCGGTCGAGGGAGTGCTCGTCGCCTCGCGCGAGGTCTGGGGCTTCGCCACGCCGCACTGCCCGCTCTGGCCGAAGGACCGCCCCGCGGGCGCGCGGATCTGGTAGGCGGACGTGGCGATCTACCTGCACGAGCTCGTGAACGTCGTCCCCACCCGGGCGATCGACTACCTCGACAGCATGGCCGAGCACCACGGCACGCAGCGCGCGGCGCGCGGCGAGAAGGGTGACTCGATGCTCGGCCTGTGGACGGTGCTCGAGGCGTCGGGCACCTGGCCGCTCGCCGTGAACCTCTGGCAGAACGTCACCTGGCAGCGTCAAGCGCAGATGCTGCAGTCCCAGTTCGAGCCGCAAGCGCAGAATCCCGAGCTCAAGAAGTGGTGGCTCGGCAACCTGAGCCTGCGGACCGGCGGCTTCGACCGCATCCTCGACTCGACGCCCTACACCCTCGACGTCGCCGGACACCGCGCCCGGGGCACCACCGGAAAGCTCTTCCTCCACCAGGTCGTCCGCGTGACGGCGGGGCGCGTCGGCGAGTACCTGGACGCGCTCGGCATGGAAGGCGTGCCGGCGCTCGAGGCGGCGGGCGCGCAGCTCGTCGGCGCGTACCGGGTCTGCATGTACGACTACGAAGCGGTCGTGATCCTCGCCTTCCGCGAGCCCGAGGACCTCGCGCGCCTGCTCGAGGCGTGGCACGGCGGCCCCGCGGACTCGCCGCTCCGTCGCTGGCGGCGGCGGGAGGACACCTGGGTGCGCGGCAAGGACACGCTCGTGCTCAAGCCGCGCTGGTTCCTGACGAGCCCCTGGCATCCTTGACGCGCTCCTCCGACCAGGCGCGCTTCCCGTCGTCGCGCGGCGCTCTCGCGGTGCTGCTCGTGCTCGCGGCGACGTACGGAGCGCTCGCGCTCGGCGGCTGGCGGCTGCACGCCTTCGTCACCGGCAACACCGACCTCGGCGCGTACTTCGTCCCGAAGTACCAGTACGCGGCCGACCGGATCGCGGCGGGCGAGCTGCCGCAGTGGAACCCGTACGAGTTCGCCGGCACCCCGTTCCTCGCGGCCATCCAGCCCGGGGTGTTCTACCCGCCGCTCCGCGCGGCGTACGCGCTCGCCTCGGGCGAGGAAGCGTACGTGCTCCTGTTCTGCGCGCACCTCGCGGTCGCGGCGCTCGGCACGATGCTCCTCGCCCGCGACCTGGGCCTCGGGCTCTGGCCCGCGGTGCTCGCCGCGGCGTGGGTGACGCAGCCCACCTGGCTCGTGCGGCTGTACGACCATCCCGTCTACTTGACGGCGACGACCTGGATCCCCTACCTCCTGCTGCTCTCGCACCGCGTCGTCCTCCAGCCGAGCGCGCGCGGCGCAGCGCTGCTCGGCGGCGTCGCGGCGCTGCAGGCGGTGAGCGGCTACCCGCCGCTCGTGCTCGCGACCGCGTACGTGCTGGCCCTCGGTCTCCCGTTCTGGCTCGTCGAGGGGCGCGGCCGCGCGCCGGGCGACCTCGGACGCGCCGCGCTGGCGCTCGTCGCAGCCGGGGTCGTCGCAGCGCTCCTCGCGGCCGTGCAGCTCGTCCCGACGGCGGCGCTCGCGAGCCTGACCAACCGCACGCTCGAGGCGGAGGAGTGGCACGCGCGCCTCGCCGAGATGGCGCGCATGCCGTCGAACATGCTGTTCCTGATCGGCGCGCCGCAGTTCACACTCGCGGGGACGCTCGGCGAGCTGTGGATGGTGTTCGGGCCGGTGCTCCTCGGCGTCGGCCTCCTCGGCCCGCTCCTCCGGCCGCGCCGGACGACGAGCTGGTTCGCGCTCGCCTTCGTGGTGCTCTCCGCCGCACTCCCGTTCGGCGTGTACCAGCGGCTGCCGCTCTACGGCTTCGTCCGCTTCGCGCTCGAGTGGGCGTTCATCGCGCCGCTCGCCGTGTACCTCCTCGCCGCCGTCGGGCTCGACGCGGCGCTCGCGCGCTTCGCCGCGCTCGGGCGGCGGGCGGCGCCGGTCACGCTCGGTCTGCTCGCGCTCGCGACGGCGCTCAACTGGCGCCTGATCGACGCGCGCTGGCTCTCGTTGGACCTCGGCACGCCGCTGCCGATCCCCCCCGTCGAGCACCTGTGCGACGTGCGGGACCCGCGCTACCGGAGCTTCTGGACCATCGGCCAGATGCGCGGCGCGCTGATGCACGCGCGCGTCCGCTCGCCGAGCGGCTACGAGCAGTCGCTGCTGCCAGCGCGGAGCGCCGCCCTCCAGCAGGCGCTCGGCTTGGGCAACGGCACCGTGCTTCCCTACTGGGCACGCTCGCTCGCACAGAACGTCCCCGCCGCGTCGCGCATCTCGCTGCGCTGTGTGCTGACGCCGCTCGCGCCGGTGCTCGAGACGGGCGGGCTCGTCAAGCAACCGTACGCCGGCGAGCACTTCGCGTGGGTCTACGTGAACCCGAAGGCCCTGCCGCGCGCCCGGATCGCGCACCGGGTGCGGGTCGCCGGCTCGCCCGAGGAGGCGCTCCGGCTGGCCCTCGAGAGGCCGCCCGAGAGCGACAGCGTGATCCTCGAGCAGCCCCGGGACCCGGCGGACGCCGCCATCGGCTGTGAGGCCGCCGCGGAGGACCGCGCCGAGCTCATCCGCGACGAGCCCGAGGAGGTGCGGGTACGCGTCGCGAGCGCCTGCCCGGGCTACCTCGTGCTTTCCGACACCCTCGTCCCCGGCTGGTCCGCGACGCTCGACGGCGCCGACGTGCCGATCCTGCACGGCGACTACGCGTTCCGCGCGGTCCGCATCCCGGCGGGCGAGCACGAGGTCGTGTTCCGCTACCGCGCGCCGGGGCTCCGCCTCGGCGCGGCGCTGTCGCTCGCCGGCGTGGTGCTGCTGGTGGCGCTGCTCAGCCGCCGCGGCTGTCCGCCGGCCGCCGCGGCGTGACGAGGAGCGCTGCGGTGACGAGCAGCGCGAGCGCGCTGACGAGGGCCCCGATTCGCAGCGAGCGCGGCGCGAAGCGGAAGACGACGCGGTGGCGCCCGGGCTCGAGCGCGACCGCGCGGAAGGCATAGTCCGCGCGCAGCAGCGGCGCCGGGACGCCGTCGACCGCGACCTCCCAGCCCGGATAGAACGTGTCCGTCAAGACCAGCAGTGCCGGCGCCGCGACCATGGCCTCGACCTCGACTCGCTCGGGCAGGTCGCGCACGATCTCGACCGACTCCTCCGCGCTGACCGGCGGCTCGGCGAGCTCGAGCGGCGATCGTGCCGCCTCGAGCACGACGGTTGCGCGCGCGTCTCGGTCCGAATCGACGGTCGCGGCGAACGCGGCGTCGTCGTCCTGCGCGAGGATCACCCGGTGGACGAGGCGGGCGCGCGGCACCGGAGGTCGATGCACGACGACGGCGTTCGGCGCGAGCTCGGCGACGAGCCTGTAGCCGGCCTTCTCCATCTGCGGCACCCAGTGCCTCGGGACGGTGACCAGCCCGACGCCGAGCAGCGCCGCGAGGTCGGGGCGGTTCTCCACCGGCACGTGGGCCTCGGGAGCCGCGTTCGGCCGCGCCGCGATCTCGTTCAGAAGCCGTGCCGTCCGCCACACCGGGCTCGACGGGTCGTAGCCGGTGATCGAGGGCAGGCGGTGGCGCAGCATGGCCCCGTTGGCGGCCTCGAGCGCCGAGACGACGCGAACGTCCGCGCCGCCCGCCGCCTCGCGGAGGTCGGCGAGGCGGCGGGCGCGCGCGGCGATCGCTTCGCGGTCGGGCGCCGCCGGGTCGTGCAGGTCGATGCGCGCGATCGTCGCGAGGCTCGTTGCCGCGGCGGCGAGCGCGAGCACCAGGGTCGCGAGCCGGAGCGGAGCGCGGACGCTTGCCGCCAGGCGCGCGGCACCCGAGGCGACGAGAAAGCCCATGAAGAGCGGCGCGATATGCGACCAGCCGTACGGGAAGCGCACCCCGTCGAAGGGCGGCAGGCGGTAGAGCAGGCGGAGCGGCCAGTCGAGCGCAAAGATGCACCAGAGGAGCGCCGCCAGCCACACCCCCTGCACGCGCTGGGCGCGCCACAGCGCCGCGACCGCGAGCGCGACCACCGCGACGCCGTAGCGTCCGACGAGGTCGGTCGTGAATTCGGGGCCGACCGCCGCCGCGAAGCCGCTGCGCAGGTGCTCGAAGTCGGCGCGCCGCACGATCCGCGCGCTCTCCGAGATCGCCTCCCAGGCGGGCACCATCTGGAAGCCGACCAGCGCGACGCCGAGCGCGAGCCCGGCCGCGAGCAGCGCGCCGCGCCGCACGAGCGAGCCCTCGCCGCGCAGCAGCGCGACCACGCCGAGCAGGACCGCCGTGTCGAGCGGAAAATCCGGATAGCCGACGAGCCACTGCACCGCGTAGGCGAGCGCGAAGAGGCCGAGCCACGGACGGACGTCGCGCCCCACGGCGCCGTCGAAGCAGATCAGCAGCGCCGGGATCCACACCATGCTGCCGAGGAAGTTCGGATGGTCGACGCCACCTTGGCTCGCCCCGGTGAACACGCCGGCGACGGTGACGAAAAACGCGAGGCAGCCGAAGGCGCGCGGCACACCGAAGCCCCGCAGGTAGGCGAGAGTCCCCCAGCCGAGGACGACGAAGTGGAAGGCGTACAGCGCCTGCAGCGCGGCGAACGGCGACAGCGTTCCGAAGAGCAGCGGGATCGGCGGGTACAGGGCGGCCGTCTGGATCACGCCGAGCAGCGGCGAGCCGCAGAACTCGTACGGGTTCCACAGCGGCAGCCGGTGCTCGTGCAGGAGCGCGCGCCCGGCGGCCTCGTAGCGTGGCAGGAAGTAGCCGTGCAGGTCGCGCCCGCGCGGCGACTCCCAGATGCCGCCGGCCGCGAGCAAAAGAGCGAGCACCACCGCCGCGCAGCCGACCGCGAGGAGCAGGTCAACGAGCCAGAGCGGCAGGCGGGTCACGCGCGGGTGCATGAAGGGGAACACGGCGGGCGCGGGCCGACGGCGATTGTCGCGTCGCGCGGCGCGCCCAGCAGCAAGCCGCAGCCCGCGGCGGGGGTCAAGCACGCGGCGGCGCGGCGACCTGCCGGACGGCGCGCGAGCGGCCCGGGCTCTGGCGCCGGGCCTGTCCGCCGTCGTATGCACGGGGCATGCAGCCCGAACAGGTCGTACGCAGCTTCTGCGCGGCGGTGCCGCGCCGCGACGTGAAGGAGCTCGCCGGCTACTTCACCGACGACGCCGTCTATCACAACATCCCGATCGCGCCGGTCACCGGTCGCGCCGACATCGAGGCGACGCTCGCCCAGTTCATCGCGCCCGCGACCTTCGCCGAGTTCGAGGTGAAGGCACTCGCGACGAGCGGCAACGTCGTGCTCACCGAGCGCGTCGACCGCTTCGAGATCAACGGCAAGCGGATCGACATCCCGGTGATGGGCGCCTTCGAGATCACCGCCGACGGCAAGATCAGCGCGTGGCGCGACTACTTCGACATGCAGCAGTTCATGAGCCAGATGAGCTGAGCGCACGGCTCACTCGAGGTCGAGGACGCGCACCTCGGACGGAGGGTCGGCGAGGACCGCGATCGCCCGGTAGCCGTCGGTGAAGTACGGGTCGCCGGTCAGGTTCTCGCGCGGCGTCTCCTTGGGCACCTCGCCGACCCCCTCCACGTACGCCACGAGGCTCACCGCCTCGTTCTGCACGAGGTCGCCGATCACGTAGTCGCGTGCGTCGTCGACGTCGGGGTCGATCTCGTGCGTCGTCAGGTTCCAGGCCTTGGTCGTGAAGCGGACGCCGACGTCGCGGCTCGCCTGCCCGACCCACACCGGCTTGCCCTCGAAGCGGAGCCAGGCGCGCCACAGGCGGAAGTGGTGCCGGTCGTTGACCGTGCGGCGGACCTTCTGGAAGGCGATGTCTTGGCGCCGGCCGAAGAGGTAGAGGTCGCTCACCGGAGAGACCCGGTAGGTCGAGCCGAGCAGGAAGGAGTGCACGGTGCGCAGGGCGGAGCCCGCGCCGAGCCGCTCGGTCTCGTACCAGCCGGCGTGGACGAAGGTGCTGAGCAGATCGTCGAGCTCGCCGACGATCACCAGGTTCACCGGGTCGCCGTAGGTCGTCCCCTCGCGGTCGGTCGTGCAGCACGACATCGCCTCGAGCGCCGTGCGCAGGCCGTCCTCGTCGACCTCGACCTCGGAGCCGGCGTGCAGGCGCTCGATGCCCTCGGGGTCGAGGTCGCGCTCGAGGTGCGGGACCGGGACGACGAACGGAAAGACGCGCTTCCCGGCCGTGCCGTAGAGCACCACCTTGACCTTCCGGCTCCCCTCGTCGAGGCCCGCGAAGACGAAGCCCGAGACCGTGTCCCCGCCCCCGATCACCTCCGAGCCGAAGCCGTGCTCGAGGAAGTGCTCGTCCATCTCGCGGTTCACGCGGCTCGCGCGCAAACCCTCGATCGCGCCGGGCACGAGGAGCGGCGCGAAGAGCACCTTCGCGGCGCCGAGGTCGGGGAGCCAGCTCGTCGGCCGCACGTGGTTCACGTACGCGGCCTCGAGCGCCGAGAAGTACTGCGCGTCGATGCTCCCCTTCGAGAGCAGGTAGGGGTCGTCGCTGCGGTTCTCGATCTGGATCCAGATCGGCTGGATGCCGCGGCGGTGGAGCGGCACGCCGAAGACCTCCTGGGCTTCCTTCGCATCGAGGACCGCGACCGTGACGCGCAGGTCGCCGGCGTCCTGGGTCTGGGCGCGGTCGCGGAACGGAACCTCGGCGGGGTGCTTCGGATGGTACGCGCTGCACGCCGCGCAGTTGGCGACGAGGAGGCAGAGAACGAGCAGCGCGCGCAGGCGCGGCCGGCTCGGGTGGAGCTCTCTCATGCCGCGCCGGTCAGTCGACGTAGCCGAGCGCCCGGAGACGCTCCCTCTGGTCGGGCGGCACTTGAAGCGCGCTCGCGAGCTGGTCGTGCTCCTGCCAGGTCGACTGCCAGGCGGCGAGCTGCTCCTCGAGGCTCCGCAGGAAGGACGGCGGGGACGCGCCGCGGGCCAGGTTCGACTGCTCCCGCGGGTCGTTCTTGAGATCGTACAGCTCGGGACGCGGCGGTCCGGGCGAGTGCACGATCAGCTTCGCGTCCGGACGCCGCGTCGAGCTGCGCGTCGCCTTCGCCATCGTCGTCGTGCTGAAGGCGACGAGCTCCGGCACGTCGGCCGGCGAGCGCGGCGCGAGCGCCGATGCGAGGCTCAACGCCCCGTGCTCGGTGCCGGGCGGCGTGCCGAAGGCCTCGGGCCGCGGCACGCCGGCGAGCGCCAGGATCGTCGGGGCGACGTCCATCAGGCGCACCTGCTCGGCGATCACCCGCCCGCGCGCGACGCCGGGCGGAAAGCGGATGACGAGCGGTACGAGGAGCACCTCGTCGTACAGCGTCTCGCCGTGTCCCTTGCGTCCGTGCTCGAGGAACTCCTCCCCGTGGTCGCTCGTCACGACGACGACCGTCTCGTCGAGCACGCCGAGGGTGCGCAGGTGGTCGACGATTCTGCCGATGTGCTCGTCGACGAAGCGGATCTCGCCGTCATAGAGTGCGAGCACGTGCGCGTAGTCGCGCTCGGGCATGCCCTTCCGGATGTTCGGATCGAACAAGAAATCCTTGCCGGTGATCGGGCCGTCGTAGTCCGGGTCGAACATCGTGTCGTACGGCGGCGGCGGCTGGTAGTCGTAGTGTACGTCCCAAAGGTGGAGGAAGACGAAGAACGGCTTCTTCCGTCCCGCGGTGTTCCACTCCTCGAGGTAGCGCGTCACGAGACGCGTCGACTCGGGAGACGTGACGCCGAGGAGCGAGTCGAAGAGCCCCTCCGCGACGATCGACTCGTCGTAGACGTCGAAGCCTTGATCGAAGCCGTACATGGCGCGCACGTACGGCGCGGCGACGAAGCCCGCGGTCGCGTACCCTGCGTCGCGCAGCACCTCGGCGAGCGTGAGGGCGCGCGGCTCGAGGCGGCGCTCGTTGGTCGTCACCCCGTGCAGCTCCGGCGGCAGCGCGGTGAGGAGCGTCATGTGCGAGGGGAGCGTCCACGACGACGGCGCGACCACGACGCGGAACAGCGCCCCGTCTCGCGCGAGCGCGTCGATCGCCGGGCTCGTCTCGCGCGGGTAGCCGTACGCGTGCAGGTGATCGGCGCGCAGGGAGTCGATCGAGACGAGGAGCACGTTCGGCCGCCGCCCGTCCTCGAGGCTGGGCGCACTCTCCGGTGCGCGGCCGATCGACCAAGCGGCGGCCGCGAGACCGGCGAGACCGACCAGCAGGACGAACGAGCGAAGCGACACGTCGGGCGGAGTCTAGCAGCCGGCGAATCGGGAAGGCGAGTCACGGAGCGGCGCAGCGCGCCTCGAGGCCGGGCAGCAGCCCCCGGCACGCAAGCTCCCGGTAGATCGCCTCGGCCGCGACCTCGTGTCCCCGGGCGGACGGGTGCCAGAGGTCGAGGAACAGCGGCTCGCCGCCGTCCGCCGCCGCGCGGCGGAACGCGGGCAGGAGGTCGATCACCGGGACGCCCGTCCGCTGGCCGAGCGTGACCATCGCCCTCTGCAGCGCGTCGGGGCCGCCGGGGGCGAGCTGCGACTCGTAGGGGAAGACGACCAGCACGAGCCGCGCGCCCCGCTCCGCCGCAGCGCGCGCCATGCGCTCGTACTGCTCCTCGAGCCAGGCGACCTCGGCGGCGGAGGGGTCGCTGCGCGGGCTCAGCCCGCGCACCATCGTCTCGTCGTCGAGCGGCGGCGCCAGGCGGTCCGCAAGAAGCGTGCAGAGCCGTGAGGAGCGGCACGCGCGGCGCAGCACGTCTCCGGCGGGCGGCGCGGGGCGCCGGTGCGCTGCGCCGTCGGGGAACGCGGCTTCCGGGATGTCGCCCAGCGCGAGCATGGTCGATGCGTCGAAGTGCAGCGTCGGGTCGTTCAGGTCGTTGACGCAGAACTGCGCCAGCACCACGTCCGGGCGGTAGCCGAGCCCGACGTCCGCGAGGAGCGCCGCCTCGGTGTACGGGTTGTAGCCGCTCACGCCGAGGTTCAGCACCTCGAACGACGGCGCCTCGGCGGCGGCGCGGAGCCGGCGCTCGAGCTGCTTCGCGAACGTTTGCTCGAGCGCGACGCCGTAGCCGAAGGCGATCGAGTCGCCGAGCACCAGGATGCGGAGCGCATCGCTCGCCGGCGCGCGGCCGAACGCGCGATCGCGGAAGCCCTCCGCGTTCACCTCGTAGACCACGTCCGGATGGGTCGCGTCGCGCCGCCGTGCGTGCGGCTTGAGCCCGTACAGCCACGGCTTTTCCGGTCGCGCGACGTGCAGGCCGCGCAGCACCTCGGAGGCGCTCGGCGGGACGGCGAGGCGGACGACGAGCTCGAGCACGGCGAGCGCGACCACCACCCCGAGAGCCGCGGCGGCGAGTCGCGCGAGCACGGGGCGCGCGTTCATGCAGCGCTCCCCACTACACCGCCGCCGCCCGCCGGGCGAGCGGCGGCCGACAACGCGGCGCGGCTTGACAGCATGGGCGGTGAATCGGAGCCTCGCTCCAATCCCGCCCGTCACGACGCCCATGACCGAGAAGCCTTCGCCCGGCGCGCTCGATCTGCGCCTCGCCCCCAGGGAGACCCTCTCGGGCTGGGGACGGGCGCTCCGCGCCGAGTGCCACGTGCTGCGCCCGAGCACGGAGGACGGCGTACGCGACGCCTTCGCGCTCGCCCGCCGGCTCGGAACGTCGGTCGGCCTGCGCGGCGCCGGCCAGAGCTACGGCGACGCGGCGCTCAACGACGGCCGGATCTGCCTCGACGTCTCGCGGCTCACGCGGGTGCTTGCCTGGGATCCGGTCGCGGGCCGCATCCGCGTCGAGCCCGGCGTGACGATCCGCCAGCTCTGGCAGCACACCCTCGAGGACGGCTGGTGGCCGCCCGTCGTCCCGGGCACGAGCCTCGTGACCCTCGGCGGCGCCGTGGCGATGAACGTGCACGGCAAGAACAACTGGAAGGCGGGGCCGCTCGGCGACCACGTCGAGGAGATCGTCCTGCTCCTGCCGAGCGGCGAGCGTCGCACGGCGAGCCGGACGCGCGAGCCCGAGCTGTTCCACGCGGCGATCGGCGGCTTCGGCATGCTCGGCTGCATCGTCGAGATCGAGCTCCAGATGCACCGGGTGGAGAGCGGCGACCTGCTCGTCGAGCCGCTCGCCGCGCGAAGCCTCGAGGACATGCTCGAGCTCTTCACGCGGCGCATGGACGAGGCGGACTACCTCGTGGGCTGGGTCGACTGCTTCGCCCGCGGCGGAGAGCTCGGCCGCGGGCTCGTGCACCAGGGACGCTACGCGGCGGCGCGCGACGCTGCGGAGGCGCGGCGCACGCTGCGCCGCGCGCACCAGGAGCTCGGCGACACGCTGTTCGGCGTCTTTGCGAAGTCGCAGGCGTGGCGGCCGATGCGCCTCCTGCTGAACGGCCCCGGCATGCGCGCGGTGAACGCCGTCAAGTATCACGACGGGCGCCGCCACGCGGGCCGCTCCTACCTGCAGCCGCTCGTCCAGTTCTCCTTCCTGCTCGACTTTCTGCCCAACTGGGGTCTCGCCTACGGTCCGCAAGGGATGATCCAGTACCAGGCCTTCGTCTCCGAGCCGCACGCGGCGCGCGTCTACCGGCGGCAGCTCGAGCTCGCGCAGGAGGCGGGCCTCGTGCCGCTCCTCGGCGTCCTGAAGCGCCACCGGAGCGACGCCTTCTTGATGAGTCACGCGGTGGACGGCTATTCGCTGGCACTGGAGTTCAAGGTGACACGCCGCAACCGCAGCAGGCTCTGGGACCTCACCCGCCGCTTCGACGCCCTGGTGAACGACGCGGGAGGACGGTTCTACTTCGCGAAGGACGCGACGCTTTCGCGCGAGAGCCTCGCGGCGTCGGTGCTGGCCCCGCGCGTCGAGCGTCTGCTCGAGCTCAAGCGTGCCCTCGATCCCGAGACGCTGCTCGAAACGGATCTCTACCGGCGGCTGATCGCGTGAACGTCGGTCCATCTCCATCCACCGCGGCCGGTGAAGTCGAGGCGCGCCGGCCGCGGCTCGCCGTCGTCGCGGCGGGCGGCCGCGGCGAGCGCATCCACCCGCGCAGCGCGCAGCGGCCGAAGGTCATGCTCGAGGTGGGCGGCAAGCCGATGCTCACCCGGCAGCTCGAGCTGGCACGCGACCAGCTCGGGATCCGTCGCTTCGTGATCGTCGTCGGCTACCTCGCGGAGCAGATCCGCGCCGCGTACGGCGACGGCAGCGCGCTCGGCGTCGAGATCACGTACGTCGACAACCCGAACGTCGAGCGCGGGCTCGGCAGCGTCCTCGAGGTGGTCGAGCCGTACGTCAGCGAGCGCTTCGTGCTGATGCTCGGCGACGAGGTGTACCTCGAGAGCAACCTCGGCGAGATCGTCGCAGCGTCGCCGGACGACGTCGCGGTGTGCGCCGTCTACCCGACGTGGGACCTCGAGACCGTGCGGCGCAACTACGCGGTCACGATCGAGGGCGATCGCATCACCGGGCTGGTCGAGAAGCCGGAGCGCGTGGCGAGCCCGTTCGTCGGCTGCGGCACGTGGCTCCTCAGCCCCGAGATCTTTTCCTTCGTGCGCAAGACGGGCGTCTCGCCGCGCACCGGGCGCCTCGAGCTCACCGACATCGTCCACCGTGCGGCGGTCGAGACGGGTCGCGTCTCGCCCTTCTACCTCGAGGGGCACTACCTGAACGTCAACACGATCGAGGACCTGAACCTCGCGAACTTCATGTGCCGCTCGCTGCAGTTCGAGCGCCACCGGGTGAGCCTCGTGATCCCGGCCTACAACGAGGCCGAGTCGATCGGCTTCGTCATCCGCGACTTCCAGCCCCACGTCCACGAGATCGTGGTGATGGACAACTGCTCGCAGGACGGCACGGGGGAGATCGCGCGCGAGCTCGGCGCCATCGTTTACTCGCAGCCGCTGCGCGGCTACGGCGACGCGATCCGCAAGGGCCTGGACGCGGCGACCGGCGACATCCTGGTCGTGGTCGAGGCCGACGCGACGTTCCGCGCCAAGGACCTCGGCAAGCTGCTCGAGTACCTGAAGGACTGCGACATGGCGATCGGCACGCGCACGACCCGCCAGCTCATCGAGCAGGGCGCGAACATGGAAGGCCTTCTGCGCTGGGGCAACGTCCTGGTCGGCAAGCTGATCGAGGCGCTCTGGTGGGGCGTCGAGCCGCGCTTCACCGACGTCGGCTGCACCTACCGCGCGATCTGGCGCGACGCCTACCTGCGGATCCGCGACTACTTGACGCGCGACGACGCCGCCTTCTCCCCCGAGATGATGATCGAGATGCTGCGCGCGCAGGGCCGGGTGATCGAGATCCCGGTGAGCTACCACCGGCGGCGCGGCGGCGCGTCGAAGCACTCCTCGAGCCTGTGGCACAGCATCCGCACCGGGATGAAGATGCTGCGCCTGATCCTCGAGAAGCGCTTCAACCTCGCCTGAGCGGTCACGGCGCGCGGCCGGGGCGCAGCTCGCCCGTCACCTCGACGTGGTACGGCGCCTCGCGCATGTGCCGCTCGAACCCTTCGTCGAGCGCGTCGAGCCGGGCGAGCGCGTGCACCGCGGCGGCCGCGAGGAGCAGCCCGACGAGCGCGCCGGCCGGGGCACGCCGCCCGCGCGCCCAGAGGACGAACGCGTACCCGCCGGCGAGCCCGGTCGCGACCGCGCCGTAGCTGAAGAGGTCCCAATCGGCGTACGGGCCGAACAGCGGGTCCATCGCGAACGCGTACGCGAGCGCCGGCGCAACGAGGGCCGCGAGCAGCACGAGCCTCACCCGCTCCTCGCGCTCGACGCCGCGGAGGAGCGCCGCGGGCAGCGCCGTCGCGAGCAGCCAGACGCCGACCGGGTCGGTGAGCAGGAGCCCGTGCAGGAGCTCGCCGACGTGCTCGCGGCTCAGCATGTAGGACCACGGGAGAAGGCTGCTGCTCGGTGAGAGACCGAGCGCCCCGTGGCTGTCGCGCGCGACGCCGCGCGCGAAGCCGAGGAGGTCGAGCGGGAGTCCGGCGACGGGCAGCGTGCCGACGGCGAGCAGGACGAGCGCCACGGCGGCGGCGGGCACGAGGTTCCGCACGCCGCCCGGACGCTTCACCGCGAGCCACGCGACGACGAGCGCCGCCGGCGCGAGCAGGACGAGGCCGACGTACCAGAGCGGCGCGACCGCGGCGATCGCGAGCGGCCAGAGGACGGCGCCGCGGCCCTCGACGAAGCGCAGCGCCGTCCAGGCGAAGAGCGCAAACGCGGCCTGCGCGACCGGGTAGACGTCGATGTAGCCGAAGGCGAGCTGCAGCGTGCCGAAGGCGCTGCAGGCGAGGAGCGCGATCGCGAGCGCCTCGCGCCGCTCGCGCGCGAGAAGCCGCGCGCAGCCCACCATCGCGAGCAGCGCGCTCGCGGTCGCGAGCGCGTTCAGCACGCGGACGAAGGTCGTCGCCGAGATCCACCCCGCGACGGGCGCGAAGAGCTTCCCGTAGGCCCACAGCGTGAGAAGCCAGCGGTGGTTCGCCGAGGTGCCCTCGCGGACCTCCTTCACGAAGTAGACCGCGTCGATGCAGATCACCGGGGCGGGGAAGCGAAGCCCGACCAGCGCGACGACCGCCCACAGCACGAGCAGCGCCGTCGCCGTGCCGGCGAGGCCGACCCGCGCCGGAGGGCGGCGGAGCGCGGGCAGCCACCAGACGAGGTGCCCGAGCGCGGGCAGCACGACGAGGCACGCGGCGCCGATCCAGGGCAGCGCCGGATGCCGCCCGAGGTGCGCGAAGCTCCAGGTGTGGCGCAGCTCGGGCTCGGCGAAGTGCAGCCACGCAAGCGCGAGCGCGCCGCCGGCGAGCGCGATGGAGACTGCCTTGCCGGACGCGCCGTCCGGCGGCTTCGCCTGCGCCCCGCCGTCGTCCATCGCGAGCGGACAAACACAGAGCCCGCGCGGAGCGCAAACGGACCGCAGGCGCGCAGCACAGGCGCCCCCCGCGCACGGCGTGCGCACGCCGCCCGCGCACGGCGCAAGCGACGGCCCGCCCGTGCCCGGCGGCATGTTGCCGGCGAGGAGCATCGCCGGCTATGATCGCCCCGTCTTGGCGGAAGTGGCGATGGCGAAACCGCACCTCGAGCCGGCCGCCTCGTGAGAGCCGAGCCGGCTCTCAGCGCGAGCACGGACCCAAGAGCCGAGGCGCCGCGCTCCGGCCCGCGTCGAGGTCGCCTCCGCGCGCTCGCGCGCGAGATCCTGCCGCCGCTTGTCGCCTACACGGCGGCGGCGGTCTGGTTCACCTGGCCGCTCGCCCGGCTGGGCGCGAACCACGTGATCACCTCGTGGTCGGTGCTGCTCAACGATCTGTACCTGATCCTCTGGATCCTGAGCTGGGTCGGGCGCGCGCTGGTCACCGACCCGTCGACACTGTTCGACGGCAACGCGCTCCACCCGACGCCACACTCGATCGCGGCGTCCGAGCACCTGCTCGGCGACATGCCGCTCTTCCTCCCCGTCTGGCTCGCGACCGACAACGCGATCCTCGCGCTCAACGCGACGACCTTCGCGAGCTTCGTGCTCTCCGCGCTCGCGGCGCACTTCGTCGCGCAGCGCTGGACCGGGAGCCGCGCCGCAGGGTGGGTCGCGGGCGTCGCGTTCGCCTTCGCGCCGTGGCGCGCCGACCTGGGACGGCCGCACCTGCTGCAGGTCCAGTACCTGCCGCTCGTCGCCTACGGTCTCGATCGCGTCGTCGCGACCGCGCGCATCCGGACGGCGCTGCTCACGGCCGCAGCGCTCGCGGTGCAGGTCCTTTGCTCGTACTACCTGGGCTACGCCGCGTACCTCATGGCGACCTGCTTCGTCGCCGCCTGGCTCGCACGCGGCGGCTGGCGCGATCTGCGGGCGGTGTGGCGGGCGCTCGTCGTGGCGCTCGCGGCGCCGCTCGTGGTCGTCGTGCCGGTGTCGGTGCCCTACCTGCTCGCGCGCGCAGCGGGCGATCTCGATCCCGAGCTCGGCGTGCCGCTCGAGACGGCGGGGACCGGCTTCCTCCTCCCGCTCTACACGCTCGCGATCTACGCGGGCTGGGGCACGGTCGCGCTCGCGACCTGCGCCCTCCTCCTGCTCGCGCGCGGCCGCGACGCGGAGCCGGTGCAGAGGATGCGGCTCGTCTTTCTCGCCTTGACGGCGGTCGCGGGCTTCCTGGTCGCGCTCGGCCCCGCGGGGCTGCTCGGCGGCTGGCTCGCGCCGTACGCGTGGCTCTCGGCGAGCGTGCCCGGGTTCTCGAGCCTCCGCTGTCCCGTCCGCTTCGCGGTCATCGTGAGCTTCGCGCTCAGCATGCTCGCCGCGCACGCCGTGGCGTACGCCGATCGCCGGCTCGCGCGCCGCGGCGGGCCCGCCCTGCGCGTCGCCGTGGCGGGGCTGGCGGTCGTGCTGGGCGCGAGCTGGCTCCTCACCGCGCCGCCGACGCTCACCGCGTACCGCGCTCCGACCCGCGCCGACCTCTCACCCGCACACCGCTGGCTCGCGGAGCACAAGGATGGACGACCCCTCCTCGAGCTGCCGATCGACACCCTCCTGAACATCGAGAACGCACGCTCGATGTTCGTCAGCACGTACCATTGGCTCCCGCTGCTCAACGGCTACACGGGCTACACCCCGCCCGGCAGCGCGTTCCTCCTCGCCCACGCGCAGCAGCTTCCGTCGTTCGGCTCGCTCCAGCTCCTGGTCGACTGCGCCGGGCTCGAGTGGATCCTTGTCCACCGCGCGACCGGGGTTCGCCGCGAGGCGTGGCGCAGGCTGCCGGGTGTGCGACTGGTGCGCGAGTTCCCGCCCGACCCCGAGCGTCGCGAGCGCGACGAGCTCTACCAGGTGACGCTCGAGCCGAGCGGCTCGTGCCCGGGACTCCACGACCGCACGCGCACCGCTTCGGGCACCGAGGTCACGACGGTCGGCGAGCGCGGCCGGCTCGCGGTGCGCGTGCCCGAACCCCTGCCCCCGAACCGCGAGCACGCGCTCACGATCTCGCTGCGCAACGACGGCACGGCAACGTGGCCCGCGACGAGCGTCGACCCGGACGCGCGCTTCACGGTCGCGTACTCCTGGCAGCCGCTCGACGGCGGTCCGGCGACCCCGTGGAGGCGCATCCTCCTGCCGCGCGACCTGGCCCCCGGCGAGGAGCTCGACGTACCGGCGTGGATCGCGGCGCCGGCGACGGAGGGCCGCTACCTGCTGCGGCTCCGCGCCGGGCAGGGCGACGAGCCCCCCGGAGCGCTCGTCAGCGAGATGCCGGTCGAGGTCCGGCGGCCGCGCCGGCTGCCGTCGTGAGCCGCATGAGCCGCGTCACCGCGGCCGTCGCGCCGTCTGCCGGACTGCGCGCGCGACCCTCGGGTCAGGCTCCGGACCCTACTGGGCCGCGGCCGGCGACGGGCAGCGCCCCTCGTTCCACTTGAAGCGGCCGTCGGCCGCGCCAACCTTCTTCAGGTCGGCGGCGACGGAGGCGCACCGGCTCTTTTGCCAGCCCCACGTGCAGGCCCAGCCGCCGGGCACCTGGTCGTTCGGATAGCAGCAGCAGCCGGGCTTGGTCTTCTCGCCCGACGGCGATGGCGCAGGCGCGGCTCCCGCGGCGGTCGCGGCCCGAGCGGGCGTCGCGCTCGCGGCCGGCGGCATCTGGGCCGCGGCGCCGGTCGCGGCGAGAGCAATCTCGAGGAGAAGGACCGTCGGGAGGAGCCGCTTCGTCGTTGCGTGCATGAGAGAGCATTGAGCCGCTCGTGGGCTCCGAATCAACCCGGCCGGCGTAGCAGCCCTGCGGCGGCCCAGCCCGCCCGGGCGCGCTGAGCCCGAGCACGGAGGTTCTTACAGCTTCGCCGTGCTCTTCCTCCTCGCCTGCTTTACGGCGTACTACACGGTCGCGGTCCTCGCACGGTTGCTCGTGCTTTGGAGCGCGACCGAGCTGCTGCGCGCTCACCGCAACGAGCGTCTTCCTCGCGCGCGGCGGTGCGCTCGAGGTCGTCGACGCGCTGCCTGCGTCGCCGCTCGGAGATCTCCTGCTCCTGCCGATCCGCTTCTGCCGCATGCTGCTGCGCTCCCTCGCGATCGGAGGCCTCGGCGTGGCGCTCCTCGGGGCGGTCGGCCTCCAGCTCGCGAGCCGCGCGCTGCCGCCGCGCGTCGCCGCGGTGATGCTCGCAGCCGTCGCGCTCACGATCGCCGGCGAGCGCGGGGCGGCGTCTGTGGATGCAAGAGCTCAACGCCAGCGCGGCGCTCACGACCGACGCACAGGTCTACGACCGCGTGGCGGAGATCGCTGCGCGCGAGGGTCGCGGTCCCCTGCCCGAGCTGCCGCTCTCGTCCTTCGGTCGTTCGCAGCAGCCCGAGGCGATGATGGGCGCGATGCGGCACCGGCTGCCGCTCGTCACGGGAGATACGCGCTACCTGCCCCCCACCGCAGGCTGGTCGACGACGCCGCCCACCGGCTTCCGTCGTCCGCCGCGCTCCAGGACCTGGTCGACATGACGCGCGTGCGCTGGATCCTGCTGCGCCCTCCGCCCGACTTCGGCGACCCGGCGGCGCGCCACCGCCTGGTGCGCGCGCTCACGCGGCTCGAGGGTGTCGGGCCCGCCTGGACCATCGACGGCTAACGCTCCTCCTCGTGCAACGCGAGCCCGTGCACGGCGAGTGGTTCGACGCGATCGCGCGCGGCAGGCTGCCGGACGTGTCTACCGCGCCGCCGTCGCGTGCGCACGACGCGACCCGTCGTCGTCGACCGCCGCGGTCGCCGTGAGCGCCCGCTGGCCTGCGGGCAGCCGGCACGCCGGGCACGCGTCGGCGGCGAACGCCTGACCGAGCGGCGGCGGCTCGGGCAGGAGCGCTGCCGGCGAGAGCGCCGCCTCGATCTTGCGCTTCGCCTCCTGGGCGCGCTTGTACTGCCCCGCGGCGTTCATGTGCAGGTCGTCGAAGTAGTCCTCCGGTTCGAGGAGCGCCTCGAAATCGAGGACCGCGTCGGGCGTGAAGCTCGCGCGGAGCAGCTCGTTGAACCGCGCCAGCGTCTCGGGCGATCGCCGGTACTCGCGGTCGTGCGTCGGCTGCGGCTTCGGCGCGGTCGCGACCAGGACGAGCGCACCCGCCGCCCGTGCGCGTGCCGCGATCTCGCAGTGGGCGGCGAGGATCGTCGCGGGGTCGGCTGCGTGGTCGGGCAGCACGTCGTTCGTCCCGAACGCAACGAGGACGATGTCCGGCCGGTCGAGCGCCAGCGCCTGCTCGATCTGCGAGAAGCCGCTGAACAGCACGTCGGGTGGCAGGTCGGGCCACTGGTTGCGCACCGCGGTAGCGCCCGGCGTCGCCAGGTTCCACAGGACGACCGTGGGCCCGAGGTACTCGGCGAGCTGCTCGCACCAGCCGCGGCCCTTGGGGAAGCCCTCGTGCCGCTTGAACTGCCAGTCCGCGTAAGTGTTCGAGTCGCCGAGACAGGCGAGAACGACTCGCCCGTCGCCGTTCACGTCGGCGTTGACGGATGTCGCGCCGGCGGCGCGCCCCGCCGAGCCCGTGACCGCGAGAGCGACGAGAAGCGTCGGGAGGACGCGGCCGACCGGCGTCATGCGCTTCACGCTCATTCGAGTCGAGCAGCCTAACAGATCGCGTGGTACGCCCGCTGCGCGGTGCGCCGCGGTGCGCCCGCCGCGGCGCGCGCGCCGGGCAGGACGCGTCTTGTCCGCCCCGGAGGGCCGGGCTAGACCTTGCGACGCATGCTCCGCCGGGTGCTCACCCGCGTCGTCCTGATCCTCGCCGGGCTGGCCGTCGGCGTCGCGGCGCTTCTCGTCGTCGAGCTCGGCCTCCGCGCGGCGGGCATCGGAGCCGGAGGGCCGCGCTACGACCCGTTCGCCGGCTTCTCGAGCACCGTTCCGGTGTTCGAGACCGCGGTGCGCGACGACGGCGTGCGCATCTTCCGCACCTCGCCGAAGCGGCGCGTGCCGGTGCCGCAGGAGTTCCTCGCCGAGAAGCCCCCGGGCGGCTTCCGCGCCTTCGTCGTTGGCGAGTCGTCCGCGGCCGGCGTCCCCTATCCCGCGACGCACGCGTTCTCCGCCTTCCTCCAGCGACGGCTCCGAGCGGAGCTGCCCGGCGTCCCGGTCGAGGTGGTCAACGCCGCGATCTCGGGCTACGCGAGCCGGCGCATCCTCGCCGTGGTGCGCGAGCTCGCGCGCTACGAGCCCGACCTGCTGATCGTCTACGCGGGGCACAACGAGTTCGCCGAGCGCAAGTACTACGCGCACCTCATCGACATGAACCCCGCCCTCTTCCGGCTCTGGGAGCTGCTCGCGCAGACCCGTGTCTACGCGCTCGCGAGCCGCGCGTTCGGCGACCCCACCGGCAAGAAGCCGCAGTTCGACTTCAGCGACTTGAACAACGCGTACGAGATGTTCGCAGTCGCCGACGAGCGCCTCGAAGGCGTCTACCCGACGCCGCGCGAGCTCGAGTGGGGCGAGCGCCACTACCGCTTCAACGTGACGGAGATGATCGCCGCGATGGACGCGGTCGGCGCGCGCACCATGCTCCTCACCCTGTCGCAGAACTTCGCCGACTGGCCGCCGGCCGCGTCGTCACACCGTCCCGACCTCACGCCGGAGGAGCTCGCCGCGTTCGACGAGGCGCTGCGCGAGGGCCGCGCCCGCGCCGCGCGCGGCGACTGCGCGGGAGCCCTCGAGCGCTACCGCGCGGCGCGCGAGATCGACGACACGTACGCGCTCCTGCTCTACGAGATCGCCACCTGCGAGCGCGCGCTCGGCGACCTCGCGGCGGCGCGTCAGGACTACCGCCTGGCAAGCGACCTCGACCGCGTGCCGCACGGAGCGCCGACGCGCTTCAACGACGTGCTGCGCGAGATCGCGCGCGAGCGCGGCGCGCTGCTCGTCGAGGTCGACCGCGTGCTCGAGGAGCGTAGCCCGGGCGGCATCGTCGGCGACAACTTCTTCGCCGACTTCTGCCACCCGAACCTCGCGGCCAACGCGGCGATCGCCGAGGCCGTCGCGGTCGTGCTGCGCGACGCCGGGATCCCGCGGCCCGCCGCGCAGTGGGCCGCGCCTTACGTCGAGCCCGACTTCGCGACGCTCTACGCGGCCGACCCGTCGCTGCGCACCCAGGAGCACCTGGTGCGCGCCGCGGCCTGCATCCTCGCGCGGCGCCCCGCCTGCGCCCAGGCGGACATCGACGCCGTGCTCGCGATGGAGCCCGACAACGCGTTCGCCCACCAGCTCCGGCGCGGCCTCGAGAGCCAGCGCGCCCAGACGGACGGACGCTCTTGACGCTTCTCGCCCCCAGCGCGCGGCCCCCGGCGCGTGCCTCCGCCTCCCACGCCGCTTCGCACGATGCAGTTCGATAGCACGACCTTCCTCGTCTTCTTCACGCTGGTCTTCGTCGCCTACCACCTGCTCACGGCGTCGCACCGGCTGCAGAACGTGCTGATCTGCATCGCGAGCTACGTCTTCTACGCCTGGTTCGACTGGCGCCTCTCGTTCCTCCTGCTCGCCTACGCCGCCGCCGGCTTCTTCTTCGCGCTGTGGATCGAGCGCGCGCGCTCGCAGAAGGTGAAGAGCCGGCTGCTCGCGACCGCGGTGACGCTGAGCCTCGCCGGGCTCGGCTTCTTCAAGTACTTCGACTTCTTCCGCACGAACGTGAGCGCGGCGCTCGCCGCGCTCGGGATCGAGACCGGCTGGACGTACCTCGAGGTGATCCTGCCGATCGGCATCTCCTTCTACTGCTTCCAGGAGATCGCCTACCTGGTGGACGTCCGGAAGGGGCGGGTCGACGCCGAGCGCGACCCGATCACCTTCTTCGCCTTCATCTCGTTCTTCTGTCAGCTCGTCGCGGGACCGATCGAGCGCGCCGGGCACCTGCTGCTGCAGTTCCGCGAGCCGCGGCGGATGACCCGGGCGCACGTGACGGTGGGGCTCTGGCTGTTCGTCTGGGGGCTTTTTCTCAAGATCGTCGCCTCGAACACGGTCGCGGGCTACGCGAACGTCGCGTTCACGCCGTCGCCGTACACCGACGGCTGGGCCATCCTTGAGGGCACTCTCGCCTTCACGCTGCAGATCTACTTCGACTTCAACGCCTACAGCCTGATCGCCAAGGGCGCGGCGGCGCTCCTCGGCTTCGAGCTGGTGTGGAACTTCGACCGTCCGTACTTCGCGACGTCGATCCAGGACTTTTGGCGACGCTGGCACATCAGCCTGAGCACCTGGCTGCGCGACTACCTCTACATCCCGCTCGGTGGAAACCGGCGCGGCGAGGCGCGCACCTACGCGAACCTCATGATCACGATGGGGCTCGGCGGGCTGTGGCACGGCGCGAGCTGGAGCTTCGTCCTCTGGGGCCTGCTGCACGGCGTGGCGCTCGCCGTGCACCGCCTGTACCGCGCGCACTTCCCCGCGGCGCGCTGTCCCGCGGCACTCGGCTGGCTCGCGACGATGCTCGTCGTCGTGCCCGGCTGGTTCCTGTTCCGCAGCGGGACGCTCGAGCACGCGGCGACGCTCCTAGCCCTCGTCGATCACTTCGCCTGGAAGCCCTTCGACCGTACGGCGTGGCTCGCGATGGCCGCGGTGGCGGTCCCGGTGTTCTTCGTCGAGTGGCTCCAGACGCGGACCAACGACGTGCTCGTGATGACCCGCCTCGCCTTCGTCCCCTACTCGGCCGTCGTGGGCCTGCTGCTCATCGCCATCTTCGCCCGCTTCTACGGCACGCAGCATGAGTTCATCTACTTCCAGTTCTGAGCCGCGGCCCCGCGCAGGGCTGCGGGTCGGGCTCGCGAGCCTTGGCGAGGTGCTCGGCTGGATGCTCGCGCGGACCTGGCTCGCGGTCGTCTTCACGGTGGCCGGCTTGACGGCGATGTCGGCGCTCGGGCGGGCGTACCCCGCGCCGCCCGGCGGTCACGACCACACGATCGTCGACGCGCAGATGCAGCGCAGCCGCACGATCGGCGAGGTCGACCTGCTCGTGCTCGGCGACTCGTCGGGCTTGACGGCGATCGACCCGGTGCGGCTCTCGGAGCGCCTCGGCGGCGCGTCGGTCGAGATGCTTTCGGTGATCGGCCCGGTGCGCCCGCCGGGCTACGCCCGCCTGCTGCGCAACTACCTCGAGCGCGGCTTGACGGCGAAGGCGGTGCTCTTCGTCCTCCAGCCGCTCTCGCTGATGCACGCTTTCGACCCGGACGCGCAGGGCGAGATGCGCGTCGTGCTCGCGGGACGCTGGGAGAGCGCGGGGCCGCTCGAGGACGCGCGGCGCGCGATCAACTTCCACCTCCTGCAGGGCGTCCTCGACGAGCCGTTCCCCGGCTCCTTCGGCGCGTTCTACGGCAACGCGCTGGGGCTGCGCGGCTTCATCGAGGCGTCGCACGGCTCGATGGTCTACCCGCTCGCGGCCTCACCGGGCGCGCCCGGCGAGGCCCGAGCGCGACGTGACGACCACCTCTCGCCCGGCGCGCTCGACTACCGCCTGGTCGACGACGGTCGGGCGAGCCTCGCGCACGTGCGCGAGGTGCTCGACGGAGCGCGGACGCCGCCGATCCTGGTCGCGTTTGCGCCGCTCCCGGCAAGCCTCGGCGGCGAGAAGGAGGCGGGCGCCCGGGCCCGCATGCTCGCGGAGGTGGTGGCACTTCTCGGGCTCCCGCCGGAGAGCGCGATCGAGCTTACGCCGTCGCTGCCCGACGAGCAGATGGTCGACTTCACGCACGCGAGCGCTCGCGGGCGAGAGACGTACACCGACGCGATCGCGCCGGCCGTGGCGCGCGCGCTGGGCGAGGAGGGCGCTCTGCGCGCTGCGGGAGGCCGGCGGTGAGGCGCGCGCTGGAGGTTCGGCACGGCGGGCGCGCGGTCGCGTACGCAATCCTCTTCCTCGCGCTCGCCGCGTTCCTGTGGGTGACGCGCGACTACGAGATCCTCGGCATGGACACCTACCCGGGGATCGCTGCGGGCATCCTGCGCTCGCTGTCCGACCTCGTGCGCATCTTCACGTCGCCCGACGTCGTGGGGCGCGTGCCCTACCCTTTGCACGGCTTCTACCGGCCGTTCGTCATGCTCTCGTTCGGCACCGACCACCTGCTCTACGGCACGGACGCGCGAGGCTACTTCGTCACGCAGGCGCTCCTCTTCGGGACGTGCGGTGCGCTGCTGTACGAGCTCGGAAGACGGCTCCTCGGTCCGTCGTCGATCGGCCCGCTCGTGGCGCTGATCGTCTTCCTGCTCGCACCGATCAACGTCGAGACGCTCGCCGTCGTCGCGCGGCGCTCGGAGATGCTGTGCGCGATCTTCGCGATGCTCGCGATCGGCGCGGAGCTTGTGCGCAGCGACCGGGGCGCGCGCGGTCCCGGCGTCGTGCCCGCGCTGCTGACGTTGCTTGCGATGATCGCGAAGACGACCGCGATCGCGATCGTGCCCGCGCTGTTCGTGCTCCTGCTGCTGCGCTCGCGCGAGCCGACCTTCGCCGCGCGCGTGCGCGCCGCGATCGTCGCGATCGTCCCGCACGTGCTGGCGGTCGCCGTCGCGTTCGCCCTGCAGCTCGCGATCCTGGGCCAGATGGGCGGTCACGTGACCTCGCGCGTGACCGGCGCGATCGACCGGCTGCCCTGGGCGCTGGCCGGGTTTGCACGCCTGCTCCTCGTGCCGCAGCCGGCGCTGCGCGACTCGGCCGTCACCTGGCTCCTCCTCGGCGCGCTCGCGCTGGGTCTCGCGGCGAGCGCTGCGCTGCTCCTCGTGCTCGCGCGGCGCGAGGTGCGGGACATCGTCGAGCCGGTCGCGCCGACCGTCGCCGGCTCCGTGGGCTGGATCCTCGGCGCCGCAGCGCTCTACGGCGCGGTCGGGCTCCTCCAGGGCTGGTACATGTTCGTCCCGACGCTCGCGTACGCGCTGCTCTTCGGCGCGCTGTGCGACGCGTTGGCGCGCGCGGGGCAAAGCGCGTCGGCGCCGCTGCGCTCCACCGCCCTTGCGACGCTCGCGGCGGCCGCGCTGTGGGTTGCCTGGGAGGCGCGCTACTCGATGCTGCTCGGCGCGTACCCCTCGGTCCCGCGCGCGAGCGCGCTCGTCCACGCCTACCTCGCGGACCTGCGCTCGCGCATCGCGGACGCGCCCGACGGCACCGTCGTCATCGTCCCCCCACCACCGTCGCGGGTGCCGGCCGTGCCGGGCGAGCCGACCCTCGAGGGCCCGATCCTGATCCCCGAGTACGCGCTCGCGTCGTGGGCCGAGGCCGAGTTCCCCGACCGCCGCTTCGTCGTCGACTCGCGTCGCTCGGACGCGGCGCTCGAGCCCCCGCCGCCCGGCGTGCTGAAGCTGGTGTTCCGGCCGTGACCGCCGCGCTCGCCTACTCGATGTAGCCGAGCGCACGCAGCATGTCGGTCCGTTCGGCGCTGAGCGATCCCTCGCTGCCTCCGACGCGCGCGGCCTCGCGACGGGCGCAGGTTCCCCCAGTAGAGGTGCAGCGTGCGGTCGCCCACGACGCGCGTGATGCGCTCCTGGGACGCGTTGCTCGCGCGCACCCGCCTGCCGGCGTCGAAGTCGCTCGCCGGCGGTTCGAACGGGACGGTCGCGAGCGACTGCGCCTGCGCCGTCTCCGCGACGCGGACGAGCTCGACGTCGCTCGAATAGTCGGGAGTCTCGCGCGGTGAAAGGGACCAGCCGTCCGGCTGGTCGTCGACCTGGACCGCTGCGAGGGCACCGCTGGGCGTGCCGAGGATCGGCACGGCGTGCCAGCGCCCGCGGCGCTGCGCGAGCAAGCGTGCGTCGCTCCAGCGGTTCCCCTGGTACGTGCGCAGCACCGCCGCCCAGCCGTGGTGACGCCCGATAGCCTGCCGCGCCGTGACCCAGAGCAGACCGTCGGGCGAGAACGCGAGCGCCGGTCGGAAGAGGCCGGTCGCGAAGGCCTCGTCGCGCGGCACGCGCAGCGGCGAGAGGTCGGCCCGCGCGAACGGCGCGTGTGTCGCGTGCAGGGTGCCGTCCCGCGCCACGCGCGCGACGAGCACGCGGTGGTCCCGCAGGTCGAGCGGCAGGTTGCCCTCGAAGGCGCTCGACTCCCACGCGACCCACAGCTCGTCTCCCCGGCTCGCGAGGCGCGGGTGACGATCGAACCGTCGGTCCGCGGTCAGCCGCAGCTCGGGTCCCCACGTGCCGTTCACCCGCCAGGAGGCGTGCAGGTCGTACCCGTCGTCGCGATGCGACTCCCAGACGGCGAGCACGGTCCCGTCGCTGCCTGCAGCAACCGCCGGGTCACCGCTCGCGCGCTCCGCCGAGGAAAGAAGGCCCGTCGAGGTGACGGTCCCGTCGCGCGCGATCGTCGCGTGCCGGCACACGCCGCTCGCGGAGATCTACCAGCGTCGCGGATCGTACGAATGCCTCGGCTGCCCGCTCGCGTCCGCGACCGCGCAGCCGGTGCGCGGACACTACCTGCAGGACGCGTGGCAGGACGGCATCGTCATCGGCGTCGTCGCCGCGCCCGATCACGGGGGTGGCGAGGGCTACGCGGGCGTATGGGCGGAGGAGCTCACCGAGGAGGCGCTGTTCGAGGCGTTCCACGCGCGGCACACCTTCGGCACGACCGGTGAGAAGATCGCGCTGCTCGTCACCTCGCGCGACGCCGAGTCGCGCACCGTGCTGATGGGCGACAAGGCGAAGCGCCCGAGCGGGCCGATCCCCTTCACGATCGAAGCTCAGGCGGCGGAGCCGGTGCGAAGCGTGACGGTGCTGCGGAACAACGAGCCGGTCTTCCGCACGGAGCCGGGAACCCGCGAGGTCCGGCTCGAGTGGACGGACGACGCGCCGCCCGCGTCCGGACCACTGTGGTACTACGTGCGCGTCGAGGTCGCGCCTTCGCCCGAGGCGACGGTGTCGCGGCCGAGCCTCGCCTGGTCGAGCCCGATCTGGTTCTACGACGCCGTTCCGCCGCCGCGGCGCTTCCCTTCGCAGCCGCTGGCCTCCGTCAGTGCGGCCCCCTGAGCGCGGCCGTCCCACCGGGGCGACGCAGCGCCGCCGTGCCGGGCAGAGCAGCTACCGGCGGCGCGCGAAGACCAGGAACTCACCGAGCGGCAGGAAGAACGGCCGGCGTGCGCCCGGCAGCAGGGCGAGCGTCGAGAGGGCGACCTTCGAGCCGAGCGGCGAGTACGAGCGCAGCCGCTGGCACAGGTAGCGCAGCGTGACGAGCTTTCCCGAGAGCTGCGTCTCGAGGACGGTGAAGCCCGACTCGTCGAGCATGCGCGCGAGGTTCCGGCGGTTGAAGTAGCAGAGGTGCTCGAGCGGCTTGTAGTGGAACCAGTGCCGGCCCATCGCGCGACGCAGCAGGCCGCCCTCGTCGCAGGTGTTGATGGTGAGGATCCCGCCGGGCGTGAGCAGGCGGTACATCTCGGCCAGCGTGCGGCGGGGGTCCGGAAGGTGCTCGATCGTGTCGTCCATGACGATCACGTCGAACTTGCCCGACAGCGCGACGGACTCGAGCGACCCGAGGTGCGCAGTGAGCCCGCGCTCGCGACACCACGCGACCGCGAACTCGGATACGTCGACCCCCTCGACCGCCCAGCCGCGGCTGCACGCCTCCTCGAGCAGGAGGCCGGTGGCGCACCCGACATCGAGCAGGCGCCCGCGGGTCGGATGGTGGCGCTCGATCCCGTCGACCCGCAGCGCGAAGAGCGGGCGCAGCAGGTACTGGTCGTCGCCGATGTAGTCGCCGTAGCCGAAGTCGCAGGTGTTGCCGTTCCGGTAGTAGACCTCGTCGCGGTAGATCCTCGCGACCTCGGGCCACACGGGCCGGGGGTTCACGTAGGCGAACCCGCAACGGCGGCAGCGGACGACGGTGAGGCCGTTCTTCACGAAGAGCGGCTTGGGCACATCCGCCCCGCAGACTGCGCATCCGACGTGCTCCAGGCTGCCGGCCGGGGCTTCGTCGGCAAGAATCGGCAGTGCGGACATCCCCACCCTTGTACGGGAGCGCTGAAACGCGAGGCAAGCCTCCTTGGTGGCGAATCGTATCCGGGCGGGCCACGCCTCGACTTGACCGCCCCGCGAGGGATGTGTGAGGTCGCGCTCCCGGCGCCCGGCGCCGGCGCGACGATGGGCCGGCCCTTCCACCGCTCCTCCGGCAAGACGCTGCTCTGGCGTTGCCCGTACTTCTCCCCCGTGCTCGAGGGCGTCCTCGTGGTGGGTGCCCATGCGGCGCTCGCCGTCGTGCTCCTCGCACCGCTCTTCGCCCAGCCGGCGACCGCGGTACTGGACCCGTTCCGCGGCTGGCACAGCGGGTGGCTGCACGGTGCCGACCCCGGACCGCCGGCGCGCGCGATGCTGCGCGACGTGCACCTGTTCGTCTGGGTCTACGCCTGGACCTGGCACGCGCTGTGGAGCGACCCCGGGTCGCTGTTCGACGCGAACATCTTCCACCCGGCGCCGCAGGCGCTCGCGTACTCCGAGCACGCGCTCGGCAAGCTCGTCACGACGGGTCCGCTGCAGGCGCTGAGCGGCAACCCCGTGCTCGCCTACCAGGGCGACCTGCTGCTCTGCTTCGCGCTCACGGGTGCCGCGACGTACGCGCTCGTACGCGCGCTCGGCGCGTCACGCGGCGCGTCCTTCGTCGCGGGGTTCGTCTACGCGTTCGCCCCCGCGCGGACCGACGCGCTGTACCACACCTACCTGCTCGCCGGGCAGTGGTTCCCGCTCGCGCTGCTGTTCCTCGACCGTGCGCTCTTCGGCGGCCGCACGCGCGACGCGGCGGCGTTCGGCGCGCTCCTCCTGCTGCAACTCCTGACGTCGTACTACCTCGCGTACCAGACGGTCTTCGCGCTCCTCTCGTACGCGGCAACGACGCTCTGGCTCACGCGCGCGCGGCTTCCGTGGCGCGGGATCGCGCGTGTCGCGCTCGCGACGTCGCTCGTCGGCGCGGCGTTCGTAGCGGTGAGCCTGCCGTACCTGCGCGTCCGCTCGGGCGGCGCGATCCTGAGCTACGGCTCGTTCGCGGCGGGCCTGCTGCCGCTCTCGAACGACGCGTGGCGGAGCTACCTCGCGTCGCCGCTGCTGCTCCACGCGGGGCTCGGTCCGCAGCCGGTGCGCGGCGGCTGGGCCTACGTCGGGCTCGTCGCTCTGATCCTCGCGCTCGCGGGGCTGCGCGGCAGCGGCGCCGAGACGGACGCGCGACGGCGGATCCGCGTCGCGGCCATCGCGATCGTCGTCGTCTGCTGGGTGATGGCGCTCGGACCCGTCCTGCCGCTCGGCGACGCGTCGGTCCCGCTGCCGTACGCGCTCGCGATGCGCGTCGTGCCGGGCTTCGACTCCATGCGCGTCCCGTACCGCTTCGCGCTCATGCTGATGCTCGGGATCGCCGTGCTGGCCGGGCTCGGCGCGGACCGCGCGCTGCGCGCGCTCGCCGCGCGGCGCGGGACTGCCGCCGGGG
>FWPU01000146.1_pt1 | contig 74711 bp, 70 predicted proteins | sample 2228361 | NCBI WGS metagenome assembly FWPU01 (sample SAMEA103939777, study PRJEB20133) | metagenome | reverse complement strand
TGGGGTGGGCTCGGGAAAGACGGGCAGCGCTTGTAGGGGCGGACCCATGTGTCCGCCCCGAAAACAACCGGATTGTTGGAAATAGGCGGGCTTAGAGGCTGCCCAAAGCCGGCGTGAAGTCGTGAAGTCGTGAATCGTGAAGTCGTGAGGTCGTGAGGTGGAATCTCGGCTTGACAAAGGTGAAGAAACCATGCTAGCAGGCTCTTGATGCGTATCGGCAACGGTCCCGATTTCGTGGAAGGGGTGTGTGTGGCGGGAAACGAGGGACACATGCAAGCAGGTCGATCCATAATTCGCGTATGGTCATGGTGGTGGCAGGCCTGGACGTGAGCCTGCCCACCGAAGATCTTTGACGTTGCCTAAGATCGCGAGCCGTGGGTGAGGCTCCCTCCCCATGGCTCTTTTTGTGCACCAGAACGGCCATGGGGTGAACCTCATGGCCTTTTTTGTTGCTGGTGTTTTCAAGAAACTCTCATCAAGGAGGCGGTATGGAACAGATCAAGGTGTTTTTGGATGAAAGTGAGATGCCTCGGCAATGGTACAACATTCAGGCGGACCTTCCCACACCCCTTCGCCCGCCGTTGCATCCCGCCACGGGACAGCCTATCAAGCCGGAAGATTTGGCACCCGTTTTTCCCATGAACCTCATTGAACAGGAAGTGTCCACGGAGCGCTGGATTCCCATTCCGGAACCTGTCCTGGAAAAGTACGCTCTGTGGCGTCCCACTCCTCTTTATCGTGCTCGAAATTTGGAAAAGGCTTTGGGAACCCCTGCCAAAATCTACTACAAGAACGAAGGAGTGAGCCCTCCCGGTTCCCACAAGCCCAACACCGCTGTGGCCCAAGCCTATTACAACAAAGTCTTTGGGATCAAAAGACTGTCCACGGAAACCGGAGCCGGCCAATGGGGCAGCGCTCTGAGCATGGCCTGTCAGATGTTCGGGCTGCAATGCCGCGTGTTCATGGTCAAGGTGAGCTACAATCAAAAGCCATATCGGCGCAGCATGATGGAAACGTGGGGTGCCGAATGCATTCCCAGCCCCAGTGACCGCACTCAAGCCGGCCGAAAAATTCTGGCCCAAAACCCCGATTCTCCGGGAAGCCTCGGTATCGCCATCAGTGAAGCGATCGAAGACGCCGTGGGAGACCCCGAAGCCCGCTACTCTCTGGGCAGCGTGCTGAACCATGTGCTCCTGCACCAGACCATCATTGGTTTGGAAGCCCAAAAGCAGTTGGAAAAACTCGGTCTGTATCCCGACGTGGTTATGGGGTGCGCCGGGGGCGGCAGCAACTTTGCCGGACTGTGCCTGCCTTTTGTGCGGGATAAGATTCACGGCAAGAACGTGACCATCGTGGCCGCGGAACCAACCAGTTGCCCGACCCTCACGAAAGGCCCGTTCCGCTACGATTTCGGCGATACCGCCATGACCACGCCCCTTCTGGCCATGCACACGTTGGGACACGATTTTGTGCCGGCTCCGATCCATGCCGGAGGACTGCGTTACCACGGCATGGCTCCTATCGTGAGCCATCTGCTGGAAGAAAAACTTATTGAAGCTCGAGCCTTTGACCAACTGGAAACCTTCACCGCAGGTGTGCAGTGGGCTCGCGCCGAAGGATTCATTCCGGCTCCGGAAACCAATCATGCCATCGCCGCCGTGGTGCAGGAAGCGTTGCGTGCCAAGGAAGAAGGCAAAGAAAAGGTTATCCTTTTTAACTGGAGCGGCCACGGATATGTGGACATGGCCGCCTACGATGCTTTTTTGTCGGGAAAACTCACGCGCTACGAACTGCCGGAAGAAGAGATTCGGCGAGCTCTCGCCGCCACCGACGCTTTTCCCAAACCGTGATCTGAAAAAAGACAGGATCCTTTCGATGAACGCTCAGGACATCCTGGCACGAATGGACGCGTTGGAAGCCCGGTGCCCCAAGCTGGGGCACCAGGTCACCTTTGAGTATTGCCGACAGGAATCCGGAAGACTGCCCTGTTCCAGAGCGCTTGTATGCTGGAACCATCGGCTTCCCGTGGAAATGATTTTCAAAAAACTTGTGGGAGAAGAAACCTTTGAAGCGGTTTTTGGAGGAACACCCAAGAGCCGCGTGGAAAGTCTCATGGAAGCCATTGAAGCCGCCAAGCAAAGCTGCAACGCCAGCGGCGGTTCGGGGCGCCGTGACGCCCCGTCATGAAACGCATCTGAACCCCAAAGAGGAGCCTTGTATGCGCAGAAAACACTTTCTGACTCAAAAGGCTATGACCGTGTCGATCTGTTTCATGTGCTGGATCGGCATCATGGCACCCGCTTCCTCTTTTGCTTACGATCTTCCTCCCGTCAACCTGGGTTTCACCAGTTTTCTGGACGGCGGCCCTCCCGCCGGCCCTGGTTTCTATTTCACGCAATACCTGCAATACTGGAGGTCCGAGACCTTTCGGGACAAGAACGGCGACCGGCTTTTTCCAAGCGTGGTCAATGAAGATTTGAGTGTCTGGATCAGCCTCACCCAGTTCATCTATCAAAGCAATCAGCCCATTCTTTTAGGCGGCAAATGGGGTCTCGATGTCATCGTTCCCTACGTGTCCCCCGACCTGGACTATGCCATCAGCGCTCCGTTACCTCAGGCCAACAGCTCGGGCTTTGGCGACCTGCTGATCGGCCCATTTCTGCAGTGGGATCCCATCATGGGCCCGGCTGGACCTCGATTTATGCATCGCGTTGAGTTTCAAATGATTTTTCCCACGGGAAAATATGATGCCAACCGGGAAATCAATCCGGGAAGCAATTTCTTCAGTTTCAATCCTTACTGGGCCGGCACCTTGTTTATCACGCCGCGCTGGACGGCCAGCACCCGCATTCATTATCTGTGGAACGCCAAGAACACCGATCCGAACCGCGCCTTTGGCGATGCCGATGATACGCAGGCAGGACAGGCCGTGCACCTGAATTTCGCTTCAGAATATGAGATTCTTCCTCAAAAGATGCGCCTGGGCCTTAACGGCTATTACCTTAAACAAATCTCGGACACTCAGGTGGACGGCAAAGACCTGAAGGGCCGCAAGGAACAGGTTTTCGCTCTAGGACCTGGGTTTGTGCTGCATTTTTCTAAGGACACACACTTTTTCTTTAACCTGTATTTTGAAACGGCTGCGGAAAACCGCCCCGAAGGGGAAAGGCTCAATTTACGTATCGTCCATCATTTTTAAGAGGTTTTCAGGAGGGGGCGCAAGGGAACCCGACGTAGGACGCAGGGAAAAACCCTGTAGGGGCGGACCCATGTGTCCGCCCCCAAAACATTCTTGCGCGACGATCCTTCGGGGCGGGGACATATATCGGAGGCACCACAAAACCCTGTAGGGGCGGACCCATGTGTCCGCCCACAAAACATTCTTGCGCGACGATCCTTCGGGGCGGACACACCGGTCCGCCCCTACAAGAGTCTGTACTTTCAATCTTAGAAAGGGCAACAAGGATGTTGCAGGAAACATTTTTAAACCGTGCTTGGAGAGCCTCTATGGTGAATTCACGAGTCGCCTGCAAGGCGCCCTGCCGAATGCCTTGCTGCGTTCCCTGTTGAATTCCGACGAAGAAAGTCGTCTAACGCATAGCACGAATTTTTTCGAGCAGCGCCTCTACGGATTCCACGCGAAGGGCCAGTCGGTGAAGAAGTTCCAAGGTTTCAGGATCCTCGATTTCCTGAAGGTTCTTGATGACCGACGAGGGCACCACGTCGAAACGTGCTTCCAGAGCGCCTAGAATAAGTCGCCGGGCGCTTTGCACCATCCCATCTCGATGCCCCTCATCATAGCCCTCTTTTTTGATAAGCTCATAGGCAGCCGATTCCATCATAATGTCTTTCCTCAAAAAAATTGCACGGGCGGACCCATGTGTCCGCCCCAAGGCGTTCAGGCACCTCGGTCCTTCGGGGCGGACACGTCGGTCCGTCCCTACAAACGAGTATGCCGGTCCGCCCCTGCAATCGGACATGTCGGTCCGAGTCTAGAATCCGATACACCGCTCCGCCCCCAAAACATTCTTGCACGACGGTCCTTCGGGGCGGGGGCATATGTCCGATGCACCACAAAACCCTGTAGGGGCGGACCCATGTGTCCGCCCCAAGGCGTTCAGGCACCTCGGTCCTTCGGGGCGGACACGTTGGTCCGCCCCTACAAACGAGTATGCCGGTCCGCCCCTACAATCGGCTATACCGGTCCGGGCTTATAGACCCAGCGGATTGACCTTACGGACGGGCTCGCTGGTCTGAACTTACAGTCCCTTGGAGATTGTAACAATCACGCCGGCCCAGCCTGTCCGAAAAGGGCTTCTTTGAAACGCGGGATGACTTCCCTGTCGATGAAGCATAACCGTCAGGTCTGCGAGGCTGCGGCCTGGCGTTTTTCCGGGGGTAGGTATTCGCAGTCCAGCTTGCCGCAATAGTCCCCCACGTATTCGGCCTGAGGTCGGTACAGGGCGGGTTTGCCTTGAGCGTCCCCGTACTTTTCTTCGATGATGTGAGCACACCAGCCCGTGATACGGGACGCTGCAAAGATGCATGTCATGAGATCCCCCGGAAAGCCCAGAATGTGATAGACGGAGGCACTGTAGAAATCCACGTTGGGCTGAATTTCCGTTTTCCCTCGAGCACTCAATTCCGCCATGGCCGCCTTTTCAATGGCTTCCGTGAGTTCAGGCCAGACCCGCTGGCCCGTCTTTTCTCCCAATTGAAAAGCCAAACGTTTCAGGATTTTCGCTCGAGGGTCCATGGTCTTGTAGACGGCATGGCCCATGCCCATGATTCTTTCCTTGCGATCCAGGCGATCCCGCACCCAACCTTGAATGTCGGTGACACCGTCTTCGACGATTCTTTGCAACATTTCCATAACTCGAGCATTGGCGCCTCCATGCAGCTCCCCGGAAAGAGCTCCCACACCCGCAGCCACCCCGGCGTACATGTGAGCCCGTGTGGAAACCACTTCTCGACAGGCAAAGGTGGAGGCGTTAAACGTGTGGTCGGCATGCAGGATCAGGCAAATGTCCATGACACGGGCTGTTTCCGCATCCGGCTTGATACCGAAAGTCTGCCACAGGAAATTGCCTGCGTGGGTCAAGGTATCATCGGGCGGCAGCACTTCCAGTCCCTGACGAATACGGTGCCAAGCGGCCACCACGGCCGGAATCCGTGCCGTGAGGCGGACCGCTTTTCTAAGATTGGCTTGGCGGCTTTCGTCAAAGAGATCCGGATCCGCCATGGCCAAAAGGGGGACGGCGGCTTGAAGAGCGTCCATGGGATGCGCGTTTTTCGGCCATTGCTTCATGCTTTCCAGAATGAAGGAGGGAAGATCGCGCGCCTTTCGCAGATCGTTTTCAAACCCGGCCAATTGTTCCGGTGTGGGCAGGGTTTCATAGAAAAGCAAAAAGGCCGTTTCGGGAAAGGTGGAATTTTCCGCCAGATCTTCGATTCGGTACCCTCGATAGATCAGCACACCACGTTCACCGTCGATGTAACTGATCTTGGTGTCGGCCACGGCGATGCCGCGCAGTCCGATGTTTTTGGTGCGCACAGATCTCTCGGCCATGGAAATCCTCCCGTGAGCGTCGATGCAGGGGTTCTTGTCTTCGGAATGGGCCACAGCCTTAAAGATCGGTGGCCATCCATTTCGCCGCCATGTCCCCATTCGGGTTCATGACGTCAAAATAAAACGTTTTGCCCACACGGCAAGGAGTTCCCCCACGTATTGGGCATCCTTCTTGTCCGAAAGCAGATGATCCGCTCCTGACAAAGCAACAAAACTCTTTGGATGCCGTGCCGCACGAAAAAGCCGTTCCCCGTTTTCCACAGAAACCACCTTGTCTTCTGGAGCGTGCAAGACAAGGAGAGGCTGCCCCATGCCGGTCAAACGCCGTTCGATTTCTTCATCGGGAATTTCTTCCAGGAACCCGCGGCCTATGCGAACCGTTTTTCCTCCGAGAACAATTTCCACAGCCCCATCACGCTGCAGGGTTTCTCGATGAGGGCGAAGAAGTCGAGAAACATGGGTCGGGTTGAAGGGAGCTCCGATGACGGCCACCGCGCGGCAGGAATGGACAGAAGCTGCTGCGTGCAAAACGGCGGTTCCACCGAGGGAGTGGCCTACGAGGAGAGCGGCCGCCAATCCCTGTTGCGCAAGATAATGGGCTGCAGCTTCCACATCATCCACGTGGGAAATGAAACTGCTTTGGGCGAAATCGCCTTCGCTTTCTCCAAGCCCTGTGAAATCGAACCGAAACACGGCATACCCGGCGTTGGTCAGAGCCCGGGAGATGTGCACCACGGCCGTGAGGTTCTTGGAACACGTGAAGCAATGGGCAAAAAGCACAAGGGCTTTGGGAGTTGCTTCAGAAGGGGTGTCCAAGCGACCGGAAAGTTTCTGACCGTGAACGTTTTCAAAAATCAGGGATTCCACTCGCATGCTTGTTCCTTCATGGGCTTGTCGGCGGACTTAACCCGGAGCCTCGTGGGGATTGAAGTTTTAATAGGGAAAGGAATGCTCGCTGCCGATCCAAGATCGGACCTGGCAGCCTGTCCGAGAACCCAGAATGAGCCATACCAGGCCAATACGTAGGGGCGAGGCGGCGCCTCGCCCCTACCTTCAAAGGCCACCAAAGACATTGGTATTGCAAGGTCTCGGACCCGCCTCTACGAAACATTCTCTCATGGACAAGGTCTCAACACCTCGCGCATCACAGAGGTGACAGCCGCCTGGATTCCGGGTTTTTCGCTTTCACGCGGGCCGGCTACGTTGAGCACTCGAATACCATGGGTTTTTCCCCAACGACGAATGTGGCGCACCATTTCCTCGGTGTCGGTGGTGCCGTCTAGGGATACCACAAGGCATGGTTTCTTGTGTCGTGAGGCAAGGCGAATGGTCAAGGCCGTGCCCCCGGCAGGTTTGCCTCGACAAAACACCAGGGTACCGTCCGAATCCAAGACATTGGCTTCCGTACGAGCCTGGTAAGCGCTGGAGACGTGTTCTTGAAGAGGGTATCGATCAGGAATGCGCCCGTCTTCGGCTCGACGTCCTTTCGGACACCAGCCGCCACAGGGTTTCCCGAGAGCCAGGGCCGCATCCAAGGCACCTCGGTCCGCTCCCGTTTGTCCACCGGATATAATTTTTTCAAAAACAGCGTCTTCTTGCGAATTCATAAATCTTCTTGTTGATGACCGGCCCTGCCCCACCCTAGGACCACGCGAGCCACCGTCACGGCACCGACCCAGGCGGCTTTGGCGTCTTTGAGCGCGTCGGCGCATTCGCTGAGCGTGGTTCCCGTGGTGAAGACATCGTCCACAAGCACCACTTTCTTGCCACAAACCGCCTTTTCATCAGAGACCCTAAACGCACCGCGCACATTGCGCAATCGGTCTTCCCGAGAAAGACGCGTCTGCGGCCTTGTGAATCGTGTTCGGCAAAGAAGGTTCACCTTCATGGGACGGGAACAATTGCGTGCGGCGAACCGTGCCAAAAGAGCTGCCTGATTGAAGCCGCGGCGTTGCACGCGCCGCAGATGCATGGGAACGGGAAGAATCAGATCACACTGATCCAACAGGGTCCGTGTCGGAGTATGCTGAGCCAGAAGACGCCCCAGGGCCGGGGCCCAATGGAGCCGCGCACCGAATTTGAGCTGAAGGATGCCGCGACGCACAGGACCTTCGTAAAGAGCCACGGACCGGGCTGCATCAAATCGATAGTGGCCTTGAAGGCATTCCCCGCACAGGTGATCCGGCATGTCTGTTGACGGAGCGTAGGGCAAACCGCAGAGCGGGCACAGGGGAGAAGCAAGGAAAGTCACTTGTTGCAGGCAGGAGCGGCACCAGAATGGGTGCGTGTCTTCAGAAATCAGGCCGCAGGCGGCGCAACGGGGAGGGAACACCACATCGGCGCACCATTGAAAGATGGAGCCCAGTGTCTGGAGGCTACGGTGAAAATGTGCAAGTGAACCCATATGGCCAAGATTCATGGGAACCCTCGACGTTTGGGGCCGCGTAAGCGTGTTCCCTCATCGGGTTCGGCAGTGAAAGAAATGCTCGATGCTGTGCCCAAAAAGAGAATCCATCCCAAAACAATAAACCCCTGTAGGGGCGCACCCGTGTGTGTGCCCTCAAACCCATCCCAAGCCGGGGTTTTTGGGGCGGACACATGGGTCCGCCCCTACAGGGAATGGCCACGAGAATCCCTGCGACCCCGACCTGAGGCACCAAGGGTTTTTGGGGCGGACACATGGGTCCGCCCCTACGAGGAATTGCACAAGGGATGGCCACACCTTTGACCCAAAAACACATACCCCATCCTGAATTCTAGACAGGACACCAAAGGATGGGCCCAAACCAGAAGCCCAAATCGGGCCACCAACAATAAATCAGGCCCCAAACAACAATAAATCAAACCCCAATCCACACTAAACCGGGCCCCGATCAACAAACCCCTGGAGGGGCGCACCGATGTGTGCGCCCTCACCCTCCCATCCAGGCCGGCTCTGCGCCGGCGACCTCATGACGCCAAGCGCTCAATGACGGCATCGGCAAATTGCGAACATTTCACTTCGCGGGCTCCATCCATCAAACGCGCCAAATCATAGGTGACAATCTTTTCCGACACCGTGCGTTCCAGGGCCTGTTCCACCAGGCGCGCAGCCTCGTTCCACCCCAAATGATCCAGCATCATGGCTCCGGACAAAATCACGGAACTTGGGTTCACCTTGTCCAAACCCGCATATTTGGGAGCTGTCCCATGGGTCGCTTCAAACAAGGCGCATTGATCCCCGATGTTGGCGCCGGGAGCCATCCCCAAACCACCCACCTGAGCCGCCAGAGCATCGGAGAGGTAGTCACCGTTCAGGTTGGGTGTGGCCAGCACATGGTACTCTTCGGGGCGAAGCAGAGCCTGCTGAAACATGGCATCGGCGATGCGGTCCTTGATGACGATTTTTCCCGAAGACCCGCGACCGTCCCATCGATTGAAAAGCTCTTCTTCCGTGATCGTTTCATTCGCAAATTCTCGGGCCGCCAATTCATAGCCCCACTGTCGAAAAGCCCCTTCGGTATACTTCATGATGTTCCCCTTGTGGACCAAGGTCACCGAGGGTAAGCCATGCTGCAAAGCATAACGGATGGCTCGACGCACCAGTCGTTCCGTGCCGAATCGGGAGATGGGTTTGACGCCAAGCCCCGCCTGTTCCCGCACGCACACTCCCATTTCTTCACACAAAAAGGCGCGCAACTTTTCCGCTTCGCGACTTCCGGCCGGCCATTCGATGCCGGCGTAAACATCTTCCGTGTTTTCTCTGAAGACCACCATATGCACACGTTCCGGGTATTTCACGGGAGAAGGGACACCACGGACCCATCGCACCGGTCGAACACAGGCGTAAAGATCCAGCACTTGGCGAAGGGTCACATTGAGGCTGCGCAGGCCTCCCCCGACCGGTGTGGTGAGAGGCCCCTTGATAGCCACGACACATCGCCGAATATCTTCGATGGTCTGTTCCGGAAGCCATTGTCCGGTTTGAGCGAAAGCCTTTTCTCCGGCCAACAGCTCTTTCCAGACGATTTCGCGAGCCCCTTGGTACGCCGCTCTCACTGCTTCATCCAACACCCGCTGCGCCGCTGCCCAGATATCCGGGCCTGTCCCGTCTCCTTCAATGTATCCGATCAAAGGCCGAGACGGCACATTCAGGTGCCCTTGGTCATCGATAGTGATCCATTGTCCACCATTGGTCGTTGTTTGCAGCATTTGCATCCTTTCCATGTTCGTGCCGAATTTTTACAAGCCGGATCGCAAGGACACCAAAACCCATGGTCCCACCTGCCGTTGTCCTGTCACGCGAAAACCCAAAGCCTCATACCGAGCTGTCACTTCCGGGGCTTGATCTTCCAGAAGACCACAGAGGCCGAGCCGTCCGCCGAAAGCGACCCTACGGGCAAGGGTTTCCGCCATGGCGGCCAAAGGTCCCGCCTGAATGTTGGCCACCACCACGGCAAAACGGCCTGAAACCTTTTCCGCCGTGCCGGTCATGAATTGCACCGAAGAGGCCCGCGGATTCAAAGCCCGGTTTTCTTCGGCGATTTGCACGGCTTCCGGATCGTTGTCCACTCCGATCACCGGATGAAATCCGAGAAGCGCTCCGGCCATGGCCAAAATCCCTGAACCTGTTCCCACATCCAGAAGCGACGGTGGAGTTGATTCTTGCCACGTGGTGATGACTTCTTCCAGCCATTCCAGACAAAGGCGCGTGGTTTCATGATGTCCGGTGCCGAAAGCCATACCGGGATCCAAGGTCAGCACCAGGTCGTTCGGGTGTGGAACGTAGGATTCCCAGGTGGGAGTGATCACCAGCCGTTTTCCCACCCGAAGCGGCTTGAAGCCTTCCTTCCATCGAGCATTCCAGTCCGTGTCTTCACAAAATCCATAGATGATCGGATCGGTGGCAGGCAAGCCCAAGGACTCACGAAATTTTTTCACCGTTTCTTGAAGAGTGTCCTTCCAGTTTGAAGCCGTTTTTTCGATGGAAAGATAGAGCCTGACCGCATTGTCATGCACCTGGACACCGACTCCAAAGGTTTCCGCCAAGGCTGCCGCCAGATCGTCGCATGCGGAACCTTGGCACGGCACATCCGCCGTCCACCATCCCTTGCGTCCATTGACCTTCATGAAATAACCCATTCCCTCCTTTTCTCAAAAGCTCTTCAGTGCTAATGGTGCAGCCGCACGGGCCCATGGAAAACATGGGGTTCTCGATTTCGGTGTCTTTTGGTTCCGTGAGGCTGCCAAGAAAGTTCGAAAGGCACCATAGCAAAAGAGATTTGAATGTGGGAGGGTTTCATGGCCGTCACGGCGATTGTTCCGGCTCGTTACGCATCCAGTCGATTTCCCGGAAAACCTCTGGCCCGTATCCTGGATAAGCCCATGATTCAATGGGTGGTGGAAGGCCTCATGCAGTGCTCGCTTCTGGACCGCATTGCGGTAGCATCCGACGATGAGCGCATTCTGAACCTGGTGCACTCCCTTGGAGTGGAAGCCGTGCCGACGCGATCGGACCATCCCAGCGGAACGGATCGGCTGGCCGAGGCGTCTCAAAAGCTTGGTCTTTCACCCCCCGATTGGATCGTCAATGTGCAAGGGGACGAACCTGAAGTGGATGCATCCATGGTGGAAACTCTGGTGCGCACGGCCCTGGAAAATCCTGAGGCTTCCATGGCCACCTTAGCCTATGCCAGTGACGACCCGCAAGCCTATCAGGATCCCAATGTGGTCAAGGTGGTGATGGACCGAAATGGTCGAGCCCTTTATTTTTCTCGAGCCCCCCTTCCTCATCGACGCGATGCCGGGGCGGAACCGGTTCGATTTCACAAGCACCTGGGTTTTTATGTCTACCGAGCCGAGTTTCTGCAGGTTTTCGCCGCCTTGCCCCCGACCCCTTTGGAAATGACGGAAAAGCTGGAACAACTGCGCGCCCTGGAACATGGGTATACCATTCACGTGGGCCTCTCGCCTAAGGATTCCGTCGGCATCGATACACCGCAAGACTTGGTTCGGCTCGAAAACCTGTGGCGGGAACGGCAGTCGTGAAGTCGTGAAATCGTGAAATCGTGAAATCGTGAAATCGTGAATCGTAGATCGTTAAACGTGAAATCGTCATTGAGGAATCGTCAATCGCAAATCGAGGACCCAAATAGGTTAAAAATCCTAAAGCCGCGAGGTATCAATTCTGAGTGCAATGAACCTATTACCTCTCCTTCCCGACTTCACGATTTACGACTTCACGATTTCACGATTTACGATTTACGATTTCACGATGATTGTTTTGGCATGGCCCATGGCCGATGGGGTGGACATACCGGTCCGCCGGTGTAGACACAACAGGGCCCGGATGCATTTGGAAGGTGTGTGCAGCCGCCCGTTCATCCCGAATGTATGCCTTGTCAGAGGAAATTTTCTCGATAGAATGACTCGATTTGGATATGATGCGCCGTTTCTTGCGCTTCAGCGTCAAGGAACATGAAAGCCATGTTTCGGGCTTCCCAGCAGGCTCGAAAGGCTGCTCAGCTTTTTGAAGACCTTTCCGGCTTCTCAGTTTTGCAAAAGAGAAAGAGAAAAACCATGACCAAACCCTGGCAGAGACCTCCAGCCCTTCTCGTTCTGGAAGACGGTACCGTTTTTCGAGGCCGCGTGTTCGCTTCCGCGCATCAGGAACGGGTCCTCGGCGAAGTGGTTTTCAACACGGCCATGACCGGTTACCAGGAAGTTCTTACCGACCCTTCCTACAAGGGCCAGATCGTCACCATGACCTACCCTTTGACAGGCACCTACGGCATCAATGACGAGGACATGGAATCGGCCCGCATTCAGGTGGAAGCTTTCCTGGTGAAGGAATACCAGGATTTTCCCAGCAACTGGCGAAGCCGACGGTCCTTGGCCGAGTTTCTGGAATCCCAGGGAGTTCTGGGCCTGGAAGGTATCGACACACGTCGGCTCACCCGCCATATTCGAGTGGTGGGAGCCATGCGCGGCATTATCGCCACAGATACGGACAACGTTCGAGAACTTCTGGATGAGGTGCGGGCGTTCCCCGGTCTCGTAGGTGTGGACATGGTGCACAAAGTAAGCTGCGCCTCACCCTATCGCTGGGAAAAGGGCCCTCAAGGCGACGCGACCTGGAACGATGATCATTCTGGATTTCGCGTGGCGGCGCTGGATTTCGGCGTCAAATACAACATCTTGAGAAATCTCGAACGGTGCGGCTGCCAAGTGCTGGTTTTTCCGGCATCAACCCCTGCCGAAGAGATTCTGGCCACGAATCCCGACGGTATCTTTCTTTCCAACGGACCTGGAGACCCGGCGGCCGTGACTTATGGAATCGAAACCGTTCGAAAGCTTCTCGGACACAAACCTCTCTTCGGGATCTGCCTGGGCCATCAGCTTCTGGGGTTGGCTCTGGGAGGGCGCACCTATAAGCTCAAGTTCGGCCATCGTGGTGCCAATCAGCCGGTCAAAGACCTGCGCACAGGTCGAGTGGAAGTGACCAGTCAAAACCACGGCTTTTGTGTGGATTTGGAATCCATGAAGCATGTGCCCGTGCGCCCCACTCATATCAATCTGAACGACAACACTTTGGAAGGCATGGAACATTTGGAAATCCCCGCCTACAGCGTTCAGTATCATCCGGAAGCCGCTCCCGGTCCCCATGACGCCACCTATCTCTTCGACCGTTTCGTCGAACTCATGCGCCGCGACAAAGGTGTTCCCGCGTCGAAGGATTCTCATAATCGCCATTCCTAAACCCAGCCCGTGTGATGGAGCTTCTCACCCATGCCCAAAAGGACCGACCTTCATAAGATTCTCATCATAGGATCAGGCCCTATCATCATCAGCCAAGCCTGCGAATTCGATTATTCGGGCACCCAGGCCTGTAAGGCTTTGCGTGAAGAAGGCTACCAGGTGGTGTTGGTCAACAGTAATCCCGCCACCATCATGACCGATCCCGACATGGCGGACCGCACCTACATTGAACCCATCACGCCGGAAGCCGTGGCCAAGATCATTGCCAAGGAACGTCCCGACGCGCTGCTGCCCACCCTGGGCGGTCAGACGGCGCTCAACACCGCGGTACGTGTGGCGGAAATGGGAGTTTTGGAACGTTTTGGTGTGGAAATGATCGGTGCCCGTGTGGATGTGATTAAAAAAGCCGAAGACCGGCAGCTCTTTCGGGATGCCATGACCCGCATCGGGTTGCGTGTTCCCCGAAGCGGCATCGCTTATTCGGAAAAAGATGTGCTGGAAATCGCCGACATGGTCGGTTTTCCCGTCATCGTGCGACCGGCTTTTACTTTGGGGGGAACCGGAGGCGGCGTCGCCTACAACCGAGAAGAACTCATGGAACTGGCCCGAGCCGGCCTGGATGCCAGCCTCATTCATCAGGTGATGCTGGAAGAATCGGTGCTGGGATGGAAGGAATTTGAGCTGGAAGTCATGCGCGACCACATGGACAACGTGGTGGTGATCTGTTCCATAGAAAACATGGACCCCATGGGTGTGCACACGGGGGATTCCATCACGGTGGCTCCGGCTCAAACCCTTACCGACCGCGAATACCAAAAGATGCGCGATGCGGCCATTGCCATCCTTCGAGAAATCGGTGTGGAAACCGGGGGATCCAATGTTCAGTTCGCCATCAATCCCAAAGACGGGGACATGGTGGTCATCGAAATGAACCCTCGAGTGTCCCGGTCTTCCGCTTTGGCTTCCAAAGCCACAGGGTTTCCCATCGCCAAGATCGCCGCCAAACTTGCCGTAGGCTATTCCCTGGACGAATTGGCCAACGATATCACTCGAGAAACCAGGGCTTCCTTTGAACCCACCATCGATTACGTGGTGGTGAAAATTCCTCGGTTCACCTTTGAAAAATTTCCAGAAACCGAAGACATTCTCACCACGTCCATGAAATCCGTGGGAGAAACCATGGCCATTGGACGAACGTTCAAGGAAGCTCTGCAAAAGGCGGTGCGGTCCTTGGAAATCGGCCGATACGGCTTTGCCAAGCCTGCGGCCGAAAACGATGCCGAACGTCGCGACGCGTTGCGCCAGTTTCTCAGACGCCCCAATTCCCAGCGGCTTTTTCAAATTGCTGAAGCCTTTCACCTGGGTTTTTCCGTGGATGAAGTGTGCGCATTGACGGCCATCGACCCTTGGTTTCTGGAACACATTCGAGAAATCGTGGAAATGGAAGGTGTCCTCGGCTCGGAAAACCTCACGGCCGATAAGGAAGGTCTGCGGCTGGTCAAGAGCTGGGGCTTTTCCGATCGAAGAATCGCGGAACTGCTGGGAACGGATGAAGAAAACGTCTGGAAGCAGCGCCAAAAGCTTGGGGTCCGCCCCGTTTACAAGCTTGTGGATACCTGTGCCGCCGAATTTGAAGCGTACACGCCCTATTTTTATTCCACGTACGAGGAAGAAGACGAATCACGACCTTCGCAGCGCAGGAAGGTCATGATTCTCGGAGGCGGCCCCAACCGTATCGGTCAAGGCATCGAATTCGACTACTGCTGCGTCCATGCCGCTTTTGCACTCAAGGAATTGGGTATTGAATCCATCATGGTCAATTCCAACCCGGAAACCGTTTCCACGGACTATGACACGTCGGACAAGCTCTATTTTGAACCTCTGACTCGAGAAGACGTGCTGCACATTGTGGAAACGGAAAAGCCTCACGGTCTCATCGTCCAGTTCGGCGGCCAAACCCCTTTGAACCTGGCCGTGCCTTTGGAAAAGGCCGGAGCCCCCATTATTGGAACATCACCCAACGCCATTGATCTTGCCGAAGACCGCAAGCGCTTTCAGCACCTGCTCCACAGCCTGGGTTTAAAACAGCCGGACAATGCAACGGCTCTCACGGTCCATGAGGCGGTGGAGGCGGCTCGGCGTATCGGGTACCCCGTGGTGGTTCGGCCTTCCTACGTGCTGGGCGGACGAGCCATGGAAATCGTGTACGAAGAAGCCTCTTTACGGCGTTTTGTGGAAGTGGCGGCGGCGGTGTCTCCGGGACATCCCATACTGATCGACAAGTTTTTGGAAGATGCGGTGGAATTGGATGTGGATGCCGTCTGTGACGGCGAGATCACCGTGATCGGCGGGATCATGGAACATATCGAAGCGGCCGGTATTCATTCGGGAGACAGCGCCTGTGTGCTGCCCCCCATGAACCTTTCTCGAGAACTTCAGGAGGAAGTCAAACGCCAGACTCGACTTTTGGCCCACGGGCTCGGAGTGATCGGGTTGATGAATGTGCAGTTCGCGGTACAGCATGACACCATTTACGTGCTGGAAGTGAACCCTCGAGCTTCTCGAACCGTGCCGTTTGTCAGCAAAGCCACCGGAGTGCCTCTGGCCAAGATCGCCACCAAGGTCATGCTAGGCCATAAACTACGGGACTTAGGCTTTGACCGAGAAAGAGAACCACGTCATGTGTCGGTGAAGGAATCCGTTTTCCCCTTTTCTCGGTTTCCCGGGGTGGATATCCTTTTAAGTCCCGAAATGAAATCCACAGGCGAAGTCATGGGGATCGACGGCAACTTCGGCTTGGCTTTTGCCAAGGCTCAGATGGCAGCCGGCTACACCCTTCCCCTTTCCGGGACCGTTTTTGTCAGCGTCCACGATAAAGACAAAGAGGCCTTGCTGCCCATCGCTCGCAGCTTTCACGACATGGGTTTCTCACTGATCGCCACCTCGGGCACGCACGCTTTTCTCACGGCACACGGCGTCCATGCCAAGAAAGTGCATAAGCTTACCGAAGGACGTCCTCATGTGCTGGACTATATCAAGAACAAAGAAGTGCACCTTGTGATCAACACAAGTTTCGGCCCCAAAACCTATTCCGATGCGTACCATATTCGACGTGCCACTATTTTTTACAACCTTCCCTACGCGACGACGCTGGCAGGAGCCAAGGCCATGGCTCAGGCGGTTGCCGCGTTACGTCAAGGTGACTGGAATGTGCGATCCCTTCAGGATTACCTGGAAGCCATGAAGGTCAACGGCGCATGAAAGAACATGCAGGCGGCACGGGAACCCCAAGGACGAAAAACACATGAACTCAGATAGAATCCATTTATCAAGCAGGCCTCATCACCCAAGCCGCCGTGAAGAATGCGGCGTTTTCGGTGTATTCGGCCATGAGGAAGCGGCCAAGTTGACTTATTTCGGTTTGTACGCTTTGCAGCACCGAGGCCAGGAAAGCGCCGGAATCACCTCATCCGACGGCTGCCATATTTACGAATCCAAACACATGGGCTTGGTGTCCGAAGTTTTTAAAGAGGACACCCTCAAAAGCCTCAAGGGCCACCTGGCCATCGGACATGTACGCTATTCCACCACGGGATCTTCACGGCTGGCCAATGCACAACCTTTTGTGGTCCTGCATAAAAATGAATACTACGGTATCGCGCATAACGGGAACCTGGTCAACGCTGCGCAACTGCGGCGTGAATTGGAACGGGAAGGGACCATCTTTCAGTCCACCATGGACACGGAAGTGATTGTCCATCTGATGGCTCGAAAGCTTCAAGACGGACTGGAAGAAGCCTTGGCCCAAGCATTGGCCAAAGTGCAAGGAGCTTATTCCCTGGTGCTGTGCACGCGAAACACGCTGATCGGAGCCCGGGATCCTCGCGGTTTTCGGCCTTTGTGTTTGGGACAGTTGAACGGAAGCTATGTGTTGTCTTCGGAAACCTGCGCCTTGGACCTCATTGAAGCCACCTACATTCGTGATGTGGAACCTGGAGAAATCGTCATTATTGATCGAAACGGTCTGCGATCCCTCAAACCCTTTCCTGCGACTCGAAGTGCCTACTGTATCTTTGAGTTCATCTATTTTGCACGACCCGACAGCACCATTTTCGGCCAAAACGTCTACTCCTGCCGTAAACGGCTGGGACATCTCATGGCCCAGGAAAACCGTATCGAAGCAGATCTCGTCATGCCGTTTCCCGACTCAGGCACCTATGCAGCTTTGGGCTACTCCGAGGAATCCGGAATTCCTTTGGAAATGGGGGTCATTCGCAACCATTACGTGGGCCGCACCTTTATTCAACCTTCCCAGACCATGCGTGATTTCGGTGTCCGTATCAAACTCAACCCGGTCCGCGACATTCTTAAAGGCAAACGGGTCATTATCGTGGAAGATTCCATCATACGAGGCACCACCACACGTACCCGTATCAAGACTCTTCGAGACGCCGGTGCCCGTGAGGTGCACATGGTGGTCAGCTGCCCTCCGCACCGGCATCCATGCCCATACGGTATTGATTTTTCCACCAAAGGAGAGCTGATCGCCGCGCAACACAGCGTTGAAGATATTCGAACCTTCATCGGCCTGGATTCCCTGGCCTACCTTTCCCTTGAAGGGCTTCTCAAAGGGGCAGGAGCCTCCCTTGACGATCACCCGTACTGTCTGGCGTGTTTCACTGGACACTATCCCGTAGCGTTTCAGGAAGAGGTGCGAAAGGACTGCTTTGAGTAGAAGATCATCCCGGTCGGTGCCATCGATTTCCAAAACCAAAACTTCAAGGGATGCGCCGGGAGCCTTGAGTGCTCGGGATCTGGTGCGAATCGCCAAGGAAGTTTTGCACATTGAGGCTCAGGGGCTTTTGACCCTCATGGAACATGTGGATGAAACCTTCGCGCAAGCCGTGGAATGGATCTACAAGTCTTCCGGGCGTGTGATCGTGACCGGCGTAGGCAAATCGGGCATCGTGGGTCGAAAGATCGTGGCCACTTTGAGCAGCACCGGCACACCGGCCCTTTTTTTACACCCCGTGGAAGCCATGCATGGGGATTTGGGCATGGTGCGTTCCGAAGACATTGTTCTGGCTCTTTCCAACAGCGGCGAAACCGACGAAATCAACTTTATCCTGCCAAGTCTTCGGGCCATCGGCACCAAGATCGTGGCTTTTACCGGGAATTTGCAATCCACCTTGGCACGTCATAGTGATTTGGCCATCTTTACGGGAGTACCTCGAGAAGCCTGCCCGTTCGGGTTGGCTCCCACGGCCAGTTCCACGGCCATGTTGGCCATGGGGGACGCTCTGGCGGTGGCCTTGATCAAAAAGCGGGATTTTACGGTGGTGGATTTTCGTCGCTATCATCCCGGAGGACAATTGGGGCAACGACTTCAAAGCCATGTGATGGAAGTCATGCGCCGTGGAGAAGCCATCCCCATGGTTTCCCCGGACTGCTCTCTGGTGGATGCCGTTCGGGTCATGTCGCAAAAGGGCCTGGGGGCCACCCTGGTGGTAAGTTCGGACCAGAAACTTATGGGCATCATCACAGACGGTGATCTGCGCAGAGCTTTGGAACGTTATGCTTCGGTCACGGATTTGCGGGTGGATCAGGTCATGACGGCCAATCCCAAGGCTGTGGAGCCGGACCGGAAAGTGGGGGAAGCCATTGAGATCATGGAAAAGCATCTGGTCACGGTTCTTCCCGTGATCGATGCCGCCCACAGAATCGTCGGTATTTTGCACCTGCATGACCTTTTGGGAAAAGGGCAAGTCCGCTTTTCGCTTTAGGAACTCAAGATGATCGATTGTCGTTTGAGGGGTCTCTGGTGCCGCCTTTATATTCCCGAAGACCTGGACGCCATGGATTGGCGGGGTTTCATCGGAGCGACAGCGCCGTTTGTGGACGGCTGGGTGATCGATCCTCCTTTTTGGATCTTGCCCGAAGGCAAGGTGCATCTGCAACCCGAAGACCTGGAATCTATCCCCGAAGTGGTGGCTCGACTTCCCGATTATCAGCCTGTTGCGATCCGCATCACGGGTCGAGACCGAACGGAAAGTTTCGACAATATCCATCAGTTGGAACAAAGGCTGAAAAAAAATACCCGCTTTCCTGGCCTGCTTTGGTTGGACACGCCTCTGGTCTACCACGGCAATCGAGGTCTTCCGGCCCTATACCAACAATTGGGCGTCCTTTCCCATGGATCCTTTGTTTTGGAAAACGATCCCCATCGAGTTCGGCCTTTGAAGACCTGGGGAAGGCACGTGAACTTACGCACCAGTGTCCTGAAACTTCTGGCCTTCAACCCTCGAATCCTGGGTCTCATTCATCACGGATCTTTGCAGAGGATGTTCAACTACGCCAAGGCCGTGGTGAAACGCCCGGACTTCGGACTTATGGACGGTGAAGAACGTCCCTTTTTGGAATACCCCAGCACCACAGGTCTGGTGTCCGTTACAGCCAACGTGGTGCCGCGGCTCTGGAAAAAACTTCTGGACCGCAAAAGCCCGAGCGCCCGCCTGCAGGACACCCATGGGTACATGGCCCTGATGAAAGGGCTCATGGAACTTTTGGACATTATGGAACCGGACATCCGGCGTGCTGTGCCCTGGACGCTGCATCGTATGGGCTTCCTTCATGAGGGCCCGAACCTTTCCGAAGATCGTCAGCGACGACTCTTCCAATTTCTCGAACATGCAGGGGATTGATGTACGGCCAAATTCTCACCTTCATTGTCGCCCTTGCTCTCTTTTCCCTTCACGAACCGGGCAACGAAACCCTGCGTCCACCTGTGAAAACCTTGTCGATGATCGTTGCGGTCTTTGGCCTGTTTTTTGTTTTGTGCGCATGGCTTTTCAGCCGTCTGCAGGCGAGTTTAAAGAGAGGGGCATCCCCGGAATGGGTTTCCGCCCGCTTTCATAAGCTGCAAAATCACTTGACCGTTTTGGCTTTGGGGTTTCTTGCCGTTCATGTTTTTGTGCTCAACATCAAAGACTTTTTTCAATGGATTCCAGGCTTCGCCCGTTCTTCCACCCTTTCCGGTCTGGTAGGTCTGGCTGTGTATTTTCTGCATCTGGCCGCCATCTGGTTTTGGGCGCATCCCCTGTATCGTCGTCTCACCGGTTCCATGTCCGGCCGTTGGGTTTATATGCGAGGTCACTTCGGGTTTTATACGGCTCTTTTGTTTCCATGGTTCTTTATTGCTCTTATGCTGGATGCGCTTCAGTGGGTCCCTCTTCCCGGCTTTCTTCGTTCGGAACTGGGGCATATCGTCTTGTTTGGAAGTTTTTTTGCGCTTTTCCTGTGTCTGGCTCCGCCTGTCATCGTAAGGTTTTGGCGCTGCCAGCCCGTGCCTGCGTCCCCTTTACGAGATCGTCTCGAAGCCTTTTGTCGATCCCAGAATTTTCGGCTGGGGAATTTTCTTCTCTGGCCTTTGTACGGAGGGGATCATCTTTCCGCAGCGGTGCTCGGCATTTTACCTCGATTTCGATACATACTCGTCACCCAAAGTCTTCTGAACCTGCTCAACGAACAGGAACTTCAATCCGTTGTGGCTCATGAAATGGGTCATGTGAAAAGATTCCACGCCCTTTTTTATCTGAGCTTGTTTCTCGCCTACGCCCTCGTCTCCTACGCCTTTCATGACATCGTGCTTCTCATGATCCTTCGGGAAAAATGGGCTCTTCACTGGGCACTTTCCCCTGAGATTTTTCATCGAAACCTTTTCAGCATGATCTACAGTATTCCCGTCTTGGCTTTGCTTGTGATCTATTTTCGGTACCTGTTCGGCTATTTCATGCGCACTTGCGAACGCCAAGCCGATCTCTTTGCCTTGAAAACCCTTGGGGATCCCTATCCTTTGGTGTCATCCCTTCAAAAAATCGCCCTCTACAGCGGCCATATCGAAGACGTTCCCAGCTGGCATCATTACAGCATTCGTGAACGAATGCTTATGCTGCTGGCAGCCGCCAAGAATCCGGAACTGATTGCAGCCCATGACCGTAAACTGCTGCGTTCCGCCGGCATTTTCTTTCTAGCTCTAGGCTTCCTGATCCATGGAGCGTTGCAGTTTCGTGATTCCGACAAGGCACAGAGCTGGCGTCAGGAAATTCAGCTCCATATTCTGGAATCGCAACTGCAGCTGGATGAAAAAAGGCCGGAACTTTACATGGCCTACAGCGGCATCCTCATCCAACGTCAACGGTACCACGAAGCTCGACTGATCCTGGAAAAGGGTCTTAGGTTAGCGCCCAATCACCCCGGTCTTCAAAACAATTTGGCATGGTTGTACGCCACAGCCCCTCCACCCTTACGTCATCCTCAAAGGGCTCTGGAATTGGCCTTGCAAGCCGCCGCACAGCATCCGGATCCTTCGGTGCTGGATACTTTGGCTGAAGCCTATTACGTCAACGGGCGATATGAAGAGGCTTTGGCAGCCATTCGGCAAGCCATTAGACAGAAGCCGAAAAATTTGCCCTATTTTCTGAGTCAGGAAATGAAGTTTCGGGAAGCTTTGGAAAAGACGTCGCCATGACCTTTTGGGCGTTGACGGCGTGGGGAGGAAGGCAGGCCGCAAGGGGATACCGAAAGTTGTCGGTTTGGGGGGCGGACACGTCGGTCCGCCCCTACAACTGTGCTTCGGCAATTGGGTGGCTTGATGCAAGGGTGCGAGGCTTGTTGGGGTTGAGGGCGGACACGTCGGTCCGCCGCCACAAGGTGTCCTCGGGATTTGGGGGTGGGGCCGCCCCGGTTTTTAAGGGATCGGAACCTGACCGTTGCTAGAAGCGGCTCACAATGGCAATAAGGTGCGCCACTTCGGACAAGGGAGCGTTAAGATTTGCCCGATGGTTGGCAAGAAAGCCGTCCAGATCGGCGTCCAGAATGATCCACGGATCCATCTGTTCCGCTCGATGAAGTTCATGAAGGATTTCATCCATGATATCCACGGCGTCAATGGTCACCAGCTGCTCGTAGAAACCTACTCGGCACACCTTGAGGATCTCGTACATCACATGGGCAACCCCTTTGGCATAGTAAAAATAATCATCCACATCAAACCAGCTGACAGAACGCCCGTCGGGATACCGGTCGATAATGAGGCTTTTGTTCACATTGCCTAGAAGATCCCCATAGGTTTTCAGAAGCGAAAGCATATTATCCGTTCGATAATAGAAGCTGCGTCGACCCGTTTTGAGTTTTTCCAAGAATTTTTTCAGGTGGTCCACAGCCTCCCCGTAGGAGGTTTCCGCCGAAGGAAACCAAAAGAGTGTGGCTTTGTTCATGAAAAGGTTCAGAGCGTCTTCCAAGTCTCGATCATAGGTGTCGGCTTCGCCCATGCGGGTGAGGCTGTCTTTGAGGCGCAGTGTCGTGAACCGCATGGCTTCCAGGACACCCAGTTGGTAGTTGTTGATGTTGTCGGTGAATCGACCCAAGATCAAGTCATTGGGACGCCATCCCAGAAAACGCCCTTTCAGTTCGTATTCCATGAGCTTGATCATGGTTTCCACAAAAGTCACACCGGGTGTGGGCGAAATTTGGGGAAGAACCACACCGTGCTCTTCATGTTTTTCTTCTTCGGCATGACCGGGTAAAGCCGGAGCGTGAAGCTCCACTTTTGGTGCGGGAGCCGCTTCTTTGGCTTGTGGCTGAACGGCCGGAAGTTGGGGAACACTGGGTTGAGCCGGTGCCGGCTTCGTTTCCGGTACAGGACCCGCAGATGGTGCTTGGGGTGACGGTGTTTCGACCGTAGGAGCCTGAGAAGGGCCGGCTGGAGCCTTTGTATCGGTCATGGCTTGCGGCGGTGCCGATGCGCTCCCTTCCAAGGTGTGTTTTTGCAAGGCCCAAGAAGTTTCAGTGAAAAAAATGACGGCGCTCAGCAAGAAAAGCCCAAAAAAAAGACATCTCATTCCTTCTGTCCCGGCACAGGACAGAAAGGGAAAAAACTTTCGCGCGCATCGGCTCATGGTCTGCTCCTTTTCTTCCAAAGGGCGATTAGCGTTCACCGTAGTATGTGGCACATGAATCCTTGGACTCCCATGCGGACACACTATGCACTCGCCGGTGCGGGCCGTCCACAACGGCCGAAAGGGTCTCGAACAAAAACCTGGCGATCAGTTCCGAGGAAGGGTTCTTGTCCTGAAAATAAGGAAGATCATTGAGGTACTGATGGTCCAATTGATGCAAAGCCTTTCGCAATGCTTCTTTGACCTCGCCGAAATCCACAAGCACACCGCTTTCTTCCAGGCGGTCTCCACGGACCGTCACCTCCACTTTCCAGTTGTGTCCGTGAAGGTTCTCGCAACGCCCTCGAAAATTGCGCAGGTTATGCGCTGCGGCAAAATCCGCCATCACTTTCACCTCATACATGAACCCTTTGCACCTCCCGATTCTTTTCAGGCCGCTTCGCGCACCTGTCGCCTGACTCATGTCAAATTCGATTTCCCTTCAAGAGCTTAGCCATTAAACTCAAGACCCCATGCTTTGTCAATCGCCAGAACAGGCATAAGGGCTCAGGGCATGGCTGGTTTCGGGGTCCTTTTTGACTATTGACAGGCATCGATGAATTCTTTAGAAAGGGCCGGAAAATGGCGGTGTAGCTCAGTCGGTCAGAGCATGCGGCTCATATCCGCAGTGTCCGGGGTTCGAAGCCCTGCACCGCCACCATTCTCGGAAAAAAATGGGACCGCCTGGATGAAGTCGGTCCCATTTTTTGTATTGAAATCCAATGGATGATCTTATAAAGGAACGAGAACGTAGGGAAAGATCGGGTCTTTGGTCCACGTGCACTCAGAAAACCCTGAGCGCTCATGAATCACGTTGAAGGAAAGGACAGAAAATGACCTTGACCAAAGCACAGATCGTCGACAATCTCTTTGCCGAAAACGTCTTCACCAAAGCGGAATCCGCTCAAATTGTGGAAACCCTCTTTGAAATCATCAAGCAAACCCTCGAAGACGGCGAAGACGTGCTGATCAGTGGATTCGGCAAATTCAGCGTGAAGCAAAAAAACCAGCGCCGAGGGCGCAATCCGCAGACCGGGGAACCCATACAGCTGCCTCCGCGCCGTGTGGTGACTTTCAAATGTTCCGGGGTGCTGCGGGATCGCATCAACCACGGCAGGTAAACTTCATGAGTCGTATCGTCTTTCCATGAGGACCTCTCAAAGACAGACGGACGTCGGGGAGCCCGGTCGCAGCGTATGGGCTCCCGTCGGTCCCCTCACCCTGAAAACCGTCGCCGAGCACTGGACAACCCTACAAAGCCTATTGACGCAGCCATCCATGAGGCATCTGGTGGTGGATCTGTCCCAGGTACATGCCGTGGACAGTTCCGGTTTGGTGCTGTTAAAGACCGCACGGGACCGCTGTGCTCGAGCTTCCATAGGGTTTGAACTGAGAGCTGTTCCCGAATCGTTTCAGGCGTTTTTTGCTTTTGGCGGCTTGGATCGTGAACAATCTGAAAAAGCACCGGTCCCAAAAATTTCGAAAGGATTTGTGACCCGGCTGGGGGAAACCGTCCTTGAAAACTGGGACGAGCTACGCCTCATGGTCTCTTTTGTGGGAAACGTCACCGTTGCTTTTTTCCATTGTTGTTTTGACCCCAGGCGTTTTCGCCTTCACGAAGTTTTCTACTATTTGCAACGATCCGGGTCGGAAGCTATGCCCATTGTGTTCCTGGTAAGCTTTCTCATGGGCCTTATCATGGCTTTTCAAGCCGCGGTGCAACTCAGGCAGTTCGGCGCCAACATCTTTGTGGCGGACCTGGTCAGCTTGGCCCTGACTCGAGAACTAGGCCCTCTTATGACAGCCATCATTCTCGCAGGCCGATCCGCCGCAGCCTTTGCGGCGGAAATCGGCACCATGAAGGTCAATGAAGAAGTGGATGCCCTCACGGTCATGGGATTCAATGTCACAGAGTTCCTCATTATGCCCAAGGTGACCGCCCTGGCCGTCTCCGGTCCTTTACTCACCGTCTTTGCCAACGCCTCCGGAATCTTCGGCGGCCTGGTGGTGGGAACACTGGGGTTGGACCTGACCCCGGCAAGTTTCCTGTTGGAAGTGGGGCAGATTCTCACGGCGGCCGATGTTCTCTCGGGTCTTGCCAAGAGTTTGGTCTTTGCGGTTCTGGTGGCTCTGGTGGGATGTCTTCGTGGTTTGCAGACGGAAAAATCGGCGGACAGTGTGGGCCGTATGACCACATCGGCCGTGGTGACATCCATTTTCATGATCATTTTGGCCGATGCGGTCTTTACCGTGCTGTTTCATGTGTTTGACATTTAGAAGGCTCTTCGACAATGGGACAAGGCACGGATGATGTTTTGATCCGCACCGATGGACTGACTTTGGGCTACGGGGACCGTGCGATCCTGGAAGATGTGACTTTTTCCGTGCATGCCGGTGAAATCGTCACTGTTTTAGGCGGCAGCGGATGCGGGAAGAGCACGCTTCTTAAGGCCTTGATCGGGCTTCTTCGTCCGCTTCGAGGCTCCGTATGGATTCGAGGCCATTGTATCAGCGGCAAGGACCGGGATGCGGTGCTGCCTGCGGTTCGTCGCCATATCGGCGTTCTTTTTCAATACGGCGCGCTTCTGGGATCCCTTTCCGTTGCGGACAACGTGGCGATGCCGCTTGAAGAATTCACCCAACTGCCACGACGACTTATTGAAGAAATCGTGCGGTTCAAGCTGGAACTCGTGGGTCTTGAAGACTACGCTCATTTTATGCCGTCTGAACTGAGCGGAGGCATGCGTAAGCGGGCGGCTTTGGCTCGAGCCATGGCGTTGGACCCGGAGATTCTTTTTTGTGACGAACCTTCCGCGGGCCTGGATCCTATCACCGCCGCCGAACTGGATGAACTGCTTCTGGAATGCAACCGGGCTCTGGGGATCACCATGCTGGTCATTACCCACGAATTGGCCAGTATTGAAACCATTTCCACTCGGTGCATCATGCTGGACAAGTCAGCTCGAGGCGTCATCGCTGTTGGAACTCCGGAAGAATTGAAAAAGGAAAGCACGGATCCAAGAGTTCGCGCTTTCTTTCACCGAAAACCGGCTTGGCTGCGTTCAGCCGGCTTGGATACTGCTGGGCCTCAGTGAGGAGGATTGCTGTGGGTCGTCCTTTAAGCCCTTTTCGCATCGGTCTTTTTGTGCTCTCTTGTAGTTTTTTGGGCATCGTCGCCGTTATCTGGCTCGGCGCTTCCCATCTTTTCGAAAACACGCAAGCCTATGTGACTTATTTTGCCGAGTCGGTCAAAGGCCTTCAGAAGGATGCCATTGTCAATTATCGAGGAGTCGCCGTGGGTCGTGTGGTTTCTATAGGACTTGGACCCGATGGGCGTCTCATCGAAGTGGTCATGCATCTTCGCTCGGATTTTCCCATCGACGACACCCTAGCCATTCGATTACGTGAACAGGGCATCACAGGATTAAGGTTTCTGGAAATTGACACCGCGCCCCCAAATACCGCTGATGTCACGCCCAAGGTGGATTTTCAACCTCCCTATCCCGTGATCCGTTCCTATCCTTCTGAAATCCAGGAACTGAAAATGGCCTTGGAAAGCCTCTATGCAAAAATTCTGGCCATGGACCTGGAAGGTCTTACGGAACAATGGAAAAAGGTCGGGGCTTCCGTCGCTCATGTAGTCGGTGGAGAAGATCTTTCCGCAACCCTCAAAAACATTCGACAGGGAACAGAAGTTTTGGCGCGCTTGGGTGAAAACCTGGAAACCACCTTGAACCGCCATGAATTGGAATCTCTCAAAACCCATGTGCGCCGTGGCGTGGAAAACTTTTCCAAGACAGCCTCCAACCTTGAAAAGGTCACCGGATCTCAGGATTTTCGCGAAAGCATCAAGAATCTTGAAGAGGGCTTGGCCTCAGCCAAGCAAACCGCTCAAGCCCTGGCGGCCTTGTCCCAAGAAACCCATGCAGCCATGACCCAATGGAAAGGTCAAACCCAGGAAAGCCTGGTCCTTCTGAACCAAAACCTGTACGCCCTGAAGAACCTTTTGGATCAATTGACCGCCACCGTGCGTGCCTTGCATGAAGAGCCGCAAAAGATTTTCTTTCCTGGACGATCCCAGGATCCCTTGGAGAGGCAAAAGCGATGAAAATGAAGCTTTTCTTCGGTACGGTGTGCCTTATGGCTCTAACGGCTGGAGGATGCGGTGCCCTGTTTCCCACTTCGGTTCCTCCTGTGTACTACCAAATCCAAGTCCCGCTTAAATCGCTCGAGGTCTGTAACAGCCCGAAGAAGGAACCTCTGCGCATATGGCCTTTGGACGGCCCGGCTCCTTACGATCGAAACCTCTTGGTGCTCATGACCTCTTCCCAGGCCGTGCAGGTCTCATCCCGGCACCGTTGGATCACCATTCCCGGAGAAATGCTTGCGCAGGCGGTCACGGAAGCAGCTCTTCAGGCCCAGATCTTTTCCGTGGTGAATGTACCGGGAAGCCCGGGATCCGTGCCGGAACTGCAGCTGGCAGGCCGTATCCGAGAATTTGCTTTTCACGTGAATCAAGAAAAGACGGAAGCGGTGCTGGACGTGCGCATCATCGTATGGCGGGAAGCAAAACCCCAAAAAATCGTCTTTCAAAAAACCTATCGTGTCACCGAACCTGCCTTCAAGGACGCCTCACCGGAAGAACTCACCGAAACCATGAACCGGGCGGTAGCACGATGGATTCAGGAACTGATGAACGATCTTTGTCAAGCTTCCCTGAATAGAGCCTCGTAACCTGGTAAGAAGGTACGTAACCCGGGACGAGGGTGCGGGCTTTTTTTTTGAGAGCCTTTCAAGGATGCCTGGACAGGCTCCCTTTGGGGAAAGGTGAAAAAGGTCAGGCCCACATCAATGAAACCCTGTGGGGGCGGACCTGTGTGTCCGCCCCACGGAATTTGCTGAAACAGCCCACATATGGGTCCACCCTTTCGGGATTTTGGCCATCGGCTGGACTCATGGGGTGGGCCCGGGGCGGACACAGGGATCCGCCCCTACAGAATGCGTCGCGGCAGGGAGCAATTGGTCCGTCCCAACGGAATGCGTCGCGACAGGGGGTAACCGGTCCCACCCCACAGAATTTGGTGCGACTGGGGGCAATCGGTGCGACCGTAGAGGGGTTTTTTACTCGTCGAGGCAGCGGGTTTCGATTCTTCGAGAAACATGTTCCAGGTGCTTTCTCAACGTGCTGTTCTTGCGATTCAGTTCCTGTTCCACCTTCTTGATGGCGTAGATCACCGTGCTGTGGCTTCGGCCAAAGGCCTGCGCAATGGTGTTCAGGGATTCCTTGGTGTATTGGCGGCACAAGTACATGGCCAGCTGACGGGCTTCCGAAAGGCGCCGGCTGCGCCCCTTGGACCTCAGGTCTTGTTCCTGCAGACCAAAGCTTTTGCACACGGCACTGGTCACATGGGACACATCCAAGGTGGGTAGATATTCCAGAATGGTTTGCGTCACGTCTCGAGCCAGATTCAGGGAGATGGGAATGCCCAGAATGCTGCTTTTGGCTATCAGCCCCACAAGGCAACTTTCCAGCTGCCGCACGTCGGAGGTCACTCGATCCGCCAGGAATTCCACCACGTCCATGGGAAGCTGCACGTTGTCATAGGCGGCTTTGCGAAGAATGATTTCCTTGCGTGTGTGAAAGTCCGGCCGATCAATGGGTGCCACCAGAAGCCCGCCCAGGCGGGACCGCAGTTCACGATTGAGCTTTGGAATGTCCTTTGGAGAAGTCTTTCCTGTGCAGATGATTCGGCGTCCTCGATCCAGGATTTCATCGATCGTGTAGATCAGTTCGTCCTGAATCTTTCGTTTGCCGCTAAAAAATTCCACCTTTTCCAGGAGAAGAATGTCGCAGCCGTCCCTGTAGATTTTCTTGAACTCTTCAATGCGGTCCCGTTTGAGGGCGGCCACCATCTCGTTGGTGAACTGTTCCGCCGTCACATAACGCACACGCACATTGGGAGCCTGGTGGGTCAAGAAATTTCCGACGGCATGGGTCAGATGGCTTTTTCCCAAACCGGGATCCGCCATGAGATACACGGACTGGTGGTGAAAGCCTCTTTGCGCCGTCATGGCCATGCAGGTGGCGTAAGCAAAGTGATTGGATTGCCCGACCACAAATTGATCGAAGGTGAACCTGGGATTGAACGGGGACCGTGTGGGCTGTCCCATATCCAAAAAGGTGAGCTGTCCCGAGGGACGTTCCCGAAGGAGTTCCTCCTCGTCTTTTGCTTCCTCCTCAGCACTCTGGGAAAGGATTTCAAACCGGCATTCCTTCAACTGAGGAAAACGCTCCCGGGCCGTATCTAGAATACGTCGAGCCAAATGGCCACGCACCCAATCGGCATGGAACTTGTTTCGACATCCTAGGGTAAGGCAGTGTCCGTCAAAGCTGATGAAGGAAAGGGTGGCCACATAGAAGTCGTACTGGCCCCTGGAAAGGCCCTGCTGAAGCTTTTCACAGACGGCACTCCATTCATGCTGCATGACTTCAGCCTCCCTGAAACGACTCATCCCCCACGCTCCCCCATAAAGGCACACTTCCCCGCCAACAAAACCAAGGGGGAAATCCCGCGCACTCAGAGGGGAACGAGGAAGGATTCTTTGCGGATGGAACTGTCCGGGATCGTTGCAGAAACCTCACGATCAACCCATCAAGCCATGTGCTTTGTCGCGAATGGTGTTTATCGTTTCTCAGGACGCCGGTCAAAGTCCGTCTTCCTGCACCTGTCCTCGACCACGGGCGCCTGTTTCAATCAAAAAGTTTTCGCAATGCACAGATGTTACGGGGACACTTCACGCAACTTTGCGATTCGCCGACTCTTTACTCATGCGCGCTTTTCCATCGCGATATCATTCTCTTGGAAACGAACCCTCAGGGAGGTGTCACCCCACCCCTTGGAGGGAACTCTCCCGTTCTTCCCCTTTCATACAATTTCTTCAATTTTCACCTTCTGACGATGTCTGTGCCCGCACGTCTTGAATCTTTTGGAGGTTATGGTAGGCTGCGTTCAATTCGGACCATGGAAAGGGGCTCTGGTTGAAGATTCCAACAATGATTGAATGCTTGGAGCTTTTGAGAAGGGTGAATCTGCCCGATCACATCGTGGGCCACAGCCTTCAGGTGGCTCGATGTGCCGTGGCTTTGGCTCAGCACCTTAACGCCAACAGTCATCGGCTTAATCTGGATTTGGTCTGCGCCGGCGGACTGCTGCATGACATCGCCAAGGACATTTCGTTGAAAACCGGCGAAAATCACGCCCATTTGGGTGCCTCCATGTTGGAAGACATGGGCCTGAGTGTTGTGGCTCCCATTGTCCGCGACCACATCTACCTGGATGAAGGCATGCTTGAAGCTCCTTTTTCCGAATCCGTTGTGGTGAACTATGCCGACAAGCGCGTCAAGCATCTGGACATCGTGCTTCTTGACGAAAGATTTTCCGATCTGGTGACCCGCTACGGTAAAACTCCGGAACGAAAAGCTCTTCTGGAACACCGCCACCGACTCTACAAGATTCTGGAACGCCGGCTTTTTGCTCACACCTTGCTTGAACCCGAACACTTGGCCGGTGAAGCTTTGAAGATTTCCTGGCTTCAAAGCCACCCCCTTTCGTCCGGGTGAGCCACGGGCGAAACCGCTTTTGGGCGATTCAAAGAGAAAACCCCTCAGAGTGCAACAACCGCAGGAAGGAGGCGAAAAATGGCAGGGACCAAGCTGAGGGTTGCGCTGTTGGCCGGGGGAATATCGGCGGAAAGGGAAGTGTCCCTCAAAAGTGCGCAGCAGGTGTTTAACGCTTTGGATAAGAACAAGTACGAAATCTTTCGCTATGATCCGCGTGATGATCTTCCCCGCCTGGTTCAGGACGCCTCGCAAATCGATGTGGCTCTAATCATTTTGCACGGTCGTCTCGGCGAAGACGGCACCATACAGGGTTTTTTGGAATCGCTGGGTATTCCCTATCAGGGAAGCGGTGTTTTAGGAAGTGCCGTGGCCATGAACAAGATCGTGAGCAAACAGCTTTACCAACAGGCCGGTATTCCGGTTGCCCCTTATGTGGTCGTCGATCGAACCAATCCTGCGTCGTTTCAAAAAATTGTCGAGCAGTTGGGTCTGCCCGTGGTTATCAAGCCGGAACATGAAGGATCGAGCATCGGGCTGAGCATTGTGCGCCGGGAAAAGGATCTGCCTCAAGCCTTGGAAAAAGCCTGGGCTTATGATCGACGGTGTCTGGTGGAAAAGTACATCGCCGGAATCGAAGTGACAGGGGGAGTTTTGGGAAATGATGATCTTCAGGCGCTTCCCCTTGTGGAAATCATACCGAGCGATGCTTACGAATTTTTTGACTATGAAGCCAAGTACACTCCGGGAGCCACCAAGGAAATCTGCCCGGCTCGTCTTTCCCCCGAACTCACGCAAAAAGGGCAGGAACTTGCCCTCGCGGCCCATCGCGCTTTGTGCTGCCGAGGCTACAGCCGAACCGACATGATTGTGGACACGCAATCAAGCCACATCTACGTTCTGGAAACCAACACGATTCCGGGCATGACACAAACAAGCCTTTTCCCTCAAGCCGCCGCCGTTGCCGGTCTCTCCTTTTCTCAACTGCTGGACCGACTTATCGCCCTGGCTCTGGAAGACAAGAGATAAACGCCCAAAGACAGGCACCAGGTGATACAAATGGCCGTGACAAGACGCGGCACCCATAACCAAAAGGCGGGTAACCCCAAAGGTAAAAACAGCATGGGATCTTCCACCATGGAGTGATTGACCCCGACGGACAAATGAAGCGCCTCCAATTCCCTGGGGGTCAGCGAGGCATTTTTGGCTTCTTCCACGATGACCGCACCACCATAGGCCAGCCCGAAAACCACCGCCGTCATCCATAAGACCCCAACACGCTGGGAAAGACCCATTACCCTCAGCAATGGGCTGAGCACCTTAACGATCCATTGAATCCAATGACGTGCCTTGGCCACTTCCAGCACAATCATGATTCCCATGATGATGCCGAAAATTTTCAAGCACAGCTTTACCGTCGCCAAGGCCCAGGCCAGGTTCATGTCCACAAAAGTCTGAGAAACCGAGCGGGGTAAGGCCACTCCAGCCACATCCTGAGGGTTGGTGCCGATAAAAAATTGAAGAACATAGACCGTAGCCACAGCCGCCGAAACCCGTACCAGGACGGCTTTCCAGGCTCGAATCCCCGATTGCGCCTGAATAATGGTTTCTTGAATCATGTTGTGGCATATGAGAATGAAATTGGCCAGAAGGATCATCTCCCCCGTCGTGAAAGGCAGAACCGACATGGAAGCAATGCCACCGTAGACACTGGTCAGCCCCCCCACAATCAAAGGCACGGCCCCGATGGCCGGAAGGCCCAGGTGATGCATGAGGGGCTTAAGCAACACGGTGATGGTGTCCAGGACACCGGTCCAGGCCAGAAGCGCCGTGCCGTAGGAAACGGGCACAACGATTTTGGCCATCCATAGAAAACCCGAAAGGCCCTTTCGAACACCTCGTTTAAAAACTTCCCGCATGGTCTCCATGCCTGCCCATTCCTTGTGGTTGAATCTAGGTGTGGGTAAAGTAGCCTCGAGGGGCTCCCACATTGTCAAAGGCTGAATTGAAATTGCGGTACAGGGAATGATGGTCCCGAATACGGTGCCATTTCTTGATGAATCCTGGAGGAAGATCTTTCACCATCTGCACACCGTGCCATTTTTCCGGCAGAGGAAAGGCATAGTAGGGAAGATTCCCCGGTACTCCTCGCACCATAATCACCTGAGGGACAACCCATTCCAAATAGGCCAAGTAGAGGCGGTGCATGCCGTCGTTGATAAGGTTCACCGTTCGGCCATTGCGTTCCACCGATTCTTCCACCACCGGCGGCAGTAAATCGATGGGCTTCTCTTCACCTTTCAGCCATATTTTCAGATAGCCGTTAAGATGAAACAGGTCGAAGCCGAATCTTTCCAGTTCCCATTTCAGGTGACGTACCTTTTGCAATTCCTGCACAAGAACATAGCGCTGGGCCGGATAAAGGTCTTCTATGGGAATCTCTTCCAGACTGATGGCTGCGTTGCGATACACATACACATCAGGCCGTTTGAGCAAAGTCACTCGCCGTAATCGCTCCAGCAGCTCTTCCTGACTTCGATATTCCACTCTTTCAACATGTGTTTCCATAGGTAAGTCCCTGCTTAAAAGAGGAAAGCCCGCTGGTGGCGGGCTTTTTTATGGTTGGGGCGGTAACCCCTGAATGAATGAGGGCTTGTGGTGGCGAGGCCCAGAATCGAACTGGGGACACGAGGATTTTCAGTCCACTGCTCTACCGACTGAGCTACCTCGCCAAAACCGTGCGCGAACTTACAGGATCGCTCTCGCCCTTGTCAAGCACTTTATGATTCCTCTTCTTCCTCGTCCGGCTCGATAAAAAAGCCGTCTTCCAACTCCAAAACCAAACCGTCCTCGGCCGGCACCTCCGGCTTCGGGGTCTCTTCAGAAGCCGTTTTCGGTTCCAGTTCTTTCTCCAAAGCTTCCAGGTCTAAAGCGAAGTCTTCATCGAAAGTCCCTGCAGATTTTTCTTCTTTGGACGGCCCTTCTTCCAAACTGAATTCCTGCACGGCAAGGCCACCGTCGCGCTCTTCCATGAGGATGAACACATCTTCTTCCGTATCTTCTTCCGCCGATTCCACGACGGCCGCAAGCTCCTCTTCGCTCGAAGTGTCATCCTTTGCAGGCAGCCTCTGCACCACAGGCTCCGCGGCTTCCAGTTCCGAAAAATCGACCTTCAACACGGCCTCGCCCTCGGAGTCCGATTCCATGTCCTGAATCAGCCCGTCGGCCGTTTCCAGTTCCCGGCGTAACCGTTCCAAAGCCTCATCGCTTAGGCTCTCTTCATCCAGAGGCTCCACGTATTCGGCTGCATCTTCCACATCAGACAAATCGAACATGCCAGGCTCTTGAACCGCCTCATGGAGGCCTTCGATTTTCAGGTCCAAATCCTGCGGTTCTGGTTCCAGGGCCAAAGGCCTTTCTTCAAGGGAAATCTTGTCTGTCGGCACAGTGTCTGTGCTTGGCGCCGGTACAGGTTTTTCCAAGACCGGCTCCGGCATAACCAGAGGTTCTTCGCCCTCGTCCAACAATTCCAACGTGATTTCTTCGGGTTTTTCGTCCAAATCCACCTTCAGATCGATCTCACCCAAAAGATCCAGAGCCCCTTCCACTCCCTGGGCTGAAGCCTCCATGGTAGCCGCCGCCCCTGCGGTCTCCGTCTTTCGGCACATGGAAAGAATGGTTTCCACGAGGAAGGAAGGGACGGCTGGTGCAAAGTCCCAGAGATTGAGATCGTGGCGCACCGCATCCAGATCCTTGCCGCATTTGGCGCAGGTGCTCACATGGTCAAACCCGATAAATCCACATTTTGTGCATTTCATGGTGTCTCCATCCTTGCCACACCCTAGGTCTGTTTAGGAAACGCCTGTTTCCAGAGAACCTCCACGGCGGCAAGCAGAACCGTGCAGGCGGTTTCAAAACGTAAGACATTCTTGCCCAGACTTACGGGCACAAAACCATGAGCTTGAAATGCATGACGTTCCTCATCCATCCAGCCTCCTTCGGGTCCCACCGCCGCCACAATATGTGAAACCACTGGATACCGTTCTCGAAGGGCCCAAAGGGTTTCTCGAGGTTCCGTCTCACAGGCAAGAAGCCTTAATTCGCTGCTTCCCTCTGATTCCCTCTCCCTCAGATGGACCAAGACATCCTTCAAGGATTCCTCAAAACGCATGGCCGGTAACCAGGCTCCGCCGCACTGGCACAAGGCGTCTCGAGCAATCTTTTGGTACCTCCAAAGCCTTTTTTCCTTTTGATCCCCCTTGACGGTGTACTGGCTGCGTGCTGCCTCAAAAAACCACAGTTCACACACATCCAGTTCCACAGCTTGGCGCACCACGAGATCCATACGTTCCGATCGTACCCAGGGGATGAGGAGCACCGTGGAGACCACATCCATCTTTTCCTGGGTCACATGGAGAATGTCCAGTTCCACTCGGCCTTGTTGGTACCCCAGAATACGTGCCTTCGCCGTTCGTCCTTTTCCATCGCAGAGTTCCACCAAGTCCTTCTGCCGATACCGAAGCACCCGCCACAGGTGATGCGATACATCCGAATCCAGGACGGCTTTTGACCCGCAAGCATTCAAGGATTCGAAAAAGAAACGACGGCGTGTCATGACATTCGCACATGCCTTTCAAGGTATCCGAAATCCTTGAGGCTGAAGCCTTCTTATCGTCCTTCCATTGTCAAAGAGCCAAACTTTCCAAGTACCATCTCGTGAATCGTTCTCCCCAGAACACATAGCTCATGGCACCCAGAGACAGAAAGGGACCGAAAGGAAGGCGTGTGACCAACCCTTGTCGGGACCGGGCCATAACCGCCAGTCCCACGGCCGCCCCGACCAAAGAAGAGACAAACACCGTAAACAACACTCCCTTCCACCCGATAAAGGCTCCGATCATAGCCAGCAGTTTAATGTCCCCGCCTCCCAAGCCGTCCTGTTTCCGAAGCCTTTGGTAAGCCCAGGCGACGGCAAAGAAGAAACCACCACCCAGCAGAGCGCCGATCCAGGCATCAGCCCAGCTCATGTGAGGAAAAACGGCCGCTGCCGCAAGCCCAAGGACAAGACCTCCAAGGGACAACATGTCGGGTATGAGGAAGGTATCCAGATCGATGAAGGCGATGAGCACTAAAAGACTTCCAAAAACAAAAAACACAAAAAACGACGCGCTCCAACCGAACATGCGGAACAGGCCGGCGGCCATGAAACCCGTAAGGAGTTCCACGGCGGGATAACGCCATGAGATGCTCTGCCGACATTGACGGCATCGGCCTCGAAGCAGCACAAAGCTGATCACGGGAATATTGTCGTACCAGCGGATCAGGGTGCCGCAGGCTGGGCATCGAGACGGCGGCGACACGATGGACTCCCCTTTGGGCCAACGGTAGATGACCACATTGTAAAAGCTTCCCAGGCAGCATCCGATGAGGAACGCTGCGACAGGTCCAATCCAGGAAGCCAAAGATACCGAATCCATAAACCGCTTCCTTTCGTATCTTAGGTTTCCACAGGCGCTTTGTAAGTGCAGCCGGTGCGAGCGCATGCCATGGATTTATCACCCTTTTTACTAACCTTTTCCAACAGTGCCGGAGAACCACACTGAGGGCAGGTGCCGGCTATGGGACGATAGTGCAGCACCACATTGCATTCCGGATACCGTGTGCATCCGTAGAATTTCCTTCCCGTCTTGCTGAAACGTTCCACAATCTGTCCATCACAGCCTTCTCGAGGACACGGGACTCCCAGGCTCACCGGCCTTGTGGACTTGCACTGAGGGTATGCACTGCAGGCAAGAAATTCTCCAAACCGCCCCTTTTTCAACACCATGAGACTACCGCACTTGTCACAGATTTCCCCGGAGCTTTCTTCACGTTCCACGAGCTGAATCTGACCTTTCTCGTTCCTGCGATAGTTGGACGTGAATCGGCATTGAGGGTAACGACTGCAGGAAAGAAAGGGGCCGTTTCGACTGAAGCGAATATGCAAAGGCCCTCCGCACTGCGGACAGGTCATTCCCGTAGGAAGACCTGCCACTTTAAGGTTGAGCATGTTTTTCTCGGCTTCGCTGAGCGTGGTGCGGAAACGCTCGTAAAACTCTTCCAGGACCTTGAGGTAGGGGCATGTACCCTTTTCCACTTCATCCAGGCTCTGCTCCATTCTGGCCGTAAATTCCACATCCACGATTTCAGGGAAATGGGCTGTGAGAAGATCGTTGATGAGCAGACCCAGTTCCGTAGGAGCCAGCTGCCTTCGGTTTTCCTGAACGTATTCGCGGTCCACAATGGTGCTGACAATGGTGGCGTACGTGCTGGGGCGACCGATACCTCGCTCTTCCAGTTCCTTGATGAGACTCGCTTCAGAATACCGAGGAGGCGGCTCGGTGAAGTGCTGCTTAGGCACAAGTTTATGAAGTTCCAAAGGTTGACCTTCTAAAAGGGGCGGAAGATGTCCTTGACTGGTTCCGTTTTTCTCATCGGAGTCTTCCTCTTCGCTTTCCGTATAAAGAACCATAAAGCCGGGAAAATCCACGACGGATCCGGAAGCACGGAACAAGTGCACAGACCCTGTTTTCTTTTCCGGTGTTTCCGAACCCCCTGCACCTTTCATGGTTGCATCTTTCGCAACAGCTTCAATGGTCACAGTTGTTTGAGCGATCTGTGCCGGGCTCATCTGACAGGCCACGAAACGCTTCCAGATCAACCCGTACAAAGCCAGTTCGTCCCGTGACAGGAACCGTTCCAAGGATTCCGGGGTTCGTGTCACATCGGTGGGGCGAATAGCTTCATGAGCATCCTGAGCTCCAGCTTTTGTTTTGTAAACAACAGCTTTGGAAGGCAGGTAAGCGGATCCGAAACGATCGGCGATGTAGTCTCGAGCCGCCTTGACAGCGTCTTCGGAAAGGCGTGTGGAATCCGTGCGCATGTAGGTGATAAGTCCCACGGAACCCTCATCTCCGATTTCCACGCCTTCGTAGAGTCTTTGAGCCACACGCATGGTCTTTTTAGCCGGAAAGCGCAACTTTCTCGCGGCATCCTGCTGTAAGGTGCTGGTAATGAATGGAGGGGGTGCATTTTTTCGGCGTTGTTTTTTTTCAACCTTGAGCACCCGAAAGATCTTTCCTTCCAGGGCCTTGAGCACCGCCTCCGTCTGTTCTTGGTTTTTCAGCTCACATTTTTGGGATCCGATACGCCAAAGCTTGGCTTCAAAAAGATCCGCCTTGTCCGGCACATCGCCTTGTGGCTTTGAAAAAAGCTGGGCCGTTATGCTCCAGTATTCTTTGGGAACAAACTGCTGAATTTCCCGTTCCCGTTCGCAGATAAGCCTCAAAGCCACCGACTGGACTCTTCCCGCACTGAGACCTCGTTTTACTTTTTCCCACAACAGGGGAGAGATGAGGTACCCCACAAGGCGGTCCAGGATACGACGTGCTTGCTGGGCATCATAGAGGTTTTGGTTGAGGTGTCCCGGATTCTGTAAAGCTTCCCGAATGGCCTTTGGGGTCAGTTCGTAGAAGAGCACTCGATAGAGAGGTTTTCCGTTGAGCTTGAGTTCTTCGGCAATGTGCCAGGCGATGGCTTCCCCTTCCCGGTCCGGGTCCGGTCCCAGGTAAACGGCTTGAGCCTTGGCGGCCGCTTCGCTCAGTTCCTTGAGTACCTTTTTCTTGGTGCGCAGAACTTGGTACTCGGGCTTGAAGTGATTTTCCACGTCGATGCCCAGTTTGGTCTTGGGCAAATCCTTAACGTGGCCCACCGAGGCTTTCACGATGAAATCCCTTCCCAGGTACCTGTTGAGTGTTTTAGCTTTCGTAGGACTTTCCACAATCAATAGCGATTGAGCCATGCTTCCCTCGTTGATTATCGATCATTTCTTCATTCGGCATTTACGATGAAGTTCTGAAGTAAATTCATCCGTTGATCCGCCTCTTTCAAGAAAGCCGCATAAAATACTTGCCCGGCATCTGGCGCACAAGCCCTTTGATTTCCAAGGCAAGAAGGGTCGCCGTGACGATGGAGGCATTCAGGCCGCTTTCACGGCAAATTTGGTCCACATGTTTGGGTTCGGAGCCCAGTCGTTTCAAAAGAGACGCTTCGGCATCGGACAATTCTGCAGGACTCGAGCTCACGGGTGCCTCCTCGGTGAGATCCCTCGACGTGCTGGGTCGAATCATGGGTCGGATTTGTTCCAAGATATCGTCAGCACTTTCCACGAGGATCGCTCCCTGGCGCAGCAAAAGATGAGGTCCCAGGCTTCGAAGGTTCCGCGCCATGCCGGGAACGGCAAACACTTCCCGACCTTGTTCCAAGGCAAACCGAGCCGTAATGAGGGATCCACTTTTTGCCGTCGCCTCCACCACTACGACCCCGAGAGCCAAGCCACTGATGATTCGGTTTCTTTGGGGAAAATGGCCTGCCAAAGGCGGTGTGCCAAGAGGAAACTCCGTCAAGAAAGCGCCATGAGCCATGACCTGATCTCGAAGGTCCGCATTGGGTCTCGGATAAATCACATCCAACCCGCAACCCAAGACGGCCAACGTACGCCCTCCTCCCTTGATGGCTCCTCGATGTGCGGCACTGTCTATTCCCAAAGCAAAACCGCTCACCACGGTCACACCCCGCCTTGCCAAATCGGCACAAAGCCTTTCTGTGAAGACGAGTCCCATGGGTGAAGCGGATCGGGATCCCACAACGGCAACGGCCACCAGGTCCCGAGGTTCCGGAGAGTTTGTGGCGTAAAGGACGGCTGGTGGATCGGGAATGTTTTTGAGGTTTTCAGGATAATCCGGATCACCCAGGCAGATGAGACCCCAGCCTCGGGCTCGCAGAGCTCGCCATTCCTCTTCCACAGGACGGATGGTGCGTCCGGCGCGTAGGGCTGCTTTTGCCTCCTGCCGCAGCCCAAGCACGGAATGTAGATCTTCCGCTTCCGCCGCACAGGCCGCCTCGGGAGATCCAAAGCGCTCCAGAAGCTTTAAAACGGAGATATTTCCCAATTCCGGCGTGAGTTTGAGCGAGAGCCACGCTCGAGTATTGCTGTCCAGCTCGGTTCGCACGGCAGAGGCACCTTCAGTCCTTTTCTTGAGGATTGCTCCATAGTGCACCCCAGCCTTTTTGTCAAACCCCCATTCTTTTTGATAAATTTTGCAGTCTCGCCCTGACGCGGCCGTCTAAGAAGCTGGGAGAGAACGTTGAATGCGATTTCTTTGCAGGAAAGGGCTTTTAGAGATCTGCCTCGAATGTTCTAGGCCACCTTGCGTTTCAGCAGCTCTACGTCTCGCTCCACCACGACCAGACGCTCCTCCAAGAGTCGGTACTCGTCACGACTTACAGTGGAGGTGGAGATTCGGTCGATACGACTGGTAATGGCGTTGAGATTTTGGATCAGTCCCAGTATCCCGTCTTCAATGCGCCGGGAAAGCTCTTCACGGACCTTATCGATCCGGTCGCTGGTACCATCCAGGCGCATGCTTATCTGGTCCATCCGCACACTGAGATCGTGTCGGACTGTGTCGATGTGCTGGTTTGTTTTATCCAGTCGTAGGGCGGTATCATCGAGACGCTTGTTGGTTTCATCCAGGCGCACACTCAATTGATCCAGCCGCAGGGTCAGATCTTCACGGACTTTATCAATCCGGTTGCTGGTCTCATCTATCCGCAACGTCAAATCTTCACGAACTTTGTCGATCCGGTTGTTGGTCTCGTCCAACCGTAACGTCAGCTCTCCACGAACTTTGTCGATCTGCTTGTTCGTCTCGTCAATCCGCTGGCCGGTATAGTCAATGCGACGATTGGTTTCATCCAACCGTAAGGTCAAATCTACACGAACTTTGTCAATCCGGTCGTTGGTCTCATCAATCCGCCGATTGGTCTCGTCCAACCGCAATGTCAGTTCTTCGCGGACCTTGTCAATTCGGTTGTTGGTCTCGTCCAACCGCAACGTCAGCTCTCCACGAACTTTGTCGATCTGCTTGTTCGTCTCATCAATCCGCTGGTTGGTATGGTCAATGCGCCGACCCTGTTCCGCAAGCTGGAAGGAAATGTTTTCAAGCCGGCTGTTAAAATCATCGAGACGCTTTTCGACGCCGCCGATCCGTGTCCTCAATTCCCCAATTTGTGCCTTGATCTCTCCAAATTCTGGGACGATCAATTCCTGAATAACTGAACGAAAGGCTTCTTTCATCTCCAAGGTCGACCCTCCTTCTTTTCAAAACAAAAGGATGATCCCGAACCTTTCTCCCCGACGAGCAGGAGGAAGATTTTTTTCAACCTTATCGAATCCCTTGGCAGGGATCAAGAAAAGGTCGTTCGTCGTGACAAAGCTTCATTTCTTTCTTGCAGCGATCTTCTTTGGGAACGTTTGTTGGGGCGGACACATAGATCCGCCCCTACAAGGAATGGGCAATTGGCCAGTTCATCTGCGACGGTCTGCATCCGATCAAGCGGAACCATGGGTCCGCCCCTAGAGGGCTGTTGCTTGATGCGGGTTCGTAGGGACACACGTGCGGTGCCTGCATGTTGGAAATGAAGCAGCAAGGAGATGCAGGGATGTTTCTACGATGCGAGAGAATGCTCCCAGCAACATGGGCAAGGCCTGCTTTGGGCATAAAGCTGAAGGCCTGATTTTGGAACGTTGGAGAAAATCACGAGGATCGGCTCGGGCCGTCTGAAAGGCTTTCCTCTGAAGCTTTTCCTTTAGACCCCATGGACCACCATGGGGTCCAAAGAACACGTCCTCCTTAGAGTCGAGCCGCGAAAAACTTGAGGGAAGGTTTGTCTTCGGCGAGAATGAAGCGCTCGGTTCCGGAACCGTCTTCTCGAATAGGCCAGCACGGCCCTTTTTTCCCTAAGGTGGCGTAGCGCAACGGAGCCATTTCCTTGACGAGTTGAACAGCCTCATCAAAGGCCTGGGCTCGATCCGCCGGGGCAAGATCGGCGTTCAACCGACGCAGCAACCCTTGAATGAGATCGAAGTCCGCTCGTGCTTCACCTGGAGGCGACATCACAGCGGTGAGCTTCTGAATGCGCCGTTCACAATTGACGGCGGTGCCCTCCTTTTCCATGAAGGCGGCTCCAGGAAGAACCACATGCGCATAGTCGCTCGCTCGGGTCTTGGCGCAATCCTGAACGATCAGGAGCTGCAACTTGGCCAAAGCACTCTCCACGACCCGTTCCGGCAAGCCCAATTCAAAAGGATCCACCCCGACCAAGTACAAAGCCTTGAGATCCCCTTTCTCGATGGCTTCAAACATTTGGGGCCAGCTGAGACCCGCCTCACCCGGCGGTTCCACACCCCACAGGTTGCTCACCGTCTTTCGGGCTGCAGCTTGGGCGACACTGCGGTATCCCGGCAGATACTTGGGCCAGGCCCCGAAATCCGCCGCTCCCTGAGCGTTTCCTGAAACACTCAGTGCCGCAAAACCACCTCCCGTAACCCCTAGGGATCCCAAAAGCATCTGCAGGGCCGCCCCCATGCGATACAAAGCTTCGTTGGCGGGATCCTGGGCCATGTCGGCACCGTAGATCAAAAATGCCGGCTTTCTGGAAGCGTAAAGCCGAGCGGCGTCTTGAATCTCTTGTTCCGTAAGGCCTGTGCGTTCCGCCACATCCTGTAGGCCGATCTTATCCAGGCTTCGTTCCAGCTTATCGAATTCCTGAGTGTATTTTTCAACAAAGGCGGCATCGTAGAGCTTTTCAGAAACAATGACTTTCAGGAAACCACAAAGCAGGCTGGATTCCGATCCAGGGCGAATGGCCAGATGCCGTTCAGCATTCTTTGTGAGTCCAACACGATCCGGATGGGCCACGATCATGACAGCGCCGTCCCGCACCGCCTTTCTCGCTCGAAGCGCCGCGATGGCATGCTTTTCCAGAGTATTGGATCCCATGACGAGCAGGCTCTTGGCCAATGCGATATCGTCCAGCGGATTGGTCATGGCTCCCCACCCAAGACTGCTGCTCAGCCCTTCATATAGCGGCAGGTGCCAAGGTCCGGCCAGATTGTCCACATTGTTGGTGCGCAAGGCTCCACGGGCCAGCTTCTGAAGCAGGTAATACTCCTCGTTGGTAAGCATGCCTCCCGCCAACACACCGACGGCGGCTCCTCCATGCTTTTCAAGAATTTCCGACAGCCTGCCCGCCGCCGTCTCCAAAGCTTCGTCCACGGACTTGGGAACCTGCTCCCCGGAGGTTTCGCGCACCCAGGCCTGGTTCAGCCGACGGGGTGTGTTCACGAAATTGTAGTTGAAACGCCCGACCTTACACAGGGCTCCCGTATTGGCCGGAGCCTCAAAGTCTCCATGGACCGTTACCACCTTGCCCTTGTACGTGTCATACACCGCGCCGCATCCCATGGGACATTGCAAGCAGATGGTCGCTCCCTTGTGCAGTTCCCATGAACGCACTTCATAGCGGCCTGCTCGAAAGCCAATGGCATCGACGGGGCAAAAATCGGCACAATGCCCGCAGAATTCGCAGCCCGCATCCTGCAACGGCAATTCAAAAGCCGTGGAGATACGCTGTTCAAAGCCGCGACCCACCTTGGTCCAAATATCGGCCCCTTGCACATCGTGACACGCCCGAATACATCGGCGGCACAACACGCACTTGTTCATGTCGATATGCAGGTATGGGTTGGGGTCGGAATCCACAGGATGCTTGTGACGTTCTCCGGGATAGGCGTCCGCTTTCACACGATGCCGATAGGCCAGATCCTGCAGTTCACACGCCCCTGTCGCTTGACAGGTCATACAGGCGTTGGGATGATCCGAAAGAAGCAGTTCCAGAATGGTTTTGCGCGATTCCTGGACTTTTTCAGAATCGGTTTCAATCACCATGCCTTGTCGGGCTGGAAAGACACAGGCGGCCACTAGAGTCGACCATCCTCGCCGCACATCCTCCACGACACAGATACGGCAAGCCTCTTCCAGCGGCAGATAAGGATGGTAACACAAAGTCGGAATATAGACTCCCGCCTTCTTCGCCGCATCCAGAATGGTCGCGCCTTCTTCCACCTGCACTTCTTGGCCATTGATCTTTAACGTGATCGTCGCCATATGTCCCGTCCCTCTTCCGGTGCTTTCCTTTCGTTATTCGAATCCGCGCTCCTCGCGTGCTTTCGACTCACTTCGCTTTCTTCTTCTTCGGAGCCATACGCTCACGGAAAGCCTTCTTCTTTTGAATCTCCACCAACGCTTGGCAGACTCCGGCGCGGCATTCCTTTTTTTCAATGTGTTCCAGAAATTCGTCCTTGAAATAAGTAATGGCGCTCAGCACCGGCTTGGTGCTGGCCATGGCGAATTGGCAGTGTGGAGCGTAAATCATGGTCTCACACAGAATGCCTAACTGTTCCAAATCGTCCAAGGTTCCCTGACCGCCCACGATACGGTCCAGGCTTTCCTGCATACGTTTGATACCCAAACGGCACGGCACACATTTACCGCATGAAAGGCCTTCCTCAAAATCCAGGAAATACTTGGCCACTTCCACCATGCATACCGACTCGTCAATGGCGGCTAAAAGCCCGCTGAACCGGTCGTAAAGAATATCCGTTCGGTAAGAACGATCAGGATTGATCGAAAGGTACGGAAAGAGAAGCCGTCCTTTGAGCAGGGTTTCTCGAACAACTTCCGATGCGGCTTCCGGAGGCACGCCAAGATAGAAAAACCCCTTTTGCGGAAACCCTAGAAAGGGTCCCTGCCGGCATGTTCCGGAACAGCCTGTCTTGGCTTCTCCGACCGAGATCTGCAGCCCATGCTCCGTCAGGGCATTTTCTAAAGCTTCCTTCAACGCTCCGGCATCGCAGGAGCAGTCACCTCGAGGAGTGCACACGGTCACGCATGCTTTCTTGGATCCAGGGTCGCAAAAGAGCCGCTCGCTCGCCGGGGTTTTTCGGTCCACCTCTTGTGGCGTCGATACGGCAGGCTTCAGAACCCCTCGCACGCCGCTTCGGACCTTTTCCTGAATATCCTGTGTGAGATCCTTTAACCGTTCCAGCATGGTCCTATCCTTGTTCCCTTTCAGACGACAGCGGCGCTTCGACTACGGAAGCACCGCCACGGTCGCTTCCGCAAGAGCCACAAAGCGATCGGGAAAAATACCAACGTACACCATGGCGATCACCAGAGCCGCACTCATCACCCGTGTCCAGGCGTCGACGCGCACCGGTGGATATTCTCGAACAGGCTCCAACAGATAGGCAGCCTTAATGACGATGAGATAGTAATAAAGGGATATGGTGGCATTGATCATGCCGATGATGACCAGAAGCAGGTATCCCTTTTCCAAGGCTGCTGCAAAAACCAAAAACTTCCCGGTAAAACCCAGTGTGGGCGGAATGCCCGCCAACCCAAAGAGCGCCAACATGAGGGTCATGGCCAGCATGGGGGAACGCTTATGCAGCCCTGCCAATTCCCTGATCTGCAGGTTATGGCCGTCCGGGGCGACTCGAATGATCACCATAAAACAGGCGAAGTTCATGACGAGATACGCCAGAGCATAGTACACGGCGCTGGAATACCCGCGCTGCGTCATGCACAGAATCCCGATGAGCATGTAGCCCGCATGGGCGATACTGGAATAAGCCAAAAGACGTTTGATGTCCTTTTGAACGATTGCGACCAAATTCCCAAAGGTCATGGAAAGGATCGAAAGGGCAATGAGAATCTGCACCAGCAGTTCCGATTGTCCCGTGCTCATTCCCACAAACCGAATGACCATCGCAGCGGCAGCCATCTTGGACGCCGTCGCAATGTAGGTGGTCACCTGATTGGCTGCGCCTTGGTAAACATCAGGTGCCCAGATATGGAACGGGAATAAGGCCTGTTTGAAGAAAAATCCACCCAGAGCCAGCACCAATCCTACCAAGGCCGCCGGTTGATGAAAAACACCGGGCAGTTTTTGCACAATATCCACAACATAAGTGGAATGGGTCACGCCGAAAAGATAACTCATGCCAAAGATCATCATGGCCGAAGCCGTTGCTCCCACCATGAAATACTTGATCCCGGTTTCCACGTATTCATCGGCTCGCTGGCGCATGGGAACCAGCAGATAAAGGGAATAGGATGAGAGTTCCAAGGCAATGTAGATGGTGAGCAATTCGACGGCGCTCACCAACATCATCATGGCCAGGGTGCAGATGGAGAGCAGGAAGTAAAACTCACCGTGCTTTCTCGGCTCAATTCCCCGGAGCTCATTGCACACCAGAATCACAAAGAACATTCCCATAGCCAGGAACACCTTGAACACCTGGCTAAAAAGATCCACCCTGTAGGAGTCGAAAAACAGGAACCCCTCCATGCGGGCGCATGCCACAGTCACCGCCAGCCCGATTCCCGCCAGAGGCACCGCCCAGCGGTAGAGACGCCTCGGGTCCGCTTTCTTCTCCAAAGAACAGATGAAAAACACGGACGCCATGGCCACATAGTACAATTCGGGGGTAAACAGGGTCCATTTCATCATGACCAAATCATCCCTCGTCTCGCTACAGGCTGTTCACAAAAGGAATCACGGCACTTTGAATCACGTCCAGAATGAGCCTTGGGAACAGGCCGAAGAAAATCAGAATGCCCACCAAAATGATCCGCGGAGAAGCCAAAAAGAGTGGCACATCGGGGATGTGTTCCCACTTGGGGTTTTTATCCCCGTAAAAGGTCTTTTGCACCACCCGGAGCATAAAGAGCGCGCTGACCACGAGCCCGGAAACCGCTAAAATACCTCGCACGGGATAAGTCTTCACGGCGGAAATGAACACCAAAAGTTCCGCCCAGAAGCTGCTCATGCACGGAACCCCGATACCGCAAAAGGCCGCCAGGATAAAAAAGGCCGAAGCCTTCGGCATGGTCTTGGACAAGCCACCCAGCTCAGGGATCATCTTGGTATGCGTCTTGTCGTAGATATAGCCCACGGCGGAGAAGAACAAAGCCGTCATAATGCCATGGGAAAACATTTGAAAGACCGCCCCGTTGATCCCATCGACCGTCATGGTGGCCAGGCCGAGCCCTACAATCCCCATGTGGGACACACTGGAATACCCGATCACATATTTCAGGTCGGTTTGAGCCAAGCCCACAAAGGCTCCATAAACGATGCCGATGGTGGCCAGCAAAGCCATGAGATCCGCCCAGTACACCAACCCTTCAGGACACAGGGTCATGCCCACGCGCAGAATACCGTAAGCACCCAACTTCATGAGCACCCCGGCATGGATCATGCTCACCGCCGTAGGAGCCGCCACATGGCCCACCGGCGACCATGTATGGAACGGCCACACACCTGCCAGAATGCCGAAGCCGAGATAGAGCAGGACAAAGGCGATGCGCTGCACCTGAACATCAAAGCCGAGTCTTTGAAGTTCAAAGAGGTCAAAGGTCGTGCCACCCGCCACGGCCCATAGATAGAGGATCCCGGGAAGAATAAAAGCACTTCCCGCAAGCAGGTACAGAGTCAGCTTCATGGCTCCGTATTCCTTGCGGGTACTGCCCCAAATGGCAATCAGCGGATACATGGGAAAGAGGGAAACGTCGTACCAAACGAAGATGAAGAAAAGGTCCATGCTCATGAAGACGCCGTAGACTCCGGCCACCAGCAGGTAAGTAAGCGCGAAGTATTCCTTGACGCGCTTATCAAGCTCCCACATGGTTAAAACGCCGGTAAAGAGCACCACAGCCGTGAGCAGAATCATGGGCACATTGATGCCATCCGCCGCTAGGAAATAGTAAATCCCCAGGCTCTTCACCCACAGGACCCGCTCCACGAACTGCAAGCCGCCTTTTTGAGGGTCAAAGGCCACATAGAGATACAGGCTGAGCACCAGGCCTACGGCGGCAAATCCTAAACTTACCTGCTTGACCAACTTCGGGCGGTCATCGGGAATGAACAGGATGACCACAAGGGCCAGCAGCGTGGAAAAGAGGATCGCCGACAGAATCGGAAACTGCGCAAATTCCATAGCTGTCATAAGCATGCCCACTCGTGTCTAAACGTTCCCATCCCTAAACATGCGCCCGTCGCCTCAGGTCGCCATGCTCACAAGGCAAACACCAAGACCAGGACACCCACGGCGGCCACCATGAGGACTAAGTTGTATTGAAGCATCCCTGACTGAAGGAAACTCACCGCACGGCCACCTCCGACCGTAAAGCGACAAATACCGTCAATGCCCCCATCAATGACACGGCGGTCATTTCGCGTAAAAATGTTGGTAAAACCGCAGTAGACCAAAAGATCCAAGGCCTTGCGGTAAAAATGGTCCATGTACCACCGGTTGGCGAAAAGGTTTTCCACGGCCGGAAATCGACGCAGGAATCCTTCCTGAGTGGCCTTTTTCCAGCCAAATTCCAAGTAGGCGAAAAACACACCACCCACAGCCAGGGTCACCGCCGTGATGAGAAGCAGGTAATGACTTAACCCGTGACCCTCGTGTTCAGCGGCTTCATGAGCCTGGGAGACCGCCTCATGACCCAAAAGATAGGCCTGAAGTTCGTTTTGGAAAAAGCCCAGAACCAGTGTGATGGTGGCTAAGATCATGCACGGCCAGGCCATGGTCCAGAAAACATGCCCATGATGCCCGCCTCCATGGTCGTCGCCATGCCCATGACCACCGGCATGTTCCTCATGGTGCGAAGCCCCTTCTGCGCTCTGTCGTGGAAAGAGGATAAAGAAAATAAGCCGAAAACTGTAGTAAGCGGTCATCAAAGCCCCAAGGAGGCCCGCTGCCAAATAGATTTTGTTGGGATATCCGGCAAGGACGCCAAGAATGGCTTCCTTGCTGAAAAATCCTGAGAAAGGAAAAATACCCGCCAAAGCCAAAGCCCCAACGGTCATGCAAACCATGGGAATGACCAACTTCCGGCCACCTCCACGGCCGATTTCACGCATGTCGTTGGTATGGTATTCATGGATGAAAATACCCGAGCAGAGGAACAACAGAGCCTTAAACCCGGCATGAGTGGTCAGGTGAAACACACCGGCAAAATAGCCGCCGGCCGCCAGGCTCATGACCATGAACCCCAACTGGCTGACTGTAGAATAAGCCCACACCTGCTTGATATCGTAAGTTACAAAAGCCATGGTGGATGCCAAAAGTGTCGTGATGGTGCCGATAACCAGGGCCACTGCCATGGCATCGGGGGATGCGGCAAAGAAGGGAAAAATGCGGCTCATGAGATACACACCGGCAGCGACCATGGTGGCCGAATGGAGCAGCGCACTGACCGGAGTCGGACCTTCCATGGCATCCGGTAACCAGGTCAAGAGCGGAAACTGCGCGCTTTTTCCGATGACACCGCAAAAGATCAAAAGCGCTCCCAAGGTGACCACCCAGGGATGAATATCCCCCGCCTGAGCCGCGGCGTTCATGTTCAGAATCCCCAGATCTCCAAACCCTAAAAGGACCGCAATAATGCCCAGGAAAAAGCCGATGTCCCCGAGTCGAGTCATGACAAAGGCCTTTTTACCGGCCTGGGAAGCGCTCCATTTTTCGTAGTAGTACCCAATCAGCAGGTAAGACGCGAGACCCACCAATTCCCAGAAGATGTAGAGCTGCAACATACCCGGAGCGATAACCATGGTCATCATGGCCCAGGCGAAGAGCGATTGAAAAGCATAGTAACGGCTGAAACCCGGATCCCCGTGCATGTAGCCGATGGAGTACACCTGCACCAGAAAGCTGATCACCGCCACGATGGTCAACATGAGAAGACTGAGGCGATCCAAAAGGAACCCAAAGGGAATGACCATATCGCTGGAAATGATCCACGCCCATTGGTACTCCACAGGAGCCGGTGCGTGACGCAAGGTGAGCAGCAGATACAGAGCGCTGGCTAAAGACACCGTAATGGCACTCACCGAAATGGCACACGAAACTTTTGGATAGGCTCGAGTGAAAATCAAAATCACCGCCATGGACACAAACGGTAAGGTGGCACAGGCCAAAGCCGCGGTCAGAATCGGATCATGCGGTAGCCACATCATGGACATCGTCCTTCACACGCTCAAGTTACAGATGACAAGCACACCCACACCATGAAGCGTCGGCTCTCAGCCGCGCAGTCGCTGGGCCCGCTCGATATTGATGGAGCGCAGCCTGCGGAAAAGCGCCAAGATAATGCTTAAGCCGATGGCCGCTTCCGCCGCCGCGATGCCCATGACAAACAGGGCCACGATCTGCCCCACAGCCGGCTCCGGTGCCAGGAAGCGGTTAAAGGCCATGAAATTAAGGTTTGCGCCGTTGAGCATGAGTTCGATGGAAATCAACATGCCGATGAGGTTTCGGCGCATGAGCACTCCGAAGAGTCCCAGGCTGAAAAGCGCCGCCGCGACGATTAAATAGACGCTAAGCGAATTCACGAAGACAACCTCCGGCTGAATCCTGTGGTCACAATGGCGCCAATGATGGCCACCAGCAATACCAGGGAGATGATTTCAAAAACCAGGGCATAACGCGTCAGCAGCAGATGGCCGATGGTGGTGACGGTCCAGTCGGCTCCTCGTTCCGCCGCCGGCTTCCACGCCGTTTTCCAAGCCACGGCGCCGATGGCCACAAAAAAGATGGAAGCCGCTCCGATACCAGCCGCCAGCTTGGGCATGCGTCTCTTGGGCACTTCCAAGTGCAAGGGACGTGACAGCATAATGGCAAAAACGATGGCGATGCAGATGGCCCCCACGTAGATCAGAAGCTGCATCAAAGCGAGAAAGAAACTGCCCAAATAGAGAAAAAGCGCTGCCACACCGGTTAAACACAAAATGAGGCCCAAAACATTGTAGACAATGTTTCGAGGAAAAACCGCCAGAGCGGCCCCTCCAAAGACAAGGCCCACAACCACCCAAAAGACGGCTTGGGCTAAGCTCTCAACGACAAAGCTTCCGCTCATGATCGGCTTTCCTCCATCCTTAGGACCAAGTCCACCACGCCGTCCCACCGGGAATCACTCGCAAGTTCATACTCCGTGGAAAACTTTAGGGTCTGGGTCGGGCAGCTTTCCACACACAGGCCGCACAGGCTGCACCGCGTGTAATCGATCACGTAATGGGTGGCGACTTTGCCGCTGCGGGCATGCGCTTTCACCCCCTGGACCTTGATCACGTGTGACGGGCACACCCTCTGACATGTTCCGCAGGCAATACACCCGTGGGTTCCCGTTTCCGGAAAAACTTTCAATTCGATATGTCCACGGTAGGCCGGGGACATCTCCAGATGCTTTCGAGGGTACTGCACCGTGACCACGGGCTTGAACAATGCCCGACCCGTGACCTTCATCCCTTCGATGAGGCTCCAGCCTCCCAGCACGATGTCTTTCCAGTATCCCATAGCCGCCCTTTGACTCCGCTTATGCCTTTAACGTCACCTGTTCCGACCTTTCAGTGCTTTTACACCAGCTTGAGCACCAAAGCCGTGATCACCAAATTGAGCATGCTGAGGGGAATGAGCACTTTCCACGAAAAGTTCATGAGCTGATCAAAGCGAACACGTGGAAAAGTCCATCGAAACCACATAAGCACAAAGAGTAGTACGTAGGTCTTGGCCAGGAACCAGATCACTCCGGGAATCTTGAAACTGAACCCAAAGGGTCCATGCCAGCCACCGAAAAAGAGGCTTGTGGCCACGGCGCACACGATGAACATGTTGGTGTATTCGGCGAGGAAAAAAAGTCCGAAACGCATGCCGCTGTATTCCGTATGAAACCCGGCCACCAGCTCCGATTCCGCTTCGGGAATGTCAAAGGGAGCACGGTTTGTTTCCGCTGTGGCGCAGATGAAATAAATAACGGCTGCTACGGGCTGCAAAAACACAAACCACACTCGCTGTTGCGCCATGACCAATTCGCTGAATCGAAAAGAATTGACCATGATCACCACACTCATGACCGAAAGCAGCAAGGGGATCTCATAGGCTACAGCCTGCGCCACCGACCGAATGGCTCCCAGAAGGGCATACTTATTGTTGGAAGCCCAGCCCCCGACGAGAATCGCCAGAACACTGAAAGTGGAAAAGGCAAAGATGAGCAGCAATCCCACATTCATGTCGCGAATAATCAGGTCCGGCCCAAAAGGCAGGACCAGAAAGGCCACCAAGACCGGCATGAAAACCAACACAGGCGCGATGACAAAGAGTTTTCGGTCCGCTCGCGCCGGCGTGATCAGCTCTTTGCCCACCAGCTTGATACCGTCCACGATGGTTTGCAGCAAACCATGCGGGCCCACTTCCATGGGACCTAACCGAACCTGAATATGACCGGCCACTTTCCGTTCCAGCCAGACAAGAAAGAGAGCATTGAGCTGGCTGAAAATCAGGACGATGACCAGGCCGATAATGAGTCTCAGCCAGTAGGCACCCGAAGTTGCGGCGGCTTCCATCATGACACAACGATCTCCTTCCAGGGGTTGGTGCGGTCCGTCACTTCCTGAAGACGGGCCTCATTCACGCTCCAGGAGACTTTCAACGATCGATTTCCGGGACCACAATGTCGATACTACCCAAAATGGCGATGGCATCGGCCACAAGGGTTTCCTTTAAAACCGCAGTCAAGCAGTGAAGATTTCCAAAGCTGGGCACGCGGACATGCACCCGATACGGATAAGCGCTGCCATCGCTTACCAGATAATAAGCCGTCTGGCCACGGGCACTTTCAAAAGCAAAATACACTTCACCTTTAGGGGGCATTACCTTGAGCCGCATGCGTTCTTGACGGTAAGGCCCGTCCGGAAGCTGGTCCAAAGCCTGCTCAATGATACGGCAGCTCTGCTCCATCTCTTCCAGGCGCACGCGATATCGATCCAGAGCGTCCCCTTTGGTTCCCGTAGGAATTTCAAAGTCAAACCTGTCATAGACTTCGTAGGGTTCCACTTTGCGCATGTCAAAAGGAACTCCGGCCGCTCGAAGGTTGGGACCCGTGACCCCGAAACGGCGGGCGAGATCCTTGTCGATAATGCCCACATCCCGAACACGGTGAATAAAAATGACGTTTTTGGTCACCAGGTTGTGATAATCCGGCCACCGGCTTCGCAGCCTCTTGATAAAGGCCCGCGTCTCATCGATGAACACCTCATCCACGTCACGGGCCACCCCACCGAAGCGGCAGTAACTGTAAGTCAACCGAGAGCCGCTGACGCGGTCCAAAATGTCCAGAATGTTTTCGCGGTCATCGAAGCAATAGAGAAAGGGAGTGAAAGCACCCAAGTCCATGAGAAAGGTGCCGAACCACAAAAGATGACTGGAGATGCGGTTCAGTTCGGCACAGATCACACGAATGTACTTGGCCCGTTCCGGAGGCTCGATCCCTGCCAGCTTTTCCACGGCAAGGCAAAAACCATGGTTGTAAAGCAGCCCTGAAAGGTAATCCATGCGGCTGGAGTTGGGCATGAACTGAAGATAGGTGCGGTTTTCTCCCATCTTTTCATGGCCGCGATGCCCATAGCCGATGATGGGATCCGCTTCCAGAATGTATTCCCCGTCCAGGGTAAGAAGCACCCGCAAAACCCCGTGCGTGCTCGGATGCTGAGGCCCCAGGTTCAGACTGTAGAGCTGCTGCTGGACCGGTTGAGGAATCTGTTCAGCCATAAACCTCTTCCCGTTTGCGGTAAGCGTGAACCTTGCCGAAATTCTTGCGAAGCGGATAAAAGTCCGCGTCTTCCGGAAGCAGAAGCCGCCTGAGATCCGGGTGCCCGCTGAAGCGCACCCCGAAAAATTCCCAGGCTTCGCGTTCCTGCCACAACGCCGAATCAAAAAGACCCGTCACCGAAGGAACTTCACCGCCATGCGGGCACAAAACCCGCACCGCCATGCGGGACCTCGGCTCGTAAGTGTTCATGTGGTAAACCAGTTCCAAAGTGTCCTGAAAATCCAACCCGGTCAAAGATTCCAAGTAAAAGCCGCATTCGTTGAAAATCTGCATGACCGGAATGAGGGATTCCGTGGCACAGGACACGGACCAGGAAATGCCCGCTCGAAAATCGGAATCCTCCTTGAGGGCCGTTTCCCCCAGCAGTTCTCGAAGGCGCCGCACCGCTTCGTCTTTTGCCGCCATGGTCAACTCACCTTTTCCAATCGTCGAAAACGGCGCAACAGATTGCGCTTTTCCCCTTTGGTGATCTTGTCTTCCAAAGCCAGAATGCCCTGAATGAGCCCCTCGGGTCTGGGCGGACATCCCGGAATATGAATGTCTACCGGCACGATGAGGTCCGCTCCCGGCACAATGGCGTACTGACCGTCGTATTCAAAGGGACCTCCGGAAATGGCACAGTTGCCCATGGCAATACACCATTTGGGATTGGGCATCTGATCCCAAAGCATCTGGATGGCCGGCGCCATCTTCTTGGAAATAGTCCCTGCCACGATCATCACATCCGATTGACGCGGTGACGGCCGGAACACGCCCGCACCGAATCGGTCCAAGTCAAACCGAGACGCCCCCGCCGCCATCATTTCAATGGCACAGCATGCCAACCCGAAGGTCATGGGCCAAAGAGAATTGGCCCGTGCCAGATTAAGAAGGTCGTCCAGCAGGGCGAACTGGATTACCGGCTCTCCTCTTTGGTTTTCCACTCAAACACTCCTTTTCGCCACGCGTAGACAATCGCCAGAGACAAAATGCCCAAAAAGATCACCACTTCGATGAAATCCCGAAACGCGTACTGGCCGTAGGCCAGGGTCACCGGAAAGAGGTAGAGAACATCCACGTCAAATGCCAAAAAGATGAGCGCGTAGATGTAATAGGCTGCGGTGAACTGAATCCAGGCGCTTCCAATGGTTTCCATGCCGCTTTCATAGGTCTCGTCACGGCGAGGTCCCTTGCTGCGCGGCACAATGAGGTGGGAGATGATGATCGGAATAACCGCGAACACCACGCCGACCAGTAGATAAAAGGCGACGGCCAGAAAATCTCCAAGCAGGGCTTGCGGCACCATAAATATCCCTCTTACTCGATGTAGATCGCCTTGAACTTACAGGACTCTATGCATATTCCGCATCGAACGCATGCCTCTTCATCAATGACATGGCATTCCTTGTTGACACCGATAATGGCGTTTTCAGGACATCGACGCCGGCAGACCCCGCATCCCGTGCATTTGTCTATGTCGATAACGTATTGAATGAGTGGCTTGCAGATCTTGGCGGGACATTTCTTGTCATAAACGTGAGCTTCATACTCTTCATGAAAATATTTCAATGTGCTGAGTACCGGGTTGGGAGCGCTTTTGCCGAGGCCGCACAGAGCCGTTTCTTCAATGGCATGGCAGAGCTCTTCCAGTTTGGTCAGGTGCTCCGGCGTCCCTCGCCCCTCGCACATGTCTACCACAAGCTCATGCATGCGCTTCACACCCACGCGGCACGGAATACACTTGCCGCACGATTCCTCCACAAGGAAGTTCAAAAAGTAACGGGCCACATCCACCATACAGGTGGCTTCATCCATGACGATCATGCCGCCGGAGCCCATCATGGAGCCGGCTTCCTTGAGCCTTTCGAAATCGACGGGCAAATCGATAAGCCGCTCCGGCACACAGCCTCCAGAAGGACCTCCCGTCTGTACGGCTTTGAACTTTCGACCCCCTGGAATGCCCCCACCGATGTCTTCGATAATGGTGCGCAGCGGTGTGCCCATGGCCACTTCCACAAGGCCCGTGTTGTTGATCTTTCCCACCAAGGAAAAGATCTTCGTTCCCTTACTGCGCTCCGTGCCGATGGAAGCATACCAAGCCCCGCCATTGTTAATGATAAGCGGCACATTGGCCCAGGTTTCCACGTTGTTTAGGTTGCTCGGGCGATTCCACAGACCCTTTTCGACGGTGTGAATGTGTTTGCCTCGAGGTTCCCCGATTTTTCCTTCCAAGGAAGCCATGAGCGCCGTCGATTCACCGCAGATGAAGGCTCCGGCCCCTCGGTTCACGTGAATGTCCAGGCTGAAGTCTGTCCCCAAAATATTTTCGCCCAAGAGGCCGTATTCTTTGGCCTGATGAATGGCCCAGATGGCGTTTTCCACGGCCATGGGATATTCAAAACGAACATAGATGTAGCCTTCCTTGGCTCCGATGGCGTACCCTCCAATGATCATGCCTTCCAGGACCTGGTGGGGGTTGCCTTCCAGAAGGGAGCGGTCCATGTAAGCCCCCGGGTCGCCTTCGTCGGCGTTGCACATGACGTACTTGATATCCCCATGGGCTCGACGACATGATTCCCATTTCACTCCCGTGGGAAAGCCTCCACCGCCTCGACCGCGCAAACCCGAAACCTTCACCTCCTCGATGACCTGTTCCGGGGTCATGGAAGAAAGCACCTTGGCCAAGGCGGAATAGCCGCCACGAGAAATGTAGTCTTCAATGTCCCTTGTGAAATTGCTTCCGGTATCCTTGAAAACGATTCGCTGCTGCTTGGCAAAAAAAGGAATTTCGTATTCGCGGACGATACGGTTTCCCGTTGTGGGATCCACGTACAGGAGATCTTCGATGACCTCGCCGCCGAGAACACTGCGTTCGACGATTTCCGAAACCCGATCGGGCTTTACCCTCTGGTAAAAAACCTCTTCAGGTTCAATGACCACAATGGGTCCCGCAGCACAAAAGCCGTTGCATCCGGTGGGGACCACCATGTATTCGCGCGTCAGCCCCTTTTCGGACAGAACCTTCTCAAAGGCATCCACCAGCTTCTGGCTTCCCTGAGAGTGACACCCCGTGCCATTGCACACGCGAATTCGCTTACGAATGTGCTTGCGCTTCTCCAGGATCTGCTGCCGCAACGCGTCCAGATCTTGAATGCTTGTGAGCCGCTTCATGGTTTGTCACCTACGCGCTCTTGGCTTTGATCTCTTTAATCAGCGACGCCATCTTGTTCGGGGTCACCTCACTGTAGGTTTCCCCACTGACCACCACCACGGGTGCCGATGCACACGCCCCCACACAATTGACCGTTTCCAAAGTCAAGGCCAAATCCTCCGTGGTCTGCCCCGGCTCCAAACCCAAATCCTGCCGGACACGGTCAATAAGCTTCGGAGCCCCTTTCACGTGACACGCCGTTCCCGTACATACCTGTACCATGGTACGGCCACGTGGCGTTAAGCTGAACACCTTAAAAAAATTGGCCACACTATAAATCTGGTTGATGGGCATGCGCAACCGCTCGGAAATCCTTAGCAGGCTTTCCTTGGGCAGATAGTTGAACTTGTGGTTCACATCCAACATGATCTGCAAAAGGGATTCCGGCTTGGCGCCCCACTGATCAATGACCGCATCCACGTCCTGAAGCAACTGTTCCATACGAGGAAGCCTCCACACATCCTATCGCCGGGGCCGATCCATGCGGGGACAAAAGACGACACCCCCAAAGGGTACGTGATTTTTTGCACAACGTGTCCCTAAAGGTCAAGGAAAAAATTGTGCATGCACAGAAGGGCCCCCATTCCTAAAGCTTTCCGCGCTTTGCATCCTACAGCCTACAGTCCTACCGAAGCCGACACCTTTCAACCATACGACGAAAAGCATGTTCAAGAACGGTTCTTTGCCTGAAAGAACTCCCCTTCGGCCCGCTAAATGGGGCCGACAATCCGTTCTTTGAGGAAAACCGTGATCCGCTCTCATTGCTGAACAACCTTCTAAGGGTTCGGGGTGAATCCATCGCCATCGGTTCGAGCCACATTGAGTGTGAGAGAAAACACGGAGCCTTTGCCCTTTTCGCTGGCAACCGTGAGGGTGCCTCCATGAGCCCGCACCACTTTCTGCGCGATGGTCAAGCCGAGACCTGTCCCCTGTTGCGCTCGAATCTCCCGATCCTTTCCCCGATAAAACTGGTGAAAAATAAAAGGGATTTCCTTGGCATCGATGCCGACTCCCGTATCTTCCACGGTCACCAACACACACGATCCCTGAGGTTTCGCCTCGATGACCACGCGGCCGCCTTCGCGGTTGTACTTGATGGCATTGGCCACTAGGTTGCTGAGAGCTTCCCGCAAAGAGTCGGCATCGGCATGGATCAGGGGAAGATCCTTGGGAAGGTTCACCTCCAGAGTGACCTTCTTTTCTTTGGCCGCCCATTCCAAACCCTTGAGGGCCGAATCCACGCAAGCGGCCAAGGAGGTGGGTTGCAGCCTCTTGACGATCTCCCCTTCACTCAAGCGGCTCATGTCGAGCCAATCGTTGATGAGCTGCATTAAGGATTCCAGGCGTTCCTTGGCCCGGCTGAGCATTTCCCGTTGAGCCTCGCTCAGTTCACCTCCAATGCCCCCCAAAAGCACTTCAAAGTACTGCAGTATAGCCGCCAGTGGAGAACGCAATTGATGGGTGACCATGGTGACGAAATTGCGTTCCATGGCCTCTTTTTCTTCACGCAGGGCTCGAGATTCCAGGTCGAGGCGCCGCTTTTCAAGACCTCGACGTACCACGATGAGAAGTTCTTCCGGCGTGAAGGGTTTGGGAAGGTAATCGTACGCTCCCTCCTTGACAGCCGCGACGGCGCTTTCGATGGTGGCGTAACCGGTTATCAGCACCGTCACAATGCTCGGGTCAAATTCGCGAATGCGGCGCACCACTTCGACCCCGTCCATTTCCGGCATCTTGAGATCCACAAGGACAAGGTCGCAGGGATCGCACAAAAGTTTTTCCAGCCCTTCGCGGCCGCTGGAGGCCAGGCTCACCTGCATGCCCTCTCGAGCCAACACGCGTCGGCACGAGACACGAGCGATTTCCTCATCATCGATGACCAGAATCTTTGGAGCATCCACGAAAGAGCGCCTTTGTCGATGGTCTTTCACGGGCTGGAAAGACCCACCGTGAACATGATCCGGTCAACACGTTGCTTTGAAGGCTCGAAAAGCCCCCAAGAGCACCGCCGAAAGGCACGGATGTCTGAAGCCGTTGCCTCACGGGGCACTCATAGTCCGGCGAAACCCGTCTTCGCAAGGGTTAAGAAGACCAGCGCCGGGCCAACAGTTCAGCAATACGGTCCAGGAGCTCTTTGGGCTTAAAAGGCTTGTCCAGGTAGTCGTCGGGTTCGGACAGGGAGCCCATGTCCTCCGCGTCATCAAAAGCGAAACGCGATCCCGTGTCCGCTCGAACACTGGACACCATCAAAATGGGGATGTGCTTGAAGGCCGACAGCTGAGGATCCGAGCGCAGGCTGCTCACCAGGCTGAAACCTTCAAAGATGCTTTCCATCATGATGTCCAGAATGATCAGATCGGGCTTTTCCTCTTGAACCTTTCGAAGACCTTCCTTGCCGTCCGAAGCCCAGATGACTTCATAACCGTCGGCAAGTAAGATCATCTTGGTCGATTTAGCGAAATCCGCATCGTCATCCACAATGAGAATCTTTGCCTTAGTCGCCATGAGCTCTTCCTCCAGCCTTTCAGGCCTTTCACCTCGGGAAGGGTGGCACACGCACATGTGAAATGATTCTTGAGCTTACCGGATCGCCCCTTGTCTGTCAATGGAATATGGGCTAGTTTGTCCGAGTCTTTGGCTTTGGGTTTTTGGGAACCCACATCAGAAGAGGTAAAAAAAGTCTTCTTCCAGATCGAAGCGCAGTCTTTTGAGCATCAGGGCCACGTCCTTGGTTTTGCCGTCCCGGGTCATGAAGTAATCTTCGAGTGTGGCTTTCACTTCAAAACCCAACTGGCGAAAGGCTCGCAGGGCCAGTTGGTTTTCTATGAGCACCTTGGCTTTGAGAAAGTAGAGGCCCTGACGCGTGCCGATTTCAATGAGTTCTTTGATAAGCGATGAACCCAATCCCAGTTGGCGATGGTCCGCACCCACCACCACGTAGATTTCGGCCACGTGCCTGTAGGCTCCGGCCATACGGTTCAACGACGCCAAACCGATAAGGCGGGTCTGCGGTGCGTTCCAGGCTGCCAGTGGAAGGACACGAGCGAGATCGATTTGGCGAATCCATGTTCCCACGGTGCGGGGATCCGGCACCTGATCTCGAAAGCCTTCGACTTCATGGTCGGGGATGTCATGGAAAAAAGCGCGCACCGCTTCCTCGTCGTCTCGAACCAACATTTTAAAAAGGACGGGCTCCCCGTTGTTCAGAAGGCTTTCTTTGGGCTTGGGGGCTTCAAAGCGCATCATCCTCTCCATCCTCCGACCGCTTGGGGAAATGTTCCACGGTGCTTTTGCTCACACGGGCATGCTGCTATTCCATTACCCTTTACTTGAAATCGCTGTGACGCACAAGATCCAAGGATCGCCACAGAGACAGACTCTTTTTGCACCAACATGGAATGGTTGATGGGGTGGACACTCCGGTCCAGCCCGACAAAGGATGCGGAATCCGTAGGCATGGCTATGCCATGGGAAACAGCCCTAGAAAATTTCGAGGACGGAGGAGCTCATGGACATCGGATTTATCGGTGGCGGCAACATGGGGGAAGCTTTGGTGCGTGGCTTGATTCAGGCCGGCGTTGTTTCTTCGGACCACCTTCACGTCTATGACGTGCTTGAAGAGCGCATGGAGCATCTCGCTCGATCCTACGGCATTCATCGAAAGCCGTCGCTTTCCGATTGCGTGCGGGCCGTGGACACGGTCATCCTGGCGGTGAAACCTCAAAATGTCCCGGAAGTTCTTGAGGACCTGGGCCGTTGGGCGCAGCATCGTCCCTTGATTGTAAGCATCGTCGCAGGAATGCCTCTGGCCACCCTGGAAGCCGCTTTACCCCCCGGAACCCCCGTGATCCGCGTCATGCCCAACACACCGGCTTTGGTTCTCTCAGGAGCCAGTGCTTTGGCCCGAGGCAGGAATGCCGAAGACAACCATATGGAATGGGCTCTTAAAATTTTTCGAGCCGTAGGCATTGCCCATGAAGTGCCGGAAAAACTTCTGGATGCCGTTACAGGCCTTACGGGAAGCGGTCCGGCCTATGTTTTGTGTTTCCTGGAAGCCTTGATCGACGGGGGAGTGCTCATGGGGCTGCCCCGTCCCATCGCTTCGGACCTTGTGATTCAAACCGTGCTCGGCACAGCCGTCATGGCTCAACAGAGCGGAAAACACCCGGCCGCTTTGAAAGACATGGTCACCTCGCCTGGAGGTACCACCATTCATGGGCTGGAAATTCTGGAATCACGAGGGTTTCGAGGTGCGGTCATGGGAGCGGTGCGGGCCGCCACGGAACGGTCCACGGCCCTGGGAGCCGTCTACGGCACCCCCAAATCGAACACCCCGGGAAAAGTTTAGGAGCTTGTCCGAGAACTTGGCATGAGCCGTTCCAGCCCAAAACGCAGGGGCGAAGCGAGGCGACACCTCACCCCTACCTTAAACGGCATTCAATGCCATCGGCATTGGGCGTTCTCGGACTCGCTGCTGGAAGACTGTCGAACAGGAAAGGCGGGCGATGGTTTTTTCATGGAACGTGGGATAGCGAAAGGCTTAGGAGGCGACATGGAAAGTTTTCTCAATCCTAAATCGGTGCTGCTGGTGGGAGTCACACGCCAGACGGGTGTAGGCGCCTACAACAATCTGGAAATGATGCTGAGATACGGCTACCAAGGAACCATCTCTGTGGTCCATCCTTCCGCTTCCGAAATTCATGGTCATCGCTGTTACGCTGCGATAGCCCAGGTACCTGATGTGCCGGAACTGGCTGTGGTGTCCGTAGGGCGAGACCGCGTCTTGCCGGTTGTTCAAGACTGCCTGCTCAAGGGAATCAAAAACCTTGTGATTATCAGCCAAGGTTTCGCCGATGCGGATCTGAAGGGGCGCCATCTTCAAGAAGAATTGGTGCGCATGTGTCGCCAAGCCGGGGTTCGAGTGCTCGGCCCCAATACCATGGGCATCCTGAACGCCTTTGACGGTTTTAGCACGGCTTTTATTGACATCCCTCGAGACCCCGACCCGCCTCCTCTGACCTTGATCGCCCAATCGGGGGTGCTTCAGGTCGGCATCGAATCCTTTACCGGAAGGCTCGGTAAAGCCATCGACATCGGCAACGGTTGCGACATTCATTTCGTGGACGCTCTGAAGTACTGCGCTGAAGACCCGCAAACTCACATCATTGTCCTGCACATGGAAGGAATCCGCTACGGAAGAGAGTTTCTGAATATCGCCGCCTCCATCAGCCCTCAGAAGCCCATCATCGTCCTGAAAACGGGCCGAAGTCATGCGGGTGCTCATGCAGCCCTGTCGCACACGGGATCTCTGGTGGGAGAAGATGCGGTCTTTGAAGCCGCCTTTCAGAAGGCAGGGATCTTAAGGGTCCGTTCCATGCTGGAATTACGGGCGGTGGTCAAGGCTTTCCTGCATTTCCGACCGATGGTCGGGCCGAATCTGGCGGTGCTCACCGCCACGGGAGCCTGCGGCATCATGACCGCCGACGCCTGTGAAGATTTCGGGCTTCAGTTGGCTCCTTTTCCCGAGGAAGCTCGAGAGAGCCTTGAAAACCCCAAAATCGCCTGGCATCATTTGAACAATCCCGTCGATTTGTGGCCTCTCGGCATGGTCAGCGGTTCTTTCACCGATGTGCTGGAAAAGGCCGCCAAAGCCCTTGTAGCGCAAGACGACACCCATGGCATTCTGGCCATTTTTCCGTGTATGGCTTCGCCTTTGCACGCCAACTTAAGGTTCGAAAAGGTTCTGCGACGTGTCCAAGAGAACAACCCGCATCAGAAACCTTTAGCCTGCTGGGTTTACGGCGATGGAGCCTTAGAGGAATCCCAGATTCTGGAACGGATTCCGGGTGTCGCCTGCTTTTCCAGTATTGATGAAGCGGTCATGGGGTTGGCGGCAACCTATCGGTTTCACCAATGGAGCCAGAAAATGAAGCCCGCCCAAATCAGACCTAGGACTGTCGTAGCGGTGGCATCGGAACATGGGGCAAGTCCTCCATCGAAAACGTCGAAGTCGGAGAGACTTGAAGACGCCGCGCGGGAAAGCAAGGCTTCTTTGCCTCAAGGTGTGCTGCTAGGAAACGAGGCCCTGGATTGGCTTCGCGTTCACGGAATCCCCGCAGCACCATCCAAGGTGACACAGAATGTGGAAGAAGCTGTTTCCTGGGCCGAAGAGATGGGGTTTCCTGTGGTGCTTAAAGTGGTCTCACCGGAATGGGTTCACAAATCCGATCAGGGAGGTGTCATCACGGGGCTTTCCGACGCCGAGGCCGTCCGCCGGGCTTTTGACCAACTGGTTCGGCGTTTTCAGGCAGCGTCCACCAAAGGAAAGCTGAAAGGCCTTCAAGTGCAAAGACACCTGAGTGGGTGGGAACTGCTTCTCGGTGTCAAAAGGGATCCTCAGTTCGGCCCTGTTATTGCCGTTGGTATGGGAGGCATCTATGCGGAAGTGTTTCAGGATGTGCGTCAGGCCATAGCGCCGCTGTCCGTGGACGAGGCACGGTCCATGATGGAGTCGTTACGTCTGTTTCCCCTTCTTCGGGGAGTTCGAGGACAACCTTCCGCGGACCTGGACACTCTCACGGAGGTTCTTAAACGCCTTTCCCAATTGGCCTGGGATCATCCGGAGATTCGTGAGTTGGACATCAATCCCATGTTTGTGAACAGCGACGGCTGCTGCGCTGTGGATTGTCGTATCGTGGCGGACTAAACCATCGGTGTCTCGGGCTATGGGCCTTGAATCGTTTGCGGAAACCGGTTTATTAACCGGAAGACAGTTGCCACCACAGTGGGTTCTTCCGGCGAAATGACTTGACGCTTTCACTCAGGTTTTATTAGATCGAACCACGTGAACAGTGTCACCCCAAAAGCTTTCCCAAGAGGATTTATCGATCATGGTGGAACTTTCCGAACTAAAACAAAGCCCCTTTCTTACAGATGTTGCCGAATCGGACATTCAGCAACTGGCGCGCATCGCATCCATTGTCAACTTTCGAGAAGGCGAGATTCTCTTTCAAGCCAATAGCCCGGCAAGGTATTTATACATTCTCAAATCAGGATGTGTCCTGCTCTGTTTCCCCAACGGACGGTCTCTGGTGGTAGATCAAAGCGGTCAAGCTTTGGGATGGTCCAGCCTGGTCAGCCCGCTCCATTACACGGCCACAGGCATCTGCCTGATCGATTCCGTGTTTTTTCAATTCAGCAATGCCGAACTTTTTGAACTGTTTCGAATGGATACCACTCTAGCGACCACGATCATGGCCAAAATCGAGGTGGTGATTCAAGAACGGAAACCCTACCGCACACCGATGGCGGCGTGAAGGGGGAGGCGTACCATGCGGGGACTGTCGGCTATAGCAGCCGCCGACGGATGGTCTTTGACGGTTATGGGAGTCGCCATTGTTCTCGTAGGGCTCTCCGTTTTGTCCCTTGTCCTTGCAAATCTTCACAGATTCTTGAACCTTTGGGACGAAACCTCTCGGGCTTTTAAAGAAAAAACCCTCGTTCGTGAAAAACCCGTTCCCGGCTCGGACGCGGAGGTCCCTTCCCAGGAGCCTTCGACGGCACCACCGGCGCGCGAGCTGTTCTTGTCCCGTGAGGATATGGAAGCCTATCAATACTTTCATTGGCTCAGCCAGCGTCAAGGGGATGTGTTTTCCCTGCCGAAACTTTTGGAGCACGCGGAAAAAAGGGGCATGGATCGACCTCACTATCATCTTTACAAAATGTTGGGTTTGGGACTGATCGAAGAAATGAAAGGGGATCAAAGAGGATTTTATCGCTGGAATCCTGAAGTGATTGTAAGATCTGACGAGAATTCGGAGTCCTAAAAGACGACTCTTGAGTGTCCAGAAGGCCGGGTGTTTAAGGAAAGGCCAACGAGGAAGGCGCCGTATGCATTTAGTCCTGGATTATCTCAGCAACACCGGATTTGCGATTCTGGATTACCGGCACGTCCTGATGATCTTGGTAGGTTGTTGTTTCATCTATCTGGGAGTCGTCAAACACTTTGAACCCCTTCTTTTGGTTCCCATAGGCTTTGGGATTTTGGTCGGCAACATCCCCGTGCTTCACGGACAAGAGCTGAGCCTCTACGAAGAGGGAAGCGTCCTTTATTATCTTTACTATGGCGTTCGACAAGGAATTTACCCTCCCTTGATCTTCCTCGGCATTGGGGCCATGACCGATTTTTCCACCATGCTGGGACGCCCTGTGCTGATGCTGTTGGGAGCTGCCGCTCAAGTTGGTGTCTTTGTGACTTTTCTTGCAGCTTTGGCCCTCGGCTTTCCACCCAATGAAGCCGCTTCCATAGGGATTATCGGCGGGGCCGACGGTCCGACCGCTATCTTTCTCACATCTCGACTGGCCCCGGAACTCGTCGGCCCCATTGCCATAGCTGCCTATTCCTACATGGCCCTTGTGCCCGTCATTCAACCCCCGATCATGAAGCTTTTGACCACACAAAAAGAACGGCGGATTCACATGAGTGATCCTCGGCCGGTCAGCCAGCGTGAGAAAATCATTTTCCCAATCCTGGGATTTGTTCTGTGCTGTCTCTTGGCTCCGGCCGCCTTGCCTCTTCTCGGCATGCTTTTCTTTGGAAATCTTCTTAAGGAATGCATGGTCACAAACAGGCTGGCTCAAACAGCTCGCACGGCCATGATCGATATGGTCACCATCCTGCTGGGGTTTACGGTGGGAGCCTCCACTCAGGCCGATGTTTTCCTCACGGCAAAATCCATCGGCATTTTCGCCCTTGGTGCGGCATCTTTCATGGTGGCGACGGCTTCCGGCGTGCTTTTCGCCAAGCTCATGAATCTTTTTCTCAAGGACAAGATCAATCCTCTTGTGGGAGCCGCCGGCGTTTCGGCGGTGCCCTTGTCGGCCAGGGTTGTTCAAATGATGGGTAATCGGGAAGACCCCACCAACTATTTACTGATGCACGCCGCAGCCCCTAATGTTTCCGGCGTGATCGGCTCGGCCATCGCCGCAGGAGTTCTTTGGTCTTTTTTCAGATAAAAGCATTCACGCAAGCCAAGGCAGGCAAAAAGGAGGTTCCGCATGTTAGTCAAAGAATGGATGTCGACACCCGTTATCACTATCGACCCGGAAGAACCCATGCCCAACGCGGTCAATCTCATGAAGGATAAAGGCATTCGTATGCTGCCCGTTTTGAAGAAAAGCCAGCTTGTTGGTGTACTCAGTGACAGCGATATCAAACGGGCATCCCCTTCCGATGCCACCTTGCTTGAAGTCCACGAACTGCTCTATCTTTTGGCCCGTGTGAAGGTTCGGGACATCATGAACAAGAACCCCGTCACCATTCCCGTGCATTTCACCGTGGAAGAAGCTGCGGAAAAGCTCCTGACCCACGGCATTTCCGGGGCCCCCGTGGTGGATGAAAAAGGGAACGTCGTTGGAGTCATCACTCGGGCTGATATGTTTAAGGTGCTTATTTCTTTAAGCGGTCTACGGCATCGTGGTGTGCAATTTGCCTTTGAGATCGAAGACCGCCCGGGATCCATCAAAGAACTTACCGATGTGATTCGAGCCGCCGGTGGACGTATCGCCAGTATCCTTGGAACCTATGACCGGGCTCCAACTGGATATCGCCATGTCTACATTCGAGCCTACAATTTGGATCGAGCGGGACTTGAGGAGCTAAAGGAAACCCTTAAGAAAAAAGCCAAAATGCTTTATCTGGTAGACCATCGGGAAAACAAACGGGAAATTTACATCTAAGGCCGAAAGAACATCCTCGCCTTGGAAAGTTCATGAACAAAAAAAAGCGAGTTTGCCGGTGAGTCCTTTCACCGGCCGGCTCGCAAAATCAAACCGCCAATCTTTTCGAGATCCCAAAAATTAAAAAATTGAATCCGCTCTCTTGCCTTTTCCGGGACCCATCATGTCGGGTAGGCAACTGAACGGATCTTTCGGCCAGTGCCGGAAGCCGACGCTGCGGCTTAGAGCCCCAAAAAAGCTTCTTTGACGCGTTGGTCTTCCAGCAAATCCCTGCCTTTGCCCTCCAAGACGATGCGACCGTTTTCCAAAACATAGGCTCTATCGCATATGGCAAGAGTTTGCTTGACGTTTTGCTCCACCATAAGAATGGTCATTCCCTTGTGGTGAATTTCCTGAACCAGTCGAAATATTTCCTGAGTCAGCCGCGGAGAAAGCCCAAGGGAAGGTTCATCGAGCAAAACCATCCGAGGTAGGGACATAAGACCTCGGGCAATGGCGCACATCTGCTGTTCCCCACCGGAAAGGGTCCCAGCCATTTGGCTGGTCCTCTCTTTCAATCGAGGAAACAAGGAAAACACCCATTCCAGGGTTTCTTTACGTTTGGCTTTCGCCTCCGGATTTAACGCGCCCATTTCCAGGTTTTCAAGAACCGACATTTCGGGAAACAACTGCCGGCCTTCAGGGATATGAGACAAACCGAATTTAATGATTTCATAGGGCTGCAACTGATCCAAGCGCACATCGCCGAAACGAATGCTGCCACGCTTCGGTCGCACAAGCCCGGAGATGGTTTTCATCAAGGTGGATTTTCCTGCTCCATTGGATCCGACCAGGACGACGAACTCATTGGTACCCACGTGAAAAGAAACATTCCAGAGAACCTGAATATCCCCGTAAAACACATCCAATTGTTCCACTTGCAGCATGCCCGCTAATCCTTTCCAAGATAGGCTTCGATGACCGCGGGATGATTGGCCACCTCCTCAGGACTTCCTTCGGCGATGCGTTGCCCGTAGTTGATACAAAGAATCCGGTCGCACAGACTCATGATGACGCGCATGATGTGTTCCACAATGATGATGGTGATCCCTGAGTCTCTAATCTTGCGAATCAGGTTCACGCCTTCCGCCTGCTCCTGCGGGGTCAGCCCTGCCATGGTCTCATCCAAAAGAAGCAACTTCGGCTCAGTGGCCAGAGCCCGAGCGATTTCCAAGCGCTTGCGATACCCGATAGGAAGCCCTTTGGCCTGCATATCTTTTCGATCGGCAAGCCCGCAGAATTCCAGGACCTGCAGGGATTTTCTTCGGCTTTCCGACATGGAGTCCGTGCGATTAAAGGCCGCCGTCATGACATTTTCTAAAACCGTCATGCGGCGTAAAGGTTTCATCACCTGAAACGTTCGCCCGATCCCAAGCTTGCAGATTTTCCAACTCGGTAATCCATTTAAGGTCGTCCCTTGAAACCGAAGAGTCCCCGACGTAATGGGGTAATAGCCTCCGATCAGATTGAAGACGGTGGTCTTCCCCGAACCGTTGGGTCCGATGAGCCCGAAGATTTCGCCCTCTTTGACATGAAAGCTGAGTCCGTTAACGGCCCGAAGACCACCAAAATCTTTGGTGAGCTCATGGGATTCAAAAAATGGCGTGCTCATGAACCCTTTCCTGCTGTAGCGGGAACAGATTCGCCCCGTGAAGACCATAGTCGCCGAATTTTGTCCCAGTCTCCGACGACGCCATTAGCCATGTAGAGGATGACGAAGATAACCAGCAAACCGAAAACCAAGACATGAAGCTCACTGACCCAGCGGGGAGCCAGCCCGAAAAAGGAACTTCTGAAGGTTTCCTGAAGCAGCACCATGATGAAAGCCCCAAGGGGAGGTCCCCACAGAGTGCCGACACCTCCTATGATCCCCACCAAAATAGCCATGATGGAAATATGGTGCAGGGAAAAGACCACTTCCGGGTCGATGAACGCCATGTAGTTCATGTAAAAAGCGCCGGCCAAGCCTGTAAAAAACGAGCTGATGATAAGGGACAGACTTTTGTAACGGAAAGCACTGACACCCATGGATTCCGCCGCATCCTGATCCTCTCGAATGGCAACGAAGTAGTAACCCCATTTAGAACGCATCGCCAGATGAATGGCCAAGATGCATGCCAAAGCGAGAAAAAGGGCCAGGTAATAGTAGGGCAACTTGCTTCGGAACGTTTGCATCAACAAAATGCCTTGCATGCCCCCGGTAAAACTTCGCCACACGACGGCGATCAGTCGAAAAATTTCGCCGACGGCAATGGTCGCCAAGGCAAAATACGGTCCTCGCAACCGAAAACAGATCCATCCGATGACAAAACCTATAAGCGAAGCCATGGGGCCGCCGAAGATCATGCCCCACCACGCGGAAATCCCCAGTTTTGTGGCGCATAAACCGGCTGTGTAGGCTCCGATGCCGAAAAAGATGGCGTGTCCGAAAGAAACCTGCCCTGTGAAGCCGGCCAAAAGGTTCCAAGATGACCCGATAATGACCCAAATGTAAGCCAGAATAATCACGTGCAAGTAATAATCGGAACGGACCAGCCACGGAAAAATCAGCGACGCCGCCACGATTAAGGCAATCTGCCATCGCATTGCTTTCATGCCGCCTCCATCCCTTCTAAATCTTGGTCAAGCGTTTCAAACCCCCGGGAAGAAAGATGAGCACCAGGAGGAAGATGACCATGCCCACGGCGTCTTTGAGGGCCATGGAGACGTAGGTGGCACCCAGGGATTCCGAGACCCCCAAGACCACTCCGCCCACGATAGCTCCTACCGTGCTGCCCAACCCGCCAAGGATCGTGATCACAAAAGCTTTCAAAGTGAATGCTCCACCTAGATCCGGAAAGAGATAATAGATAGGAAGGAGCAGTGTTCCGGCGGCAGCCACCAGGGCCGCACCTAAGCCGTAAGTGAATACCGTGATACGGTCGGCGTTAACCCCAAGAAGGAGCGCCGCTTCTTTGTTCTGGGCCGTGGCTCGAACGGATTTGCCTGTGTCCGTTTTCAAAAGAAAAATAAAAAGTCCAACGGTCAACAACACGGCAATCCCAAAAGCAATGCACATAGGCAGATTGAAAGCGATGGATCCGGCATAGAGCGACATGGAAGTGTAGGCAGGGCGCACCGACTTATAATCGGAATGGAAGATCATGCGGGCGATCTCCGTCAAGACCATACCGATCCCGACGGTCATGAGCACCTGATTCTCCGGTAGGATGGCCTCTACCTTAATAAGCGGGTTCAGAAGGTATCGCTGGATCAGGGCACCAAGCACAAACAGGGCCGGCATGGTAACCAGCAAGGCCACATAGGGATCCAGGTGCAGGTATTCGTACAGCACATAGGTCATGTACATGGCCACCATCATGAGCTGGCCGTGGGCTAGATTGATGATCTTCATCACGCCCATGATGAGAGTCATCCCGATACCGACGAGCGCGTAGATGCCTCCCATGAGAATGCCGGCAACAACGGTTTGTATAAAGACACCCATAGGGTCCTATCCTTGTCCCTGAGCCGCTTGAGGTAGCTGTAGGAACGGAGCGTCCCTCGGGGGACGCTCCACATCTTATGAACTACTTCCAAACACTTTCCCAGTCGATGGGATACACGTAGGGTTTGGTGGCAAGGTCTTTCGGCCATACAAGTTCCAAACGGCCGTCAATCCATTGCACAAGGTACGTCGGAAGGCGGTTCTGGTTGGTTTTCTTGTCATAGGCAATAAATTTTACCGGACCGAAAACGGTCATCATGTCCGTTTCCGCCAGAGCCTTTCGAATATCGTCAGCACTGGTGGATTTGGCCCGCTTTAAGGCATCGGCGATCACATAAGCCGCCGCGTAGGCCTCGGCGCCATGATATTCCGTATCCTTTTTATAAGTGGCTACAAACTTGTTGTAGTAATCCATGGCCCCAGGATATTTGAGCGTCTGGTACCATAGGGTTGCCGAAAAAACCTTTTCCGCCGCCTTTCCGGCGTTTTTCGGAAATTCGGGCAAGGTAAAGCCGGCACCCCCTCCCACGAACAGTTTCGGTTTGATCCGCAGTTCCATAGACTGACGCATCAACAGCGCGGCATCCATCACGTAGGAAATCATGTAGATGAGGTCAGGGTTTTTATCTTTGACCTTGACAAGAATGGGCTTGAAGTCCACTCCACCGTGTTCATAGCCTTCCTCAACAACCACCTGAATCCCAAGTTTCTGACAAATTTCCTTAAACTCTTTGGCTCCCGAACTCCCAAAATTGGTATTTTCGAAAAGGATGGCCGCCGTCTTCGGTTTCACCACTTCCACCAGAAATGTTTCCAATGCCTTGGGATATTCACTGACGGGAGGATTCAAGCGAAAAATGTATTCCCATCCCTGTTCGGTGATCTTGTCGTCGGAACCGGTATTCACAAGAAAAGGAATTCTGTTTTGCTGAGCCACTCCGGCAATGGCAAAAGTTTCCGAGCTGCCGTAGCCTCCGCCAAGCATGAGAACCTTATCTTTGTTGATAAGTTTTTCCGCAGCGGACCGAGCCACTTCAGGACGCCCCGTATCATCTTCGAAAAGAAACTCTAATTTCTTGCCGTTGATGCCGCCTGCGTCGTTGATTTCTTTAAGAGCCATATCGAAAGAAAGTTTTTCGATTTCACCGAAGTTGGCCTTGGCTCCCGTGAGCGGAAGGATGATTCCTACGCGAAGTGTTTCTTGACCCCAGACCGGAACATTTCCAAAAACACAAAGAAAACTCAAGCATACCACCGCACACAGCAACTTTCTCATGATGCGCCCTCCCTTTTCTGTAGGTTACTGCATATCTTCCAGCCACATGTGAAAGACTCTGTTGCGGAACTTACGAATCGGGGTGGACCTAAAGACCTGAAGCACGAATATGCCCCAAGGCTATGTATCGACCTGCACACTATCTGTCATCACCCCACCTGTCAAGGGGCACCTGTTCCCTGCATTTCGACTTGTCTAATCCATCAATAAAAAATCGACCGGCATCGATGGTACGGACGCGTTCGAAAACCATCCTGTTGCCCCAGAGTCCACAGCCAGTGGTCCACCTGAACACTGGTCACCTGGTTCCAGCCTCGGGCGTGAAAGGCTTCTTTCAGCTTTTCCACGGCGATGAGGGTCATGGCTCGAATTTCCGCTTCTTCTCGACACCCCGACATTAAGGGTTCTCGAGCGTCAATGCGTTCGGCCAGATCTTCTCGGTAAACAAGAATCCCCAATTCGCGAAGCACTTGGGGCAGTTTGTAGTCGGCAAAAGCCGTCAGACGATCCATATCGACAAAACGACCAGGCCCTCGGCCTTCAAAGGCGGAAAAGAGATCCGCCGCAAAAATCTGGGCCCGTTTCCAGAAATAGACCTTTATCCCGTCCACACAAAACTCATCACGAAAACTTGAAAAATCTTCGGCCAACCGAGCTGCAAGTCGACACGCCGATCCATCGGCCCACCCAATAAGATGCAGCACATCTCCCTGCCATTTTTGAAGAAGCACTCGCCCCGCTTCTTGCAGGTTCTGCAGGCGCGCCTCAAAGAGCGGAATCTTTCCTCGACCGGCAAGAATTTTCTCCAGATCGGTCGACGTGAATGTTGCGAGGAATCGAGCATCCGTTACGGGAACGCCGCCAAGATAAGCTTTTTTCAGCGCTGCCGCGAGACCGCAGTAGCCCGAATAAAGTGTGCCGTCGAGATCCACTTCCCACAAGGGCTCCCCCGGATCCGGCCAAAAACAGTGGTTGAGCACATCCAGGGCGAAAATCCATCGGGCCGTCTCCCCCGTTCCGTCCCAGTAATGGAAAGGTTGTCGCCACGATGGAAGATCCCTGAGGGCATCCCCCCAGCCCTCGACGGCAGGAGCCACCGCATCTTCCTGAAGTCTGACAAACTGGGCCCGCGCCGCCAGAGATCGAACAGAATCCAAAACAGGAAAAACGGCCATTATTTTGAGATCCTCCCTGCATGCCATAGCATGCTGCCGCATAGTAATTCACCACAGAGACACGGAGAACACAGTGGCAAAGCCATCAAATTCTCCTTCGACGAGCATTAAGCATCTTGCGATAGGCTCGACGCCCCTGAAGCTATGGCCGCTATGACCGCGACCGCCCGAAAACCTTAAGCGTTCGGCGAACCCCACCTTCAGGTCTCAAGCCTCTTGGTTCACGATCTCCGAAAAACGACAGGAGGCTATGCATGAACCAAAGGGCTTACAAGCACGCGAGCAAACATCTGGAAAAGTGGCGTGCCCGGATTGCTTTATGGCAAGCCAGCGGCCTCACTCAGGCGGCTTTTTGCCGAAAGCACGGTTTGACAGAGAGCCGGTTCCGTTGGTGGAAACAACGAATCAAGGAACCCCAAAGGACTCCACCTCAATCTGTAGGGCGGATGAAGGCGAAGCCGGAATCCGCCATCAATCTGGTGGAGGTGCCCGGAGTCATGGTTATGGGTGACGGCAGACCCGCTTTCCGGCTGATGTGCCAAAGCGATTATAGCATCGAGGTCCCCGCCTATTTTGACCCTCCGTAGGGCGGATGAAGCCAAGCGAAATCCGCCACATCCCATCGAGCGAACCGAAATCCTCGCTCTTTGGAAATCCTTTTGCGGGTGGCGCGAAGACAGCCATGATGCTTCCCTCCGCCGTTCGTGTCTTCTTAGCACCGGGGGGCACCGATCTTCGAAAGTCCATCAACATCCTTTCGTTTACGACTCGAATTCGCTACGCGGCACACCCGATTGGCGGATTATGGATTGCAGTGTGCCAATACGGATTTCGTCATAATCTGACACAGGAACCGTTATCGGGCCTTGAGGCAATTTCTTTCTTCTGCATTACGATGTGGCTCCCGCGTCGGCGCACTTCTACGAAGCCTTGTCTGGACAAGATTGCGCACACCTCTTTGCCAGAAAGGACTCGAAGCTTACCCAACTGCTACCTCAACCTGGGTTACAAAAATCTCGCCATGAAGACGTTGCTTGACCTCTTCGGCTGACGCAGCCTCAAAGAAAAGTTCCAGTGCTTCCTGAAGATTGTCCCGAGCCTGTTCAACCGTATCGCCCTGGTTCGCGATATCCAGCTCAGGGCACAGGGATACATATCCATTACCTTCACGTTGAATGATAGCCGTCAGTTTCATTGATAATCTCCTCGTCAAGAATCACTTCGAGTGAAGAATATGCCATCCCAATACCAAGCGTATAGGTCACCTCACGCCCGCAGTTCTTGCACCCGACTGCAATCCCATGCCCCAAGAGAAGCTCCCCAATGATATCACCCCAAAAGGGTCCTAGATCATTCTGACATTTCTTTTTATAGCTATTCTACTACGGAGGGGAGCTTATCCGGCGGGCAAGGGGGTGTCAAGAAAGTTGTCCGACGCATCGGTTGCCATGGGTCAGATAATGGGAGAAAATACGGCCCCAGATACTATTATAATGGGCCCTTCACCCAAGGCATTGCCGGACGGTGCGCTTCGCTGTGGCGAGCCCGCTGTGATACCCTGAAACGTGCGCGATACAAACGCCTCACGGTCTGCATGATCATCCACAATCCTTCGCTTCTCGATCCCCCGCACTATCACGTGATGCCATGTGCCAGGGGCGTCCAGCCTCGCCTGCCTCGGCATCCCTGGGAGACCAATTCGGCCCGGACGCCAGGCATGGCTTCCATCTCCTCGGCCAAATCCACGAACCGCCAACCGATCGAGGGGTCAACCTCCACGAGGATATCCACATCGCTGTCTTCTCTCTGGTCGCCGTGGAGCCGGCCTTGCCCATCGCCAGCCAGAGCCGGGCTCCAAAGCTTTTTTACCCAAAACTGCTTTGAGCTGAAATGGGTAAAGATGTATGGCCGCTATGTCCTTGACAGCCCAAAGACATCAGGATACTTGGTGATCTGTCCCTTCAAGTCGTGATCATACCGAATCACGATGACACGATACCCGTGCTGAATGAGCGCTTCACGCACCTGACGGTCTTGTTCTTTTTGGGCAGAGTTGTCGTGGACTGCACCGTCGCAAAAGATGCACACGTTGGGCTCGTAAAAGAAATCCGGAATGCATCTCGGGTATTCGATGGGTTTTTGCGCTTCCAAAGGCAGGCGATAGTGCCCTTCTGCAAGCGCATCGAGGAATCGTCGTTCGAGATCTGATCGCGAGTCCGTAAGTGAGCGCAACCATTGGAGATGCTCATCCCAGCTCCGATGGCCTATGCG
>FWPU01001324.1_pt1 | contig 74835 bp, 74 predicted proteins | sample 2228361 | NCBI WGS metagenome assembly FWPU01 (sample SAMEA103939777, study PRJEB20133) | metagenome | reverse complement strand
GCCACCTGGCGCCCGAGCTGGATGTCCTGCTGCTCGCTGAAAAGGTTCCAGCCGGGTTTCAGCTCGGTGCGCTGGGCCCAGGCCACGGGAGCCAGCGTCAGTGCCAGCCCCGTCAGCGCGGCAGCGGCGCGGCGAAGGCTCTGGTGCCATGGCAGGATTGGACCGTGCATCGTCATCGCGCCTCCTCGGGCCGGGAGCCTCCAACAGATTAAACCCGATTCGGGGGAGTATGTCGCCCGAATTGAACTTTTTTACAGGCTTTTCAGATTCTACCGTCAAAGCCCGCACACTCGATTAGATGAACCTGGCAAGCGGCCGGTTCGATGGATGAGTCCCCGGCGGCGTATACACACAGCGCACGTTGCAGAAGGATTCGCTCGAGGACGATTTCCTGCAACGGAGCGCGGATGGCGGTGCGGGGATGAGGCGAGTGCGCAAGCCGCGTGGTGCGCAGGCAAGCGTGCACCGGCCATCGGAGATCTCAGTTCTGAAATCTCAAATTGAAGATAAGCATCAGCGGTCGCGTTCGCGGTTGCGGCGCGCCGGCGCGCTCGGAGGCGTGCCGTTGCCGTTCGAGCCTTTGGCTTCTCCGGCCGCCGCTGCGGCGGGGATTTCCAGGCCGCGCCCGCCCGAGGCCGCCGCGGCCTGCGAAGCCGGATTGGTCAGCGGCAGTTCGACCGGGACGATGGCACCCTCGGCTTCTTTGCGGAAGATCAGGCGGTCGCCGCTTGCGTCAATCGCCAGCACGTCGCCCAGGCGGATCTGTTCGGTGGCCAGCAGGTTGGCCAGCGGATAGACGATGTGCCGCTCGATGGCCCGCTTCAGGTGCCGCGCGCCGTATTTCAGGTCGGTGCCTTCGCGCAGCAGGAAGGCGCGCGCTTGCGGCGTCACGCGGAAGATGAACTGCTTGCCGGCGGTTTCCAGCACGCGCTGCTGCACCAGGTCCAACTCAATGTCCAAAATCTTTTCGAGTTGTTCGGGCCGCAGCGGGTGGAATACCACCACCTTGTCAATGCGGTTCATGAACTCGGGCGAGAACTTGCGCCGGGCAGCTTCGGCGGCGGTGCGCTCAATTTTTTCGTCGAGGCGCGTTTCGGCCTTGTCGGCGGGCTGCACGAAGCCCAAGCCGCCGGTCATCAGCTCGGTAATTTCGCTGCCACCCAGGTTAGAGGTCATGAAGATCATGGTCTGCGAGAGGTCCACGCGACGGTTATCGCCCAGCGTCAGCGTGGCCTTGTCCAGGATGCCGAGCAGCAGTTGCCAGAGCGCATCGGAGGCTTTTTCGATCTCGTCGAACAGCAGGAAGCTCAGCTTGATCTTTTCGGTATGGTACTGTGCGAGCGCTTCCTGCGTAATCAGCGGATGGGTTTCGCGGTGGCCCAGGTAGCCGGGTGGCGAGCCGATCAGCTTGGCGATTTCGTGCGAGTGCTGGAATTCGGCGCAGTCCACCTTGATAACGGCGCGGGCATCGCCGAACAGAATCTCTGCGGCAGCTTCGACGATGCGCGTCTTGCCCGAACCGGTCGGCCCCAGAAACAGCAGGTTGCCCACCGGACGGCCGGGCGAATTCAGCCCGGCGCGGAAGACCTGATACATCTCCACCAGCGCCTGGACGGCTTCCTCCTGGCCGACGATTTTGCGGCGCAGCGCGGTTTCGAAGTCGCGCGATTCCACGCTGCGGCGCGTCGGGTCGAGTTGTTCGATGCGTTCTTTCACAGCCATGCCCCGGCTCATGAGTACCTCCGGCGGGCCAGCAACTCGATGTCCCGGCCCAGCTCGAACTGGTTGAGCTTGACGTCCACGGTCGAGCGCAGCAGCCGGAGCAGCGTGAGCATCTCGCGGCGGGTGGCCGGCGAAGAGGTCGCGTGCAGGACCGCGGGCGCCAGATCGGCGAGGTCCAAGTTCAACTCACGAATGGACTGCACAAGCTTGCGGGCATAGTCGGAGTTCCAGTCGAACAACTCGACGCGGCTGTTCACCTGTTCGCGCAGCCGCGACCAGTTCACTTCGAGCAGCGGGTGCTTCCGTGAGACGTCACGGACCACGTCATCGGTGATGCGCGGCTTCTCGCCCAGCCGGGCCAGGTGCAACTGCTTCACCTTGCCCTGCCGGCGCACGTTGTGCACCAGATAGAACGAGTTCCCTTTGCGACGTACGAAAGCCATAGCTCCCCCGATGCGGCTGGCGCCCCCCAGAGCGGCCCCCTGAGCGGATGGTGAGGCGTAGTGTACGTAGCGTCCACTACGACTGTCAATCTGGAACTGCACGCTCCTGCCTGCATGCCTCCAATCCATCAACCCCCGGCTAAAGCACCCGGGATGCCAGCCGTACGGCCGGTTCCGAATTGGCGCCGAAGTTGTCATGGGCTCAGTTAGTTGTTTCTTTTTTCTGCCTCCACTTCCATTAGATGCTGCTGTTGCCGAGCTGCACCGCTTCGATGCATGCTGTGCCGCAATGCCGCCAATCCTGTTCCCTGGAGCGGCAGGCAACCAAAACGGAGCAGCCGCCATCGCGGGAGAGTTTGCGCGGTTCGCCGGAGGAAACAGCGGTGTCCTGGGAACCGGTCTATCGCTGGGTGAAGCGCATCCCGCGCGGACGCGTGGTCAGCTACGGGCAACTGGCGCGGGCGCTGCGGCTGCGCGGGGGAGCACGCGCGGCCGGGCGGGCGATGGCCGCCTGCCCGGCAGGCCGCGGCATTCCCTGGCAGCGGGTTGTCGGCGCGGGAGGCCGCATCCTGCTTCGCGAGCCGCAGGCCGACTTGCAGCGGCGGATGCTGAAGGCCGAAGGCGTCGAGTTCGTGGGCGACCGGGTGGATGTGAGGCGCCACGGCTGGCGCCCGGGCCGGGTTCACAGCAAGAGCGTCTAGCCGGCACAACCGCTGTGCCGGTATGTTATATGATGTTGCCTTCGTGAGCGAACCCGTCATCCGCGTCGAGCAGTTGCGCAAAAGCTACGGTCCCGTCGAAGCCCTGCGCGGCGTCAGTTTCGAAGTCCACGAGGGCGAAGTCTTCGGGCTGCTGGGCCCGAACGGCGCGGGGAAAACCACCACGGTTGAAATTCTGGAAGGGATGCGAACGGCCGATGCGGGAGTAGCGCTTGTGTGCGGGCTTGAGCCGCGCCGAGGCGGCGCCGCGTTTCAGCGGCAGATTGGCGCCGTGCTGCAGCACACTTCCCTGCCCGACAAGCTGCGCGTGAGCGAAGCCGTCGAACTGTTCGCGAGTTTCTACGAGCGAAGGCGCGACCCGGCCCGGCTGCTGGAACGACTGGGGCTGGCAGAGAAGCAGCGTGCGTACTACGCGGAGCTTTCCGGCGGGCAGAAGCAGAGGCTGGCGCTGGCCCTGGCGCTGGTGCACGAGCCGCGGGTGGTGTTCCTTGACGAGCCGACCGCCGGGCTCGACCCGCAGGTGCGCCGCGAGATGTACGACGTCATCGAGGAGCTCCGCCGCGAAGGAAAAACTATTCTGCTCACCACGCATTACATCGAGGAGGCCGAGCGGCTGTGCGACCGCGTGGCCATCATTGACTACGGGAAACTGATCGCGCTGGGTTCACCGGCGGAGCTAAAGCAGCGCTCGGCAGACACCGCGCGGATCGTGGTGCGGCTGGCACGGCCGGAGGACGACGGTGCGCTGCGGGCACTCGATGGCGTGGTGGATTGCCATGCGGTGGAGAGCCGCTATGTGCTTCATTCCGAGCATCCTCCGCGGACGATTGTGGCCCTGGTCAAACAGCTCGAAGCCTGGGGCAACGAACTGCAAAGCCTGGAGATCGCGGCGCCCTCGCTGGAAGATGTGTTCATCGAGCTGACCGGGCGGTCCCTGCGGGACTAAGGCAGTGACGAGTGAAATGTGAAAGGTGGCAAGCTGGCTTGAATAAACAATGCGGATCACCTGGACGTTGACAAAAGTGCGCATGCGGCTGGCGCTGCGCAACCGGGCCTTCATTTTTTTCAGCGTGGCCATGCCCTTGGCGTTCCTGTTTCTCTACCTGGGACTGCTGGCGCCGATGTTTGCCCGGGGCAGGGTGGAGCAGATGCGCTTCTATATGCTCCCCGCGGTCCTGGCACTGACGGTGATGGGCAGCTTCTGGGGGTTGAGCATTCAACTGGTGATGTTTCGCGAGCAGGGGGTGCTGCGGCGCTTCCGGCTGGCCCCGGTGGGCGCGGCGGCGATGCTGGCCTCGAGCGTGCTCTCCAACTACGTGCTCACCCTGCCGACGCTGGTGATCGAGCTGCTGCTGTCGCACTGGCTGTTTCGAGTGCCGGACTTCGGCAACCTGTGGGGCGTGTTCGTGTTCGCAACGTTGGGCACGGTCGCCTTTGCGTCGTTTGGGCTGATCGTGGCCAGCATCACCAGCACGATTCAGGAGACGCAGGTGATCAACAACGCGATCTGGTTCGTGCTGCTGTTTTTTTCGGGAGCCACGTTTCCGCTGGTGGCGTTTCCCGGCTGGCTGCAGCGTGCGAGCATGTTCCTTCCCGCCACCCACCTGATCGTGGGCCTGCAGTACGTGATGGTCGCGGCGGCGCCTACGCTGCGGGTGGACGCGGAGATCATCGCGCTGGCCGGCGGGTCGTTGATGGCGTTCTTCGTTTCGTGGAAGCTTTTCCGCTGGGAGCCAGAAGAGCGGGTCACCCGCCGCGCCAAGCTGTGGGCCGTGGCGGTGGTGGTTCCCTTCCTGTTGCTCGGCGCCTGGGAGAACGCGGCGGATTCCCGGCGGAACGAACTGCAGCAGATCTACCGTTCGGTCTTGCAGCCGAGCATTCCGGGTTCGGGGTCGCCGGCGGAGCGATGAAACCTCCGGATTGGATTGGGGGGCGGCCCGGCCGGTGTCACAGAATCCGCTGGCGGCGAATGGCTGTGTGCTATAATTTTAATTTAGGCGCATCGGAGCGCGGCTCCGCAGCAAGGCGTCTCGCACAGACGGCGCGAAGCTTTGAAGCGGTTCTGTCCAACCAACTCAGGGGCTGCGGAGATTCGAACACCTTCCCCGCAAGCCGTGGCACGACGAAGGTAAAAACCGAAACGTCGGAGACTGCCGATGACCGTGAAAAAGACGGACAAAATCTGGCACAACGGCAAGCTGATTGCCTGGGATGAAGCGACGGTCCATGTCACCGCGCACGTGATCAGTTACGGCTCGGCGGTATTCGAAGGCATCCGCTGCTACCAGACCAGGCAGGGCCCGGCGGTCTTCCGCCTGCGGGAGCACATCCAGCGGCTGATGAATTCGGCGCGCATCTACCGCATGGAGTTTCCCTACACGCTCGAGCAACTGGTGGCCGCCTCGCTCGAAGTGGTTCGTGTGAACAAATTAAATGCTTGCTACATCCGGCCACTGGTGCTGCGCGGCTACGGCGAGGTGGGCGTGAACCCGTTTCCGTCGCCGGTGGAGGTGTACATCGCCTGCTGGGAATGGGGCAAATACCTGGGCGCGGAGGCGATTGAAAGCGGTGTGGACGTCTGCGTCAGCTCGTGGGCGCGCATGGCGCAGAACACGCTGCCGGCGATGTCCAAGGCCGCGGCCAACTACATGAACTCGCAGCTCATCCGCATGGAAGCGATGATCAACGGCTACGTGGAAGGCATCGCGCTCGACCCGAACGGTTACGTCAGCGAAGGCTCCGGCGAGAATATTTTCCTGGTGCACGAGGGGGCGGTGATTACGCCGCCGCTGGCGAATTCCATACTGCCGGGCATCACCCGCAACACGGTCATCACGCTGTGCGGCGACCTTGGCATTCCCGTCCGCGAGCAGGTCATCCCGCGCGAGATGCTCTACGTCGCCGACGAGGTCTTCTTCTGCGGCACCGCTGCGGAAATCACCCCGATTCGCTCGATTGACAAAATCCAGATCGGCAAAGGTTCCCGCGGACCAGTTACCAAAAAGCTGCAGGACGAATTTTTCGCGCTCACCGGCGGCGTCAAGCCCGACCGCCACGGCTGGCTTACGCCCGTTAACGTTCCCGTCGCGGCAAGTTCGCGCTGAGCCCTCCGGCGAAACAAGAGGACTTTGCCGCGTGCCGGCTGGTTCCGGTGCCGCACCGCGGGCGCGGGCCGGCGGCCAGCCCCCGGTGATGGCCATCCCCGAAACGCGAAACACGGCCGAAATCCGCCTTGTTTCGCAATCAAGGCAAAACCTTAGGACACAGGTGCACTCAAAAGAGATTCAGGTGGTGTTGACCTCCACAACGATGCTTGGGCGGTCGGAGATCTCCAAAAAACCGTCAAAGCCAGCCTGTCCAGCCGGGCCTCAATACCGCCCGAAGCGGACATCGAATCCCCATCAGCTTCCCAGTGTGATTGATAAGATCTTGGAATGCAAAGCTGGAATACTCTGTTCTTGTGCTGAGTGCCGACTGGACGTCCTCACGAATGTCGGCGGCTCCCCGGACATTCTTGTCAAGGCATTCGCGGTAGCGGGCCGAGGCACTGGCAGGTTCGTTGCTGTCAACGAGTGGACCTACTAGCCGGAACAATCTGGCAAAATCCACTGCGCCCATATCCCTAGCGCGCATGCAACAGCCGGAGACTAATTCAGGAAATCGTCATGCGTCAGCTTGGTGCCCGCTCTGCAAATAGACGGGGAAAGCCTAAACTCTTCATTTCTTCATTCGCCGCTGCGGGCGTTCCAGTGCAGCGCGGTCCCATCGGGCCAGGTCGGCGGCGGCTTCGTAGGTGCACTGCAGGAAATCGAGCAGCGCGTCGTCCGGGGATTTTGACTCCCGCACTGCATCGTACGGTAGAAGGAACTCGCGCATCTCGGCGCTGTAGAACGCTTCGGCAGGCCGCACCGGCGCTGCCGGAAATCCCTGCGGTTCGGGATAGGCGTAGGAATAGAAGGCCGCATAGGGAACCGGGCCCCCGCCGGGCCAGAAGCCGCAACTGCTGACTTCGTGCGAATAGGCCTCGCGCGCCACCCAGTCTGGCAGGTTTGGTATCCCGCCGGGGTGTTCGGGCGCCACGCGCCCCGAAAATCGCGTGACCGCCAAGTCCGGGGCGCCCCAGAAGAAATGGACCGGACTGCACTTGCCGATGAAGCGAGAGCGAAACTGCTTGAAGACCCGATCGGCCTGCACCAGCACGCGCCAGAAGCGGTTGGCATACTCCGGGGCATAGGAGTTGTGGATTTCGTCCTCGTCGAACGGAATGGCGTCTGCGATTTCGTTGGGCCGGCGGTCAATGTTCACGGGCAGGCCGAGCGCGGTCAGCTCTGCCATCAGGCGCTTGTAAAACGCGGCCACCGATTGCGGCTCGAGCGCGAAACTGCGCCCGCCGCCGTCGCTGGCTTGCACCAGCAGGCGATGAGCAATGAAGTCAAAATCAATCTGAAACGTGCGCGCGCCGTGAGGGATGGGTGATGTGGTCAGCCCGCGGGCGGTGACGTAGAGCGTAACGTGCCAGGAATGGTTCACCCAGGGGCTTTGCGCCAGGCGGACTTTGCCCACGATCTGCGTCCACAGGTGCAACGTCGCACAGGTATCGACCCAGGCCTCCAAAGGAAGGCTGGGCCAAACATCGCGAGTCGCAGAGGCGGGTCCGCTCATGGGTGTCACCCTCCGCCGTATTCCTGGTCGGCCGAGGGTGGGATGCCTCCTCTCGCCGGCGCAGGGAGGTCACAGCCTAACACAAAACACCCGGCATCAAGCGGGCGCACCCCTAGCGGCGGACGAAGATGCGGCCGTTGCGAATGCGGACGGGGAGGCAGGTGGCCGGCTTCAACTGTTCGCGGAGCTGGGGCATGTCGTCGGGATAGACGTTGGCGGGAAAAACGTTCTCACCGGTGCGGGGGTCGAAGCGAAAGTTGTGCCAGGGACAGACCAGCGCGCCCAAATAAATGTCGCCTTCATCGAGCGGACCGCCCCGGTGCGGGCAGCGGGCCTCGAGCGCGTAGATTTCACCGCCCAGGTTGACAAGGGCCAGGCGTCGCCCGGCGACGTCTAAGCCGCGGACGGTGTCCTGCGGCAAGTCGTCGAGCCGGGCGACCTCGGCCCATTCTTGCTCCGTCTCCGTGGACGGACTCTGCGGGGCGTGCTGACCACGCGGCTGCGGCATCCGGCTTAGCCCTTGGGCACGACCAGGAAGCGCGACGTGTAGGGCGATTCGCCCGGGGCGCCGCGGCGGAAGTGGCCCGAGGGGCCTTCGCCGAGATACTCGCTGAACCACGCCTCGTGCTCGACCTCCTCGTGCAGGATGGCGAGCGAGAGGTCGTAGGTGCGGGGGTCCTTTCCGGCGGTCATCTGGCAGATGTCGGTATAGACGCGGATGGCGCAGCGCTCGGCCTCGACCAGCACTTTGAGCATCTCTTGCATGTTGGTGGGATCTTTGGGCAGGTAGGCATCGGGGCACGCGGCATCCTTGGCAAAGTCTTTGATGTCGCGCGGCAATGCGCCGCCCAGCTCGTAGATGCGCGGGGTGAGCGCCTCGAAGTGATTGCGGTCTTCGATCCGCGCGTCCTCGATGATTTCCTTCAGACCCTCGCCGTCGAAGCCGATCGAGTTCACGCGCAGGATCGTATAATAGTAATAGGTAGTGAATTCAGCCGAAGCGGCGCGGACCAGCTTCTTGATGAGCTCGTCCACGTTGACCCCGGCTTTTTCGACAACCTCTCTGGCTACCTTCCCCATGGCATTCTCTCCTTTTCTAGGATTTCCTCGTCCGTTTGGGTATCGCATTCGAGATGTTGCGGCGCCGTCCCCGCCGCGCGGAGCGGCAGTGGCGGCAGTAGCCGCAGATGCGGAACAGCAGGTGTTCGGCCGCGAACCCTTTCTGTCGCATCACCCGTCCGGGCAACTGCAACAGAAAGGGCAGCGGGTAATCGGTCAGGCGGCCGCAGCCCAGGCAGTAAAGATGGGCGTGCGGCGCGCGGTCGTGAATGAGTTCATAGCGCGCGCCCCCCTCGTCCAGATGCACGCGCTGCAAAAGGCCCTGGTCAACCAGCAAATCAAGCGTGCGGTAGACGGTGGCGCGGGAGACGCCGTGGCGGCGCAGCGCATCGAGCACATCGTCGGCGCTGAAATGACCCGGCAAAGACGGCAGCCGGTCCAGAATCAGCTCGCGTTCGCGGGTGCGCCGGGGTAGCCGGCGCAGTGATTTGCTAGTGAGACTCAGTCTCATGTATGGGCCCTATCCTACCCGCAACGAGCGGTTCTGTCAAGGGGTTCTGGGCTTGGCCAGACTGGCAGGACAACCGATCGCTGGCCGCCGGAAGGCGCAAAACGCGTGCTTTACTGCACGCCTGCCCTCCCCTAGAATCGCGCCCACGAATCGAGCCGCCGCGGTGGCGGCGAACAGATTGTTGAGGTCGAGCATGTACTCCCTGCCCCGGCGACTGGCGGCGGAATCTCTGGGCACCTTCGCCTGGGTGTTTGTGGCGGCCGCCGCGGCGTGTGCGGCGCAGCTGCGGGCGGGCAGCGAGGCCGATACTGCACGATTGCTCGCAATAGCCGTGGCTACGGGATTCATCGTGGCGGCGATGGTCACCGCGCTGTCCGGCATCAGCGGGGGTCACCTAAATCCGGCCGTAACTATCGCCTTTTGGGTGACGCGCCGTGCCAATACCTTCGAGGCGCTGGCTTACTGGATCGCACAACTGTTTGGAGGCTCGGTCGCCGCCTACCTGTTGAAGATGATTCTCCCGGAAGGCGTCTGGCGGCCGGTGCTGCTGGGCGCGCCGGCGCTGGCCACGGATGTTCTGCGCGTGCAGGGAATGCTGCTGGAAGGCGTCCTGACGTTTCTGGTGGTGCTGGTTTTCTATTCGCTGGCTAACCGAGTGGAAGCCCGCTCGAGCCTGCTGGGGATGGCTACAGGACTGACGGTTGCGGCCGCGGTGCTGATTGCCGGGCCGTACACCGGCGCGGCGCTGAACCCGGCGCGCGCGCTGGGAACGGCGCTGGCGAGCGGCTTCTGGGCGGCCCACGGGGTGTACTGGGTCGGGCCGCTGGCCGGAGGCGTCGTGGCCGGCTGGCTGCACGACGCCTTGTTCCCTCGCAAGTAAGTTCCAGAATTCAACCGCGGAGGGGCAGAACTGCCCTTGCTCCCGACTTCCCGCCCTTTGTTGCTCCGACGGAAACAGGCACGCGGGGGTTTATTGCCGGGTCGGGGGTCGCGTGTTAGGTTGCCCTGAGGAATCCGCTGGGAGTCTTTCACTATGACCCTGAGCATTGACGAACTGCTTCGCCGCGCCGTGGAAGCGAAGGCGTCGGACTTGCACCTGAAAGTCGGCAATCATCCCTACATGCGCATTGACGGCGTGCTGCACCCGCTGAGCGACGTTCCGCGTGTGACGCCGGAAGAGATGCTCTCGATGGCCTTCAGCATGATGACCAACCGGCAGAAGCAGAAGTTTAAAGAGTCGGCCGAACTGGACATGGCCTACGGCGTGGCGGGCCTGGGGCGCTTTCGCGTGAACGTGTTTCAGCAGCGCGGCAACGTGGGCATGGTGCTCCGCGTAATCCCCACGAAAATTCGCACGATTGACGAGCTTGACCTGCCGCTGGTAATCGAAAAAATCTGCGAGGAGCAGCGCGGCATGGTGCTGGTGACCGGCACAACCGGCTCCGGTAAATCCACCACACTGGCGGCGATGATTGACCGCATCAATTCCACGCGTCCGGACCACATCATCACCATCGAAGACCCGATCGAGTTCCTGCACCGCGACAAGAAGGGCTTCGTCAACCAGCGCGAAGTGGAAGTGGACACCGCCAGCTTCTCGACCGCGCTGCGCGCCGCGCTCCGTCAGGACCCGGATGTGATTCTGGTCGGCGAGATGCGCGACCTGGAGACAATCGCGACGGCGCTGCTGGCCGCGGAAACCGGCCACCTTGTGTTTTCGACCTTGCACACGGTGGACGCCACCGAAACCATCCAGCGCATCATCGCCGTCTTCCCGCCGCCGGAGCAGAAGCAGATCCGGCTGCAACTGGCCTCGACGCTGAAAGCGGTCATCTCGCAGCGGCTCGTGCGGCGTTCGGACGGCATCGGCCGTGTGCCCGCCGTGGAAGTGATGATCACCACAGCCTACATCCGAGACTGCATCATCAACCCGGACAAGACCCGGCTGATCCACGACGCCATCAGCGCCGGCACCAGCCAGTATGGCATGCAGACGTTCGATCAGTCGCTCTACGATCTCTACAACAAGGGCCTGATCACCTACGAGGAAGCCCTGATGCGAGCGTCGAACCCCGACGACTTCAAGCTCCGCGTGCAGGGCATCCGCTCGGCCGCCGACGCCGCGCGCGAAGAAATGGAACGCGCCATGTCGGAATTCGAACGCTTCAGCCGGTAGCATCCGGCGCGGCTGGCCCGCCGGCAAGCAGAAGGCGCCGACTCGAGGACGACAAAGGCAGGAGTGCGCGGCTACTCGTCGCGGATGGCGCCGCGGACTTTTTCGGCCAGTTCAGCCGGGATGTCGTTCATGCCGTGAACCGCTCTGGCATGCTCCCGCGCTTTCTGCAAGATTTCCTGTTCGGTTGAGCCGCGGGCTTCGAAATCGCAGTCCACGCCGACGTCACGACACTTGAGCACCTTGGCCATGGGTTCCCCCCCTCACCGGAAATGATCGGATCGAGTGCCTAGAACTTACGAGATGGATGGCATGCTGTCAACGCCTGCGCAGGGCAGCGAATGGAAACTGGAGCACGCCAGCTTCGCCGCGGTGGCTGCGAATAACTACGGCCGGCAAGAGACGCGCCTGCGGGTTGGCCGGGGCCATGCGCTCGGCTATGCTGGAGCTTCGCCATGAACCATCCCCGGCCAGTCCGGAAGCGCCGCCGCGGGCGCCTTGCGCGCATCTACCGGTACGCCTACCTGAAACTGGTCCGCGAAAATGACTCGCCGAAACGTCTCGGACGCGGCGCCGGGCTGGGCATTTTTCTGGGCATCCTGCCGACGCTGTGGTTCGGGCCGCTAATTGCCATCTTCGCCGCCGGGCCGCTAGGAGCCAATCGCGCCGCAGCGCTTGTCAGTATGGTCGCAACCGGACCGCTGGTGCCGTTTGTGTGGACCGGCGCGGTGGTGGTGGGCAACGCGCTGGTCAGCGCCGAGCGACGCATCACTCCGGCGCTGATTGAGCAGCAGGACACCGCCGCCGTCCTGGAAAGTTTCCTCGGCACATTTCTGCTGGGCGCGGCGGTGGTCGCCACCGTCTTGGCCATCACCGGCTACGCGCTGGTCTGGTGGCTGGCAGCTAAATTTCATCACCGCAAACGCCGCCGGACCAGTGCTCCCGCAACTCCCTGACAGGCGGCTAGAGTTTCGGATGAAGAATTGGTCTGACGACCACGACCCAGCGTGCTGCGCCCTTACTCCCCCTTCCCTGTCCCCTGTTTTCTGGTTTTTTCGTTCCCTGCTATGCTAGTGGCACGATGGCCCGGCAGCCGCGGAAGCACCAGACCGAAGAGCAGCTTTATGCCGCTGCGTTACGTGCGCTGATGCGCCGCAGCTATTCGGTTTACGAAATGCGGCAGTACTTGGAAGCGCGCGCGGAAGCAAATTCCCTTGTGCGGCCGGTGCTGGCGCGGCTGAAGCAGCAGGGCCTGCTCGATGACGCGCGTTACGCCCGCCAGTTCGCCCGCTACCGGGCCGAAGCGCGGCGGCAGGGCCGCTACCGCATCGCACGCGAGCTGCGTGCCCGTGGAGTCCCCGACCAGCACATCGAAGCCGCGCTCGAGGAGGTCCTCACTGAAACTGACGAAGGCTCGGCCGTGCGCGCGCGCATCGAGCGGCGGCTGCGGCAGATGCGCGGCCCGCTGGATGAAAAACGCCGCGCATCGCTCTATCGCAGCCTGCTCCGCGCCGGATTTTCCGCAGACGTCATCGGCAGCGAACTCCGCGCGATTGCCCGGGCCGGGCGCGGAGGGGTCCAGGAGGTTGAAGCAGCCGAGCAAGGCTGAAAGGGTCTTGTGGCGGCCAGCGTGCAAGCGGGCGCGGCGGGCTGAAGCCTAAAGATGAGGACTGAACTGGCAGATCTTGTGTCGCGGCTGAGGTCGTGACCCACAAGGCCGGCGCCACGGGTAGCCTCCTTCAAAGCAGACGCCGCAGCTACTCAAGCGCAGGTTCGAAGGTACAGTCCGTCAGACTGTCCTTTCTTTGTTCCTTCCACCAGTCGTGCCGGATGGCGGCGAACAGCTATGCTTGGGGCGCTCAGTCGCCCCAACCCCCGGCGAGCAAGAGGAGACGGCCATGGATCGCTTGAAGTTGGCGCTCGGGGTGGTAACGCTGCTCAGCGGTGCTCTCTGCGGGGCGGCACAAGAGCAGGCGGCGTGGGATTCCCATAGACACTTCGCCGTGTACAGCACACCGGAGAAGATCCCCTCGGCGGATACACCGGCAGCCAATCACGGGGCTCGCTCTGCGCGCACTTTGGTGACCGGGCTGGCGTTTGATCTGTTGCGGCCAGCTTCTGCGGAGCCCGAGCCACCGCGCACGTGGTTCGGGCGCTTCGACTGGAGCGAGATCGAGCAGCCGTTCGACAACCTGCGCAGGCAGTTCCAGGTCGAAAGAGCGCGAAACTGCTTCCGTCGGGAGCTGAAGCTGCATCTGGCCGGAGTTGGGCCGGTGCAATTGGCGGCCTTTGAATCGCGCCAGCGCGGCGTGGCGCTGCACGCTGTCACGCAATACACGGACGGCCGCACCGGCGAAGGTGCACTGCGGGTGATGCAGCTGTCGCGGCCCACCAGCCGAAGCTACGGACTCAGCCTGGCGTTTCGCTGGAATTAAAGGCGCACGGCTTCCCACTCACCCCTCCGAGCACAAACCGACCATGGGCGGGCCGCAGGGCCCGCCCTTTTTTTGACGCCCCGCACGGGTTCGCCGGCCTAGCGCAGTCGGCAGCCCAATGCGATAATGCGATGCGGCTCGATTGGGCCGAAATGGGGAAGTTGAAGAACGCGGCATGACGGGAAGCGAGACACGCCAAAAATTCGTGGACTATTTCGCGCACCAGGGCCATCGCCCGGTGCGCAGCTCGTCGCTGGTGCCGGCGAACGACCCCTCGCTGCTGTTCACCAACGCGGGGATGAATCAGTTCAAAGACGTCTTTCTGGGCCTCGAGCAGCGGGACTACGCGCGGGCAGTCACCGTGCAGAAGTGTGTCCGCGCAGGCGGCAAGCACAACGACCTAGAAAACGTGGGGCGCACGGCACGCCACCACACGTTTTTCGAGATGCTGGGAAATTTTTCCTTCGGCGATTATTTCAAGAAGGAAGCGATTGCCTTCGCCTGGGAATTGGTGACTTCGCCGGAATGGTACGGCTTCCCCGCCGAAAAGCTGTACGTCACGGTGTTCGGCGGTGCGGAGGTGTCGCCGGGCACCACACTTGGCGCCGACGAAGAAGCACGCGAGTTGTGGGAGCGGACCGGAGTCGAGCCAGCGCGCATCGAAGCCGTTCCCGGGCTGAAAGAGAACTTCTGGGCCATGGGCGACACCGGCCCGTGCGGGCCGTGCTCGGAAATTTTTTACGACTTCGGCCCGGCGGCGAGCGAGCTGGGCCATGCCGACTGCCAGTTCCCGTGCGACTGTGGCCGGTACGTCGAAATCTGGAACCTGGTCTTCATGCAATTCAACCGCGACGCAGCGGGCAAACTGATGCCGCTGCCGAAGCCCTGCGTGGACACCGGCGCGGGCCTTGAACGCATGGCGGCAGCGCACCTGAACCTGCGCGACCCCGCGAAAGTCTCGAACTATGACACCGACCTGTTGCGCCCGCTGATTGATTTCGGCGCCGAGCTTTCCGGCAAGAAGTACGGCGCCTCGCACGACACCGACGTTTCGCTGCGCATCCTGGCCGACCACAGCCGCGCAGCCGCGTTTCTGATTGCCGACGGAGTGCTGCCGGCGAACGAAGGCCGCGGGTATGTGCTGCGCAAAATCATCCGCCGGGCGGTGCGTCACGGCAGGATGCTCGGGCTGGAGGATCCGTTCCTGCACCGGATGGCGCACCGTGTGGCCGAGCAGATGCGCGACGCTTACCCCGAGGTGCACGAGCACATCGAGCGCGTGGCCACCGTCATCCGCCATGAAGAAGAACGGTACGAACACACGCTGACGCTGGCGCTGAAGAAACTCGACGAAGAAATCGAAGCGGCCGCCAAGGCAGCCCCGGCGGTGAAACTGAGGCGCCGCGCAGACGGTTCACGGGAAATCGCAGCGGGTTCGCTGCTGCTCCGGGGCGAAGTGGCCTTCAAGCTGTACGACAGCTACGGGCTTTCTCTCGACCTGTTGGAAGACGAAGGCTCCTGGCGGGGCTTCCAGGTGGACCGCGAAGGCTTCGAGCGGGAGCTGGAGAAGCAGCGGGAGCGGGCCAAGGCATCCTGGCGGGGCACGGGCAAGGAAGCGGCCAACCCCGTGTATGCGAAGCTGGCGGAGACATTCCGCACCGAGCCGGATTTTTACTACGGCACCAGCGGCCGCGACCTGAAGGTGGAAGCCATCGTGACGCCGCGGGGCGCCGTGGCCGAAGTCCGCCCGGGCGAAGAGGCAGAAGTGGTGCTCGACCGCACGCCGTTTTACGCCGAAGCGGGTGGGCAGGTGGCCGACATCGGGTTCCTGCGAAACAACTCCGGCAGCGTGGAGGTCGCCGAAGTGCGAGGGGCTTACTACCCCGTCGCCGGGCTTATTGCCCACCGCATCGTGGCCAAAGAAGCGTTGCGGGTGGGCGACCGGGTGAGCGGCTTCGCCGCCGCCGAGCGCCGCGAGCACATCAAGCGCAACCACACGGCCACGCATCTGGTCCACGCTGCGCTGCGCAACATCCTGGGCACGCACGTCAAGCAATCCGGGTCGCTGGTCGCGCCCGATCACCTGCGCTTCGACTTCACGCACTTCACCGGAGTGGACCCCGCCGAGCTGCGCGACATCGAGCAGCAGGTGAACGAAGAAGTTTTAAAAAACGCCGAACTCGAGACCGACATCATGGCGCTCGAGGACGCCCTGGCCTCCGGCGCGCTGGCATTTTTCGGGGACAAGTACCCAGAGAAAAACGTCCGCGTGGTGACCATTCCCGACCCGGCCTGGCCCGGCGGCTTCTACAGCAGGGAGCTGTGCGGCGGCACACACGTCCGGCGCACCGGTGAAATCGGCGTGGTGAAGATTCTGGCCGAGCAGTCCGCTGCGGCGGGCATCCGGCGCGTCGAGGCCGTCAGCGGCGAACGCGGACTGGCCGAATACCAGCGCGCGCTGGCCACGCTTCAGCGGCTGGCCGGGGAGCTTGGCGTAGCCGCCGACCAGGTTGTTGCAGCGGTGGAACGCCTGGCCGAGCAAGTCCGGCAACTCGAAAAACAACTGGATAATCTGAAACGCAGGACGGCGCAGTCGAAGGCCGACGAACTGCTGGAGCGCGTCCGCACGGTGAAGGACGTGCGGGTGCTCTCCGCGCAGGTGTCCGACCTGGACCGCGCCGCGATGCGCCAGTTGGTGGACACGCTCCGGCAGAAGCTCGGCTCGGGCGTGGTCGTGCTGGGCACGGCGGAAGACGGCAAGGTGGCGCTGGTCACCGGCGTCACCAAAGACCTGACCCGGCGGTTGCACGCCGGCAAGATTGTGCAGGAGCTGGCCCGCGAAGTGGGCGGCTCGGGCGGCGGCCGGCCCGACCTGGCCGAGGCTGGCGGAAAGGACACACAGGCGCTGGAAAAAGCCATCGCTCATGTGTACGAAATCGTCGAACGGATGCTATAATTCGCGGCGCGCCAGAAGCTTTGTCCGGGACTGCCTGGCATTTCCCCCTCCAATTCCAGTTGCGTCCGTGTCATAGGCGGTTGTATGCGCGCGCAGGCTGCAACGCGTTCCCGCTCGATTCAATGTAGCAGGAGAATTCTCCGGAGGGGCTGGCCCTTGGCGGCCGGGGCGGGCCTGCTGGCACTGGCAGTGCCGGCCGAGGCGCAGATCGTGCCGGTGAAAGAGTTAGATGGGAAGACGGTCTACGTGAATCTGGGGCCGGCGGCACTGGTTCGCCGGGGGCCGCGGGGGAAGCTGGTGCCGGTGGCGTCACGCGGCGATGACGGCGGCGGACTGACGGCCGCGGCGCTGCATCCAAACAGACCGGAACTCGAACGCCTGGTCGAGCAGGCGGCGGACCGGCATAAGATGGACGCAGTGCTGATCCGCGCAGTGGTGGCGGCGGAATCGGCGTGGGATCCCCGGGCCGTTTCTCGAAAAGGCGCTGTGGGACTGATGCAGTTGATGCCCGACCGGGCCAGGCAGCTAGGCGTGAGCGACCCGTTTGACCCAGAACAAAACCTGGACGCAGGGGTGCGCCACTTGCGCGAATTGCTCGAACGCTACGACGGCAACCTGGAACTGGCGCTGGCCGCCTACAACGCCGGCCCTGGCGCGGTGGACCGCTACGGCCGGGTGCCCAACATTCCGGAAACAGTTGACTACGTGCGGAAGATTACCGAAGCTTATTTTCATCCGGATTCGGGCCGGCAGCCGCAGATTCTGCGCCGCTCGCGGCAAATTTACCGGATGCGTGACGAAAACGGAAAGGTGGTTTATACGAATCAGTAGGCAGAGTGGTTGAAGGCAGCCGGTACGGGCTGGGGCTCGAGCCGCGAAGTTCGAAGCGGGCACGCGGCAGCGGGGTGGCGCGGGCTCGAATGGGGCGATGCTGAGGGAGCAGAAAAATACGACACCGGCGCCGGTGCGCGCTGTGGTCCCGCTGTTGGCGACGGCGGCGCTGCTGGTCATGTCGATGGCGCCGGCGGCGGCGCAATCGCTGGCGCAGCGCAAGAGGCAGGCCACCGAGCAGTTCGAACGCGCGCAGAAGCAACGCAGCGCGCTCGAAGCAAAGCCGGATGCGCGCCGTTCGCTCAGTGAATACCTGGCCGCGGTGGACAGTTTCCGGCGCGTCTATCGGATTACCCCGCATGCCCTGGAAGCCACGGCGGCGCTGATGGCTGTCGGCGAGCTGTACGAAGCGATGGGCCGGCTGCACGACCGCAAGTACTACCAGTCGGCGATTGACGCCTACCAGTTCCTCATCCACGAATACCCCGGCAGCAAGCACCGGCCCGAGGCCTGGCTGCGCGTGGGCCAGTTGCAGCTGGAGACGCTCGGCCAGCTCGATGCCGCCGAACTGACCTACGAAGGCTATTTGAAGGAGTACCGGCACACCGTGCAGGCTGCGCAGGCGCAGCAGGCATTGCGGAAAATCAGCGATTCCCGCACGGCCCAACAGCGCGAGCGCGCGCGGCGCGAAGTGGCGCAGCACAACGGCCCGATGCCCCTCGTTACCGGTATCCGGTACTGGAATTTCGAAAATCACACCCGCGTGGTTGTGGATCTGAGCGGCGAGGTACAGTTTCAGTCCGAACGCATCCCCAACCCCGACCGCATCTATTTCGACCTGTATCCCGCGCGGCTGAGCTCTGCGGTGTCCGAACGCAGCACGGAAATTCCCGGCGGGTTCCTGAAACGCATCCGTGTGGCGCCCAACCAACTGGGCGTAGTGCGGGTGGTGCTGGACGTGGAGCGCGTGCAGGACTATTCCGTCTTCCTGTTGGAGGAGCCGTTTCGGCTGGTGGTGGACGCCTACGGCCAGAGCGTGCAGCTTGCGCAAAAGCCCGCCGCTGGAGAGATACAGGCCGCGACGGAAAGGCCCGACGCAGAATCGAAGCCGGCGAAGGAAGCGGCGATCGCAGCCGCCACGGCTCCCGGCAAGACGCCCGACCCGACCAGCCGCGGCGGCTACAACATGACCCGCGCCCTGGGCGTGAAGGTGAGCCGCATCGTGATTGACGCGGGCCACGGCGGGCACGACACAGGCGCCATCGGCCCCAGCGGCCTGCTCGAGAAGGATCTCTGCCTGGACCTGGCGCTGCGGCTCGGCAAGATGATTCAGGAAAAGCTGCCCGGCGCGGAGGTCATCTACACGCGAACCAGCGACGTCTTCATTTCCCTCGAGCGACGCACGGAGATCGCCAACGAGGCCCGGGCCGATATGTTCATCTCCATCCATGCCAATTCGAACCGCGACCGGCGGATGCGCGGAGTGGAAACCTACTACCTGAGCTTCGCCACTTCTTCGGACGCGCTGGAAGTGGCCGCGCAGGAAAACCGCATGAACCAGGCCTCGTTGCACGAGATGCAGGAACTGATGTCGAAGATCGCCAATAACGAAAAAATGGAAGAATCGCGTGAGCTGGCCACCGCTGTGCAAACCGCGCTGGCGGAGCGGCTGCAGCGTTACAGTCGCTATGTGCGCGACCGCGGCGTGCGCAAGGCGCCGTTCGTGGTGCTGATCGGCGCCAAGATGCCATCGGTGCTGGCCGAAGTCTCCTACCTGTCGAACCCTACTGACGAGAAGATCCTCAAGCGCGACGACCACCGCGACCGCATCGTGGAGGGGTTGTTCAACGGCGTGCAGAATTACCTGGAGGGATTGAACAGCCTGGCCACGCTTTCCGCCAAGCGAGAACTGGCCGACGGCAGCAACTGAACCGGCCCGCTCGGCGCGCGGCCGCTTCGGTTGCCCGCCTGCAGGATTAGCGCGCGGCGGGAACTGGGCGTAGAATGGAAGCATCTAAAGGAATGAGCATGCGAAGCGCACGGAGCTTGCAGCCAGCGCTGGCCATATTGCTGTGTGTAGTCCCGGCCGCGGCACAGCAGTATCTTCCCAATCAACTTGCGGGCTGGACGGGTTCTCCGCTGACCACCTACGAGCCCGCGGCACTGGAATCCATCGTTGGCGATGAAGCCGCGGTGCTGCGCGAATACGGCGTGCGGCGGGCGGAGCGCCGCACCTACATGCGCGGCAACGACTCGTTTACTCTGACGCTCTTCCGCATGCAGGATCCCTCCGCTGCCTACGGAGCGTTTCACTTCCTGCGCGGCGACCGCATGGTGCGTGCCGACATCGCTCCGCTTTCTGCCGTCACTGAAGACCGCGCGCTGGCGGTGGCAGGCAATCTTCTGGTCGAAGCGGCGGATGCCGATCCTCTGGCGGTAGCAGCGGAGATGAAATCGTTGCTCGTGCAGCTAAGGCAGCGGGCGGACGCAGCGCCATTCCCTTCTTTGGAACGCTATCTGCCTGTGCAGGGACGCGTTGCTGGCTCGGAGCGATATGCGGTTGGCCCGGCAGCCATGAACCGGTTCCTTCCTGTCGCCAGCGGCGATTGGCTCGGATTCAGCAGCGGCGCAGAGGCGGAGCTCGCTTGGTACCGCGCGGACGACGGCCAGGCCACGCTAGTGCTGGTGAACTATCCGACGCCGCAGATGGCTCAACACTGGCTCGAAAAGCTGGAGCAGAGCTTTCACTTGAACCTCGAATCAGCGCCGACCGATTCGCGGCCTGTGATTTACGCGCGCAGGTCGAGTGCCCTGGTGGCGTTGGTCTTCAACGCGGGCTCGCGGCGAGTGGCAGAGCGCTTGCTGCAACAGATTCAAATCGAAACCCAAATCACCTGGAACGAACCGGGCTTCATGGCGGAGGAACCACCGTTCACTTCCATGCTGATGACTGTGTTTGTGGGCACGGGCATCATCATGCTGTTCTGTATCGTGGCGGGAATTGCCTTTGGGGGAGTCCGGGTGGTCATCAAGCTGCTCTTCCCGCACAAGGTATTCGACCGTCCGAACCAGATCGAGGTTTTGCAACTGGGATTGTCTTCTAAGCCTATACAAGCAAAGGACTTTTATTGATTCGGGAGGCCTGCTGAGAATAGGGGCAGTTCGCGGAACAGGCGATCCGCAATCGGAGCGGCGTGAGAACTGATTGAATAAATGGAAGTTATAGTCCTGCTTTTCCCACACTTTCTGTCCTTGACTTTCGCGATACCGCTTGTCTAGACTTTCGCTGAGGATAGGGTTCTAGTGCCTTCCGCGCATTGGCCCTGGAACTTCTGATCCCCTCTGGAAAGCCCACCGTGTCGGGTGGGCTTTCTGTTTTGATTGCAGGGATTGCTCGGGTCGAGCTGAGGCGCGGCCCCGTATGGAACTGGCGCGGATGCCGGTCTGCGCTGCCTGTTGCGTGAAGCGGCACCGGCCTCGCGCACGGGACTTCCTTCACCTCTCATTCTCTATAAAATAGAATTGCGGACCGAGGAACCGTCATGGTGATTCCGGACGATCATCCTCTGCGGCAGCTGTTTCTGGAGCTGGTGTGGCGCCATTTTTTCGGCGACATGCAGCTTTACGACCCCGATCTGGCGCAGTACGTCACTGCCCTGCTCAGCGACTTCACTCACGCCGACAATCTCTACCGGCTGCGCGACGCCCGCGGCCGGGCCCTGGACGACGTGGGTGTGATGCTGCTCGAGTCGAACCCGCTGCTCGAGCAACGCGACGTCTTTAAGGAACGGGAGATCCGCAAGCACATCGGGGACTACACGCTGTTCATGACCGGTATCTTCCCCGAATACGTCGCCAGCCCGAGGCGGCGGCAGTCGGTGCGGGTTGACGCGTTCGTGGATTACGTGCAGGCGGGCAAGGAGTCCTACCACATCGTCTCGTCATTCGACCAGTTCGAGTACCGCGAACAGGCACCGCTGTTCCGCCGCCTGTCGGAAAATTTCGAGTCCTGCGTGGTCGCGCTGAACCTGGTGAAAAGCGATTTGGCACAGCTTCGCCAGGACTACTTTCGCCAGCTCGAATCCTCGCTCGGTGACTCCCCAGCACTTTAGCCTGCCGCGGCCAAGCCCGGCCCAGCATCCCGCGGAAGCCTGCCAGAGGCCGTTTTTTCTTTGGGGGCCCGTTCAGGACCGTCCGCAACGATTCGGTGGCCTGAACCGTCATGGGCCGGAAAGCAAAGCGGTTTCCAGCCGGGTGAAACCGGAATCGGCGCTGGGTCTAAGCAAATCGGGTGGAGGTTCGCTAGCCGGTTTTGGTTTTCGTCTCCGCCAGGATGACTTCCAGGGGCTGGTGGCGGAGATTTCCGGGCAAGCGGTCTCCGGCCGGGTAAGTACGAATTCTGCCCGCTTTCAAACGCACTGCTTCTGACTTGCCATCGGGAAAGTCATCTTCACCCGGGCATCGCTCAGGCTGGTGCCAATGGTCACCGGGTGCCCGTGCATGATTGACTTCACGCCGGGGCCGTAATGGATTCGTCGCACGAGGATCTGGTCGTTTTCAAACTCGACTGAATAATGCCTGGCACCCACTTTGGCCGGTTCCGGCATGGTGCGTTCCCGTTACGGTTTGGCAGGCGACCTGTGCGCCTCCTGGTCTTAAGATTCTTCCTGCTGGTCTGTCCTGGTGGAACGAGGGTCGCGATGAACTGCACCCACGCTATCAGTATTTTCGGCACACCTTCACCGTTTTGCACAGGTCCGGGCAGTGCGTGGCGGCTCTCGGGCGAGTTCCACGGGAAGCAGACGGCTGGAGCCGAGGACCGGGATCGAACCGGTGACCTGCCGATTACGAATCGGCTGCTCTACCAGCTGAGCTACCTCGGCCTGCTGCGGTTGAATTTAGCATCGGGTGGAGAAAACATCAAACTGCTGGGAAGCAGTGCCGCGCCAACGCGAGTAGCGCGAAACCCGACACCGATGGTACCAGGCCGGGAGAATTTTGCGCCTCCCTACTCCGCGGCCAGATACATCAGCCACCCGACAGCGATGGCAATCAGCAGGAAGGCAACAAACGCGCCGGCGGCGTAGCGGATGCGTGCTTTCAGCGTCCGCCGGCTGAGCATGGCTAGCGCCACCGACACCACCAGCGCAAACAGCGCCATGGCTTCGAAGTGCGACAGGTTCATGCGCGGTCAGCCCCGGCGGCGGCTGGCGATTTCATGCGCGTCGAGCGCGAACAGAAGATTCACCACGCCAGCGGCGGCGAAAAACCGCGTGCCATAGTCGCCCGCCGCGCGCGATACATCCGGTCCGCCGTTGTCCCACAACCAGGTGAGAAAATAAAAAACGCCAGCGCCGGCGTCGGCGGTCAGGCCGAGCAGGTCGAAGAATCCGTTCACCGGCGGGCGGAAAATGTGGCCGCGCAGCCCGAGGCCCAGTCCGGCCAGCATGCCAACGCACAGCAGGTAAATCGCCGCACGTCCCCAGCGGCCCAACAGCAGATGCCCGCCGCCCGGCACCAGCCAGCCCGCCAGCGCCACGAGCAGCGGCGGCCATGGGAAGCGTCTTTTCGCGGGAACTGTTGCGGCGTCGTTCACAGCTCAGGCCAGCAGCGGAAGGATTTCCTGCTGCACGGGGCCGGTCACCTGCGCGCGGCGGCGGTGCACATAGACATTCACTTCGCTGCGAATGCCAAACTGCGGCAGGTAGATGCCCGGCTCGACGGAAAAGCAGGTTCGCGGAACCAGCCGGCGGGTGTCGTGCGTTTCCAGGCTGTCCATATTGGCGCCGGCGCCGTGGACCTCGGTGCCGATGTTGTGGCCGGTGCGGTGGACGAAATAACGGCCGTAGCCCGCCAGCCGGATAATTTCGCGCGCGGCACGGTCTACTTCGAACCCGCGCACGGGTTTGCCGGCGGCTACGCCCCGCTGCGCCACGGCCACGGCGGCGTCGCGCGCCTCGCGGACGATGCGGAATATCTCCGCGTATTTCTCCGGCACCGCGCTGCCCAGGTAGCCGGTCCAGGTGATGTCATAATAGACGCTGTCCGGCTCGCGCAGCTTGGCCCAGATGTCGAGCAGCAGCAGGTCGCCCTTGCGGATCGGCCTGCTGCCGCGTGGCGGCGGCTCGTAATGAGGGTTGCCGCTGTTTGTGCCGACAGCGACAATCGGCGGGTCGTCGCTGACCAGGCCATTGCGGTCAAACTGCTCGAGAATCCACCGCTGCAAGTCGTGCTCGCTTTGTTTGCGCCCGCGGCGAACGAAATCAGCAGCTCGGCGAAAGGCCGCCTGCATGATGCGGTCAATCTTCTTGCCGGCGGCGCGGTGCGAGGCCAACTGCTGCGGGGACCAGCGGGCCTCGAACAGCTGCACCAGGTCGGCCGAGCTGACGACCCGCGGGCCGAAGCTGCGCACCAGCTCGACCAGGCCGGCGTCAGCCAGCGAGACGTAGGGCACGGCCAGCTTTGGCGAGTACTGCATGGCCACGCTGCTCAGGCCGCTCAGCAGCTTTTCGAGACCGGTGTGCAGCTCTTGGAGCCCGGCATATTTGAGTTTGTGCCCCGGCAGAGCGTCGAGCGCGCCGGCCTCGATGCGATGCACCAGCTTGCGCGGCGTTCCGCGGGCAGGAATCAGGTAGAACCAGCGGCGCTTGGCCAGGCCCTCCGGCAGGCCCAGTACCCGGTAGGAGATCGGGTCGCGGTGGTAGAAGTCGGTCAGCAGCCAGGCATCGGTCCGGGCCGCGCGCAGCTCTTTCTGAATTTCGCGAATGTTGGCCATGTGACCTCAGGCAGAGTTCGTCGGGCGAATCCGGCTCAGGGTGCGGCCAAGGCGCGCACCTGCTCGCGGGTCGCGCCGCGCACTTCCACGCGTTTGGAGCGGCCGCGCTCGCCGGCGAGGATTCTAACAGCCGAGAGGGGGATGTTCAAACGCGCAGCCAGCAATCGCCGCAAGGCATCGTTGGCGCGGTCGCCCACCGGCGGCGCAGTGAGCCGCACGCGCAGCGCGCCCTGCCACAGGCCCTCGATGGCATCGCGGCGCGCCCGCGGCTGCACCCGCACCAGGAAGGTTACGGCGCCGGATTGTTGCCTCACCTCAAGCATAAAGCGGCCAATTCGCCGTCTTAAAGCAGCAGGCGAAACTCGGCACCGGGTGAATCTATTCGTGGCGCAGGGCAGCGCCGGGCTTGACGCCGGTGACGAGTTGTCCGTTGTCCACCACGACGGATCCGGCGACAATCACGAAGTGAATCCCGGCCGAGTATTGCGCTGGGTTTTCAAACGTGGCGCGGTCAATGATTTTCGCGGGATCGAAAAGGGTGATGTCGGCGTCGGCGCCCACCCGCAGGCGTCCCTTGCGCTTCATGGCGGGCACGGATTGCTCCAGGCGCTGCGCCGGCAGCAACGTGAGCTTGCGCAAGCCCTCCATCAGCGGAACGACATTTTTCTCGCGCACGTAGTGACCCAGAAACCGCGCAAACGTGCCGGCACCGCGCGGGTGGCCGCGTCCCCGGCGGATGATGCCGTCGCTGGCTACCATCACGAACGGCTTCCGGTACGCAGCGATGACTTCGCGCTCGGGAATAAAATGGGTGATGACCGCCGCGCCGGTCTTGCGATATTGCTCGAAGGTTTCTTTGGTCAGCCGCTCGCCGGTCGAGACGAGCTGGATGTCGCTATAGCTGATGCCGCCGAAACGCTGCTCCCAGCCCGGGTCGTAGAGCGCGGATGCGAGATTGGTGGAATTGGCCAGATAGGGATAGACGTCAGCAGCGACATCAATCCCGTGGCGGCGCGCGCCTTCGAGCATCCACAGGGCAGTGTCCATTGAGCCCACGGCCGAAGACGCCAGGTGCACCACCTGCGCCGAAGCACCGGTAACGGCCGCGGCGGTTATGACCTCCTGCAACGCGGCGATGATCGTTTCCGGAAAAACCGAGCCCTTGTAGCGCACGTGCAGGTGGCAGGGCACGCCCTCTTCCGCGGCTACCTGAAACAGAGCCAGCACCTCTTCGAAGCTCGCGCCGGGGACATAGTTGATGCCGAAACCGACGCCGACAGCGCCTTGGCGTATGGCTATGCGTGCCAGCTCTTGCATGCGGCGGATTTGCTCCGGCGATGCGGCCGCGCGCACGTCGGCCACGCCCACGGCTTCACGCAACGAGCCGTGGCCGACGGTAGTGCCGTAGTGCACCAGGCTGCCGCCGGGCCGGAAGCTTTCGAAATAGCGCGGCATTTCCACCGGCCCGCCGTGCATGTTGAGCACGGCGGTGACGCCGTCCATGACCTTGTAGCGCTGCGATTCTTCCTCCGGCGTCAACCGCGCCAGCAGGTCAATGAAGCCGGGCGCCACGACCAGACCGGCGGCGTCAATTTCGCGCCGCGCACGGAGCGCTTCGGCATCGGCGCCGATGGCGACGATGCGGCCCTCGCGAATGGCCACCGCCGCGATTCTGTCGAAGCCCGTCTCCGGATCCATCACCCGGCCGTTGCGGATGACGATGTCGGCCTCGTCGGCCCGCGCGGAAGGCGTGGCGCCGTGGCTCAGTAAAGCAAATACGACGGTGGCGGCCGCCAGCAACAGCGATCTGACTTTTACGGGAAATTTCATCGCGCTCATGTTTGCTGTGCTCCTGCCGGACTCTTTTCAGATCTGAGATTTCAAATTTCTGCCTTCGTCTTTATCTACGCGGGCCGAAAATCGCAGTGCCCAGCCGCACCTGCGTGGCGCCTTCGGCGATGGCGACTTCGAAATCGTGACTCATGCCCATGGAAAGCTCGGGCAGGGCGCGTCTGAGCTGCTGCTGAAGGATGTCGCGCAGCTCGCGCAGGCGGCGGAAGTAGGGGCGCACCTGTGCCGGGTCGTTTAGCAGGGGCGGGACGCACATCAGGCCTCGCAGGTCGAGGAACTTGAGTCCAGCAACGGCTTCCGCCAGCGCGGGCAAATCTTGGGGCTCGGCACCGTGCTTGGTTTCCTCGGGCGCCAGGCGCACTTCCAGCAGCACCGACAACCGATCCGCCTGGCCAGGGCCGGAGCCTGCGGCGAGCTCCGCAAGGGCAGTATTGAGCTTCTGCGCGAGCTTGACGCAGTCGAGCGAATCCACAGTATGGAACAGCCGCGCGGCGCGACGGGCTTTGTTGGTTTGCAAGTGGCCAACGAGATGCCAAGTGGCAGGCAGATCGCAGACAAGCGGCTGCTTGGCCTCCCATTCCTGCACGCGGTTTTCGCCGAAGTGGCGCACACCGGCGGCAAAGGCTTCGCGAATAGCTTCCGCGGGAAACGTTTTCGTCACCGCCACGAGAGTGATTTCTGCCGGGTCGCGCCCGGCGCGTTCGGCAGCACGGGTGATGCGCTCGCGGACTCGTTCGAGATTCGCGGCAACCGAGGAGGCCTGCACAGCCATCGCCGAGATTCTAGCACGCGACGGACCGGCCGGCAGAGCATTGCGCGGCAGCCACCGAGAAGCTAGACTCGCAGCCAGAACGGAAAGCGGCGGCAGGATCCGGGCGGCGGAAAGCTGGCCGTAGATGCAGCGGGCCACCGTGTCGCCGCCAAGTCCGGACGAGCTGATGGCACGCGGAAAATTGATCGCCATCGAAGGGATTGACGGCGCCGGCAAGCGCACGCAGATGGAGCTGCTGACGGCGGCGTTTCGCGAGCGCGGCATCGCCCACGTGCGCCTGAATTTCCCGCGCTACAATTCCTTTTTCGGCAGCGTTGTGGCGCGTTATCTGAATGGCGAGTTCGGTCTGCTGGCCGAAGTGGACGCGCATTTCTCCGCTTTGCTCTACGCGGGCGACCGGTTCGAGGCCAGGCCCGAACTGGAGGCCGCGCTGGCTGTCGGCCAATTCGTGCTGGCCGACCGCTATATCGGCTCAAACCTGGCGCATCAGGGAGCGAGGGTTGCACCGGAGCGGCGCCAAGAATTTCTCAACTGGTTGCGGAAGCTGGAATATGAAATCTACCGGCTGCCGGCGGAGGACCTGGTGATCTATCTGCGATTGCCGGCCGAGCGGGCGCAGGCCCTGGTTGAGCGGAAGCCGGCGCGCGGGTACACACAGCTCCGCCGGGATTTGCATGAAGCCGACCTCGGCCACCTGCGTGCCGCGGCAGAAGTCTATGACCGCCTGGCAGGCGAGCCGAACTGGGTGCGGGTGGAATGCTTCGATGTGGGAAAGCAGGCGGTGCGCTCGCCCGAAGAGATTCATCGCGAAGTGCTGGGAGCGGTCGAACAGCGGGTGCTGAACCCGGCATCACTCAAAAAGGCCTGAAGCGGGACCACAGAAAACACGGAGGCACAGAGGAGGCGGGGAAGGTAGAGATGGGATTCGGGGAATTTGTCGGAAACGAAAAGATTGTCGCGGCGCTGCGGAAAATGTTGTCGAGTGGACGGGTGCCGCATGCGCTGCTGTTTACCGGGCCGCGCGGCGTGGGAAAATACCTGCTGGCGCGGATGTTCGCGCAGGCGGCCAACTGCGAACGGCTGCGCGACGACTTCTGCGGCGAGTGTGACACCTGCCGGCGGATTGCGCGGCTCGCCGACCCGCAATCGCTCATCGAGGCCGGCCTGGCCGAGCGCGGTGAATCCCCTGACCCGGCTACGGTCGAGCGCGTCCCGCTGATTTTGCAGACGCACCCCGACGTGTGGGCCATCGTGCCCGACCCGGTGCGGCTGCGCAACCCGGTGACACGGCCGGTGATTCGCATGGGGCAGTTGCGCGCGGTGCAGCGCGCCGCCTACTTCCGGCCGGAGGCTCGCCGGCGGGTGTTCATCCTGGACGGTGCAGAGACGATGCGCTGGGATTTCTCCAATATTTTTCTGAAAGTGCTCGAGGAGCCGCCCGAGTCGGCCACGCTGATTCTGCTGGCGCCGACGCCGGATGCGCTGCTGCCGACGATTCAATCGCGCTGCCTGAAATTCCATTTTGCACCGCTGGCCGTGGCGCAGGTGGAACAGTTGCTGAAAGAAAAGACGGAGCTGAAAGCGGCGGAGCGCAAGCTGGCGGCGCAGCTCTCTGGCGGCAGTCCGGGCGTGGCCATGACGCTCGACCTGGAGCAGTCGGAGCGGCTGCGGCGGGCGGTGCTGGGGCTGATGGAGGCGGCGCTGGACGGGCAGGCCGGCGCGGAGACTTTCGCGCTGACCGAGCAGCTCACCCGGCGGGAAAAAGAGAGCTTGGAAAACGTGCTCGAGTTGTTCTATAGTTTGTTGACAGACCTGCTCGAGCTGTCCTGCGGCCCTAAGACAGCCACGTTACGGAACCCGGACCTGCGGGGGGAGTTGGAACGGCTGGCCCCGCGGGCCACCGTCGAATGGGTCGCACGAGCTAGCGGGGAGCTGGATAGACTCCACTCGCGGCTGCGGCGGAACATTAACCGGCAATTGGCATTGGACGCCTGGGCGGTGGCCGCGGGTGCCAAGTAAGACTTCAGGACAGCCCACCGAGCTGATTTTCTGTTACTTGAGAAGCTCCGGCTGCATCTAAACGATGTTAATTCCCCGGGTGCAGCCAAGAACTTCCCAGCCTGGAAGGAGTACACCGTGAATCGAAAGTTGATTCGTCCCTCGCTGAACGATGTGAAGGAACATTACGGTCGCGGGCCGGGCTACGGCGCGCCGCGCAAGAAGCCCGCGCCGCCCGAACAGACCCACGCCGAGGAGTTTTACTTCGTTAAGCAGATGCAGGCGCGCACGCCGGTGGCCGTGGTGCTGACCGACGGCGAAACGCTGAGCGGCACCGTAGAGTGGTACGACCGCGACTGCATCAAGCTGACCCGGCACGGGCAGCCCAACCTGCTCATCTACAAGCACTCGATAAAGTACTTGTATAAAGAAGGTGAGGAGTTCGCTCGGGGCGGCTCCAACGGCCAGTAGCTCGTAACCCGATAATTCTTCCTAAACTGGCAGAGCACGGGCTTGCCTGCTTGCTGGCAGCGCTTATGCGGTGTTGGGGACCTGAATTCCCGGCCGGGAGGCCGCACTTTTGTCCGCGTTAACGGCTGCGTTCCCTCGCCAGTGGCCGGAAATTTACGGAATAGGTCATCAGGGATTTGGCCACCAGGCGGGCATCGGCATCGCGGACATCGCCTTCCACAACGGCAAAATTTTTCCCCAGGCGAATCACCCGTGCTTCAGCGGTCAGCGTGCCCTGCTCGACCGCTTCCAGGTAGTTGATTTTCAGCTCCACGGTTGCCACGCGGGTGCCGCGCGGCACGCTCATGTAGACAGCCAGGCCGCCGGCGGTGTCGGCCAGCGCGGCAATCACACCGCCATGGACGACGCCATGAACCTGTTTGTGCCGCCGGCGCACCGGCATCACCAGCAGCGCGCGGCCCGGCTCGGCGGCTTCCAGCTCCAGCCCGAACATCCGCGCGGTATTTGAATTGTGCAGCCGGCGAGCCAGTTCCTTTTCGGCTTTGCGCGCCCGGTCAGTGAGGTGGTGTTTCACAGGCAGGCAGTTTCAGGCAGCGGTATAGCCGCCGTCAATGGGCAGCACCGCTCCGGTCATCCATCGCGATTCGTCGGAAGCCAGGAACAGCGCAAGCTGCGCAATCTCTTCCGGCGTACCCATGCGGCCCATGGGGATTTCTGCGATGCGTTCGCGGCGAGCCCGTTCCGGGTCGGGAAAGCTGGCCAGCAGCGCGCGGACCATTTCCGTGTCCACGATGGCCGGGCAGATGCAGTTGACACGGATACCATCGGCGGCATGGTCGAGCGCCATCGCTTTGGTCAGCAGGGCGACACCGCCCTTTGCAGCCACGTAGGCAGCGCGGGCTTTGCGCGCTACCAGGCTGAAAATCGAGCCGAGGTTGATAATTGAGCCGCCGCCCGCGGCCCGCAGGTGCGGCAGAGCTGCGCGGGACACCAGAAAGGTCCCGGTCAAATTCACCGCGAGCACCCGGGCCCACTGCTGGTCGGTGGTCTGCTCGGCGGTGGCGGCCAGGGTCATCCCCGCGCTGTTGACCACGGTATCGAGCCGGGCGAAACGCTTTACGGCGGTATCCACGGCGCGGGCAACTTGGTCGGAGTCGGTCACATCGCAGCGCAGGGCGATGGCTTCGCCGCCGCGGTTGTAGATTTCCGCGGCCACCTGTTCGAGCGGCTCCGCGCGGCGGCCGGCAATGGCCACGCGCGCGCCCTGCTGGGCAAACAGCCCGGCACAGGCCCGGCCGATACCCGTGCCTCCGCCGGTGATGAATGCCACTTTTCCGGAGAGCCTTGTCACCGCAACGCCTTCCCGCGCATCTAACTGCGAGCGGTAATCAGCAAACGCGCGAATCTAGCATCCGCGGGCAGGGTGTGCAAGGGCGCGGCGGGGACGAATTGCTTCGGCGCGATGCGAGTTGATAAAGTGGGGCGGTGGGAATGCGCATTGGCATCACCTGTTATCCGACCTACGGCGGCTCGGGCGTTGTGGCGACTGAGCTAGGCATGGAGCTGGCCGTCCGCGGCCACGAAGTTCACTTCATCAGCTACGCGCCGCCGATCCGGCTGAATCCGGATACTGACCGCATCTTTTTCCACGAAGTCGAAGTGACCACCTATCCGCTGTTCGATCACCCGCCGTACGCGCTGGCGCTGTCCACCAAGATGCTCGAAGTGGCGGAATCGGCCGGGCTTGACCTGCTGCACGTGCATTATGCGATTCCGCACTCGGTGTCGGCGTATCTGGCGCGGGCGATGAGTGCGCCGCGGCGACTACCGTTTATCACCACGCTGCACGGGACAGACATCACGCTGGTGGGCCGCGACCGAAGCTATCTGCCGATTACGCGGTTCTCCATCGAGCAGAGCGACGGCGTGACCGCCGTCTCGCAATACCTGAGGCAGCGCACCGCCGAAGAGTTCGAAGTCGGCAAGCCCATCGAGGTGATCCCGAATTTCGTCAACTGCGACCTGTACTGCCGGGCGCCCGAAGACTTGCTCGCGCAGCACCGCGCGCAGTGGGCACCCGGCGGCGAGCCCATCCTGATGCACCTGTCGAATTTCCGGCCGGTGAAGCGCGTGGCTGACGTGGTGGAAATCTTCGCGCGGGTGCGCCGGGCGATACCAGCGAAACTGGTGCTGATCGGCGACGGTCCCGACCGCGGCAGCGCCGAGTACCTGGTGCGGCAGAAGAAGCTCACCGGCGAGGTGCACTTCCTCGGCAAGCAGGACCGCGTGTACGACAAGCTCGGCTCGGCGGACCTGTTTCTGCTGCCAAGCGAGCTGGAATCGTTTGGATTGGCGGCGCTGGAGGCGATGGCCTGCGAAGTACCAGTGGTCGCCACAAACGCAGGCGGCGTGCCGGAAGTGGTCACCCACGGTGAAGACGGCTACCTGGTCGCGCCGGGTGATGTGGAATCGGCCGCTGCGTATGCGACGGAGATTCTCACCCGCCCCGACCGCGGCCGCGCCATGGGCCAGCAGGCGCGCCGGAATGCCATGAAGCGCTACTGCGCCAGCAAAATCATTCCCCAGTACGAAAACTTCTACCAGAAAATTCTGTCCGCCTCCGCCCGCGCCTGACGCGGACTGCGGCGCGGTGGCTCCGCACATTTGCGGTTATAATGCCGCGAACGTGTGATCAGGAGGCGGGGATGGCGGCAGGGCGTTACCAATTCGTTCCGCTAAAATTCGAGCGGCTCACGGCGGAAGAACAGCTTCGGCGCGCTGCTGAGTTCGAAGCGCGGATGAAATCGCGGCGCAGCACGCGGCAATTTTCTGCCGAACCGGTACCGTCCGAGCTTATTGAAGCGGCCATCCGCATTGCCGGCCGCGCACCTTCCGGAGCGAATCAGCAGCCCTGGCATTTCGTCGTCGTCACCGACCCGGAGACGAAGCGCCGGATTCGCATCGCTGCGGAAGCCGAAGAGCGCGAAAACTACGAACGGCGCATGCCTGGCGACTGGCTGGAAGCTCTGGCGCCGCTGGGCACCGACTGGCACAAGGAATTCTTGGAGATTGCACCGTACCTGATTGTCGTGTTCCGGCAGGACTACGGACTCGAGACGCAGCCCGGTGGCCCGGTGCGCAAGGTGAAGCACTACTACGTGCAGGAGTCAGTGGGCATCGCCTGCGGGTTTCTGATTGCCGCGCTGCACTGGATGGGACTGGCCACGCTGACCCACACACCCAGCCCGATGGGTTTCCTGGGCAAAATTCTTCAGCGGCCGCCGAACGAAAAACCTTATCTGTTGCTGCCGGTCGGCTACCCCGCCGCCGACGCCACCGTTCCCGCCATCCCCAAAAAACCTCTCACCGAGATTATGACCGCGGTCTGAGGCAAGGGCATTGCTTGTGCCTTCCCGGTGGTGTGAGTGGCGACACGAACAGTGGCGGCCGGCATGAAGGTGCGGCTAAAATGCGGCGGCGGGTTAATTCCTCAAGGAACGGGAAGAATGACAAAAAGACAAATTCGGCCGAGGCCCAGAACCTACAGCACGCGGTGTGTGGCCAAGCGGTACAAGTTGCCGCGCTGGGTAGTGAAGTCAATTCGCAAGCAGGCGGCGCTTTATGGCTCACAAGGGCGGGCCATACAGGTAGGCACGGAGTTGCTGCTCCGGCAAAAGAAGCGGGTGAAAGTGAACCATCAAGGCGACAGCGAGATGGTGGGCATGACCTACAAGTTGACGCCAAGAACCGTGGAACTGATCGAGCGGCTGCGCGATCAGTACGGCACACGCGGCAATGTGCTTGCTGCCTGCATTACAATCCTCAACATCTGACCCAGCCGGGTGACAGGGGAGAGCGTCGTGATCTACTACGATCGTTCCTTGAACTTTGTACTGTGCGCCGTGCTGGTAGTGGCGGCCGGGGCGTGCTCGAGGGCCGAGCGCGCGACGGAAGCCGCACCGCAGCGGCTGCCGCTGGAACAAATCAAGCTGCCGCCGGGCTTTTCGATCTCCGAGTACGCCCGGGTGCCGAACGCGCGTTCGCTGGCGCTGGGTGCGAAGGGCACGGTGTTCGTCAGCAACCGCTCCGGGCAAAACGTTTACGCCGTGCGCGACGAAGACGGCGACGGGCGCGCCGAGCGGCAGTGGGTCGTCTTCCGCGGCGGACGGATGCCCAACGGCGTGGCCTTCCGCGATGGCGCGCTGTACGTCGCGGAAGTCAGCCGCGTGCTCCGCTTCGACAGCATCGAAGACCGCCTCGACAACCCGCCCGAGCCGGTGGTGGTGTATGACAAGTTTCCCGCCGACCGTCACCACGGCTGGAAATTCATCCGCTTCGGGCCGGACGGGATGCTCTACGTGCCGGTAGGCGCGCCGTGCAACATCTGTCTGCGCACCGACGACGAGCGCTACGCCTCGATTACGCGGATGCGCCCCGACGGCTCCGAGCTGGAAGTTTTTGCCCACGGCGTCCGCAACACCGTCGGCTTCGACTGGCACCCGGAAACCAAAGAGCTCTGGTTCACCGATAACGGCCGCGACTGGATGGGCGACGATATGCCTCCTGACGAGCTGAACCGCGCACCGCGCAAGGGGCTGCACTTCGGCTACCCGTTCTTCCATGGCAGCGGCATCCCGGACCCGGAATTCGGCAAGGGGCGCAACGCAGCGGACTACGTCGAGCCGGTGCAGAACCTCGGGCCGCACGTAGCGGCGCTGGGGATGCGGTTTTACACTGGCAAGATGTTTCCCGCCGAGTATCGCAATCAGATTTTTATCGCTGAGCATGGCTCGTGGAACCGAAGCCAGAAAATCGGATACCGGGTGATGCTGGTGCGGGTCGCGGGCAACCGCGCCGTGAGCTACGAAGTGTTTGCCGAAGGGTGGCTTAAAGGTGAGTCGGTGTGGGGACGCCCGGTGGACGTCGAAGTGCTGCCCGATGGCTCGCTGCTCGCGAGCGACGACCACGCCGGCGCCATCTACCGCATCACCTACCAGAAGCAAGAGTAATGCTGTCAGCTTTCCGCCATCAGCAGCCAGTTGTTGCAGGAGCGAACTACAGCTTGCGCTGAGCCTGGCGAAGGGTTCGCCCGGCTTATCCCTACCGGCCGTCCTGCAGAGTGGCCGAACCGAAGTATCGAGGCGAAATCCCGGGTATTCCGCGAGGGGATGATGCGGAGGAAAGTTTGCTTTTGGATGCCCGCTATTCCGCGGCAGGGAGCGAGGAGACGAGTTCGGGGACTTCGATGCGGATGCGGGTGCCGCGTCCGGCTTCGGACTCGATCTGCATGCGAAACTCGTCGCCGTAGAGCAGCTTGAGCCGCTCATGGACGTTGCTGATGCCGATGCCTTCGGCGGCCAGCCGGCCGAGGCGGTCGGGCGGGAAACCCACGCCGTTGTCTTCCACTTCGATGAGCAGTCTCGCATCGTGCTGCCGGGTGCGGATGCGAATTTCACCGCCTTCGAGCCGCGGCGCCAGGCCGTGCTTGATAGAGTTTTCAACAATCGGCTGCAGCAGCATGCTGGGCACGAAGCTGTCGAGTGTGTGCTCGTCAATTTCCTTGACGATGTGCAGATTCTCGCGGCCGTAGCGAGCAACTTCGATGTCCAGGTAGTCGTCAATAAAAGCCAATTCCTCGCGCAGCGGCACGAAGTTTTCGTGCTTGCGCAGCAGCTGGCGAAGAATATTCGACAGCTTGACGAGCACGACGCGGGCCATGTCCGGGTCGTGGCGGATCAGCGAAGCTATCGTGTTCAGCGTGTTGAACAGGAAGTGCGGATTGATCTGGCTGGTGAGCGCGTCCATGCGCGCCTTCAGCAGCAGTTGCTGGTGTTCGGCCAGGTTCATTTCAATCCGGGTGTTGTTCCAGATCTTGATAGGCACCGCCACGGCCATCACGGTGGCCAACACCACCAGCAGCAGTGCCCAGCGATCCAGCGGGTCAATGAAAAACAGCCAGCGGTTCTGCCCGACGTAGCCCAGGGTGATGCGCCCCAGCTCGAGCACCGCGCAGGCCGCCAGCGGAATCAGCTCCCACTGTGGTGCGCCGCGCCGCACCAGCTCCCACAGGCGCCTGGGAATGCTGAGGAACAGGAACGGCCCGAACTTCCAGACGTCTTCTTTGTTGGGGATCGCTTGCCGAATCAGCCCGGCGAAGACCCCGGCCGCGGCAGCGGCCGGCGTGGAGAGCCATTCGTGGTTGAAAAACGCGGGCAGGCTAATAATCGCTCCGCCGAGCACGCCTACCACACGCCCGCCGAGCAGCCCGAGCAGGAAGCTGCCTTCGAGCGTCAGGTCGGCAAACCGGTAGCCGACCAGCCGCAGCATCACGGCAATGGCCAGGGGCGGAGCGAGGAACAGCAACAGGCGGACTTTCAGGTCGCTGGAACGCTCTTCGGTGTAGAGCACGCGGCGGAAGGTGGCTGAACGCACCAGCAGCGCGGCCAGCGAGGCGGCTACACCCACCTTCAGCACCAGCAGGAAAACCAGTTCCTGGCCGAATCCAAGTGGAACCATGTGCAGCTCTGCAGCACGCCAGTGCCGCGCCCAAGGCGAGTATAGCGCACCGCGCGGGCATTGGCTGCCTGCTATAATGCCAGGTGGGAATGTCGCGAAGGAAAAAGTCCGTTCCAGCGGCTGTGCGGCTGGTGGCCCGCAGCAAGCTGCCCACGCGCTTCGGCACCTTTGCCATCCTGGGCTTCGAAGGCCGCAACGCTTCAGAAAGCGCGGTAGCGCTGGCCCACGGCAAGCTGGCTGGGCGCGCGGCGCCGCTGGTGCGCATTCATTCGCAGTGCCTGACCGGCGACGTGTTCGGCTCGCAAAGATGCGACTGCCGCGCGCAGCTCGAACTTTCCCTGCGCCGGATTGCCCGGGCGAAGTCCGGCGTGCTGCTCTACCTGCCGCAGGAGGGCCGTGGCATCGGGCTGATGAACAAATTGCGCGCCTACGAGCTGCAGGACCGCGGCTACGATACCGTTGAAGCCAACGTGCGGCTCGGATTTGCCGGCGACCCGCGTGATTACGCATTTTCGGCGCAGGTGCTCCGCCGTCTGGGCGTGCGCCGGGTGCGGCTGCTTTCCAACAATCCGGAAAAAGTCCGCCAGCTTGAAGCCGGCGGCATTGAAGTCGTGGACCGGCTCCCTTGCCAGCCGCGGGGAGGCCGGCGCTCGCGCGGCTACCTGCGCACCAAGATGCGCAAGCTCGGCCACCTGCTCCGCGGCCTGTAGCCGGATGCGGAAAAGGTTCCCGCGCAAAGTTTCCAGCGGCCGGATTCAGCCGCCACCGACGAAGTGGACGATTTCGTAGCAGTCGCCGGCGGCGACCAAAGTATCTGCCCAGCGACTGCGGGGGAGGATCTCGCGGTTGCGCTCGACGGCAACACGCTCGGCCTTCAACCCCAGATGCTTGATGAGCTCGGCGACGGTAACCCCGTCGGGCACTTCTCTGCTTTCCCCGTTGACGGTGACCATCATGACTCGGCCGGAGGCGCAGGCTCGGTGTCTGCCGGAGCGGCGCGTTCCGCCGCAGCGGAGTCCTTGGCCTTCGGACGTAAAGTGTACCGGATTTCGTCTCCTCCGGCAGGAGAGCTCGCGCGGATGACCAGGTCCGTGCCGGCCGGGCCGAGCCGCGGCATGGGAAAGCTGAACACGGCGCGGCCGCCTTCGTCGGTGCGGGCCAGGAATTCGAGCGGGCCGCTCGCGCCTTCCAGCCAGACGCGCACCTCAGCATCGGCCACCGCCGCGCTGTCGGGCAGCGACTTCACCTCGACTTCCAGCCTCGCCGTGCCCCCGGCCAGCCAGGAGGCCGGGTTCAGCAGTTGCACGGCGAGCCCGGCGGGCTGCGCGGGCAGAGCGAGTTCAAGCGTGCCGTCGCGCAGGCCTTCGATGACCGCGCCGTGCTGTTCTTCCACCTTCCAGCGCAGAGTATCCATCCAGCCATCCTGGCCGAGCAGGGCCTGATAGCTGGTAATGTGGCGGTATACGATGCGCCCCTGCGCAAACACCAGGGTCTCAATCACGGCGCGCTGCGGGCCGCTGTCTTCGGTTTGCACGTGGAACAACTGCTCGCCCACGCGGACGTTGGTGTTGAATCCGAAAATCACGCCAGGAAGAATTTTGGCGGAAACGGCTGCGGAATGCCACTCGAGATTCGCGCAGGGTGCTCCGGAGTGCAATTGACCGGCAGGGACGGGGCCGCTATGATAGCAGCCTTGTGCCGATGAACGAGGGTCACCTTCAGAACTACGTTCCGTTGATGATCCACATGCTGGCGGCGATGGTGTTGGCCGGCGCGCTGCTGGTCTTGTCGCGGCTGGTAGGCCAGCGGCGGCCGACGCGCGCGAAGGTGCAGGCCTATGAGTGCGGGATTACGCCGCTGGGGGATGCCCGCGAGCCTGTTGCCGTGAAGTTCTACCTGGTCGCCATCGCCTTTATCCTGTTCGACGCCGAGACCATGTTCCTGTTCCCCTGGGCCTACATCTTCCGGGACCTGGGCTGGTTCGGCTTCGGCGCCATGGGCATTTTCATCCTGGTGCTGGCGGCGGGAGACATCTACCTCTGGAAAAAGGGCGTGTTCGACTGGAACAAGTGAACCGCCCGCTGAGTTGCCCGAACCATGGCCATTCCACAAGAACTGGAAACCCACCCGACTGTGCGCAAGCTGCACGAGTGGAATGCCGCCGCGGTCGCTGAAGCGTGGCACGAGCGCGGTGAGCTGACCGTGGTCGTGCCGCGGCAGTGGCTCCGGCGGGCCTGCGAATTCCTGCGCAGCGATGCGGATCTGCAGTTCAATTTGCTCTCCGACATCTGCGCCCTAGACCGTTTTCCGATCGAGCCGCGGTTCGAGGTCAACTACCACCTGGTTTCGATCCCCCGGCGAGAACACTTGCGGCTGAAGGTGCGCGTGGACGGCATTCATCCGGTCGTGGAAACGGTGACCGCGGTGTGGCCCACCGCCAACTGGCATGAGCGCGAAGTCTTCGACCTGATGGGCATCCGATTCGAAGGCCATCCCGACCTGCGCCGCATCCTGATGCCGGAAGACTGGGAAGGCCATCCCTTGCGAAAGGACTACCCGGTGACCGGCTACCGTTAGAAGCAGTGACGAGTGAGGAGTGATCGGTGATCCGTGAAAACCAAGATGCGACGCAAGTTGACGCGGGGCAGCCGAGGGCGCGCTGATGGGCAGCACGATTCAGACCCCGGCAGGCCGGGCCGAAACGCTGGTTCTGAATATGGGCCCGCAGCACCCTTCGACGCACGGCGTGCTGCGCGTCGTGCTGGAACTGGATGGCGAGACGGTGGTGAAAGCCCGGCCCGAAATCGGCTACCTGCACACCGGCATCGAGAAGAACTGCGAAGCGCTCACCTACTCGCAGGCCATCACGCTGACCGACCGGATTGATTATCTGGCGCCGCTTTCCAACAACCTGGGCTATTGCCTGGCGGTGGAAAAGCTGCTGGGGCTGGAAGTGCCGAAACGCGCGCAGTATATCCGCGTCCTGCTCACCGAGCTGACCCGCATCGCGTCGCACCTGGTCTGGCTGGGCACGCACGCGCACGAACTGGGCGCCATGACCGTGTTTCTGTACTGCTTCCGCGAGCGCGAGGATATCCTGAAAATCCTGGAATACGTCAGCGGGCAGCGGATGATGACCAGCTATTTCCGCATCGGGGGGCTGGCGTTGGAGCCGCCGCCGGGCTGGCTGGAGCTGGTCGAGCGATTTGTGCAGATTTTCCCTTCGCGCATGCTGGAGTACGAAGAGCTGCTGACCGAGAACCGCATCTGGCAGATGCGCACCAAAGGCGTGGGTTACCTGAGCGCCGAAGACGCGATCGCCCTGGGCGTCACCGGGCCTTCGCTGCGCGGGTCAGGCATCGCCTACGACGTGCGCAAGGCGTTTCCCTATTCCCGCTACGACGAGTTCGATTTTCGCGTCTGCACGCGCCCCGAAGGCGACTGCTTCGCGCGTTATCTGGTGCGGCTCGACGAGATGCGTGAGAGCTTGAAGATTGTCCGGCAGGCCATGGAGCGCAACCTGCACGACGGACCGATTCGCGCCGAGGCCCCGGGCATCATCCCGCCGCAGCGCGAGAAAATGAAGACGGAGATGGAAGCGCTCATCTATCATTTCAAGGTTTTCACGGAAGGATTTTCGCCACCGCCGGGTGAGGCCTACCAGACGATTGAATCGCCGCGCGGCGAGCTGGGCGTCTACGTCGCCAGCGATGGGTCCCCGCGGCCGTTCCGCGTGCATTTCCGCGCGCCGTCGTTCGTGAACTTGCAGGCGCTGCCGAAGCTGATCGAGGGCCGCATCTTCGCGGACGTGATTGCCTGCATCGGCACGATTGACATCGTGCTGGGCGAGGTGGACCGGTAAACGAGCTGCCGATGGAACTGCCGACACAACTCGAAGCCAAACTGAACGAGCTGCTCAAGCGCTACCCGCACAAGCGTTCCGCGCTGGTGCCCATGCTGCTCTACACGCAGGACCAGTTCGGCTACGTCAGCGACCAGATGATCGAAGAGATTGCCCGGCGATTGGAACTCAACGTCCTGCAGGTGACCGAAACGCTGGTCTATTACTCGATGCTGCGGCGCGAGCCCGCTGGCAGATTCCACCTTCAGGTGTGCACCAACGTCTCCTGCATGCTCCGCGGCGGCTACCGCATTCTCGAACATTGCCAGAAGCGGCTGGGCATCGGCCACAAGGGGACTACACCGGACAGGCGGTTTTCTCTGGAAGAAGTCGAATGCATCGGCGCCTGCACCGGCGCTCCAGCCATGCAGGTGAACTACGACTTCTACGAAAACCTGACCCCGGCGCGGGTGGATGAGCTGCTGGAAAAACTGCACAGCGGCGTGCAGCCGCCGCCGGTGCCGCATACTTCCGGCGCGTTGCACCCGCGCCATCCGGACGAATTGCCGGTCATCAGCCGGCGCTTCGGCATCCCGGACTCCTGCACACTGAAAGTCTACCGCCAGCACGACGGCTACAAGGCGCTCGAAAGAGCGCTCAAGATCAAGCCCGAAGAAATCATCGAGGAGGTCAAGCAATCGAACCTGCGCGGGCGCGGCGGCGCGGGCTTCCCGGCGGGCGTGAAATGGGGCTTCGTGCCCAAGGAAACCGACAAGCCGAAATACGTCATCGCCAATGCCGATGAGAGCGAGCCGGGCACCTGCAAAGACCGTCCCCTGATGGAATTCGACCCGCACCAGTTGATCGAGGGGATGCTGATTGCCGCCCGTGCAGTGGACGCGCATCAGGGCTACATCTACATCCGCGGCGAATACCGCTACGTCATGAACATCCTGGACGAAGCCATCGCTGAAGCTTATGAGGCTGGCTATCTCGGAAAAAACATTCTAGGCAGCGGGTTCGACTTTGAGCTGTGCACGCATACCGGCGCCGGGGCGTATGAGTGCGGCGAAGAATCGGCGCTGATGGAATCGCTGGAGGGCAAGCGCGGCTATCCGCGCATCCGCCCGCCCTTCCCCGCGCTGGTGGGGCTGTACGGCTGCCCGACGGTGATTAACAACGTGGAAACGCTGTCGAGTGTGCCGGCGGTGATTCTGAAGGGCGGGAAATGGTACGCCAGCCTGGGCACGCCGAAAAACGGGGGCACGCGGCTGTTCGCGGTCTCCGGTCACGTGAACCGGCCCGGAATCTATGAACTGCCGATGGGCTACAACCTGCTGAAGCTGATAGAAGTCGCCGGGGGCGTGGCCAACGGGAAAAAGCTGAAAGCAGTGATCCCGGGCGGCAGTTCGACGCCGCTGCTCAAGGCTGAGGAGTGCGACATCGCCATGGACTTTGATTCGCTGGCCAAGGCCGGCTCGATGCTCGGTTCTGGCGCGGTGATCGTTCTCGACGAAGACACCTGCATGGTGGACGTGGCGCGGCGCATCATGCGCTTCTATGCGCACGAATCCTGCGGCTGGTGCATCCCCTGCCGCGAAGGCACGGCCTGGCTGCGACAGATGCTCGACCGCTTCCACGCCGGCGGCGGCCGCAGCGAAGATATCCCGCTGGTCAGCGAACTTTCGCAGAATATGCTGGGCAAAACGTTCTGCCCGCTGGGCGACGCCGCCGCCATGCCCACCATCAGCATCGTCAAGAAGTGGCGGCACGAATTCGAGGAGCACTTGAACGGCCGCTGCCCGTACAAACCGGCAGAGGTTCTGGCGGGCGCGGACGGAAAATAGTCGCAGTAGCTGAAGCCGCGGGAAGGGAAAATTCCGGGCCGGTTCGCACGGTGCGGCTCGAACCGTGCTCCGCAAGGCAGGCATGACAGAGAAAAAACAGATCAAACTAAAGATTGACGGCCACGAAGTGAGCGTGCCGCAAGGCACGCTGGTTATCGAGGTGGCCAAACGGCTGGGCATCGAGGTGCCTTCGTTTTGCTACTACCCGGGCCTGTCGCTGCAGGCGGCCTGCCGGATGTGCCTGGTGGAGGTGGAAAAGGCTCCGAAGCTGCAGACCGCCTGTACGCTGGGCGCGGTGGACGGCATGGTCGTGCGCACCGATACCGACCCGGTGCGCAAGGCCCGGCGCGACATGCTGGAATTCCTGCTGGCGAATCATCCGCTGGACTGCCCCGTCTGTGACAAGGGCGGCGAATGCGAACTCCAGGACATGACCTTCCGCTACGGCGCCGATTCGAGCCGCTTCGTCGAAATCAAAGTTCACCAGCCCGAGGAGAAATGGTCGGAACTGGTTTATTTTGACATGCCGCGCTGCATCTTGTGTTTCCGCTGCGTGCGCGTCTGCGACGAGGGTATGGATGTGAAGGCGCTGGGAGTGGGCGGCCGCGGCGTGTATTCGGCCATTCTTCCCAACCGCGGCGACCACCTGGAATGCGAAGAGTGCGGCATGTGCATTGACGTCTGCCCGGTCGGCGCGTTGACCAGCGGGCCGTACCGCTACAAGAGTCGCCCGTGGGAGATGAAGTACGTCAGCACGCCCTGCGCACACTGCTCGAACGGCTGCAAGACGACGCTCAGCGTCCGCAACAACCTTATCCTCCGCGGCAACAACCGCGACCTTTCCGGTTTCAACCGCGAGTTCCTGTGTGCCAAGGGCCGCTTCGGGTTCGACTTTGTCAGCCACGAAGCCCGGCTGAAGTTCCCGCTGCTGCGCGAAAACGGCTGGCAAAAGCCGGTGAGCTGGGAGCAGGCGATGAAGACTGCTGCGGAGCGCCTGAAAGCCATCCGCGACAGATACGGCGCGGAATCCATTGCCTTCCTGGGCTCGAACCGCACCACCAACGAAGAAAATTATCTGCTCAACCGGCTGGCCCGCGGCGTCATCGGCACCAACAATATTGACCACCACCGCACCGCCGACTATGCCGGGCTGGCCGCCGCGCTCGGCGACCGCGCCCCGCAGGCCATGCTCAGCATGGAAGCACTGCGCGAAGCCAAGGCAATTCTCGTCATCGGCAACGAGCCAGCTTATCAGAACCCGCTGGTCGCCTGGCAGATTCGCTGGGCAGTCCGCAACGGCGGCGCGCGGCTGTACCTGATCAATTCGCAGCCCGTCAAGCTGAAGCGCCGCGCTAGAATCTTTGTACAGGCCGACGAGGTCGAAGCCCTGCGGCACATGGCCAGCGGCGGCGGCGAGCTCAGCCACCAGACGCGCGCTGCGCTCAAGGGTCTGGAAACAGCCATCAAGCAGGAAACCGATGTGGCCATCGTCTTTGGCTCGGAGCTGTACGCCAAGGCCATCGGCGACCTGGTGGACTTCGGGCTGCAATTGCAGGGGCAGACGCGCTACATGGCCCTGGGCGATTACGCCAACTCACGCGGTGCTTCCGACATGGGCCTGCTGCCCGGCTTCCTGCCTGGTTACGCGCGTGTGAGCGATGCCGGCGCCCGCGAGCGCTTCGGCAAGCTGTGGGGCTCCGAGCTTTCCAGCGTCACCGGCATGGACGCGCGCGACTTCCTCAATGCCGTCGGCGACAAGATCAAGGCCCTGTATGTGGTGGGCGCAAACCCGGTAAAGACTTTCGGCGTGCCCCGGGAAAAGCTGGCCCGGCTCGAACTGCTCGTGGTGCAGGAAATCTTCCCCACCGAGACCACGGAGCTGGCCGACGTCGTGCTGCCTGCGGCGAGCGCCTACGAAAAAGAAGGCACCGTCACCAACACCGCCGGCGACATCCAGATGCTGCGCAAGGCGGTGGATCTGCCCGGCGTGCGCAGCGACTTCGACATTCTGCGGATTCTGTCGCACCAGTTGGCGCGGCTGGGCCTGGGCCAGCCAGTTTCGGCGCGCAGCCCGGAAGCGGTGTTCGAAGAAATCCGGCAGCATGTGTGCGGCTATGGCGTCTCGCTGGCCACGCTGCTGGCCGGCGGCGCCGAACCTGTCCGGCCGGTGATGGACGCCGGCACGACGGCTTACGACGCGCCGGTGGGCGCGATTTTTTCTTCGCGCGACACGCTGTTCACCAGTGGCAGCCTGACCCGCTACCTGAAAATGGTTGGCTCGGTGCGGGAAGCGAAACTTTCCTACGAACAACTGAGGGACGCGAAGTGACGACGCTGGAAGCGTACCCGGTCCTGCTGGTGGCCGTCAGCAAGACAGCCCTCCTGTTGTTCCTGGTACTGACCGCAGTGGCCTACCTGACTCTTTTCGAGCGCAAAGTAGTGGGCCACATTCAGTCGCGTCTGGGACCGTACCGCGTGGGCCCGCACGGGCTGCTGCAACCGCTGGCTGACGGGCTGAAGTTTTTCTTCAAGGAAGGCGTGCGGCCTGCTGGTGCCGACAAGCTGGTTTATTACCTAGCGCCGTTTCTAGCGCTGTCGCTGGCGCTGAGCGGCATCGCGGTGATTCCCTTCGGCCCCGGCGAGATTGAAGTTTTTGGCGTGCGCACCACGCTGGCGATTGCGGAAATCGAGCTGGGCCTGCTGTTCCTGTTTGCGATTACCGCGCTGGGGGTGTACGGGGTGGCGCTGGCCGGCTGGGCGTCGAACAGCAAATATGCGCTGATGGGCGGCCTGCGCAGCTCAGCGCAAATGGTGAGTTACGAGATTTCGCTCACGCTTTCCGTCGTCGGCGTGGTGCTTCTGGCCGGGTCGTTCAACCTGCGCGAAATTGTCGCCGCACAGCAGGGCCACTGGTACGGCGCGGTGCCGAAGTGGTTCCTGATACCGCAGTTGGTGGGCTTCGTTTGCTATTTTGTTTCTGCGATTGCGGAAACCAACCGGGCACCGTTTGACCTGCCGGAAGCGGAGACCGAGCTGGTCGCCGGCTTTCATACCGAGTACTCCAGTTTGCAGTTTGCAATGTTTTTCATGGCCGAGTACACGGCCATGATCATCGCCTCCTGTCTGGCCACACTGCTGTTTTTGGGCGGGTGGGAGTCGCCGTTTCCGGCGACCAGCGCGTTTGCCTGGACCGTGTATCTTCCCGCGGTCGTGCTGGGCGGAGCGGGCGTGATTCTGTTCCTTGACGGCTTGCGAAGCCATCGCGGCCTGGCACGAGGGTTGATGGTGCTGCTTGGGCTGGTGCTGGGGGGTGCGGCGTGGGCTGTGGCGCTGCCGGAGATCATCCCCGTTGTGCAGGGACCGTTCTGGTTTCTGAGCAAAGTTTTCCTGCTGCTGTTTTTCTACGTTTGGGCGCGGGGGACGCTGCCGCGGTTCCGCTATGACAAGCTGATGGCCTTCGGCTGGAAGGTTCTGCTGCCGGTGGCCACGCTGAACGCGCTGGTCACGGCGCTGGTGGTGGTGCTGCGCGAGAGGGGAATGCTGGCGGGGGTGCTGCCGTGACGCTTGAGCTGGCCCTGTTCATTGCGCTGGCGGCGCTTTCTATCGCCGGCGCGGTCAGCCTGATTCTGGCCCGGCACCCGATTCATAGTGCGCTGTCGTTGATTGTGGTGATGGTGGCGCTGGCCGGACTTTACCTGGTGCAAGGGGCGGAGTTTATCGCCGCGGTGCAGGTGATTGTCTACGCCGGGGCGATTATGGTGCTGTTCGTGTTCGTCATCATGCTGCTGAATGCCGGCGAAGAAGAGCGCACTTCGATGAGCCGCATGGCCCGCTACGTGGGGATTCCCGTGGGCATCTACCTGACGGTGCAACTGGCCTGGTGGGTGGCGCGTGGGGCCGCGGGGTGGGCGCCGTCACCGGCTCCGGCTGACGGCAACGCCACGCGCACGCTGGCGCACCTGCTGTTCCGCGACTATGTGTTCCCATTCGAGCTGACCGCGATCCTGATTCTGGTGGCCGTGCTCGGCGCGGTTGTGCTGGGCCGGAAGGAGTCCTGACATGGTGCCGCCGAGCTATTACCTGGCGCTGAGCGCGGTGCTGTTCGGGCTGGGCGTGATCGGGTTCGTCTTCAAGCGCAACATCATCACGTTGTTCATGTCCATCGAGCTGATGCTGAACGCGGTGAACCTGGCCTTTGTGACGTTCAGCCGGCAGTGGGGCGACGTTTCCGGGCAGGTATTCGTGTTTTTCGTCATTGTCGTCGCGGCGGCGGAGGCCGCGGTCGGGCTGGCCATCATTATCCTGATTGCGCGCAACCGGAACTCGCTCAACGTCGAGCGGGTGAATCTGCTGAAACTGTAAATGCTGATGCTCGAGCATCTGTGGATTCTCCCGGCGCTGCCGCTGGCGGGCGCAGCGCTGAACGGACTCCTGGGCCGTGGCTGGCCGAAGCGCGCGGTGGACTCGGTAGCCGTGGGCGCCTCGGGGCTGGCGTTTGCGGCGGGGCTCGAGTTGTGGCGTGAGTTCGGGCAGCTCAGCGCCGCGCAGCTGCCGTGGGTGAAATCGTATTTTCCCTGGATTGCGGCGGGGAGTTTCCGCGCCGACTTCGCCCTGCAGGTGGATCAGCTCACCGTGGTGATGGTGCTGGTGGTGACCGGGGTGGGCTGGCTGATTCATATCTACTCGACCGGTTACATGGGCGGCGATCCGGGCTACGCGCGGTTCTTCTGCTACCTGAACCTGTTTTTGTTTTTCATGCTGCTGCTGGTGATGGCGGCGAATTACCCGCTGCTGTTCGTCGGCTGGGAAGGCGTCGGCCTGTCAAGCTACCTGCTGATTGGCTTCTGGTTCCTGAAAAAAACTGCCGCCGATGCCGGCAAGAAGGCCTTCATCGTTAATCGCATTGGCGATTTTGGCTTTCTGCTGGGAATATTTCTGATTTACTGGACGTTTGATTCCACCGACTTCGGCGCCGTCCTGGGTACCGCCGCCAGCATGCCGGAGGAGAGCGAAGCCGGAGTGCTGACGGCCATCGGGCTGCTGCTGCTGGCCGGAGCGATTGGCAAATCGGCACAACTGCCGCTGTACGTCTGGCTGCCCGACGCGATGGAGGGCCCGACGCCGGTCAGCGCCCTGATCCACGCGGCGACGATGGTCACCGCGGGGGTCTATGTGGTGGCGCGCAGCTCGGTGATTTTCATTCACGCGCCGCTGGCGCTGACTGCCGTAGCGGTGGTCGGCTGCCTGACCGCAGTTTACGCGGCCACCATCGGCCTGGTGCAGAACGACATCAAGCGGGTGCTCGCTTATTCCACCATCAGCCAGCTCGGTTACATGTTTCTGGCCTGCGGCGTGGGTGCGTTTGCCGCGGGTATTTTCCACCTGACGACTCACGCGTTTTTCAAGGCCCTGCTTTTCCTCGCTGCCGGCAGCGTGATTCACGCGATGGGTGGCGAGCAGGACATCCGCCGCATGGGCGGTCTGCGCACGAAAATCCCCTGGACCTACTGGACGATGCTAATGGCCGCACTGGCCATCGCCGGCGCGCCGCTGTTCAGCGGTTTCTTCAGCAAGGACGCGATTCTGTTCGCCAGCTACGCCAGCGGGCAAAAGCTGCTGTGGGTGCTGGGCACGCTGGGCGCGGTGCTGACGGCGTTCTACATGTTCCGGCTGATGTTCCTGACCTTCCACGGCGCGCCGCGCTTTGACGAGCATGCGGTGCACGTCCACGAATCGCCGCGCAGCATGCTCGCGCCGCTGGTCGTGCTGGCGGCACTGTCGGTGGCCGGAGGCTGGCTGGCCGCGCCGAAGCTATGGGGCGGCGCCGATTCCTTTGAGCATTTTCTTGCGCCGGTGCTGGCGGCTCCGGTGTGGCTAGCCGGTTATGCCGCCGAAGAGCTGCACGCGCTGGAGCTGAGGCTGGCCGCGGTGGCCGTACTGGTGGCGGCGGCGGGCTTCCTCGTGGCCTGGTGGCTTTACATCCGTGAGCCGCAAAAGCCCGAGGAACTGGCCGCTCGTCTCAGCGCGCCTTACCGGCTGCTGCTGAACAAATACTACGTGGACGAAATCTACGCCGCCGTCGTAGTGCGGCCGCTGGTCTGGCTGTCGGACCGCGTGCTGTGGCGCGCGATGGATGCGGCGGTGATTGACGGGGCGGTGAACGGGGCCGCCGATGCCGCACGCGGCTTTGGCGAGCGGCTGCGGCAGATGCAGTCGGGCAACACGCGTAGCTACGCGGCATGGGTGATTCTGGGCGCGACGGCGATTACGACTCTACTGGTCTGGCTGGTGCGATAACGTGCCGGAGAATTTGCTGCTCACGATTGTTGTGTTCTTGCCGGCGGCGGGCGCGCTGGTGCTGCTGCTGTTGCGGCGCGAGGAGCATGTGTGGATTCGGCGCGTCACGCTGGTTGTCGCGCTGGCCACCTTGACCCTGTCGCTGCTGCTGCTGCGCGGCTTCGACCGCAGCTGGCCCGGCTATCAATTTGAGGAGTTCCGCCGCTGGATGGAAGCCCCACCGATCCACTACCACCTGGGCGTGGACGGCATCAGCGTGTTCCTGGTGCTGCTGACCACGTTTCTCACTCCGGTTGCGGTGCTCTGCTCCTGGCGCGGGATTACCGAGCGCGTGCGCATGTTCCACATCATGCTGTTGGTGCTGGAGACAGGCATGGTGGGCGTGTTCGTGGCGCTGGACCTGTTTCTGTTTTTCATCTTCTGGGAAGTGATGCTGGTGCCGATGTATTTCCTGATCGGCGTGTGGGGGCACGAGCGTCGGATCTATGCGGCCATCAAATTTGTGCTGTTCACCATGGCCGGGTCGGTGCTGATGCTGGTGGCGATCATCTGGCTGTACGCCGTGAGCGGCACTTTTGACCTGCCGCGGATTCAGGCCATGCTGGTGACCGGTTCGCTGGTGCTGCCGCTGCGGGCCGAGCTGCTGCTGTTCAGCGCCTTTTTCCTGGCGTTTGCGATCAAGGTGCCGCTGTTCCCGCTGCACACCTGGCTGCCCGACGCGCACACCGAAGCGCCCACGGCCGGGTCGGTAATTCTGGCCGGCGTGCTGCTGAAGATGGGTACCTACGGGCTGCTGCGCTTCTGCCTGCCGCTGTTTCCCGAAGCCGCGCGGCTGCTGGCGCCGTACATCGCCGTGCTGGCGATTGTGGGGATCATTTACGGGGCGCTGGTGGCCATGGTGCAGCCGGACCTGAAAAAACTGATCGCCTATTCGTCGGTCAGTCATCTTGGGTTCGTGGTGCTGGGGATTTTCACGTTCAATCACATCGGAATTGAAGGCGCCATCTACCAGATGCTGAACCACGGGGTCTCGACCGGCGGCCTGTTTCTGGTGGCGGGGATGCTCTATGAGCGCCGGCACACGCACCTGATTAGCGAATTCGGCGGGCTAGCCACGCCAATGCCGGTGCTGGCGGCGTTCTACCTGTTCATCTGCCTGTCGTCGCTGGGCCTGCCGATGCTGAACGGCTTTGTGGGTGAGTTTCTGATTCTGCTGGGGGTGTTTCGCGCGGAGAAGTGGTGGGCAGTGCTGGCCGCCACCGGCGTGATTCTGGCGGCGGTGTATCTGTTGTGGTCGTACCAGCGGGTGTTTTTCGGCGAGGTCACCCGGGAGCGGAACCAGCAGCTGGCCGATGCCGACCCGCGCGAGCGCATCCTGCTGGGCGCGCTGGCCGTGCTGATTCTGTGGATGGGAGTCGGCTCGCCGATGTTCACCTCGCGCATGGAAGCAGCCACGAACCGAGTGCTGCGCGAAATGCAACGGCCCGGCGTGTACAACGTAGGCCCGTCGGCTCCTGAGCGCCCCGCCCCGACCGAGGTGCTGAGGAAACTGGAACGGCTGCGGGAAGACATGCGTCCGGCGGAGTAACGAGAAACGATGCTGCCTGCTACCACAGATTACTACCGGCTGCTGCCTGAACTGATCGCGGCGATATTTGGAATCCTTGTGATGCTGGCTGAGCCGTTTGTGCGCCGCGAAGACAAGGGGCAGTTGTCGCTGCTGGGTTTGCTGGGCGCAGGCGCCGCGCTGGCGGCAACGTTTATCGCGCGCGAGCACCCGGGCACGGCGTTCTTCGGGCTGATTCAGGCGGATGAGTTGACGTTTTTCCTGCGCGTGCTGATTTTCTCGGTGGCCTTTCTGGTGATTCTGGCCTCGCGGCATTATCTGGAGCGCGAGCACTTGCCGCACGGTGAATACTACGCGCTGGTGCTGCTCGGCAGCGTGGGCATGGGCGTGATGGCCGGCGCGACCGAGCTGGTCACCGTGTTCATTGGACTCGAGGTCAGCTCGATTTCCACCTACATCCTGGCCAGCTTCCGGCGCGAGGTGCTGCGGTCGAACGAATCGGCGCTGAAGTATTTCCTGCTCGGCTCGTTCGCCACCGCGTTTTTTATGTACGGTGTGGCGCTGGTGTACGGCGCTGCGGGCACGACGCGACTCACGTTTATCGAGCTGGGGGTCCCCAGTGTGCCGCTGCTGAAGCTGGGACTGGCACTGGTGTTCATTGGCCTGGCGTTCAAGGTGGCCAGCGCGCCGTTCCACGTCTGGACGCCGGACGTCTACGAAGGCGCGCCGACTCCGGTGACCGCGCTGCTGAGCACGGCGCCTAAGGCGGCGGCGTTTGCCGTGCTGTTGAGAATCGCGGGCACGGTGCTGCCGGCCACGATGCTGTGGTTCTGGGCGCTGTGGGCTTCGGCCGCGCTGAGCATGTTTGTGGGCAACCTGGTGGCGCTGGTGCAGTCGAGCGTGAAGCGCATGCTGGCCTACAGCTCGATTGCCCACGCGGGCTACATCCTGGTGGCGTTCGCGGCAGGGACGGAAATCGGTTACGCCGCGGCGCTTTATTACCTTGCGGCCTATGCACTGATGAAGCTGGGAGCGTTTACAATTGTGGCGCACCTGGGCGGGCGCGGCGAAAAGCGGCTCACGCTGGACGACTATGCGGGCCTCGGACGGCGCGAGCCGGTGACTGCGGCGGTGCTGACGCTGTATCTGCTCTCGTTGCTGGGGCTGCCGCTGACAGCCGGCTTTTTAGGAAAATTCTACGTATTTCAGGCGGGTGTGCGCGCCGACCTGATCTGGCTGGTGGTACTGGCGGCGGTGAATACCCTGCTTGGCGCGTACTATTATCTGCGCGTGATTCTCTACATGTACTTCCGTGAGCCGGCCGGCTTGGCAGCAGTTGCCACGCGGCCGCCAGTTCCTGCCGGCGTCAGCCTGGTGCTGGCAATTACCGCCGCGGGCACTGTGCTGCTGGGAGTCTTCCCCGACCCGGTGATGCGCATCGCAGAGCTTGCCGCCACTTCCTTCCGCTAGACGAGAATCGTACGGCCCGGAAGCCAGGGCTCCGGGCCGCAAGATTCGTGTGCCGGGTTAGCTGACTTTCAGGAAGATGATGGCAAAGGTGTACAGCGCCATGGATTCAATCAGCACCAGCGCCAGAATGATGGCAAAGCGAATCGCCGGCGCAGCGCCCGGATTGCGTGCAAAACCTTCGCAAGCCGCCGCTGTAGCTTTGGCCTGGGAGTAGCCGCACGCGGCAGAGGCGATGGCCATGGAAAAGCCGGCAGTCAGCGCGACCCAGTTGACGTTGCTTGCGCCGTCGCTGTCCTGGGCGAAGGCCACCGGGGCGAGCATGGTGGCCGCCAGAACCACGAGCAACACCGTGGCGAGTTTTCTCATTTCACATCTCCTTTTTATCAGTTGGCCGCAGGAGGTGGCTCCCGGTCATCCCCGTGCAGTCCGGGATCACACTGAACGGCCATTATCATGCCGGATGAATCAGTGCTCTTCGGCGACCGCGCCGCCGACGTAAATCACCGGCAGCAGCGTGAAGACGAACGCCTGCAGCACGCCGACGAACAGGTGCAACAGAATAAAGACAATCGGGAAAAACAACGGCATAATGCCGAGCGCGTACCCGGCGGGATTCCATTCGCCGGCAAACAGCATCAGTGAGAGAGTCAAGCCGAGAAAAATCAAATAAAGGGTTTCGCTGACGACCATGTTCACCCAGAGACGAACGGTAAGGGAAAGCATGCGGGCGGAATGACTGACCGTTTCGATCAACAACATCAGCAGCGCGATGACAAGATTTGCGGGAAATGGCATGCCCATTTCCGGACCGAGAAAATGTTTGCCGTATTTCAGAGGCCCATGTTTGCGGAGCCCGCAGTAGTTGTAGTAGGCGAACACCAGCAGCGCGCAGGCGAAGGGGACCGACTGGTGGGCCGTCGGCGACGTAAAAATGGGAATCAGGCTGATCAGATTGCTGAGCAGGATGAAGATCCCGATGCTGGCCAGCATGGGCAGGTAACGGCGGGCACCATGGCCCACCATGTCGTCGAGCAGGTCGCGCACGCCCACGCCCATCGGATTGGTGAGCAGCATCTCCACACATTGCTGGACAGCCCCGGGCCGCTCCACCGACAGACGCCGTTTAAACCAAAACACAAAAACAACTGCAAACAGGAGAACAAATAATTCCATCACGATGTATTCGGGAATCGGATGTGCCGGGTCGTGAGGATGGACTCCCAGCGCGTTCAGCAGCACCAGCACCGGGCCGCCGAGCCAGTGATTGAACCAAACGGTCAGAAAAGAGGGTTCGTGTTCCATAGGGCAGACGTACGCGCTGCGCAGTTAAAGGAGCTTCCTCCTGAATCTGCAGGACCGGAATCGGTCACGCTTCCGAGCTTCGAAACAACGTGACCACCATCGCGCCCAGAACCGCCGCCACCGGCGCGAACAAGCCGGCGAAAACGGCCGCGACGGGCAACAAAGAGCCCGAAAAGATAACATAAAGCACTACGAGCAGCAACACGTAGCGCCCGAAGAATTTCAGGTAGGTGCGACGCGGGATGCGGACTTTTTCGGTGCCGGCCTGCGCCACGGAGAGCTGTTCAAGCGCGGCAACTCCCTGTTTCAACCAGCGGAAGTTGAGCCACGCCAGCGCCGCACCCAGCAGCACGCCGCCCGCCGCCGGCCAGCTCCAGGCAAACACAGCTACGACCGCAGCCGCGAAGCCAGTCAGCAGCGTCCAGATTTCGATCTGGCGCTCCGCCGCGCGATAGAATGCTTCAGCGGTCACCATTCCCGGATCTTTCCTTGTCATCTTTGGGGATACGCCGGAGGACCTCGCGCAAGCCAGCGATGAACCCGAGCAAGCCGAGCACGATGACCAGCAGCGGCGCGGTGCCTGTCTTGCTATCGAGCCACCAACCGATGCCTCCGCCGATGACCACGCCACCCACCAGGATGAACGGCAGTTCCATGGCAAAGGCCACGGTGCGAAGAAAGGTGGCCGGGCGCTTGCGCGGAGGCTGTTCGACAGTCATGGGAATCTTCAAGCTAGCGGACAAAGGAGCCAAGCAGCGAATAGGTGGCCAGGCGGACAAATGGCTCGGCGTAGACCAGCGCGCCGAGCGTGATCAGCGTGCAGGCGGTGAGCGCCACGGCCTGCGCCAGAGAGATCGCCGGGCGGGTCTCATCGGTGGCTTCGCGCAGCCACATATGCACGACGATGCGGAAGTAGTAGTACACCGCCGGCACGATGTACAGCACCGCAAACACCGCCAGCAAGTAGTGCTTTGATTCGATCAGCGCCAGAAAGATGAAGTACTTCCCCACGAAGCCCGCTGTCGGGGGGATGCCCGCCAGCGAAATCAGGAAGATGACCATCAGCACGGCGGCCGTCGGGTTGCGGTAGATCAGCCCGTTCATGTCCTCGAGTTCGTCGCCGATGACGCCCTTGCGGCGCAGCAGGATGACGATGGCGAAGGCGCCGGTGTTCATGAACGCGTAGGCAAACAGATAGAAGGCCATGCCTTTCAGCCCGGTCTCATTGCCCGCCACCAGCCCGAGCAGGATGTAGCCGACGTGCGCAATCGAGCTGTAGGCCAGCAGGCGCTTCACGTTGGTCTGCGTAATCGCGGCCAGGTTGCCCCAGGTCATCGTGGCCAGCGCGACACCTGCCAGCAGGATTTCCCAGTTGGGGCGAATCGGCTCGAACACCACAACGAAAATGCGCATCAGCACGGCAAAGCTTGCGGCCTTCGACGCCACGCTGACGTATGCGGTGACGGGCGTGGGCGCTCCTTCGTAAACGTCCGGCGCCCACTGATGAAACGGCACGGCGGCCACCTTGAACAACAGCCCGGCAGCGACGGTGACCAGCGCCACCATCGGGAAAATGTCGTTGGCTGGCGCGCGGAAGGCGTAGCCGACTTCGGTGAGATTCGTCGAGCCGGCCATGCCGTACATGACCGAGAAGCCGTAGGCCAGCAGTCCGGAGCTGAACGCGCCCAGCAGCAGGTATTTCAGCGCAGCTTCGTTCGAGCGTTTATCCCGGCGCAGGAAGCCGGTCAGGATGTAAAAGGCAGCGGCCATCGTTTCCAGCGCGACGAAAATCACCACCAGGTCGGTGCCCGACGCCAAAAACATCATGCCCACGGTGGCGAACAACATCAGCGCGTAGTATTCGCCGCGGTGTTCTTCTTCCACGTCCAAGTAGCGCGCCGAGAGCAGAATCACCAGCGCCGTCGAAGCCAGAAACAGGAAGCCGAAGAATACGAAGAACGGGTCCACCACAATTGCGTTGCTAAAACCGGAAACCCCCATCGGATGGACTTCGCGCAGCCGCCACAGCGCCACACCGCTCGACACCACGCCGAGCATGGCACCGAGGGCGTTCACCCACTTCTGCTGCGGCCCCAGCAGAAAATCCACCAGCAGGATGGCCAGGCCAAAGGCGGCCAGCCACACCTGTGGGAGAATCAGCGCTAGTTCCTGCGGGCTCGGAAGGAGGTTCCCCATCGACTATCGCTTTTCCGCCTGGGCAGCGGCCCCGTGCTGCGAAGCCGGCGACAGCTCGAGCTTCGCCTCACCGGCCGCAACCGTGCCGGTCCGGGTCTGCCGCGCCGGCTCGGTGGCGGCCGGGCCGCGCACCTCGACGGGTTTCACCGGATCCACCAAATAGTAGCCTGGGTTGACCCGGTTGACGATGCGCCGCATCGGCGGATCCATAATTTCAAAAAACGGCTTCGGATAAATGCCAATCCAGAAGCAGAGCACCACCAACGGCACCAGCGTGGCGTATTCGCGCAGGTTCAGGTCAGGCAGGGCTTTGTTTTCTTCGTGGGTGACGTGTCCGAACATCACCCGCTGATACAGCCACAACAGATAGGCTGCGCCCAGTACGATGCCCAGGACGCCCCAGGCCGCCCAGTGCTTGCTGACCTCGAAAACGCCCTTCAGAATGGTGAACTCGCCGATAAAGCCGTTCAGCAGCGGCATCCCCAGCGAGGCCAGGCTGATAATCAGGTAGATGGCGGCAAAACCGGGCATCGGCGTGGACAGCCCGCCGAAGTCGGCAATCATGCGCGTGTGCCGGCGTTCATACAGCACACCGACAATCAAAAACAGCGCGCCGGTGGAAAGTCCGTGGTTGATCTGCTGCAGCAGGCTGCCGGACAGCCCGTGCGGGGTGAGCGCGAAGATGCCCAACGTGCAGAAGCCCAGGTGGCTGACCGAAGAGTAGGCGATCAGCTTCTTCATGTCCTTCTGCATCAAGCAGACCAGCGCCCCGTAGATGATGGCCACAATCGAGACCCAGACCATAACCTGCGAGTACTCTTTCACGGCTTCGGGCAGCATCGGCACGCTGAAGCGCAGGAAACCGTAGGTGCCCATCTTCAGCAGCACGCCGGCCAGGATGACGGAGCCGGCCGTAGGTGCTTCGGTGTGCGCGTCAGGCAGCCAGGTGTGGAACGGAAACATGGGCACCTTAATGGCGAAGGCGAAGAACAGCCCCCAGAACAGCCACTGTTGCATTCTGGCGCTGAAGCCGGGCACCGCTTCCAGCAGCGTGCGAATGTCAAACGTATAGATCCCGCTCTGCTGCGCGTAGGTGAAGTACATGGCCAGAATGGCCAGCAGCATCAGCACCGACCCCGCCAGCGTGTAGAGGAAAAACTTGATGGCCGCGTACAGTCGCCGGTCGCTGCCCCACACGCCGATCAGGAAGTACATCGGCACCAGCATCACTTCCCAGAAGACGTAAAACAGGAAGAAATCCAGGGCCAGGAAGACGCCCAGCATGCCGGTCTGCAACAGCAGCAGCAGGATGTAGTATTCCTTGACGCGCTTGGTGATGGCCGACCACGACGACAGGATGGCAATGGCACCCAGCAGCGTGGTCAGCAGCACCAGCAGCAGGCTGATCCCGTCCACGCCGAGCGCATAGCGTGCGCCAATTGAGGGAATCCATTCCACGTCTTCGACGAATTGAAAATCCGGCAGCGCCGCGTTAAATGTGTTCCAGTTTTCGCCCAGCTTGACCACCAGCGGCAACGACACCAGAAAGCCGAGCATGCCGAAAATGTTGCCCAGCCAGCGGTGCAGATTTTCCTTATCGCCGCGGATGAACAGCATCAGGATGGCCCCGACCGCCGGTGTGAACAGGATCACGCTCAGAATATGCTGCTGGAAGAATTGCATCAAAGCACCCTCATTCGGACCCGCCGGCTTGTGGCCAGCGAGCAGGTCGCATCACAATATGCCTCTCAGGTAGTACGCGAGCAGGATCAGCACCCCCAGCACAAATAGCAGGGCATAGTTCTGCACCAGGCCGGTTTGCAGCAGCCGCAACGGATAGCTGAAGATCCAGACCACCCGGGCGGTCAGGTTCACCAGGCCGTCCACAATCCAGGTGTCCCACCAGATTGAAAGTCGCGAAGTGAACCGCGTGAACCAGGCTGAGCCGTCCACGGCCCAGCCGTCAATCACCCGCAGGTCGAACGCTGCAAGCGTCGTGCCCAGATCTTTCGCGCGGTTGACGAACAGCGCGTCGTACAGCTCGTCCACGTAGTATTTGCGGAACAGCAGCCGGTGCATGCCGCTCCAGCGTGCCGCGAGCTGATCAGCCAGGCCTTCGCGGCGGATATAGATGTATCGCGCCAGCCAGATACCTGCCAGCGCGATTAGCACCGAAAGCATCATCAGGGCGTATTCCGCTGGGTCGTGGTGCGCCTCGCCGGCAGGCTCGACGCTCAGATGCTGCGGCTGGGAGATGACTGGCTGCAGCCAGTGCTCAAAATGATTGCTGCCGCCGAGCGCCGCGGGAATTCCCACCCAGCCGCCAACCACGGACAGCACGGCCAGCACAAGCAGCGGCACAGTCATCGAGCGCGGCGACTCGTGCACGTGCTTATCGGCTTCCTTCGGCACGCGCGACTTGCCGAAGAAGGTCAGATTCACCAGCCGGAACATGTAGAACGCCGTCAGCCCGGCAGTGACGAAGCCAATGACCCATAGGGCCTTGTAGAACAGGTCCGGCCCGTGCGACCACGTCTTCCACAGGATTTCGTCCTTGCTGAAAAAGCCGGCCAGCGGCGGGAGCCCGGCGATGGCCAGCGCTGCGACCAGCATCGTCCGCGCGGTCACCGGCACGCGGTTCCACAGCGCGCCCATCTTCTGCATGTCCTGCTCGCCGGAAAGCGCGTGGATGACGCTGCCGGCGGCAAGAAACAGCAGCGCCTTGAAGAAGGCGTGCGTCATCAGGTGGAAGATGCCGGCAATGTAGGCGCCCACGCCGCAGGCCAGAAACATGTACCCGAGCTGGCTGATGGTGGAATAGGCCAGCACGCGCTTGATGTCGTTCTGCACCAGGCCCATCGTCGCCGCGTAGAACGCGGTCAACGCACCCACCACCGCTACTACGGCCAGCGCCTGCGGCGCCATCTGGTAGATGGCGTTGGTGCGGGTAACCATATAGACGCCGGCGGTGACCATGGTCGCCGCGTGAATCAGCGCGCTGACCGGCGTGGGGCCTTCCATTGCGTCCGGCAACCAGGTGTAGAGCGGAATCTGCGCGGATTTGCCGGTCGCGCCAACGAACAGCAGCAGCCCGATGGCCCCCAGCACCGGCGCGCCCGCGGCCAGGCCCATCTGCTCGATGGCCGGAGCAAGCTCGGCGAATTTGATGGTGCCCAGGGTGGCCGCGGTCAAAAAAATGCCGAGCAGAAAGGCGGAATCGCCCACCCGGTTGACGATGAACGCCTTCTTGCCCGCATCGGCCGCCGATTTCCGCAGGAAGTAAAATCCGATCAGCAGGTAGCTGCACAGACCCACACCTTCCCAGCCCACGAACATCAACAGGAGGTTGTTGGCGAGCACCAGCGTGAGCATCGAGAACATGAACAGGTTCATGTAGCCGAAAAAGCGGTAGTAGCCGCCTTCGTGGCCCATGTAGCCGATGGAATAGACGTGGATCAGGAAACCCACGCCGGTCACCACCAGAATCATCACCGCCGAGAGCGGGTCGAGCAGGAAGCCCCATTCGGCATTGAAATTGCCGAGTTGCCCGGCGTCGGTGTGGTAGGCGCCGATGGGCACCCAGTCAAACAGAATTTTTTCCGGCCAGTAGCCCAGCGCCTGATAAGGCCAGGCGCGCAGTTGCACAAACGCCCCGAGGGAATAGACCAGCGAGACGAACACGCTGCCCACGCACAACACGCTGACGGCCGAGTTCGGCAGTCGGCGACCCGCGAGCAGCATCGCCGCTGCGGTCGCCAGCGGAAACAGCGGGATCAGCCAGATCGAATCGAGAAAGTACGGCAGTCCGGTCGTCACAAGTGCGCTACCATTTCAGGATGTCCATCTCGTCGGCCAGCACCGTTTCGCGGTTGCGGAAGAACGCGATGATGATGCCCAGGCCGATGGCCGCTTCGGCGGCCGCCGCGGTAATCACGAAAATGGCGAAAATCTGGCCGTCCACCGAGCCGTAGTGCCGCGCAAAGGCCACCAGGTTGATGTTCACTGCATTCAGGATCAGCTCGATGGACATCAGGATGATGATCACGTTGCGGCGCGTGAGCACGCCGATGACGCCGATGGTGAACAGCGCCAGCGCCAGATACAGGTAATGGCTTGTGGGGATCATGCCCCGCTCCTCGGCTGTTTCTGCCGCTTGCCCATGATGACCGCTCCGATCATGGCCACCAGCAGCAGGATGGAAGCAATCTCAAACGGCAGCATATAATTCTCGAACAGTCGCAGGCCCACCGATTCGGTGTTCGGCTCAAGCGATTCCGGCGCCGCCGCGGGCAGCCCCAGGGCGTCACTGCCCAGCGAGAGCGCGAACACCAGTTGCCCTGCGACCGCCAGAATCACCAGCAGCGCCACCCACTTCTGCCGATTGAACTGCACCTGCCGCAGCGCCACGTCCAGGTCCACCAGCATCACCACGAACACAAACAGCACCATGATCCCGCCGACGTACAGGATGATCTGCACGACGAACAGAAACTCGGCGCGCAGTTGCAGGAAAATGCCCGCCGTGGCCAGCAGTGTGGTAATCAGAAAGACCGCGCTGTAGACGGCGTTGCGCACCGTCACCACCAGCACGGCGGAAACCACCGCCAGCGCCGCAAAGAAATAAAATGTGAACTGCTCGAGCATCGCCGCCTACACCTCGCTGGTGGCACCCGATGCCGGTGCAGGCCGGCGCTCGTGCGCCACAATCAGCCACGCCGCCACCGCCAGAGTTGCCACGCCGCCCAGCACCAGTCCCTGCCAGAGCGGCCAGCCGGCCTGCCGGTGCAGCACCAGCGCCGCGCCCACGCCCATCACGTTCACCAGCGACACCGGAATCAGGAAGTGCCAGCCCAGCTTCATCAGTTGGTCAAAGCGGTAGCGTGGAAACGTGAACCGGAACCACATGAAGCTGTACAGGAACAGGAGCACCTTGGCCAGGAACCAGAACGCCCCCAGCATTCCCGCGCGCGCGGCCGAATCGGCCGGCAGGATCGCCGCCCAGCCGAGCGCTCCGGCAATGGCCAGGCACATCAGCCCGAACAATCCCATGACCGCTTTCTGAATCTGCACCGGCTGCTTCGGGGCGCGGTAGAAGCAATACCCGGTCAGCCCGAGGAAGAACACCGCCGGCACATAGTCGAGAAAATTGAGCACCGCGACGTTGGGAAACGGCCGCAGCCAGCCGCCCAAAAACAGCGTTGTGCCGACGCTGCCCACTACGATCATGGCCGCGTATTCGCCCAGAAAGTAGAGCGCCCAGCGGAAGCCACTGTACTCGGTCATGTAGCCGGCTACCAGCTCGGATTCGGCTTCGGGCAGGTCAAACGGAGCGCGGTTCAGCTCGGCAATGCCGGCGACCAGATAGATGAAAAATCCGATGGGCACCAGGAAGACGAACCAGAAGCCCTGCTCGGCCTGCGCTTCGACAATCTTGCGCATCGAAAGCGTGCCGGCCAGAAGCAGGCCGCTGACCAGGGCCATGCCCACGGCGACTTCGTAGCTGACGACCTGCGCCGCGCTGCGCAGCGCGCCGAGCAGCGAATAGTGGCTGTTCGACGACCAGCCGCCAAGCACAATCCCGAAAATGCCCATCGAGCTGACCGCCACGATGAACAGCAGACCCACGTTCAGGTCGGCAATCTGAAACACCGGCCCGAACGGAATCGCGGCCATGGCCAGAATCGCCGCAGTCACGGAAATCAGCGGCGCAATCCAGAAAATCCACTTGTCGGCGCTGGCCGGGATGATGTCTTCCTTCAGCAGCAGCTTGACCGCGTCGGCGATGGGCTGCAGCAGCCCGTGCGGGCCCACCCGCATCGGCCCCAGCCGCGCCTGCATGTCGGCCATGATTTTCCGTTCCAGCAGAACGATGTAGCCGGCAAGCAGCGGCAGCACCGCGACAATTACCACCGCCCACAGCAGCGGCAGCAGGTGCGGCTTGAGAAATTCGATAAAAGGGTTCATTGCAAAACCCGGTTAGCGGTCCACCTCTCCCAGCACGATATCGAGCGTGCCGATAATCGCCACCACGTCGGCCACCAGGTGCCCGCGGACCATCTTGTCGAAGGCTTCCAGGTTGATGAACGAAGGCGGGCGGATGCGCACCCGGTAGGGCTGCGTGGTGCCGTCGCTGACGATGTAGTAGCCCAGCTCGCCCTTGGGCGCTTCAATCGAGTGGTACACTTCGCCCGGGGGCGGCTTCATCACCTTGCCGACCTTGCCCATGATGGGCCCGGTGGGGAGGTCTTCGACGGCCTGCAAACAGATGCGGCGCGATTGCCGCATCTCTTCCATGCGCACCAGGTAGCGGTCATAGGTGTCGCCGTTCTCGCCCGTGGGAATTTCGAAATCATATTTGTCGTAGGCAGCGTAAGGAAATGCCTTGCGGATGTCCCATTTCACACCGCTCGCGCGAAGCACCGGGCCGGTGGCGCCCAGGTCAATCGCGTCCTGCGCGGAAAGCACTCCGATGCCTTTCGTGCGGCCCACCCAGATGCGGTTCGTCGTGAGCAGCGCTTCGTACTCGTCAATCTTCTTGTCGAAGTCGGACAGGAAGCGCTTTACGTCTTCCTCAAAACCGTCATACACCTCGTACTGCAGGCCGCCGATGCGGAAGGCGTGAGTAGTCAGCCGCGCGCCGCAGTATTTCTCAAAAATTTTCAGAATTTCTTCGCGTTCGCGGAAGCAGTAGAAGATGGGCGTCAGCGCGCCGATATCAAGCGCGTGGGTGCCGAGCCAGAGCAGGTGGCTGGCGATGCGCTGCAATTCAGTCAGGATCGTGCGCACCACTTTCGCACGCGGCGGCGCTTCGGCTCCGAGCAGCTTTTCGACCGCTTCACAGTAGCCCAGGCCGTTGGACACCGCGGCGACGTAATCCATGCGGTCCACGTAGGGCGCGAACTGCTGATAGCTGCGGTGCTCGGCGATTTTCTCCACGCCGCGGTGCAAATAGCCAATGATGCACTCCGACCCGATGACCTTTTCGCCGTCCAGGTGCAGCTTCACCCGCAGCACGCCATGTGTCGAAGGGTGCTGCGGTCCCATGTTGATGATGATTTCATCGGCGCCGAGCACGGTGGTATCCATGCCCGGAAAGTGCTGGTGGCGCGTGGGAGTTTCTGCCATCGGCTACTGTCCGCTCTCGATGCCCAGGTTTTCGCGCACCCAGGCCTGGTCCTGCGTCAGGATGTCGTAGTCTTTGCGCAACGGGTGGCCCACCCATTCTTCCGGCAGCAGGATGCGGCGCAGGTCGGGGTGACCTTCGAAGCGGATGCCGAACATGTCGTAACATTCGCGTTCGAGCCAGTTGGCGGTGCCCCACAGCGAGCTGACGCTGGGCGGCCGGTCGTTTTCCCCGACGTGCGCCTTCAGCCGCAGCCGCTCGTTGCGCGGGAAGCTGTAAAGGTTCAGCACCAGGTCGAAGCGTTTCTCGCGCTTGGGCCAGTCCACCGCGGTCAGGTCGGTCAGCATGTCGAACTGTTCTTCGTCGCGGGCGTATTCGGCGATTTCGCGCAACCGATCAAGATCCACAACGAGGATGGCCTGCTGGCGGTCTTCGACCGCTTCGCGGATGGCCGCGCCGAAGCGCTTGCGAAAGCGCTGCACCAACACGTTGTCGAGCGGCTTCGGCCCGGCAGCCGAAGCTTCCTCTTTCGGCGGCGCAGGCTTGGCGGCCGGCTTTTCGGCAGGCTTATCGCCAGCGGGCCTTTCGTCTTCGGGAGGCTTTTGCGCAAACTTCTCCGGCTCAGAGGGTTTGCCCTCAGAGGTTTCCGGCTTTCTTGCAGGCTGCTTATCGGTCGGTTCGTCGGCCATGATCTGGACTGGTCGAGACGGACTGCGCGCGTGAATCCCGCCCACTCGAGGCGGCGGGCTTCTGCTGCTGCGATTAAGCGTAAGTTTCTAACATACTGGCGGAAAAGGCGTCAACGCCGCCCGCGGCGATTTCAGTCATAAAAAAGCCCGGCCGAAAACGACCGGGCAGCCTGCCGCGGCGGGGTCATTCGTAAATCCACTCCAGCGCGCCGCTGCGGTACAGCCACACGTAGCCGATCAGCAGAATGCCAAGAAAGACGAACATCGTCACCAGCCCGTACAGCCCCAGCACGCCGTACTGCACCGCCCAGGGAAACAGGAAGATGACTTCCACGTCGAAGATGACAAACAGAATCGCCACGATGTAGAAACGCACCGAGTAGCGTCCGCGGGCGTCGCCTTCGGGCGGGATGCCGCACTCGTATGGCTCCAGCTTTGCCCCGACGGCGCGCATGTCCGGACGGATGTATTTAAAAATGATCAGCGTGACCGCCGGAAACGCCGCCGCCAGCACCGCAAAAATGAAAATCGGAATGTAATGCTCCGGCATTGCCTTCGTCGCTCCAAAGGCGCCGCGTATCCTACCACAACGCACCCATTGGAGCCAGCATCCACCGGCAACATTCTAGGCGAGCCCACCTGCTCACCGAACAAGAGGCCGAGCCACGGTAACAGAGACCGGCGACAAGCTGCACCACCGCTTCATTCGTGGGTTGCGCCGCGGAGGATTTCGACGGCGTGGGGGAGCAGGTCGGCGATGGTGTCGAGCGATTCGACGGCGCCGCGCGGGCTGCCCGGGAGGTTGACAATCAGCGTCTGGTTGCGCACCGCGGCCACGGCGCGGGAAAGCGCGGCGCGAGGATTGAGCTTTGCGCCGTGCGAGCGCATCCGCTCGGCCAGCCCCGGTACCTGGCGCGAGGTGACGGCGAGCGTCGCTTCCGGGGTAACGTCGCGCGGGCCGAGCCCGGTACCTCCGGTGGTGAGGATGAGGTCGGGACGCGAGATGTCGGCCAGCTCAATCAGCCGCGCTTCAATCATTCTCGCTTCATCAGGCACCAACTGAGTGGCCACCACCTGCCAGCCGCAGGCCTCGCACCGCGCGCGGACGGCCGGGCCGGAATCATCGCGGCGCATGCCGCGGGAAACCGAGTCGCTGATCGTCAGGATGGCGACGCGCATGGCACGCTGCTTGGCGAAGCTCATTTTTCCTTGGCGGCGGGAGGGGCGCCGGCCGCGGAGCGTTCGGCGTCGCGGCCTTCTTCGTCGAGCAGGCGGAAGGCCTCCATGAGCAGACCGGTAGTCGAACGAGTAGTGGTCTGCGTTTTGGTAGACGCGTTGAAGTCAATCTCGAATTCGCCGGTGGACCAGCGGGCGGCCTGATAGACGGCGTCATCGCCTTGCAGCTTGCCGAGCAGGGCGTGCTTGCACTGCCCGGCAGTGAAATAGAGCTCGCAGGTCTGCCCTCCACTATGCAGCGTCAGCCGGCAGGTCTTCTGCCCCATCTCGAGCGATTGCATCAGGTCGAGAATGCTCATTTCTTCCAGACGGCCCTGAATCACCCCCGGCCGGGAGGTGTGCCGCTGCAATTTTTCCAGGTGCAGGCGGTCAATCACTTTTTTCGTGCGCCGCACCAGGTCTTTCAGAAAGAATGGCTTGGGGATGTAGTCTTCGACGCCGTCGGCCAGCGGCCGGAGCTTTTCGTCAATATCGCCGCGGCTGGCGATAAAAATGAACGGCAGCGCGCGGGTCTTTTCTCGGCCGCGAAGTTTTTCATAGAGCTGGCGGCCGTCCAGCGCGGGCATTTTGTAGTCGCAGATGAGCAGATCGGGCGGATCTTCGAGAACTTTCATCAGAGCGTCAGCACCGTCGGCGGCAAGCTGCACCGTGCAGTGCGGTTCCAGCCCGCGAGCAATCAGGTCCCGCACCAGCGGGTTATCTTCCACGACCAGGACTTTGACGGTCTTCATCGCGTTTCGCCGTTACTTTCCAGTCCGTCGGGGACGCCGCTTCCGGCGCTGGCTTGACGCTTTCGGCCGGCGGCGGTAGTCACCGCTCTTGCCTCCGGTTTTGGTGAGCAGGGCAATCTCGGCGATTTCGATGGCCTTATCGAGGGCCTTGCACATGTCGTAGAGAGTGAGCGCCGCCGCGGCGACCGCTACCAGTGCTTCCATTTCCACGCCGGTTGGCGCGGTGGCCGCAACCTCCGAGGTCAGCTCTACCCCATTGTGGCGCAGCCGCGCGGCCACATCAACGTGCGTCAGCGGCAGGGGGTGACAAAGAGGAATCCACTCGGCGGTCCGCTTGGCGGCCGCGATGCCAGCAATGCGCGCGACTTCCAATGGGTTCCCCTTCGGGGTCTCCAGCCGGCGCACCGCGCGCAGCACCCGAGGCTTCATGCGAACGAAGCCGCGCGCGGTCGCGGTGCGCGCGGTGGCGGGTTTTGAAGACACGTCAACCATCTGAATCTCGCCCGACCTGCGGTAGTGGGAAAGCTTGGCCATGCGCACCAACAAGCTGCTCAGAGAATGAACCTCGGCCTGGCAGTCTGCGGCGGAAGCCCCTGACCACTGTGGCCGAGAAGCCGCGACCCATGATGCGTACAGCTACAGCAGGTCGCGGCGGGGCAGCACGTCTGCCCAGTCTCCGGCGTCTAATTCAAGCTTCGATTCCGACACCACCAGAAACGCGTTGGCCTGTGCCAGCGCCACAATATCGCCGGAGCCTTGCCAGGGCAACTCGCGCACGACCGGCTCGCCCGATTCCCAGCGGACCTCCGCCGGAAGAAAATGCGTGAGCTGCGCCCGCTGCCGTATTGGCGTCGCCAGCCGGGCCTTGAAAATGGCCAGCGGCCGCGCCGAGGCGCCGCTGAGCAGATCAATCGCGGGCACCACGAACAGCTCAAACGTCACCATGGTCGAAACGGGATTCCCTGGCAGGCCGAAGACGAACGCATCGCGGCAGATGCCGAACACCGCCGGCCGACCCGGCCGGATTTTGACCGCATCAAAAAACGATTCGGCGCCCAGGCGACTGAGCACGGTTTCTACGAGATCGTACTTGCCTGCCGAGACGCCGCCGGAGAGCACCAGGATGTCCTCGTGCAGGCCGCGCTCGACGAGCCGCTCAAGTTCCTGCTCGCGGTCGGGGGCGTTGCCGAGCGGCACCGGTTCGGCGCCGGCCAGCCGGCACTGAGCCGCCAGCGAGACGCTATTCGAATTGCGAATCTGCGTCGGGCCGGGGTGCGCTTCCACGGGCACGACTTCATCCCCGGTGGAAAGGATGGCCACGCGCGGGCGGCGAAATACGCTGAGCTTGGTGCAGCCGAGTTGCGCGGCTAACGCCACTTCGGCAAAGCCCAGCCGCAGGCCGGGTCTCATCAGCACGGCGCCGGCCCGGGCTTCGCTGCCGCGCGGAACGATGTTCTGGCCGGCGGTGGCAGGGCGTTCGATCCTGACGCGGCTGCCGGCGGGTTCTGTGTGCTCGAGCATCACAACCGCATCGGCACCGGGCGGCACCGCGGCACCGGTCATGATCTGCACGCATTGGCCGGGACCGACATCGCCGGCGTAGACGTCGCCCGCTCTGATTTCGGCGATGACGGTCAGCGTGGCAGGGGCAACGGCGGTATCCGCGGCGCGGAGGGCGAAGCCGTCGCGCGTCGAGCGGTCAAACGGCGGGTAATCGCGGTCGGCGGCGACGGGTTCTGCCAGCACGCGGCCCAGGGCATGTTCGAGACTCGCCGGCTCGATGGCCGGCGTGCCGCAGCGGGCCGAGACGACTTCGATGACTTTCGCACGCGCTTCGGTGTAAGGGAGCATGCGCGGGAAAGTTTAGCAGGAATCCGCCGGTCAGCGGCTGGCCAGCATCGCACCAGCGGGACGTCCCATGTTTCGCGCAGCAGGGAACGGGCCAATCACCCGACGGGGCCTGCCACCCTTCACCAAGCAAGCGCTGGGGCAGCCGCGCCAGAAGAGGGGCTCAGAGCCACGAGGCGAGCCGGGTGCCTTCGGTGACGATGGTGGCGTCGCGTTCGGGGCCCGTGGAAATCATGCCAATCTCTACGCCCAGCTCATCCGAAATGAACCTCAGATAATCGCGCGCGGCCTGCGGCAGCCGGGCCAGCTCGCGAATGCCGGAAGTTTCCGCCTGCCAGCCTTTCAGCGTGCGATAGCGCGGCTGGACCCGCTCGTACTTTTCGGCTTCTGCAGGCATCTCGCTAAGCGGCGTGCCCTTGTAGGTGTAGCCGGTACAGACCTGAATTTCGGGCTGCGTGTCGAAGACGTCCAGCTTGGTGACCACCAGCGAATCAATGCCGTTAATCATCACCGCGTAGCGCAGCATCATCAGGTCGAGCCAGCCGCAGCGGCGGGGCCGGCCGGTGACGGCGCCGTACTCGTTGCCTCGGTCGCGGACCTGCCTGGCTTCGAGGTCGGGCATTTCGGTGGGAAACGGCCCGCCGCCGACACGCGTGGTGTAGGCCTTGGTCACGCCAACGACGCCGGTAATGCGCGTGGGCGCGACGCCAAGACCGGTGCAGGCTCCGCCCACGGTGGCGTTCGACGAGGTGACGAACGGATAGGTGCCGTGGTCAATATCGAGCATGGTGCCTTGCGCACCCTCGAACATCACCTTCTTGCCTTCACGCAGCGCGCCGTCGAGCAGTGCGGAGGTGTCTGCGACAAACCCCCGCAGCCGTTCGGCAAGCTCAAGGTATTGTTCGGCCAGGCCCGCAATTTGAACTGGTTCGCCAAAGGCCGCTTCGCAGAGAGTGTTCTTCTCTTTCACCACGCGGGCGAGCTTGCTGCGGAAGCTGTCCGGCTCCATCAGGTCGCAAACGCGCAGGCCGCGCCGGGCCATCTTGTCTTCGTAGGCGGGCCCGATGCCGCGCGAGGTGGTGCCGATTTTGGCCTCGCCGAGCGCTGCTTCAGCAAGTTTGTCGAGCTGACGGTGATACGGAAAAATCAGGTGCGCGCGGTTCGAAAGGTGAAGCCGGCCGTGCACCTCAATTCCCGCCCTGGCAAGCTGGTCAAGCTCGCCGACCAGCGCGGCCGGATCTACCACCACGCCAGCGCCGATCACTGCGTGCTTGCCCGGCCGAAGAATGCCGCACGGGGTGAGTTGCAGGATGAACCGGCGGCCATTGTAGATGACGGTGTGGCCGGCGTTGTGGCCACCCTGGCAGCGCGCCACGTAGTCGAACGACGCGGCCAGATAGTCCACTACCTTGCCTTTGCCTTCATCGCCCCACTGGGCGCCCACCACGACAATCGCTGTCATTCACCTGGCCTGGAACTGGAGTCAAATTCGGCCGCAGCTTCCCTCTTGCAGTGAGCCTGGCGAGCCTGTCCGCTCAGACGGCAAGGGAGAGACACATGAGAAGGGCCGGAACTGCGCAAAATGCTATGCTACCCGCAGCGCGCAGCCGAAGGCAAGCAAAGCCGGCCGAGCGATGCCGGCCCGTGCCGGGTTGCGCTCCGCTGGTAGTAGCAAATCGCCCGCCCGCGAAGAAGGCGGGGCGCGTCTGACAGACGGGCCACACTTAGCCGATGTGGCGGGAGACGACTTTTTCGATCTGTTCTTTGGGGACGGCGCCCACGAGCTGGTCGGCTACCTGGCCGCCCTTGAAGATGAGCAGCGTAGGGATGCCGCGGATGTTGTACTCGCCGGCGGACTGGTTGTTTTCGTCCACGTTCAGCTTCACGACTTTGAGCTTGCCACTGAATTGATTGGCGATTTCTTCGACTGCCGGGGCAATCATGTGGCAGGGACGGCACCACTCGGCCCAGAAGTCCACCAGTACAGGCTGGTTCTTGCTGGCTTCCACGACTTCGCTTTTGAAGTCTTTGTCGGTAACGTTCTGGATGTTTGCAGCCATAATGGGATACCCCTTATTGGTCGGTTCCGTACCAGGATGCGGGACGGAAACTCAGTTTCATTCGATGGCACTGGCGGCGCGCGGGATTCGCACCCCGAGCGCCTGCTGGTACAGCTTGAGATATTCAGCCGCCGAAGCCTTCCACGAAAAATCCTGCACCATGCCGTTCAGCATCAGCTTGCGCCAGGCTCTCTGGTCGCGGAAGCTGCGCATCGCTTCGCGCACACAGGCCAGCAAAGCGCGGCCCTCGTATTCGCGGAATTTGAAGCCGGTGCCGCGGCCGGTGCGCGGGTCGAACGGCTGGATGGTATCGTCGAGCCCGCCGGTGGCGCGCACGATGGGCACGGTGCCGTATTTCAGGCTGTAGAGCTGGTTCAGGCCGGAAGGCTCGTAGCGCGAAGGCATCAGGAACATATCTGCGCCGGCTTCGATTTTGTGCGCCAGCACGTTGTCGTAGGCGATGCGCGCGGCGAACCGCGCCGGGAAGCGCCCAGCCAGCTCGCGGAACAGAATCTCATATCGCGCGTCGCCGGTGCCCAGCGCTACGATGCACAGGTCTTCTGCCATCAGCTCGTCGGCGACCTGGGCAATCAGGTCGAAGCCCTTCTGGTCCACAAAGCGGGAAACGATGCCGATCACGGGCCGGTGCAGGTTCTCGGCCGGGAGCCGGAACTGCGCGAGCAGATCTTTCTTGCACTCGCGCTTGCCGGAAAGGTCCTTCGCCGAATAACGAGCGGCAATGAATTCATCGGTTTCCGGGTTCCAGGCGGTGTAATCCACGCCGTTCAGAATGCCCACCAGGCGGTCGGCGCGGCTGCGGATCACCCCGTCGAGCCCGTGGCCGTATTCCGGCGTCTGGATTTCCAGGGCGTAGCGTTTGCTGACCGTGGTGATGTAATCGGCGAACAGCAGCCCGCCTTTCAGGTAGTTCACCTTGCCGAAAAACTCCAGCGCATCCATATGGAACAGTGTGTCCGGCAGGCCCACGCGCGCCAGAGTTTCCCGCGGAAACATTCCGTGATAGCCGAGGTTGTGGACGGTAAAGATGACGGGCACGCTGCGGAAGGCCGGGTCGGCGGCGTGGGTAGTCTTCAGCAGCACCGGCACCAGCGCCGATTGCCAGTCGTGGCAGTGGAGCACTTCAGGGCGCCAGATCAGTTTGGCCACCTCGATGGCGGCGCGGCTGAATTCGGCGAAGCGTTCGGCGTTGTCAGGGTAGTCCACACCTTGGAGGCCGTAGAGCTGGTCGCGGTCGAAATACTGCGGGTCGTCCACGAAGAAATAGTGCACGCCATTGACCACCGTGCCGTCCGCAATGGCCGGGAAACGCAGCGCGGCACCCATGGGGATGGTCAGGCTGGGAACAATGACCTTGCTGGCTTTCGTGCCCCGGTAGCGCGGCAGCACCACCGCCACTTCCTGGCCCAGCTCCACCAGCGCCTTAGGAAGACCTTCGACGACGTCGGCAAGTCCGCCGGTTTTCGAGAACGGGAGTCCTTCAGAGGAAACGAAGAGGATTCGCATCAGCTCGCGCTCAAAACCGGAACGATAATCAAAGTACCGGAAATCGTCAACGGAAACTCCCGCAACATTATGCATGACAGGCTTGCTACACTCCAGCCAGGATGCCGCAACGGTTAGGACAGCATTTTCTGCGCGAGCCGTGGCGCGGGCGCATCTTCGAGCACCTCCGTCCCGGGCCCGACGAGTGCTGGCTGGAAATCGGCGCCGGCGGCGGCGAAATGACTCGCGAGCTCGCCGAGCGTGCCGGCGGCGTGGTGGCCGTGGAAATGGATTCCCGCCTTGCCGAGCGGCTGCGGGAATTGCAGCAGCAGAGGCCGAATCTGGAAATTGTTACCGGCGATGTGCTCGAACAGGATCTTACGGCGCTGGCCGGCGACAAGAAACTCCATGTATACGGCAACATTCCCTACTACATCACCGGGCCGATTCTGCGCCACCTGTTCGCACACATCGAGGCGCTGGCGGATATTCACGTGGTGGTGCAGCTCGAAGTCGCCGCGCGGCTCACCGCGCGTCCCGGCCGTCGTGAATACGGATTTCTGACCGTGCTCGCGCAGTTCTACTCGGTGCCGGAGTTTCTGCTGCGGCTGCCTCCGGGGGCCTTTCGGCCGACCCCGCGGGTGGCTTCGGCGCTGGTGCGGCTGCGGCCGCCGGGCATCCGGCCGAAACTGGGAATTCGAAACGAGACGGGGTTCATCGAATTCCTCGGGCGCTGCTTCGAGCAGAAGCGGAAAACGCTGCGGAACAATCTGCGAGCCATCGCCGGCCACGAACGAGCAGAAGAAATTCTCGCCGCCGCCGGCTTGAGCACGAACGCGCGGGCCGAAGAGCTCGCCATTGGAGAATTCGCTGTCCTGTTCGGCCTGCTTGGCTCGCAGAAGCCGTGACGGTCAGCAGGGGCAACCTTCAGTTTGCCCGGTTTCCGCCGGGCAACGGCAGGCGGACCCTTCGGCAGCCTCAGTGCAAGCACAGGTTCACGGCAACTTGCCCTCCAGCACGGCGATGAGCCGGTCGGGAAAATCGGTCATGATGCCGTCCACGCCGAGGTCGAGCAGCGCGCGCATCTGCCGGGGCTGGTTCACCGTCCAAGCGATGACCGACAACCCCGCCGCGCGCGCTTGTTGCACTAACTCCGGCGAAATCAGATCCCAGCGCGGGGCCAACTGCCGTGCGCCAGCGCGCAGGGCGCGTTGCACCAGGTCCGATGCGGGTCGATTCGCCAGCAGACCAGTCATCATGGAGGAATCGAGCTGGTGGGCCGCCCTGAGCAGCTCGGGGTCGAAGCACAAGACCACCGCGCGCTCCACTGCTGCCGCGTTGCGCAACGCTCCGGCCAGGGCATGCTCGGCGCGCCAGGCCCCGCCGGGCTTGATTTCCAGATAGAAAACTACGTCGTGTTCGCGGGAGAAGGCGAAAATCTCATCCAGCGTGGGAATCCGCTCTCCGGCAAACTCGGGGGCAAACCAGGCGCCGGCGTCGAGCTGCCGCAGCTCTGCCAGCGAATGGTTGGTTACCGTACCGCGGCCGTTGGTGGTGCGGTCGAGCGTGTCGTCGTGGATGGCCACGAGCTGCGAATCGCGTGTCAGGTGCAGATCCGTCTCGATGAACCGCGCGCCCAGGTCCACGGCACGATGGAACGCGGCCATCGTATTCTCAGGTGCGTGCCCGGAAGCCCCTCGGTGCGCAATCACCCACGGGCGTGCCATGCGGTCATCCTAGCAGACTGCCGCCCGGGCAGCGCTCCGCAAGCTGAGCCTGTTCCTGAACGGGGCAGCGCGCGCGCCAACGGCACAGCATCAGGCTGGCGCCCGATTCGGCTCTCTCTGCGCGGTGAATAGGTGTGTTGCTATCAGCGGCTTAGCAGGCGGCCCAAGCCGCCGTTTTGGGTACTCTCCTGCTGATGACTACTGCCGGAGGCCACACCGATGGCAGCCAAAGCCCCCGTGGACAACGAAAATGCAGGCGCTGTCCAGCTCGACGAAGCCGGAGAAATCCGGCTGGAGGAGTTGCTGGAAGACCTGCACACGGTGATCTGGGAGGCCGAGCCGGACACACTCCGGCCCACCTATGTAAGCCCGGGTGTGGAGAAACTGCTCGGTTATGCTGCCAGCGAGTGGCTCGAGGGAGAGCCGTTCTGGAAGCGGGTGGTGCATCCGCAAGACCTGCCCGCGGTCCGCGCGGCGGCACAGACTGTGCTTCGGGAACAACGCAGCCTGGAGCACGAGTTCCGGGTGATGGCCAGCGACGGCCGGGTTGTCTGGCTGCGCAATCGCTTCCGCCTGCTGCTGGATGATCACGGCCGGCCGCGGCGGCTGCGCGGCATTGCGGTGGACATCAGCGCGCAGAAACGCGAGCAGGAAATCCTCCGCGACCAGGAAGAGCGCTATCGCTCGCTGGTTGAGAATTCGGCCATCGGCTTCTACCGCACCACGCCGGACGGGCGTGTGCTGCAGGCGAATCCGGCCGTGCTGCGGATGCTCGGCTACGCATCCTTCGAAGAGCTTGCCCGGTTGAATCTGGAAGACGGCGCGCGGATCTTTGAGCCCAGCTACGACCGAAGGGCATTTCGCGAGCAGCTCGAACGCGAAGGGGAAATCATCGGCCTCGAGGCGGTCTGGCGCCGCCGCGACGGCGCGGAACTGTTTGTCCGCGAAAACACCCGGGCCGTGCGCAACGCGGATGGCTCGGTGGCCTTCTATGAAGGCACCGTGGAAGACGTCACCCAGCGCAAACGGGCGGAGGAACGGCTGCGCGTGTCGGACGAAATCCTGCAGCGGGTACCGGCGCTGGTACTGGTGGCCGACCGCGAAGGACAGATTACCTACGTCAGCACCTCGGCGCGGGAAATCCTCGGCTACGCTCCCGAAGAATTGCTTGGCGACGGCTGGTGGCACCACACACGGCACAGCCGCGAAGAGCGCGCCCGGGAAAAAAAGGCGGTGGCTCAGTGCGCGCGCGGCGAGCTGCCCGTGCGTGGCGAGCCCTACGAGCGCATGCTGCGCCATCGCAACGGCCAGCCGCGCTGGATTCTCTGGCATGACTCGCCGGGGCCGAACGACACGCTGATCGGCGTGGGACACGACATCACCGAGCGCAAGCTGGCCGAGCAGAAACTGAAGGAGCGCACCAGCTATCTTCACGCGCTGATCGAAAACAGCCCGCTGGCCATCGTCGTGCTCGATCCCGAACAGCGCGTGCAGATGTGCAACCGCGCCTTTACCCTGCTGTTCGGCTATCGCCAGGGAGAAATCCTGGGCGGACTGATTGACGAATTCCTCGCCCCACCGGAACTAAAGCAGGAGGCGGTCGGGCTGAGCCAGCAGGCCATTGCCGGCCAAACCGTCCATGCCATCACGCGGCGCCGGCGAAAAGACGGCACAATGGTGGAGGTGGAGGTGACAGGCGTGCCGCTGACCGTGGAAGGTCGCATGGTCGGCGGCATCGGCATCTACCAGGACATCACCGAACGGCTGCGCGCCGAAGAAGCCCTGCGGGAAAGTGAAAAGCGCTTCCGCCAGCTCTTTGAAAGCGCCGCCGATGCCATTTTTTTGCTCGACATGGACGGGCGCATCGTGGACGCAAACCAACGTGCCTGCCAAACTCTGGGCTATTCCCACGAAGCGCTGGTGCAGATGAAGCTCTCGGACATCGAGCTCGACCCCGAACAGAGCAGAATTTCCGACCATTGGAGACGTTGCGAACTGAATGCTGCCGTCACCGCCGAAGGCGTCCACCGGAGAAGCGACGGCACGACTTTCCCGGTCGAAGTGCGCGTCAGCCAAGTAGTCTTCTCGGGAACGAAGATGCTGCTCGCACTGGCGCGCGACGTCACCGAACGGAAGCGCGCCGAACAGCAGTTGAAAGAGCGCACCGCCTATCTGAACGCGCTGCTCGAAAACAGCCCGCTGGCCATCGCGGTGCACGACGCCGAAGGCCGGGTGCAGATTTGCAACCCGGCGTTCGAGCGCCTGTTCGGCTGCCGCGCTGCAGAAGCCGTGGGCCGGCCACTGGACTCGCTGGTCACCCGCCCGGCGATGACCGCCGAGGCCGGAAGGCTGAGCGCCCGTGTCAGCGCCGGTGAGTTCGTCCACCTCTGCACGCGCCGCGCGCGCAGAGACGGGTCGGTGGTGGACGTGGAAGTCTACGGCGTGCCGCTGAAGCTCGATGGAAGGCTGGTGGGCGGCTTCGGCATCTATCAGGACATCACCGAGCGGCTGCAGGCCGAAGAGGCGCTGCGCGAAGCCAACCATCTGCTGCAAACCATGATCCAGACCTCGCCGCTGGCCATCATCGCGCTCGATAAGACCGGCCGCGTAAAGCTGTGGAACCACGCGGCGGAAAAAATCTACGGCTGGTCCGCCGAAGAAGCCCTGGACCGGGCCTTGCCCATCGTTCCCGAGGGGAAGCAGGAGGAATTCCGCCAGTTGCTGGAGAGCGAACTTGAGGGGCGGTCGAAAGCCGGACTGCCGCTGCAACGCCAGCGCCAAGACGGCTCGCTGGTGGACGTGAGGCTGTGGACGGCGCCGCTGTGTGACGCCGGCGGCGAGCCCTGGGGAGTGATGGGCATCATGGAAGACATCACCGAAAAACTCAGCCTGGAAGAACAGCTCCGGCAGGCGCAGAAGATGGAGGCGGTCGGACGGCTGGCCGGCGGCGTGGCGCACGACTTCAACAACCTGCTGATGGTCATCACCGGCTACGCCGAGCTGCTGCTCGACCGGCTGCCCGAAGACAGCCCGCTGCGACGCAACGCCCAGGAAATTTACAAGGCCGCCGACCGCGCCGCCACGCTCACCCGCCAGTTGCTGGCGTTCAGCCGCAAGCAGGTGCTGCAACCCCGCGTGCTCAATCTGAACGCCGTGGTCGGCGACATGGAACGAATGCTGCGCCGGCTGATTCCCGAAAACATCGAGCTGACCATCCGGACCGACCCGGGCCTGGGCTCGGTGCGCGCCGACCCCGGCCAGATGGAGCAGGTGATTCTGAATCTGGCCGTCAACGCACGCGACGCTATGCCCGGCGGCGGCAAACTGATTCTGGAAACGGCGAACACCGAACTCGACCGCGCCTATGCGCTCATGCATTCGGGAGTCGAGCCCGGGCCACACGTCCTGCTGGCGGTCAGCGACACCGGCTGCGGAATGGACCCAGAAACCGTGGCGCATATCTTCGAACCGTTCTTCACCACAAAAGACAAATCGAAGGGCACC
>FWPU01001323.1_pt1 | contig 74921 bp, 64 predicted proteins | sample 2228361 | NCBI WGS metagenome assembly FWPU01 (sample SAMEA103939777, study PRJEB20133) | metagenome | reverse complement strand
GTTCGGGCGGGCGAGGAAGCGACCGGGGCTGAAGGGGCGAACGGCTGGTCGAGAGCGACCGCAGCCCGCGGTCCTCGGGCCGCGCAGGGCGAGACCGCCGGGCCCAGGGGCATCGACCCACCGCTGGCACGGCGGCGAGACTCCGCCGCCCGCTGAGGCCGCCCGACGATCGTGGCCGGGGTTCGCCCGCGGTGGGACTCGGCGCCCGTGGTTCGGGCCTTCATCGCCGTCCCCGTGCCCGAAGCAGCCCGGCAAGCGATCGGGTCCCTCGTCGAGGAGCTCCGCCGGCGCCGACCAGAGGCGGGGGTCCGCTGGGTTCGGCCGGAGGGTCTCCACCTCACCCTCCGGTTCCTTGGCCAGACCCGGGTCGACCGGCTGCCGGCGCTCCGCGAGGTCATCGGGGAGGTGGCGAGTCGGCATGCGCCCTTCGATCTCGAGGTCTCCGGCGGCGGCGCCTTCCCGACCCTCCGCCGACCCCGGGTCCTCTGGCTCGGCGTTCGGCGGGGCGCGGAGCTGCTCACGGCCCTCGCCGCCGACCTCGACGGACAGCTCGCACCCCTCGGCTGGGAGCCCGAGGGGCGCCCCTACTCGGCTCACCTGACCCTCGCCCGAACCGACCAAGGCCCGGCCGCCGCGGCGATGGCGGCGGTTCTCGTCGAGGCCGCCGCTCGCCTGGAGCTCCTCTGGCGGGTCGAGGAAGTCATCCTCTACGAGAGTCACCTCGAGCGGGCCGGAGCCCGCTACGTCGTCCTCGAGCGGGCGCCCCTCGGCGGGGGGACGGCCGGCAGCTGAGGGTCGGCTGCTGCCGGGGAGGTCAGGGGCCGCCAGGGGCGGTCGTCGAGGCCCTCTTCGCTTGCAGACATCCGGGCCGTCGGTGTACGGTCCACGGGCGCGGGTCGCGACCGCCCCCGGCGGCGCGGCGTCGTGCCGAGTCCTGAGGGGCTCGACCCGTCTCGTCGGCTGACCCGGGTGAGGGACCCGGAGGAACGTGGTGGAGGATGCTGATGACCGAGGATCGTGGTTCGACGAAGTTCGTCCTCGACGAGCGTCGGATCCCTCGCAGCTGGTACAACATCGTCCCTGACCTGCCCGTCGCGCCGCCTCCGGTCCTCCACCCGGGGACGGGCGCCCCCATTGGTCCCGACGATCTGGCGCCCCTCTTCCCGATGGCCCTCATTGGCCAGGAGGTCAGCACCGACCGGGAGATCGAGATCCCCGAGCCGGTCCGTGAAGCGTACGCCCTCTATCGACCAACCCCGCTCTACCGGGCCCATCGCCTCGAGCGCGCCCTCGACACCCCGGCCCACATCTACTACAAGTACGAGGGGGTCAGCCCGGCCGGGAGCCACAAGCCGAACACGGCCCTCGCCCAGGCGTTCTTCAACCGACAGGAAGGCGTCCGGCGCCTCGCCACCGAGACCGGGGCCGGGCAGTGGGGGAGCGCCCTCGCCCTTGCGGGCGCCATCTTCGGGCTCGAGGTCAAGGTCTACATGGTGCGGGCGAGCTACGACCAGAAGCCCTACCGGCGGATCCTCATGGAGACGTATGGGGCCGAAGTCGTCCCCAGCCCGAGCCCAACGACGGCCTACGGCCGACGTGTCCTCGCCGAGTCACCCGACAGCCCGGGTTCCCTCGGCATCGCCATCAGCGAGGCCGTCGAGGATGCGGCGACCCGGGACGATACGAAGTACGCCCTCGGCTCGGTCCTCAACCACGTCCTCCTCCATCAAACGGTCATCGGCCAGGAGGCCCTCGAGCAGATGGCGATGGCCGGTGAGGAGCCGGACGTCATCATCGGTTGCACCGGCGGTGGCTCGAATTTCGCTGGCCTGACCTTTCCCTTCATCGGCCGGATGCTCCGGGGCGAGGCACGATACCGGGTCATCGCCTGTGAGCCCGAAGCGGCACCGTCCCTCACCCGGGGCGTCTACACCTACGACTTCGGGGACACCGGCCACCTGACGCCCCTCGTCAAGATGCACACCCTCGGCTCGAACTTCATCCCTGAGCCGATCCACGCCGGCGGGCTCCGCTATCACGGCATGGCGCCCCTCGTCTCGCTCCTGAAGGAAGAGGGGATCATCGAGGCCCGGAGCGTCCACCAGCGGGCCTGCTTCGAGGCGGGGGTCCGCTTTGCCAGAGCCGAGGGGATCCTGCCCGCTCCCGAGCCGACCCACGCCATCAAGGTCGCCATCGACGAGGCCCTCGCCGCCCGCGAGGCCGGTGAGCGCCGGGTCATCCTCTTCAACCTCTGCGGGCACGGTCACTTCGACCTCGGCGCCTACGAGCGCTATCTGGCCGGAACCCTCGAGGACTACGAGTACCCGGCCGAGCGGGTCGCCGAGGCGCTGGCGGCGCTGCCGCGGGTCTGAGCGCCGAAGGTTCAGTGCCGCCGAAGGTCGAGGACGAAGACCCCGACCGGCCCATCACCAGGCGCTCCGGCGCTGGCCGGAGGATCATGGGGCCCCATCCTGAAGCAGGGCGCGCGAGGACCCGCCCGGGGAGGGGAGGGAAGCGGGTCCTGCGCACGACGCGGGTCGCGTCGTCGGCCGGGCGTCCCCGCGGGGGTGACGGGGCCTCCGGCGTCGGCCACCTGCCCAAGTGGCCGCTCGGTCGCCTGACGGCGAACCGCCGCCGAGTGTGCCAGTCACGGACGGCCTGCGCATCCCCAATTCTCCGTATCTTTGGGCCAGATGGCCCTGGCGAGGAGGCGGTCCGTCTGCTCCAGGGTCGACGGTGGTGCCGCGGCGCACCACCTCTTCGCCGGCGGCCCTGACGAGACGCTACGATGGCATCGATGCCCGGTCTCGCCTGCTGGTCCTGCGGTCGGACCGTCTACAGCGTCAGCCCCATCGAGGCCCTCTTCGCCGAGGAGCGCCGCTGCCCGCGCTGCGGGGCGCTCATGAACGTGGACCGCCGGGAAGGGGAGCGGCGCCAGCAGCACCGACGGCAACACCCGGCCGATGATCCGGGGCCGCCGGACGGAGTCGAGCGGCGGATCGCCGACCGGCGGGTGGGGCAGCGCCGCTCGGCGGGGTCGCCGGCGGCGAGATCGAACCGCCGCCCTGGCGACGGTTGGGTCGACTGACTCGCCGGGCCGGCACCTTCTTCGGTGCTCCGTCCCCTTCGGGAGCCGGGTCAGTCCTCGCGGGGCAGCTCGATGAGCCGGTGACGGAGGGCGAAGGCCACGGCCTCGAGCTTCGAATGGACGCCGAGCTTCGCCATGATGTTCTGGACGTGGGTCCGGAGGGTGTTCGGCGTGATGACGAGGCGCTCACAGATCGACGCACTGGACAGCCCTTCGGCAAGGGCTCGGAGGACCTCGAACTCGCGTGGAGTGAGGGGCTCGATCCGGGGGCGCTCGATGGCCCGCTCGCGGGCCGCGACCACCCGGCGGGCGATGTCGAGGATGACGGAACGCGGAAGGAGGGTCTCGCCGGCGTGGGCGGCCCGGACGGCATCGACGACCTCGTCGACGGCCCGGTCCTTCGTTAGGTAGCCGTCGGCACCGGCCTGGATCGAGTCGAGGATCGTCTCGTCGTCGGCCACGGCGGTGAGCATGACGACCCGGGCAGCCGGATGGCGGGCCTTCAGGATCCGGGTCGCCTCGGCCCCGGTCCCGTCGGGGAGGCGGTAGTCCATGAGGACGACGTCGACGGGCCGGCTGGCGGCCGCCCGCGCCTCGGCGACGGACGCCGCCACACCGACGACCTCGATGTCGGGCTCGCGCTCGAGGATCCGAGTCAAGGCTCCCGTCAGGAGCTGGTGGTCGTCGACGAGGAGGACCCGGATCCGCCGCGGGCGGGCATCGGGCATGGAAGACCTCCGAGCCAGTCGTCGCCCGGCGACCCCCGGGTCGGCGGACGTCACAACCCGAGACGGATTGTACGACGCCGAGTCCGTTCCGACGCCCTCGAAGGGGCACGATCTCGGGGGTCCCATCGCGTCGATCGCCGGGACCGATAATGCCGGCATGCGCCTCGCTCTCCTTGGCCTTGGCCTCATCGGCGGCTCCGTCGTCCGGGCCCTTCGGCAGCCCCGGCCTCCCCAGCCCAGCGACCCCTGGACCGCCCGACTCGAGGTCGTGGCCTGGAGTCCAAGCGGGACGGGGCCGCGGCTCGCCCTCGCCGAGGGCCTCCTCGATCGAGCTCCCGCCTCGGTCGAGGGCGCTCTCGAGGGCGCCGACGTCGTCCTCCTCGCAGGCCCGCCGACGAGCGTCCTCGACTGGGTCGGGGCCCTCGCTGGCCCCCTCGCTCGCCACCTCTCGCCCGGAACGGTCGTCACCGACGTGGCGAGCACGAAGGCGGCGATCGTCGAGCGGGCCGATGCCCTCGGGCTCCGGTTCGTCGGGGGCCACCCGATGGCCGGACGCGAGGCGAGCGGCTTCGAGGCGAGCAGCGCCGAGCTCTTCGTCGGCCGGCCCTGGGTCGTCGTCCCGAGCCGGGCCGCGGACGAGGCCGCCGTCGCGCTCGTCGAGGGGCTGGCCCGGTCCGTCGGGGCGGTCCCGGTCCGGATGACCGGGCCCGAGCACGACCGAGCCGTGGCGGCGATCAGCCACCTCCCGCTCCTTGCCAGTGTCGTCCTCGTCGAGAGCGTCCTCGGCCGTCCCGGCGAGCCTCCGCCGGCCGGGCTCGAGGCGGCCCGGCGGCTGGCGGCGAGCGGCTGGCGGGACGTGACCCGTCTGGCCCGGGGCGAGCCGGCCATGGCGGCCGGGATCATGACGACGAACCGGGTCATCGTCGCCGAGCACCTCCGTCGCCTCCGGTCCGTCGTCGACGAGTGGGTCGCCCTCCTGGATGACGGCGCCGACGAGGCGGCCCTCGCCGAACGCTTCGCCGCAGCCCGGACTCGCCTCGAGGCCGCCGATCTTCGAGGGGGCCGCGAGGAGGGCGGCGGCGAGGGCAACCCGGGAGGACGCTCGGGTCGCCCTGGCCGGGAGGGGGAGTAGGGGAGGGTGGCTGCCGACGAGCTCGTCCTCGTCGTGCCGCGGGCCGCGGTCGTCGAGCCGGCAGGCTGGTACGGGGTTCGAACGAGCGGGGTCGAGTTGGTCATCGCCGCGGCCGACCGGCTTGGCCGCTACCTGCCGCGGGCTGCCGTCGAGGGCGATCCGGGATACAAGCAACTCATCCCCTACCTCGTCCTTCGCGACGGCGCCGACTACTTCCTCATGCGCCGCACCCGCGCCGGTGGCGACGCCCGGCTCCACGACCGCTACTCCATCGGGATCGGTGGCCACGTCGGCCCCGACGACGGCGGCCTCCTCGGCGGTCTCCGACGGGAGTGGCAGGAGGAGATTGCCGCCGCCTTCGACCCGGATGTGCGGCCAGTGGGACTCGTGAACGACGACACGACCGACGTCGGCCGGGTCCATCTCGGGGTCGTCTTCGTCGCCGACGTCGGCGGTCGACCCGTCAGCGTCCGCGAGGCGGACAAGCTGAGCGGTCGCTTCGTCGCACCGGCTGCGGTCCGAGCCGTCCATGACGGGCTCGAGACCTGGAGCCAGCTTGTCTTCGACGCCTTCGAGGCCGGGCGCTTCGGCTGAGGCCCGGCCGCTCCTCGCGGCGAGTCGCCGATCGGAGCTTCACCGGGCGGGTGTCTGGGGACGTGCGGAGCCGCCTCGAAGGGTCGCCCACCTGTGCGCCCGCCGGAGGGGATGGGATAATGACCGTGGTGGCTGATCATGCTCGCTAGGCGCCTTCGCCGATCGTCGTTGGTCGGGGCCCTTGGCCTTGGCCTCCTCGGCCTGGCCCTCGCCGCGACGCCCGCCCGCGCCCTCAGCCCCGGCGCCGTCCCCGTCCTCCGGGCGACGGGGATCGTCGACAACGTCATGGCCGGCTACATCGCCGAGGGCGTCGCCCTGGCGGCGGCGAACGGCGCGCCGGCGGTCGTCATCGTCCTCAACACTCCGGGGGGGAGCCTCGACGCGACGAACCAGATCACCTCGACCCTCCTCGAGGCCCGGATCCCGACGATCGTCTGGGTCGCCCCGGCCGGCGGTCAGGCAGCGAGCGCTGGGACCTTCATCACCCTCAGCGCCCACGTCGCCCTCATGGCCCCCGGGACGAGGATTGGGGCCGCCTCGCCGGTGGGCGGTGGCGGCGAGGACATCGAAGGAACCCTCGGCGAGAAGGTCCGGCAGGACGCCATCGCCGCCATCCGGTCGATCGCCGAGACCCGCGGCCGGAACGTCGACTGGGCGGTGTCGACGGTCGCCGAGGCCCGCGCCTCGCCAGCCTCGGAGGCCGTCCAGCTCGGGGCCGTCGACGGCCTCGCCGCCTCCCTCGAGGAGGTCCGCCGGATGGCCGAGGGGCGGACGGTCCGAACGCCCGAGGGCGAGAGGACGATCGTCTTCGGCGCGGCCCCCTTCGAAGAGCTGCCGATGAACCCCTTCCAGGCCCTCCTCCACCTCCTGTCGGACCCGAACATCGCGTTCGTCCTCTTCACCATCGGCTTCTACGGCCTCCTCTTCGAGCTCCAGAACCCGAACTTCGTGACCGGCATCCTGGGAGCGATGGCGATCCTCCTCGCCTTCATCGGCTTCGGCTCCTTGCCCTTGAACGTCGCCGGACTCCTCCTCATTGGTCTCGCCATCGTCCTCTTCATCCTCGAGCTCCAGGTAGCGAGCCACGGCCTCTTGACGATCGGCGGCCTCATCGCCTTCGTCCTCGGCGCCTCGGCCCTCTACACCGCCCCAGGGACGCCGACGGCGCCCGATGTCAGCGTCGCCCTACCCCTCATCGTCGTCATGGCGTTAACGACGGCCGTCTTCATGGCCTTCGTCGCCTACGCAGCCGTCCGGACGCGCCGGATGACGACCCAGGTCGGGCTCGTCGGGGCGGCCTTACCGACCGGGATCCTCGGCGAGGTTCGGCGGCCCCTCGCCCCGATCGGCTCGGTCTACGCCGCCGGCGAGGAGTGGACGGCTCGCGCCGTCGACGACCGACCCCTCGAACGCGGAACGCCGGTCCGGATCGTCCGCTTCGAGGGCCTCACCGCCATCGTCGAGCCGGTGCCCGAGCCCTCGGGCCCGTAACCGACGGGATCAGACAAGGAGGAGCAGGAATGGAAGCACCCTTCGTGGCGGCCCTGGCGGCCTTCCTCATCGCCGTCGTGCTCGTCTTCCTCTACCTCTCGGTTCGGATCGTCAACCAGTACGAGAAGATGGTCGTCTTCCGCCTCGGCCGAACCGATGAGCGCCTCGTCCGCGAGCCAGGCCTGCGCTTCCTCATCCCGATCGTCGACCGGCCGGTCAAGGTCGACCTCCGGGAGCAGTTCATCGAAGTCCCGAGCCAGACAAACATCACCCGGGACAATGCCCCGATCAACATCGACTTCCTCATCTACTGGAAGATCGTCGATCCCCTGAAGAGCCAGGTGAACGTCGGGAACTTCACCGGCGCCCTGACGGGGATCGCGACGACGACCCTCCGGGCCGTCGTCGGCGACATCCTCCTCGACGAGGTCCTCTCGCGCCGCGAGCAGATCAACGAGATCCTCCGGGCGAAGCTCGACGAGGTGACCGAGCGCTGGGGCGGCAAGGTGACGACCGTCGAAATTCGGGAGATCGTGCCGCCCCGGGAGGTCCAGGAAGCGATGAACCGCCAGCTCTCGGCCGAGCGGACCCGGCGGGCGGTCATCACCGAGTCCGAGGGCCAGCGGCAGGCGGCGATCAACGTCGCCGAGGGGCAGAAGCAGGCCGAGATCCTCCGGGCCGAGGGCGACCGCCAGGCGGCCATCCTCCGGGCCGAGGGCTTCAGCGAGGCCCTCGAGCGGATCTTCCGGGCGGCACGGGGGGTCGACCAGAAGACGATGGCCCTCCAGTATCTCGAGGCCCTTAAGGCCCTCGGGGCGAGCCCGGCGACGAAGTTCGTCATCCCGACCGAGTTCACCCGGCTGGTTGAGCCCTTCACGAGCTACCTCGCCCAGGGGATGGCGGCTGGGTCGGCGGGTCCGGCGATGGGCTCGGGCGCCGCCGGTCCGGAGGGCGCCGGAGGCGCCAGTTCGGCGGGGAGTGGCGGCTCCGCGGAACGCCCCGGCCCGGCGAGCTGACGGGGCCGGTCGTGGTGCGGCGACGCACCGGCCCGGGGCCCGGCATGGGGCCCGTATAATCCCCTCGCCGGCGGACCGCAGCCGGCCCGTGTGGAGGGTGAGCGAGACGCCCCATGGCGAAGATCCTCGTCGTCGACGACGACCCCAACGTCCAGCGCCAGCTCCAGTACACCCTGAAACAGGAAGGGCACCAGGTCGTCGTCGCCGGCGACGGTGCCGAGGGGTTCCGTCTCTGGGGGGTCGAGGAGCCGGCCCTCGTCCTCCTCGACGTCATGCTGCCGAAACTCGACGGCTACCAGGTGGCCCGGAAGATCCGGAGTGAGGAGGGTGAGGGCCGCCACGTGCCGATCATCATGCTCACGACCGACGGAGGCGTCGAGCAGCGAGTCCAAGGTCTCCGGGCTGGCGCGGACGATTACCTCATCAAGCCCTTCCACCCGGCCGAGCTCGTCGCCCGGATCCGGAGCCTCCTCGCCCGCTTCGCCCCCGAGCTGTCGTCCGATGATCAGCGACCTCTGGGCCGCCTCCACGTCTTCTACGGAGCGAAGGGCGGGGTCGGAACGACGACCCTCGCCATCAACGCCGCCATCGGCCTCCACCGCGAGCTCGGCCGGAAGGTCGTCCTCGTCGACGGCAACCTCCAGTTCGGGGACCACCGGGTCTTCCTCGACCTCGGTCTCGATCGGAAGAGCATCGTCGACATCGCCTCGGCCCCGGCCGTCGACGCCGACCTGATCCGGCGGGTCCTCGTCCGCCACGACTCCGGGGTCGATCTCCTCCTCGCCCCGCCCCAGCCGGAGATGGCGGAGCTCGTGACCGAGGCCCACATCGGCCAGATCTTGACGATCCTTCGCGGCCTCTACGACTACGTCGTCGTCGACGTCGACAAGCGACTGGACGACTTCAACCTCCACATCCTCGACCAGGCGGAGACGATCTTCGTCGTCATGACCGCCGACCTCTCCTGCTTGAAGAACGTCCGCCTCGTCCTCGAGACCGTCGGCCATCTTGGCTGGGAGGGTGGCCGGGTGAAGCTCGTCCTGAACCGGTCGAACGCCTTCACGGGCATCACGGTCCGGAACGCCGAGAGCGCCCTGAAGCGGACGATCGAGTACCAGATCGTGAACGAGTACCGGGGTGCGATCAGCGCCCTGAACAGCGGCGCCCCCTTCGTCTTCACGAAGCCCGACAGCCCCCTCGGGCGGTCTGTCCTCGACTTCGTCCGCCAGGTCGACCGGACCGCGGCCACCGCCGCCGAGCTCGCCCCGACGACTCGCTAGGGGGCGTCCCTCGGGCGAGGACGCCGCCAGAGGGAGGCGCGACGGGCAGCGTTCCTCGGCCTCGAGCCGGAGGGCCGAGCTCGGCCACTCTCGGGAGCTCCGAGTGGAGCGGCGCCTCGGGTCCGCCGCTGGGGTCGGCGATAAGTCGCCGATGGGCGGTGGTCACTAGCCTCTCGGACGTGCTTGCCACGGTCCTCTCGGCCACCCTCCAGGGTCTCGACGGGCGCGTCGTCCGGGTCGAGGTCGACATCGCTCCGGGCCTGCCAGCCTTCAACATCGTCGGCCTGCCCGACACCGCCCTCGCCGAGGCCCGCGAGCGGGTCCGGGGCGCGATCCGGAACTCGGGCTTCGACTTTCCGCCACGCCGCCTCACCGTCAACCTCGCCCCGGCGGACGTACCGAAGGCGGGGGCAGCCCTCGACCTTCCCATCGCCGTCGGGATCCTCCTCGCCTCGGAGCAGGTTCGAGGCGGTGGACGCTGGGCTCTCGTCGGCGAGCTCTCCCTCGGCGGCGAGGTCCGGCGGGTCCGCGGGACCCTCCCGATGGTCGCTGCCCTCGTCCGCCACGGGGCCCGACGGATCGTCGTCGCCGCCGAGGCCGTCGACGAGGGTCGGCTCGTCCCGGGGGCGGAGGTCGTCCCGGCGGCGAGTCTCGGCGAGGCGGCGGCGATCATCGACGGGCGTCGGCGGGCTCCGGTGCCGGGAGAGCGGGTCGACCTCGTCCCCCGGGACGCGGTCCCCGTTCCTCCGCTGGCGGAGGGCGAGGGGCATCCCGACCTGGCCGACGTTCGGGGCCAGCTCGAGGCCCGCCGGGCCCTCGAGATCGCCCTCGCCGGGGGCCACGGCCTCCTCCTCGTCGGACCGCCGGGGGCGGGCAAGACCCTCCTCGCCCGGACCGTGCCCGGTCTCCTGCCGCCTCTCGAGCCCGAGGAGGCCCTCGCGGCGACGATCGTCGAGTCGGTCGCGAGCGACCGACCGGTCCGGGCCCTGCTCCGACGGCGACCCTTTCGGGCTCCCCACCACACGAGCTCCTACGCCGCCATCGTCGGCGGCGGTCCGGGGCTCTCGCCGGGCGAGGTAACCCGTGCCTCGGAGGGCGTCCTCTTCCTCGATGAGCTCGCCGAGTTCGGTCGCGACGTCCTCGAGGCCCTCCGTGAGCCCCTCGAGGAGGGCCAGGTGACGATCGGGCGGGCCGGTCGCTCGGCGACCTTCCCGGCCCGCTTCCAGCTCATCGCGGCGACGAACCCCTGTCCCTGCGGCTGGGCCGGGACCGAGGTCCCCGGCTGTCGGTGCCGGCCAGGGCTCCCCGAGCGCTACCTCGCCCGGATCTCGGGGCCCCTCCGAGACCGGATCGACCTCTGGGTCGAGATGCCGGCCGTCCGTCCGGCGGAGATGCTCCTCGGTGGCCCGCCCGAGGACTCAGCGACGGTGGCCGGGCGGATCGCCGAGGCGCGAGCGCGCCAGCTCCGCCTCCGGGGCGTCTTGAACGGCCGACTCGGCGGACGGGCCCTCCGAGCAGCCTGTCGCCTCGACGGAGCGGCTCGTAGCCGGGTCGTCGAGCTCGCCGTCCTCGAGGGGGCCTCGGCGCGGGGGATCGAGCGGCTCCTCCGGGTCGCCCGGACCATCGCCGACCTCGAGGGGGTGGAGCGAGTTGCTGCCCGTCACGTCGAGGAGGCGGCCCGGTTCCGCGGCCGCCTGGCCCGGGCGCCCCTCGCCGCCGTGGGTTGAGCGTGATCGGGGTCGGTCGTCTCGGGCCGCACCCTGGCGGGCGGGGCGGAGGCCCGGGGAGGGCCTCGTCGTCTGACTGGGATGAGACCTCGTCCTTCGGCCGGCTGGCCGCGGCAAGCGGGGGCCGGGCCGTTGGGATAGAGCGGTCGGGTTGCTCCGGCCTGGAGCCCGACCGGGATGCGGCAACGTCCCGATCGACGATGGGGGGCGAGACCTCGGCCCTCGCCGCCGAGCGGCGAGCCTGGGTCATCCTCGCCTCGGTCGGGTCGATCGGTCCGGCGACGGCTGCGACCCTCGTCCGGGTCGTCGGCTCGGCCCGCGCAGTCGTCGAGCTCGCAGCGGGGCCCGACGGGGCGAGGGAACTGGCGAGCCTCGTGGCGCCTCCAGATGGGCCACGGCCGGGTGCGCCGGTCCTCGAGGCTGCCGCAGCCAGGGCGATCGCCGAGGTCGCCCAGGACCCGGAGGGCCTTTTGGCGGCGGTGGCGGCCGCCGGTCTCGAGGTCCTCGTCATCGACGACCCGGCCTACCCGGCCCGGCTTCGAGCGATCGAACTTCCGCCACCCGTCCTCTTCGTGCGGGGCAGTCTGGCGGCCCTCGACGCCGAGCGAAGCGTCGCCGTCGTCGGGACGCGGCGTCCGACGGACACCGGCCGACGCTGGGCGGCGGCAATCGCCGGTGCCCTCGCCCGCTCCGGGGTCACGGTCGTCTCGGGGCTCGCCGTCGGCATCGATGGCGCCGCCCACGCGGCGACGGTCGCCGAGGGAGGGCCGACCGTCGCCGTCCTCGGCGGCGGCCACGGGTGCCTCTACCCCCGCTCCCACGAGCGACTCGCCGAGGCGATCGTCGCCTCCGGTGGGGCGGTCGTCAGCGAGCTGCCACCAGGGGCGGCTCCCACCCGCTGGCAGTTCCCGCGCCGGAACCGGATCATCAGCGGCCTCGCCGAGGCGACCGTCGTCGTCGAGGCGGCACCGGGGAGTGGGGCCCTCGTCACGGCGGCCTGGGCCCTCGAGCAGGGGCGGGAGTGCTTCCTCGTGCCAGGTCCCCTCGGAGCCCGGGCGAGCGCCGGCTGCCTCGCCTTCCTGCGCGAACACCATGGTTTGGCGCGGATCGTCGCCGGTCTGCCCGAACTCCTCGACGACCTCGGCCTCGGGGGGCCCCGTCACGGTCGGCGATCGGGGCCGCCCTCTCGGGAGGCGCTCCTCGCCGGCCTCGGCTCGACCGAACGGCTCGTCGCGTCGGTCCTGGCCGAGAGTGCCATGACGGCCGACGGGATCGTCGCCGCGACGGGCTTGCCGATCGGAGCCGTCCTTGGGGCGGTGTCGCTCCTCGAGGCGAGGGGCCTCGTGGGTTCCGGCTATGGCCGCTACTGGGCGGTCGGGCGCCTGGCGAGCGCGGCGTCCCGCTGAGGTCGAGGAGGCTCCCGCCTGCCGGCCCCCCGGTCGTGAGCGTCGACGCTCGCGCCGTCAATGGGGCTGACCCTCCCGACTGCGAGCCCGGCCGGTGGTCGCGTCCGAGCCGGTCGACCCGGCAGACGCGCGAAACGCCTCGGGAGGCACGGGGCCGAGGTGACGTGGTACCCTGGGCCGGTCCCGGCAGCGCCCCGGCCGGGTCGCAGACAGCCGCACGACGCCATCGACCCCAGCGACGAGCCAGGAGACTGTCATTGCGAAGACTCGCCGCGGCCGCCCTCGCCGTTCCGATCCTCCTCGTCGTCTACGCGACGAACCTCCTCCGTCGTTCCATCGCTGCCCGGGTCGGCCTCGCCCTCGGTGGCGGCGCGCTCATCGGTCTCGGCCTCCTCGCCGCCACCTCGAGCATGCCCGTTCCGGCTGTCGCCCGTCCGGAGACGACCCCGACGCCCCTCCCCGAGGCCGCCTTCACGACCCGTGTCCAGCTCGGCATGGCGACCGACGCCGCGCTCACCGTCGCCTTCAGTCGGGCGATGGACCCCAAGTCCGTCGAGCGGGCCATCGAGATGAGTCCGTCGACCGACCTGACGCTCTCCTGGAACGCCGCCTTCACCGAGCTGACGATCCGTCCGACGGGGGCCTGGGAGCCAGCCACCTACTACACCCTGACCGTCGGCGTGGGGGCCCGGGATCGGACCGGCCGACCCCTTGCCGAACCTGTCCGCCTGGCCTTCGTCGTCCGGCCAGCGACGATCGGGCGGATCGTCCCGAGCGCCCTCGTCGGTGACCGGCTCCGGCTCGATGCCGACATCGTCTTCGCCTTCGACCGGCCCGTCGCCCTCGGTAGCCTGGCGGCCGCCATCCGGATCGAGCCCGCCGTCGAGGCCCGCGTCCTCCTCCCCGACGGGAGCAGCGTCGACCTGGCCGAGCTCGCCGAGGCCGCCCGTGGGCTCGTTGGCGACCGCCTCGTTCTCCGACCGACGGGGCTCCTCGCCGCCGGCACGACCTACCGCTTCGCGGTTGAAGGGACGGTCCGCGACGCCGAAGGAGCGGACGTGGGGGCGGTCGCCCCGCTCGAGGTCACGACAGTCGCGGCCCCGAAGGTCGTCCGCTTCCGGCCCCGGGACGGAACGACGGGCGTCCCGCGCGAAGCAAACGTCTCGGTCCGCTTCAGCCAGCCGATGGATCGGGCCTCGACCTCGGCCGCCTTCACGGTCACCGTCGACGGGCGCCGAGTCGATGGGACCCGACGTTGGGCCGAGGGCGACACCGTCCTCGTCGTCGACCTCGCCGCCGACCTGCCCTACGGGGCGAAGGTCGTCCTCGCCGTCGATGGCGGGGCTCGCTCCGCTGTCGGCGCCCCCCTCGCCGCCCCGGCCAGGGCGACCTTCAGCGTCGAGCCTGAGTCGGCTCCACCGCCACCGCCACGGACGATCTCCCGCTCGAGCGGCTCGGGCGGCTCCTCGAGCGGTACGGCGACGTGGTACGCCGTCGAGACGTACTACCTCCGGCTCCTCAACTGCACCCGGACCGGCGGCCTCGTCAGCACGAGTGGCAGCTGCTCCGGGGCCGGATCGGGGCCCCTGGCGCCCTTCCTCCTCGATGCTGGGATCAGCTCCAAGGTCGCCCGGCCCTACGCGAAGCTCCTCGCCACCGCGGGGATCTGCAGCCACTTCGCCGACGGCGATCCGGGCGATCGGCTCCGTCGGGCCGGGTACCCGAACTACGTCTGGGGCGAGAACCTCGGCTGTCGCTCGGGTGACCCGTATGCCGCCGTCCTGGGCAGCCACCTCTACTTCCAGGCCGAGCGGTCGACGAACGGTGGCCACTGGCGGAACATGATGAATCCGGCCTTCGACCGGGTCGGGATCGGGGTCTGGGTGAGTAGCGGTCGGGTCCGCCTCGTCGTCGACTTCTACCACCCCTGACCGGCCCCACCCCTTGGACGTCCGGGGCCGGGCATCTCGGTCGTCGTGACCATCGACCCCCACCGGAGGGACGATCGGGCGAGCGTCGTCGGTCCTTCCGCGTGGCAGACTCCAGCCCGTGATCCGGAACGCGATCCTCCACTTGCCGAACGAGCAGCCCCTCCTCGTCGACCTCTTCGAGCTGCCCCGCTCCGACGACGTCTCCCTCGTCTGTACGAACCTCCGACAGCTGAACGGCCAGCGGCCGATCTTCGTCGAGCGGAGCGAGTCGGTCTTCGTCTTCCCCTACAGCCAGGTCCGCTTCCTCGAGCTGCCTCCGGGTGCCGCGACCGCGTCCGGCCTCGAGGGCGAGCCGGGAGCGGCGTCGGTGCTCCGCGAGATCGGACTCGTCGAGGCCCGGCCGGTCGGCGTCTCCGATGGGTCTGGCGTCGACGGCGAGGACGTCGAGCTCGACCCGGCCTTCCTGGAGCGGATCCGGGAGATCTGAGGGCCGTTCGCCCGGCGCGCGAGGACGCGAAGGAGGCCGCGAACCGGCCCGTCGCCCCGGGTAGCGCATCCGCTGGCGGTGACGGACGGCGAAGGGGCCGGTGCTAGACTCCCCGGCGATGTCCCGCAACCTCGTCATCGTCGAATCGCCCGCCAAGGCGAAGACCATCGAGCGCTACCTCGGCCCCGACTTCCGGGTCCTCGCCTCCTACGGCCACGTTCGCGACCTGCCGGAAAACCCCGGCCGAAACGGCCTCGGGGTCGACGTCGAGCACGACTTCGCTCCCCAGTACGTCGTCGTCCCCGAGCGACGGCGGCAGCTGGAGGCGATCAGCCGAGCTGCCCGCCAGGCCGAGGCCGTCTACCTCGCCACCGACCTCGACCGCGAGGGCGAGGCGATCGCCTGGCACGTCGCCGAGGCCGTCGGTCTCCCGCCGGAGAAGACCCGCCGGGTGACCTTCAGCGAGATCACCGAGCCGGCGATCCGAGAAGCCTTCGCCAACCCCCGGGGGATCAATCACGACCTCGTCGACGCGCAACAGGCCCGCCGGGTCGTCGACCGGATCGTCGGCTACCTCCTCAGCCCGCTCTTGTGGCGAAAGGTGCGGCGTGGTCTCTCGGCCGGCCGGGTCCAGTCCGTTGCCGTCCGCCTCGTCGTCGAGCGGGAGCGGGAGATCCGGGCCTTCGTGCCCCGCGAGTACTGGACGATCGAGGTCGGCCTCGTCACCCCGGACGGAGAGGCCTTCGTTGCCGAGCTCGTCCGGATCGACGGCGCCAAGCCCGACATCCCCGATCGACCGACCGCGGACACCCACGCCGCCGCCCTCCGGGAGCTCGAAGCCGTCGTCACCGAGGTGGCCACGAAGCGCCAGCGCCGGACCCCGCCGCCACCCTTCACGACCTCGACGCTCCAGCAGGAGGCGAGCCGGAAGCTCGGCTTCTCCCCCCAGCGGACGATGCGGGTGGCCCAGCGCCTCTACGAGGGCGTCGAGACGCCCGAGGGGATCGTCGGACTCATCACCTACATGCGGACGGACTCGGTCGCCCTCTCGAGCCAGGCCCTCGCCGAGGCCGAGCGGGTCGTCCGGGAGCGCTTCGGCGACGCCTACGCCGTGCCGGGCGGGCGACGCTACCGGACCCGAGCCCGAGGGGCCCAGGAAGCCCACGAGGCGATCCGGCCGACGAGCTTCGCCCGCGATCCGGAGACCCTGGCGGCTCACCTCGGCCGCGATGAGGGCCGCCTCTACCGCCTCATTTGGCAGCGAGCCGTCGCGTCGCAGATGGCGGCTCGAGAGCTCGAGACGACGAGCGTCGATCTCGCCGCCGGCCGCTATGGGCTCCGGGCCACGGCGACGCGGACCGTCTTCGACGGCTACAGCCGGGTCTACACCGAGGGTCGCGACGACGACACCGCCGAGGAGGCCGAGGGTCGCCTGCCGGCCCTCGCCTCGGGCGATCGAGCACGGGTCGAGGACGTCGTCGCCAGCCAGCACTTCACGGAACCGCCGCCCCGTTACACCGAGGCGAGCCTCGTCAAGGCCCTCGAGGAGCACGGTATCGGGCGGCCCTCGACCTACGCAGCGACGATCGCGACGATCGTCGAGCGGGGCTACGTCGAGGTGCGGGATCGGCGCCTCTACCCGACCCCGATCGGCGAGATCGTGACCGACCTCCTCGTCGACCACTTCGGCGAGTTCGTCGACGTCCGCTTCACGGCTCGGATGGAGGAGGACCTCGACCGGATCGCCCAGGGCCGGCGGCGCTGGGTCCCCGTCGTCCGCGCCTTCTACGAGCCCTTTCACGCCCTCGTCGAGACGAAGGCGAAGGAGCTCCGGCGGGCCGACGTGGCGACCCGACCGACAGAGGAACGCTGTTCCCTCGGCCACCCGATGGTCCTCCGGATCGGCCGCTACGGGCCCTTCCTGGCCTGCTCCGAGTACCCCGAGCACCGGGAGACCCGCCCCGTCGACGCCTCGTTTCGCCCCGAGTCGCCTGAGGCCAGCCTCGCCGACGGCGAGGCTGGATCGGCCCCCGGAGCCGAGGGCGGGACATCCGCCCTCGAGGGGGTCGGTGAGCCGTGCCCCGAGTGCGGGTCGACCGTCGGCGGCCGCCTCGTCGCAAAACGGGGTCGCTTCGGCCCCTTCGTCGGCTGCGACCGCTACCCGGCCTGCCGGTACGTCCACCGGCCGGTGACCGAGGTGGCCCCGCCGAGTCTCGGGGTCGAGGTCGCCTGCCCGCGCTGTGAGACGGGACGCCTCGTCGCCCGGCGGGCTCGTCGGACGGGGAGCGTCTTCTGGGGCTGCTCGCGCTACCCGCGCTGTCGGTTCACGACCTCCCGCGAGCCCACCGGCGCCGTCCACGACGCCGACGCTGGTCCCGTCGGTCGAGAAGGCGAGGCTGGTCGCTGTCTCCGGTGTGGCGCTCCCGTCGACCTCCCCGAGGGGCCCCTCGCCGGGCTCCGGCTGTCCGGTGGGCCGCCCGACCCGGGTGCCCTTGCCGGGCGGGGGCGGCGGAGCGGGGGAGGACGCGGCCGGAAGGGGCGGGCCGACGCGGCTGGTTCGGAAGGGACGGACGAGGAGGTCACGACGAAGGGTCGCTCGCGCCGTCAGGGTCGGTCTGGGTCGCCGGCCGAGGCCGCCCCCGAGGCGCCGGCCGAGGGCGAAGTGCCGACCGAGGGAGCATCCAACCCGGACGGAGCCGACGAGGTCGGCTCGGCGACCGCCGTCCCGGCGGTGGCGAAGGGCTGATGGTCCGGCGGGACGGCGGGGAGGACGACGCCCCGGTCGCGGTCGCTGGCGGGACCGGGCAGGCGAGGCGTCGTCCGAGCCGAGGCGCCGAGGCGTCGGACGTCCCGGGCGGGACCGCCCTCGAGGCCTACCTCGAGGCGCTCGTGGCTCGTGGCGCGTCCGTCCACACCCGCCGGTCCTACCGCACGGCCGTCGACCGCTACCTCCGCTGGCTCGCCGCGAGCGGCATCGACTGGCGCTCGCCCTCCCGGTCGGCCGTCCGCCGCTACCTCGCCGAGCTGGCCTCGGGACACGCCCGGGCGACCGTCGTCCAGCGCCTCGCCGCCCTCCGGTCCTTCTACCGCTGGGCGCGACGGGCGGGTCTCGCCGTCGGCCAGCCCTGGTCGACGATCGGTGGACCTCGCCCGAAGCGGCGCCTGCCGCGGGTCCTCGCCGTCGAGCAGATCGAGGCCCTCCTGGCCGCCGTCGACGCCGACCTCGCCATCGCCGGCCGCGGGACCGAGCTTGCCGAGGCTCGCGCACGACGGGACCGGGCCCTCATCGAGCTCGCCTACGCGGCCGGGCTCCGGGTCAGCGAGCTGGCCGGGGCCGAGCTCGACGCCCTCGACCTGCGACGAGCCGAGATCCGGGTCCTCGGCAAGGGCGGCAAGGAGCGGGTCGGCCTCCCCGCCCGGCCGGCCGTCGCGGCCCTCGAGGACTATCTCGCCGAAGGGCGGCCGGTCCTCGCCGCTCGTCGTCGCGACGGCGGGATGTCGAGCGCCCTCTTCCTGAACGGCTCGGGCTTGCCCCTCGGTGTCCGCGGGATCCGCTACCGGCTCGAGGCGCTCCGGCAGCGGGCGGGCCTGCCGACGGGGGTCGGCCCCCACACCCTTCGCCACTCCTTCGCCACCCACCTCCTCGACGGCGGTGCCGACCTGCGGGTCGTCCAGGAACTCCTCGGCCACGCCAGCCTGGCGACGACCCAGGTCTACACCCACGTCTCGCCGAGCCGCCTCCGGACGGCCTATCTGGCCGCGCACCCGCGAGCTCGGCGAGGTCCGGGCGGCGGCGGCGAGGGGTCTGGCGGTCGGCCCGGCGGTCGGGGCGGCGGGTGATCGACGACGCCACGACCCCCGAGCGGGGCGAGTCGGAGCCCCTCGGTCGCCAGCTCGCTCGCTCGAGTGTCGTCGTCTCGGGCGCCTACCTCGCCTCGCGGCTCCTCGGCTGGGTCCGCTTCGCCGCGATCGGCGCCGCCGTCGGCTCGGTCCGTGAGCTCGACGCCTTCTTCGCCGCCTTCCGGATCCCGGACCTCCTCTTCCAGCTCGTCGCCGCCGGCGCCCTCTCCTCGGCCCTCGTCCCGATCGTCGCCGGCCTCGACGCCCGGGGCGAACGGCGACGGGCCTGGCGGGTCGCCCTCACCCTGGCTGCCCTCCTGACCGGCGCCCTCCTCCTCCTGGCGGCCGTCGTCCTCGTCGTCGCCCCCCTCGCCGTGCCGATCATCACGCCCGGCTTCGACCCCTCGGGCCAGGCCCGGACGGCGGAGCTGACGCGGATCATGGTCGCTGCGCCGTGGCTCCTTGCCCTCGGGGCCGTGGCGACGAGCGTCCTGAACGCCCACGGGCGGTTCGGGGCCGCGGCGGCGGCGCCGATCGCCTACAACCTGGCGATCATCGCGGCCGCCGGCGTCATCGCCCTTCGACCCGAGGTCGGCGTCACGGGCCTCGCCGTCGGGGTCGTCGTCGGGGCGGCGAGCCACCCCCTCGTCCAGCTCGGTCCCCTCGTCCGGCTCGGCTTCGATCCGCGGGTCGGTGTCGACCCCGCCGATCCCGAGGCCCGGCGAGCCCTCGTCCTCATGGCCCCCCGGGCGGTCGGTCTCGGGGCCGGCCAGATCGCCTTCGTCGTCCTCGTCGCCCTCGCCTCGACCGTCGACGCCGGAGCCGTGACCGCCTACACCTTCGCCTTCACCCTCCTCCAGATTCCCGTCGGGGTCATCGGGGTCCCCCTCGCCATCGTCCTCCTCCCCTCCCTCTCCCGGGACGTCGCCACGGGGGCCCTCGAGCGCTATCGTCGACTCGTCGCGGGCTCCCTCGAGCTCCTCGTCTTCGTCATGGTCGGAGTCGCTGCCCTCGGAGTCGTCCTCGCCCTCCCGGCGGCGGTCGTCCTCTTCGGGTGGGGCCGGATCGCTGAGACGACGTTGACTGCGACGGCCTCGACCTTCGCCGCCTTCCTCCTCGGCCTGCCGGCCCACGGGGCGATCGCCGTCCTGGCCCGAGCCTTCTATGCCCGCGGCGACACGGCGACCCCGGCCGCGGCCGCCGTGGCGGCGGTCGTCGTGAACGTCACGGCGGCCTCCCTCCTCGTCGGGCCGATCGGCCTCGTCGGGCTCGCCCTCGCCATCGCCGGCGGGGCGTGGCTCGAGGCGATCGGGCTCGCCTTCATCCTTCGACGGCGGGCCGGGACGCCGGCCTTCGGCCCCCTCGGTCGGGTCCTCCTTGGTTCCCTCGCCGCGGGGCTGGCGGCGGCCGGGCTAGCGGGGCTCCTCGTCCTCGCCCTCGGCGGCTGGGCGACGGGTCCCGGCGAGCGCCTCGTCCTCGTCCTCGAGAGCCTCCTCGTCGGTGGCCTCGGCCTCGGTGGCTATCTCGCTGCCGCCGCCGTCCTCCGGGTCGCGGCCGTTCGCCCCCTCCTCGGCGCCCTTCGGGGGGTCGTCGGGTGGCGCTAGAGGAGGGGACCGGGTCCCGCCTCGGGGCGGCGAGTCGGCCGACCGACCCGGCGGCCGAGGGGCGTGAGCTCCTCGACCTCAATGACCGACGGGTCTGGGACGCCCGGGTCGAGGCCTCGCCCCACGGCTCCTACCTCCAGCTCAGCGGCTGGGCGACGGTGAAAGCCGTCACCGGCTGGCGGGCCGTACGACGGGCGGACCCGAGCGCGACGATCCTCGCCCAGGTCCTCCTCCGTCGCGCTGGGCCCCTGCCGTGGCGGTTCGCCTATGTGCCGCGGGGGCCCGTCGCCGATGTCTGGTCGCCGGAGCTCGTCGGGCCGTTGACGGCGTTCCTCCGGGGCGCCGTCGCCGCGGCCGGAAGGAGGGTCTCGCACCTTCGGATCGAGCCGCAGGTCGAGCGCGACGTCGCCGAGGACGCCGACGGGCGCCTGCGAGCCGCCCTCGTCGCCGCTGGCTGGCGCCCGGCTCCGGAGATCCAGCCTGCGACGACCCGGCTCATCGACCTTCGGGGCGACGAGGCGGCCCTCTGGTCGGGTCTCCGGCAGAAGTGGCGGCAATACGTGAACCGGGCCCGGGGACGGGGGATCCGGGTCGTCGAGGCGGGCGCCGAGCGGCTCCCGGAGTTCCTCCGGATCCTCGCCGAGACCGCCCGCCGGGCGGGGTTCCCGGCCCGGAGCGAGGCCGCCTACCGGGCCGTCTGGGACGCCTTCGCCCCCGACCGACGGGTCCGGCTCCTCCTCGCCGAGGAACCCGAGGGCGAGGCCGTGGCCGGGCTCCTCCTCGTCCGTTGCGGCGGTCGGGTCACCGAGCTCTACGGTGGGATGACGGCCGCCGGCGCCGAGAGTCGGGCGAACTACCTCGTGAAGTGGGAGGCGATCCGGCGCTCCCAGGGCGAGGGCGCGACGACCTACGACCTCTGGGGGCTCGTCACCCCAGGGATCGCCCACTTCAAGGCCGGTTTCGGTGGCCGCGAAGTCCGTTACCTCGGAGCCTGGGACCTCGTCCTCGACCCCCTCGGGCGGCGGGTCTGGGAGGCCGCCATCGCCCTGCGGAGCCGCCTCGTCCGGCGCTCGAGGACGGCGGAGGGAGGGCGGGCGGAGGGGTCCGAGGGGACGGCTGGGGCGGAGCGCGCGCCGCTCACTGGGGGTCCGGAGGACGCGGGGTGACCGAGCGCGAGCCCAACCTCCGACCCCGGCCTGCGAGCCCCGATGAGCTCGCGACCTGGGACCGGGTCGCCGTCGACGGGCCGGCCGGGCACGTCCTCCAGTCGAGGGCCTGGGCCGAGCACCGCCGCCGAACGGGCTGGCGACCCGAGTACTGGGTCTTCCCCGACGGGTCGCGGGCCCTCGTCCTCCACCGGCCGTGGCCGATCCTGTCCGGCGGGAGCGCCTACGTGCCGCGCGGTCCCGTGCCCGCTGATCCTCGGACAGACCGGGCCTCCCTCCTCCTCGGCCTCGCCACCGTCCTCGGCGAGGGGGACGTCGACGTCCTCGCCGCCGACCCGGAGGTGCCGGCTGCCGCCCCGGGCTACCTCGACCGGATCCGGCGGGCCGGCTTCCGGCCGATCGAGGAGATCCAACCCGCCCGTCATCGCCTCGCCCTCGCCCTCGATCCAGCAGCGGGCGAGGAGGCTGCCCTGGCCCGGGTCGCCCGAGGGACCCGGCAGCGGATCCGGGCGGCCGAACGGTCGGGCCTCATCGTCGTCCGCCACGATCGCCGCGCCGGCGACGACGCCGGTCCGGGCTTCGCTCCGCCCTTCGAGCCGCCGGGGGTCGCCTTCGCCCGTTTCGGCGAGCTCCTCACCCGGACTGGTGAACGACGGGGCTTCGGCTTCGACCGGGCCGACCTCCTCGCCTGGTGGAGCGCTGGTCACGCCGCGGGCCACATCGTCCTCCTCCTCGCCTACGAGCCGGCGCCGAGGCGACCGAGCGGCGCCGACGACTCCGGACCGGCGCCGATCGCTGGCCTCCTCCTCTACCGCCACGGTCGGCGGCTCTCGACGGTCCACTCGGGCGACGACGTCGAGGCCCGGCGCCGAAGCCCCGGGGCCCTCCACCTCCTCCGCTGGCGGGCGATCCAGCTCGCCCTCCGGGAGGGTCGGACCGAGCTCGACCTCGGTGGAGTCGACCGGCCGGGGGCGAGGCGGGTTCCGAGGCCCGGCGAGCCCCTCTACGGCCTGTACGAGCACAAGCGCTCCTTCGGGGCGGAGTGGGTCGAGCTGGCCGGGGCCCACGAGCTCGTCTTCCGGCCGATCCGGTACGCTGCCGGTCGGGTTCTCGCCCGCCTGGCCCGGCTGGGGCGGTGATGGACCGGCGGTCGGGGTCCGAGCTCGCCGGACCGTCTGCTCCGAAGCCCAGGGCGATCGTGGCGATGGGTGGAGGGGGCCGGGGTCTGCCGAGGCGTGGTCCGGGGCCGGCCCGATGCGATCGACGTTCGACGAGGTTGACGGAGGTGCGATGACGGAGATGCGGCTCGACGGCCGTGGCGCGGTGGGAACCGGGCAGCTCGACCCGACGGCCGAAGGTCGGAGGGTGGAGCCCCAGGCGCCCCTCGAGCTCGAGGTCGTCCGCGACCTCGATGCCGTCCTTGGGCTCCGCGACCGGTGGCAGGGCCTCGCCGAGGCAGCGGCGACGACGCCCTTCGAGCACCCGGCCTGGCTCCTCCCCTGGTTCGAGACCTACGGCCGCCCCGACGCGCCCCTCGTCCTTGCCTGGCGCCGGAAGGGCGAGCTGGTCGGCCTCGTCCCCCTCCTCGCCGTGGCCCGGCGGCGCCCCCTCGCCCGGAGCGAGCTCCTCGTCTGGGGCGGTCGAGGACCGCTCCTTCGTGGCTCTGTCGACCTCCTCGCCCGGACCGAGGATCGCCGCGACGTCGTCGACGCCTTCGCCGCCTGGCTGGCAAGAGGGGACCCGAGCTGGGGGCTCTTCCACCTCCTCCGCCTCCCTCCGGGCTCACCGACGGAGCCGGCCCTCCGGGCCCTCGCTGCCCGGGAGGGCTGGCACCTCGTCGACCTGACGGGGGTCGTTCGCTCGACGACCTACGTCATCGACCTTCCGGCCGACCTCGAGGGCTGGCAGCGCTACCTCGGCCCGAAGGCCCGCCACAACATGCGCCGGGAGGTCCGCCTCTTCGCCCGGCGCCGGGCGGGCCGCTACGAGCGCTGGACCGACCCGGCAGCGACCGACGAGGTCGTCGACGCCCTCCGTCGATTCATGGGCGAGCGGTGGGGTACCGCCGAGGGCTACTTCCGGGTCGACCCTCGCTTCGACGGCTTCCTTCGTCGGGCCCTCCGGGCGATGCTCGCTGCCGGGGTTGCCTACGTCGACGTCGCCCTCGAGCCCTCGGGTCCCGTCGGGCTGCTCGTCACCTTCGTCGTCGGTCGCTCGGCGGCGGCCGTCCTCATCGGCCTCCGCGCCGATCCCGAGCTCGGGCCCCTCTCGATCGGCAAGAACCTCTTCGACGCCTCCATCGGCGAGGCCGTGGCCCGGGGCGCGGCGAGCTACGACTTCCTCTGGGTCGGTGGCTACAAGGAGACCTTCTGGCACGCGACGCCGCGCCGGACGGCGAGCCTCGTCCTCGGCCGGGGCTGGGTCGGGCGCCTGGCAAGCCGGGCGATCGAGCTCCGGCGGGTCGTCGGGCCGCGCCTCCTGGGGCGAGGTCGAGGGGACGGGCCGCCGAACCGGGCGGCGTCGGCCGGGTCGGCCTTCCTCGCCGAGCCCGAGCCGACCCCGCCCGCGCCGGTCCGAAGCCCGGGAGCAACGGATCATGGCCGCCCCTGACCTCCGCGGCCTCCGGCCGCCAACCCCGGCCGCCGAGCTCGTCGCCCGCCTCGAGCGGATCGGTCAGCTCCGAGGGGCCTGGCTCGAGGGGCGGCCCGTCTCGCCCGTCCAGCTCGGCGCAGTCCGACTCGAGACGATCTGCACCGACTCGCGGCGGGTCGAGGCCGGCGCCCTCTTCGTCGCCGTCCCCGGCTTCCACGCCGACGGGCACGCCTTCCTCGGGGCCGCCACGGCTCGAGGGGCCCGGCTTGCCGTCGTCGAACGGCCCGTCCCCGAGGTCGCCATCCCCCAACTCCTGGTTGCGAGCAGCCGGCGAGCCCTCGCCGAGGCAGCGGCCTGGTGGGCCGGCGATCCGTCCCTCCGGCTCGGGATCGTCGGCATCACCGGGACCGACGGGAAGACGACGACAGGGCTCCTCGCCGCCGCCGCCCTTCGGGCGGCCGGCGTCCCGACCGGGCTCCTCGCCACGGCCGTCGTCACCGTCGGCGGCGTCGGGGCGATCAACCCCGAGCACGTCACGACGCCCGAGGCGCCCGAGCTCCAGGCGACCCTGGCGGCGATGGAGCGGGCTGGCGACGCGGCCGCCGTCGTCGAGACGACCTCCCACGGCCTCGCCCTCGACCGGGTCGCAGCCATCGCCTACGACGCCGCGGTCCTGACGAACCTCAGCCACGAGCACCTCGACCTCCACGGCACCTTCGAGGCCTACCGGGCGGCGAAGGTCTCCCTCTTCGAGCGCCTCGACCGGGGCCGTCCGGAGACGCTCCCCGCCCCGGCTCTCGAGGCGAGACCGCCGAAGCCCCTCGGGTGGGAACCGCTCGCCGTCGTGAATGGCGACGACCCGAACGCCGAGCACTTCCTCGCCGCGGCGCGGCGGGCAGGGTCGAGGGTCCTCACCTACGGCCTCGGTCCTGCCTCCGACGTGCGGGCACAGGAGATCGTCGAGGGGCAAACGGGGCTCCTTCTCGAGGTCGAGGGGGCCGCCGGTGACGAACCGGTCGAGCTCCGCCTCGTCGGTCGCTTCAACGCCGCGAACGCCCTCGCCGTCCTCGCCCTCGGGGCCGGCCTCGGCCTCGATCCCCTCCGCCTTCGAGCCGGCCTCGCCTCCGTCGAGCGGGTGCCGGGGCGGATGGAGCGGGTCGAGCTCGGGCAACCCTTCCGGGTCGTCGTCGACTACGCCCACAGCCCGGCCGCCCTCACCGTCGCCCTCGACGCCCTCGCCCCCCTTGCCCGCTCCGGCGCCGGGGGTCTCGTCGCCGTCTTCGGCTCGGCCGGCGAGCGGGACCGGGCAAAGCGGCCCCTCATGGGTCGGGTCGCTGGCGAGCGCTGCCGGCTCGTCGTCCTGACCGACGAGGACCCCCGGGGCGAGGATCGGCTGACGATCCTCCAGGAGATCGCCGCCGGGGCCGTCGCCGCCGGGCGACGCCTCGGCGAGGACGTCCTCCTCGTCCCGGACCGGCGAACGGCGATCCGTCTCGCCTTCGAGCGCGCCCGCCCAGGCGACGTCGTCCTCCTCGCCGGCAAGGGGCACGAACGCTCGATCATCGGGCCGAGGGGCCCGGAGCCATGGGACGAGCGAGCCGAGGCGGAGGCGGCCCTCCGGGAGCTCGGCTTCGGCCTCGAGGGGGGTCAGGCTGCCGGAGACAACCCCCCGGCGGGGACGGAGCCGGGGTAGGGGAGGGAGGGCGTGGGCCGGAGCGGCTGTGGCGGCGTGGTCGTCATCCTCGTCCTCGCGGGCGCGCTCCTGTCCCTCCTCCTCCCTGTCGCCGCGGGCGGGATCGTCGGGCTCGGCCTCGAAGCGGCAGGGGTGCGAGGCGAGCGGCTCGAGGTCCGGGTCGAGGCGAGCCCGAGCCTCCGGCTCCTGACCGGTCGGGCGGATCGGGTCGTCGTCGAGGGGAGGGGCGTGAGGTGGGCTGGGACGACCGCAGCCTCGCTCTCCATCACCCTCGCCGAGGTCGACCTCTTCGGGCGGCGGGCGGAGGCCGTCGAGGGGCGGCTCGTCGACCTCGTCATCGACGGACCGCAAGGACCCCTCGTCGTCGGCTCCGTCGCCCTCGAGGGCTCGAGCGAGGCCCTGAACCTCGAGCTCGGCCTCGGCGCGGGCGAGGCGGCCCGGACCCTGGTGGCCCTCGTCGCCGAGCTCGGCCTCGGGCAGCCGCGGGTCGGCCTCGAGCCGCCCGATCGGGTCGTCCTCGAGGTGGCGGACCGGCGGCTCGTCGCCCGGATCGCCGTCGTCGACGGGGCCGTCGTCGTCGAGGGGGAGGGCCTGGCGCAGCTCGTCGTCCTCACGGCGGGGAGCGTCCGCGGCTTCGAGCCTCGGTCCGTCGCGGTCGGCCCGGACGGTGGCGTCGTCGTCGAGGGGCGTCTCGATCCCCAGAGCCTCGGCCTCGCGGGGTAGGGGAGGGGGGCTGGTATCCTTCGATCGATGACGAAGCCACGGGCGAGGACCGATCCGCGTCCCCAACCAGCGGCGGCGACCGTCGAGCCGGTCTCCCGGCCGAGCACGTCGGTCGCTCCGACCGGGAGGCGAGGGCGGCCGCGAGCCGAGACGCCGTCGGCCGCCTCGCCGGCTCCGGCTGCGCCGCAGGCGCCGGCGACGCGGCGACCCGGACTCGGCGGAGAGAGACCCGGAGAGGCAACGGCGGAGCCGAGGGCGGTCGTCGGCCTGCCCGGGCGAGCCGCGCCTGTCGACCTCGAGAGGCTCGAGGTCGAGCTCCTCGACGCCCTCCGGCGCCACAATCCCGGGGTCGACCTCGAGCCCGTCCGGCAGGCCTTCGCCTTCGCCGTCGAGTGTCACGCCGGCCAGCGGCGGATGTCGGGGGAGCCCTACGTCACCCATCCGATCGCCTCGGCCCTCATCCTCGCCGAGCTCGGCATCGACCCGACGGCGATCTGTGCCGCCCTCCTCCACGACGTCCCCGAGGACACCGAGGGGAGCCTCGCCGACATAGAGGAACGCTTCGGCCCCGAGGTCGCCCGTCTCGTCGACGGGGTGACGAAGCTCGGCAAGTTCAGCACCCTCTCCCACGAGCAACAGCAGGCCGAGAACATCCGGAAGATGTTCCTGGCCATGGCCGAGGACATCCGGGTCGTCCTCATCAAGCTCGCCGACCGGCTCCACAACATGCGGACCCTCGCCGCCCTGCCGCCCGAGAAGCAGCAGCGGATCGCCCGCCAGACGATGGAGATCTACGCCCCCCTCGCCGAGCGACTCGGGATCTGGCAGATCAAGTGGGAGCTCGAGGACCTCGCCTTCAAGACCCTCGAACCGGACCGCTACCGGGAGCTCGCCCGCCTCCTCGATACCCGCCGGAAGGGCCGGGAGCGGTACATCGAGCGGGCCATCGCCGTCCTCCAGCCGAAGCTCGAAGAGGCAGGGATCAAGGCCGACCTCCAAGGTCGCCCGAAGCACCTCTACAGCATCTGGAAGAAGATGCTCCGCAAGGGGGCCGAGTTCGGCGAGATCTACGACGTCTACGCCATCCGGATCCTCGTCGACGAGGTCCGCGACTGCTACGCCGCCCTCGGCGTCGTCCACGCCCTCTGGCGGCCGATCCCCGGTCAGTTCGACGACTACATCGCGGTCCCGAAGAACAACCTCTACCAGAGCCTCCACACCGCTGTCATCGCCCTCGACGGCAAGCCCCTCGAGATCCAGATCCGGACCCACCAGATGCACCAGGTCGCCGAGGTCGGGATCGCCGCCCACTGGCGCTACAAGGAGGCGACGAAGTCCGACCGCGAGTACGACGCGAAGCTCGCCTGGCTCCGCCAGCTCATGGACTGGCAGCGAGAGGTCTCCGACGCCCGCGAGTTCGTCGAGGGGATCAAGCTCGACATCTTCCAGGACCAGGTCTTCGTCTTCACCCCAAAGGGCGACATCAAGGACCTCCCGGCCGGGGCGACGCCCCTCGACTTCGCCTACCGGATCCACACCGACGTCGGCCATCGGACGATCGGGGCGAAGGTGAACAACCGCCTCGTCCCCCTCGACTACCGACTGAAGAACGGCGACATCGTCGAGATCGTCACGACGAAGGGTGAGCACGGTCCCTCGCGGGACTGGCTGAACATCGTCCGGACCTCCCACGCCCGCGAGAAGATCCGCCAGTGGTTCAAGCGGAAGGACCGGGACGAGAACATCGCCCACGGTCGTGAGGCCCTGGAGCGCGAGCTCCGGCGCCTCGCTCGGACCACCCTCGCCGCCGTCGGGCAGGAGCGGATCGCCGAGGTGGCGAAGAGCTACAACTTCGACGCCCTCGATGACTTCTACGCTGCCGTCGGTTACGGGGCGATCAGCGCCCAGCAGGTCGTGACCCGCCTCGGCGTCCTCGACGACGCCCAGCTCTCGGTTCCCGCCGTCGCCCCGCCGCCGGCCCCGACGCGGGCCGGCGGGGTCCGGGTGAAGGGGGTCGGCGACCTCCTCGTCCGCTTCGCCCGCTGCTGCCACCCGATCCCGGGCGACCCGATCGTCGGCTTCATCACCCGCGGCAAGGGGGTGACGGTCCACCTCCGGACCTGCCCGACGATCGTGAACGAACGGGAGGTGAGCCGTCTCATCGAGGTCGAGTGGGAGTCGGCGGCGGCGCAGACGTATCCGATCGCCATCCGAGTCGAGGCCTACGACCGGCCGGGCCTCCTCCACGACATCACCCAGATCGTCGCCGAGGCGAAGGTGAACATCATTGCCGCGGCCGTGAACGTCACCCCGGACCACACAGCAGTTGTGACAGCGACCCTCCAGGTCGCCTCGGTCGCCCAGCTGGCTCGGGTCATGAGCCGGATCGAGCACATCCGCGACGTCCTCTCCGTCCAGCGCGCCCTCGACTAGGGTCCCTCCGCGGCGTTCGAGGGAGCCTTGGGGTGGCTTGGCGCCGCTTCTGCCCCCTGGTGTGGGGCGCCGCGGGCCGAAGGACGATCGCCGTCGACGAACCGAGCGATCGCCACTTGACAGGGAGGGAGAGAGAGTAGGCTGTCCGAAGAAAGGCCAGCGCCCGGACCGTTGTCGTGGAGAGGGGTGGCGGTGGAACTTGCTAGGCGGTAGGCGCGTCGTTGGGGTGTCGTGATTGCTCTCACCTGCCTGCTCACGTTCGCTGTCGCGGCCATGGGCCGGGCGACGAACAACTTCGGATCGCGGACGTCTCCTGACGCCACGGTGACGTACGCCCACAATTGGTTGACCGAGACGACGCACAACTCCGCCCACGACACGAACACGTATAACGTGGCACCCACGGACATCACCCCGTGGCTCTACCACGACGTCGGTGGGAAAGAGGTCAGCATCTTCGATCACGACTATGGGCCTACGAATTGGTACGGCCGCTTCGTCTGTGAGAATTTGGGGATCAGCCACCCTCTGCTATCAAGGTCGTGTCGACATCAACCTGTCCTGGGGTCCCTACACGCAACTCGAGTCTGACTCCTTGATGTGCGAGGAGGTCGGGCACGCGAGCGGGTTGGCCCATTCCTCCGAGAGCTCCTCGTGTATGAGCCAACGCTGGGACCGTCGACGGTGGAGTGGGCACGACATGTCGATTGTCAACGCGTGGTACTGAGGGGTGGTGGGGATGGAAAGGATCGTTGAAGGCATGAGTGGCGATGTGGGAGCCAGCGAACGACATGCCACGGTCCGGTCACGTCGCCGGTTGGGGGAAGCGTGGCGGCGCCTTGGCCCCTGGCTCGCCGCCTTCGTCCTCGTGGCTGCCGGCTGCACGTCGGCCACCTTCAGCCGATCGGCCCCGTCGAGTCGAGGCGATCTCGACAGGTGCGATCTGGCCGAGATCCAGCCGGCGACCCGTGACGTCTTTCGCTTCGAGTCGTTTCCCGAGATGGTGGCCACGGCCGACGCCGTCGTCGTCGCCACGGTCAAGGGGATCGAGCCGGGGCCGACCTGGCCGCCCGAGGCTGGGTCGTACCGCCAGTGGTTCGTCGGCATCGACGTCGAGGAGACCCTCTCTGGATCGGTCCCGGCGAGGGAGCTCGGTCTCGTCGTCGACGACGTCGTCATCTTCAACCCTCTCCTCGAGTGCGACGGGCGCGACTGGTGGACGATCGGGACCCGGTCCGTCTTCTTCCTCCGCGACTGGGCCGACGATGGCTTCTTCGGCCTTCTGAACAGCCACTCGATCTACATCCTCGCCGACGGTGACCTCCGGCCCGTCTACGACGGTGGCCTGGCGGCGGCGATCGGTCGGTGGTCCCTCGACGAGCTCCGGGCCGAGGTCGCGAAGGCGGCGGCCGCCGCAGCGGCGGGGGAGGTCACCCCGCAGCCGATCCGCCGCCCCGGACAGGCCCCCTGACCGAAAGGCGAGCACCCCGGGCCGCGGCAGGAGGCCGGTCCGGCCCGAGGAGCGGCGTGGTGGTCACCTGTGGCGTCCCCCGGGAGCTCCGCGCTGGGCTGGCGGAGGGCGCCCCTAGCCGGGGCTCGCCGCGGCTCCGGCGGCGGCCGCCGCCGCCCTCTACACTTGCCGCCGATGCCCAGCTTCCGAGCCCCCCGGGGGACCCGGGACCTCTTGCCGCCCGAGCGGCGCCGCTTCCTCGCCCTCGAGCGGCTCGCCGCCGATCTCGCCGCCCGCTACGGCTACGAGCCGATCGAGACGCCCCTCTTCGAGCAGACCGCGGTCTTCGAGCGCGGGGTCGGGGCGACGAGCGACGTCGTCGAGAAGGAGCTCTTCCGCCTCGCTCCGCGGACCGAGGAGACCGAGGCCTGGGCCCTGCGACCCGAGGCCACGGCGGGGATCGTCCGGGCCTACGTCCAGCACGGCCTCCAGACCTGGCCCCAGCCGGTCAAGCTCACCCTCAGCGGACCGATGTTTCGCTACGACCGACCCCAGGCCGGGCGCTACCGCCAGTTCTGGCAATGGGACGTCGAGGCCATCGGCGACCCAGGTCCGGCCATCGACGCCGAGATCGTCGAGCTCGGCCTCCGCTTCTTCCGCGAGGCGGGCCTCCCCGAGGTCGAGGTCCTCCTGAACTCCATCGGCGACCCGACCTGTCGGCCGGCCTACGTCGAGCGTCTCCGGGCCTACTTCGCCCGGCACGCCGCCGAGCTTCCTGAGCTCGAGCGGCACCGTCTCGAGACGAACCCCCTCCGCCTCCTCGACTCGAAGGAGCCGGTCATGGCGCCCCTCGTTGCCGCCGCGCCGAAGGTCGCCGACGCCCTCTGCGAGGCCTGCGCAGCCCACTTCGCCGCGGTCCGGACCCACCTCGAGGCCCTCGGCGTCCCCTACCGGATCGCCCCGACCCTCGTCCGGGGCCTCGACTACTACACCCGGACGGCCTTCGAGTACTACCTCCCGGGCCGGGAGGGACAGCAGCAGGCCCTTGGAGGCGGAGGCCGCTACGACGGCCTCGTCGAGCTCCTCGGGGGGCGCCCGACGCCGGGGATCGGCTTTGCCATCGGCCTCGACCGGACCGTCCTCGCCCTCGCCGAGCTCGGTCGGGGCGAGGTGACCGCCGCCGGGCCTCTCGCCGTCGTCGTCGGCGTCGAGCCAGAGGCGACGGCTGGCCGGCTCGCCCTGGCCACGGAGCTCCGGGCGGCCGGCCTTCCGGCGAGCGCCGACCTCGGCCGGCGACGGCTCGCCCGGCAGCTCGAGGGGGCGGCACGGGCCGGGGCCCACTTCGCCGTCATCGTCGGGGCCGACGAGAGCAGCGAGGCCGTCGTCGTCCTTCGGGACCTCGAGGCGGGGACGCAGCGGACCGTCGACCGGGGCGAGCTCGTCGCCGAGCTCCGCCGGGCCGCCCGGACCCACCGCCATGGGCCGGCCGCGGCCGTCGAACCGATCCGCTGAGAAACCGCCGATGAGGCGTGAGGTCGCCGACCTCCAGGAGCCGCTCGCCTCCTACGCCCGGCGAATCGGCGTCCGCGAGGACCCGGTCCTCGAGCAGCTGAGAACCGAAACGGCTGCCCTCCCCGAGGCGCAGATGCAGATCTCGCCGGAGCAGGGAACCCTCCTCGCCTTCCTCGTCGAGCTCATCGGAGCCCGCCGGGCGATCGAGATCGGGACCTTCACCGGCTACAGCGCGATCGTCGTCGCCCGGGCTCTCGGCCCGGAAGGCCGCCTCGTCTGCTGCGATCGATCTCGGGCCTGGACGGCGATCGCCGAGCGGTACTGGGCCGAGGCGGACCTCACCGAGCGGATCGAGCTCCGCCTCGGTCCGGCCATCGACAGCCTCGACGCCCTCCTCGCTGCCGGGGAGGCGGGGACCTACGACTTCGCCTTCATCGACGCCGCGAAGGACGAGTACCCGGCCTACCTCGAGCGGGTCATCCAGCTCCTTCGCCCCGGAGGCCTCGTCGCCATCGACAACGTCTTCCTCGGCGGCGCCGTCGCCGACCCGGCGGCCGATGGGCCCGGGGTCAGGGCGGTCCGAGCCCTGAACGAGCGTCTCGCCGCCGACCCCGACCTTGCCGTCGCCGTCGTCCCGATCCGGGACGGGATGACCCTCGTCCGCCGCCGGCGCTGACAGGTGGCCCTCGCCGCGGAGGGGCGGGCGGCTACCATGGCCGCCATGACCAACCCGACTTCCCCCAGCTCGGCGCCCCTCGCGACCCCGTATCGGACCCACACCTGCGGCGAGCTCCGTGCCGCCGACGCCGGCCGCCCGGCCCGCCTGGCCGGCTGGGTCCACCGTCGCCGCGACCACGGCCAGCTCATCTTCCTCGACCTCCGCGACCGCTACGGGATCACCCAGGTCGTCGTCGATCGGACCGTCGCTCCTGAGGCCCATGCCGTCGCTGGCCGGGCCCGGGTCGAGTACGTCGTCGTCGCCGAGGGCGAGGTGAGCCGGCGCCTCCCCGGCACCGAGAACCCGCGCCTGGCGACGGGCGAGATCGAGCTCCGCGCGACGGATCTCGCGATCCTCTCCGAGGCGAAGACGCCGCCCTTCTACATCAACGAGCCCGAGGCCCCGATCGACGAGAGCCTCCGCCTGAAGTACCGCTACCTCGACCTCCGGCGCGAGCCGATGCGGGATCGCCTCCTGCTGCGGAGCCGGCTCGTCGCTGCCATCCGCGACGTCCACCAGGCCCACGGCTTCGTCGAGATCGAGACACCGATGCTCATCAAGAGCACCCCCGAAGGGGCGCGCGACTTCATCGTCCCCTCGCGCCTCCAGCCGGGGACCGTCTACGCCCTCCCCCAGAGCCCCCAGCAGCTGAAGCAGATCCTCATGGTCGCCGGCCTCGACCGCTACTTCCAGATCGCGCGCTGCTTCCGGGACGAGGACCTCCGTGGCGACCGCCAGCCGGAATTCACCCAGCTCGACCTCGAGATGAGCTTCGTCGACGAGCCGACGGTCATGGCGACGGTCGAGGCGATGGTCGTCGAGGTGACCCGCCGGGTCGTTCCCGAGCGCCCGATCGTCGAGGTCCCCTTCCCGCGCTTCACCTACGAGGAGGTCCTCGAGCGGTACGGGACGGACAAGCCCGACCTTCGCTTCGGGCTCGAGCTCGTCGACCTCGGACCGGCCCTCCGGGACGCCGAGGGCAACCCCGCCTCGGGCTTTCGGATCCTCGACGAGACCCTCGGCGCGGGTCGGCGGGTGAAGGGCCTCTGCGTCCCGGGCTGGGGCGAGGCCTCGCGTCGGGAGGTCGACGAGCTGACCGCGCTCGCCAGGAGCGCCGGAGCGGCGGGGCTCGTCCACCTCGCCGTCGGAGACGGGGGCGAGGTCCACTCGCCGATCGCGAAGCACCTCCGGCCGGGGGTTGGAGCGGCGATCGCCGCCGCTGCCGGCGCCGGGCCCGGCGATCTCGTCCTCCTCGTCGCTGCCGAGACGAGCGTTGCCAACGCCGTCCTCGGCCGTCTCCGCACCGAGCTCGGGGCCCGTCTCGGCCTCGCCGACCCCGACGCCCTCGCCTTCGGCTGGATCCACCGCTTCCCGATGTACGAGTGGGATCCCGAGAACCGCCGCTGGGACGCCGTCCACAACCCCTTCAGCGGGGTCGTCCCCGAGGACGAGCCCCTCCTGACGACGGTCTCCGGCGACCTCTCGGTCCGGAGCCCGGACGACCCGGCGGGGCGGGCCAGGGCCCTCCAGTACGACCTCGTCCTCAATGGCTGGGAGCTCGGCGGCGGCTCGGTTCGGATCTGGCGCCGCGACCTCCTCGAGCGGAGCTTCGCTCTCCAGGGCCACGACCCGGCTGCGGCCCGGGCGAAGTTCGGGGCACTCCTCGAGGCCTTCGAGTACGGGGCCCCGCCCCACGGCGGGATCGCCCTCGGCGTCGACCGTTGGGCCGCCCTCCTCGCCCGCCAGACGAACATCCGGGAGGTCATGGCCTTCCCGAAGACCCAGTCGGGGAGCGACCTCATGCTCGAGGCGCCCTCGCCACCCGACCCGGCCCAGCTCGAGGAGCTCGGCCTCCGCTACGTCGGCCCGCCCCGGGGGACCGACCGCCCGGGACCGGCTTGAGCCTCCTCACCGCCCTCGCCGACCACCCTCGATCGGCGGCTCTCCTCGGTGCGGCCTGCATCGCCTTCTCTGGCGTCTTCTACCGCTACGCCGCCGTCACCCCGGAGACGGGCGCCGTCTTCCGGGCCCTCTATGGGCTCCCCCTTCTCGGCCTCGTCGCCTGGGCCGAAGCCCGTCGCTTCGGGCTCCTGCCACGGCGGGCGGTCGTCGCCGCCGCCGTCGCGGGCGCCTTCTTCGCCGCCGACCTCGCCCTCTGGCACCACGCCATCGAAGCCGTCGGGGTCGGTCTGGCGACGGTCCTCGCCAACCTCCAGGTCGTCATCGTCGGGGCCGTCGCCTGGTACCACGGCGGCGAGCGGCCGAGCCGGTCCGTCCTCGTCAGCCTGCCCGTCGTCCTCGGCGGCGTCGTCGCCATCTCGGGTCTCCTCGAGACTGGCGCCTACGGCCGCGACCCAGCGGCCGGGGTCGTCCTCGGCCTCGGGGCCGCGGCGGCCTATGCCGGCTACCTCCTCATCATCCGTGGGGTCGGTCGAGGTGTCCCGGGACCCGCTCTCCCGGTCTTCACCTCCACCGCGGCGACGGCTGGCGTCGCCCTCGGCCTCGGGCTCCTCGTCGGGCGCTTCGACGCGACCCCGAGCTGGCCCGCCCACGGTTGGCTCCTCCTCCTCGGGCTGACGGCCCAGGCGGCAGCCTACCTCTTCATCGCCACGTCCTTGCCCCGTCTCCCGGCCGTCGTCGCCTCGATCATCCTCCTCGCCCAGCCCGTCGGGAGCCTCTTCCTCGGGGTCGTCCTCCTCGGGGAGGCGCCGTCGCCGCTCCAGCTCCTCGGGGTCGGGCTCGTCCTCGCTGGGATCGCCGTCGCCTCGGGCCTCGTCGAGTGGCTGGCGGGGGCGGCCCGGGGCTGGCCGAGGTCAGGGCGCGACCTCGCCGCCTGACGGCTCGCCCGACGTCGCGGGTCCCTCCGGCGTCCCCGTGCTCGGTCCCGGGTCGCCGGCCCCAGCCTCGGCGGCGATCGCCTCGCCCCACTCGTGGACGTGGTCGGCCGGCGGCTTCGGAGGGCCGACGTAGGGCGGAAGTGCCTCGGGGGGGATCGTCGCGTCGAGGGAGGTGCCTGGGTCGCCGAGGTCGAGGAGCCGGACGGCCGCCTCGCCGACGGCACGGGTGAGCGGCGTCGTCGGAGGGAGCGAGCGCCAGGTCTCGAGGACGTCCCGGGGGACGAGGACCGGCCAGCCGGGCTCCCCAGCGTAGGTCGGCCGGAGGAGGCTCGTCCGGTCGGCGCCGTGGGTCTCGATGAGGGAGGTGACGGTCTCGGGATCGACCCAGGCCATCGTCACGGGCCAGAGGAGGGCGGCGTCGGTGGCCTCGACGATTCTCGCCGCCTCGTCGAGCCCGGCGAGGGCGGCGCCGACGGCATCGGCGGGGGCGGGCGGGTCGGCGACGCAATTTGCCTCGGCTCCGGCGAGGGCCGCGGCGAGGCGCCCCTCGGGATCGGAGCCGACGACGACGGTTGGCACGGCCCCGCCCGACCAGGCGACCTCGACGAGGCGTCGGAGGCGGCTCGTGGCTCCCGCCGCGGCGAGAGCGGCGTCGGGGTGCGGGGCGAGGATGATGGCGGCAACGGTCACCTGGTCCGGACTCCCTCGGGATGGTCGGCGAGCGCCGAGAGGAAGGGTGGCCCGAGTCTAGCCGGTTCGCGGGTTCCCGGGGTCCCGCGTACCCGAACACGGCGTGGCCCGACCCGGCCGCTCGGGTCGGCTGGCGGGCGAGGCGACCGCTGGCCCCAAACTGGAGCGGACGATGCCGGGCGTACAATCGAGCCTCCATGGCGATCTACCTCGACCACGCCGCGACGACTCCCCTCCGCCCCGAGGCGCTCGAGGCGATGCTCCCGTACCTGACCGAGCGCTTCGGGAACCCCTCCTCGCCCCACCGCTTTGGGCGGGAGGCCCGGGCGGGTCTCGACGAGGCCCGCGAGCGGCTCGCCGCGCGGCTCAACGCCGAGCCCCGGGAGCTCGTCTTCACCTCCGGCGGGACCGAGGCGAACAACCTCGCCCTCAAGGGCGCCGCCTGGGCCGGGAAGGCCAGGGGAAACCAGATCATCACGAGTGCCGTCGAACACCACTCCGTCGGCCACGCCCTCGCCTACCTCGAGAAGTTCGGCTTCGAGGTCGTCACCCTCGGCGTCGACCGCTACGGCCGAGTCGACCCCGACGAGCTCGAGGCCCGCCTGGGCGAGCGGACGATCCTCGTCTCGGTCATGCTCGCCAACAACGAGGTGGGGACGATCGAGCCGATCGCCGAGATCGCCCGGCGGGTCCATGCCCGGCGGGGTGTCCTCCTCCACGTCGACGCCGTCGCCGCTGCGGCCCACCTTCCGCTCGACGTCCGGGCCCTCGACGTCGACCTCCTCACCCTGAGCGCCCACAAGTTCGAGGGCCCGAAGGGGGCCGGCCTCTGCTATATCCGGCGCGGCATCCACATCCTTGCCCAACAACAGGGCGGGACCCAGGAGCGCTATCGGCGGGCGGGGACCGAGGACGTCGCGGCGATGGTCGGGATGGCCGTCGCCTACGACCTCGCCTGCGCCGAGCGGGAGGTCATCGTCGGGCGCCTCCGCCGCCTCGCCGAACGGCTCGTCCGGACCCTCTCGGCCGAGCCCGGCGTGGAGCTGACGGGCCACCCGACGGACCGGGTTCCGGGCCTTGTCTCCCTCGTCGCCCGAGGTCTCGACGGGGCGGACCTCGTCGTCGCCCTCGACCTGGCCGGGATCGCGGTCTCGACGGGCTCGGCGTGTACGACCGGCTCGACGGAGCCGAGTCACGTCCTGACGGCGATGGGCTACCCCGCCGACGAGGCTCGCGGTGCCCTCCGGATCTCCCTCGGTCGAACGACGACGGAGGCAGACATCGAGGCAGCCACCGCGGAGATCCGAGCCGTCATCCGCCGCTTCCGGGCCGCTGCGGAAGGGGCGAGCCCCGTTGGAGCCGCCGCCACGCCGGTCCCGACGTCGGTCGAGCGCCCGCTGCGAGGTGGTCTCGTCGAGGCCGGGCCGGCGGGGCCCGGTTCGGAGGTGGGCCAGGGGTGAGTCGAATCCTCGTCGCCATGTCCGGCGGGGTCGACTCGTCCGTCGCGGCGGCTCTCGTTCGGGACTCCGGGGCCGAGGCCATCGGGGTCTGGCTCCGCCTCCATGGCCTCGGCGACGTCGCCTCCGAGTACCGCCGCTCGTGCTGCTCCCTCGACGCCGCCGACGACGCCCGCCGGGTCGCCGATCAGCTCGGGATCCCCTTCTACATCCTCAACCTCGAGGCCGAGTTCGCGGCCGGGGTCCTCGACCCCTTCGCCGACGCCTACCTCGCCGGCTTGACCCCGAGCCCCTGCGTCGAGTGCAACAGCGTCGTGAAGTTCGGGGCCCTCCTCGGGCGGGCCCTGACCCGTTTCGGCTGCGAGGCCGTCGCCACCGGCCACTATGCCCGCCTCGAGACCGTCGACGGTCCGGCGGGTCCCGAGGTCCGCCTCCTCCGAGCCCGAGACCTCGAGAAGGACCAGACCTACTTCCTCTACGGCCTGGGACAGGCCCAGCTCCGCCACGTCCGATTTCCCCTCGGCGAGCTGACGAAGGCGGAGGTCCGGGCCATCGCCCGGCGGCTCGGTCTGGCGACGGCGGACAAGCCCGACAGCCAGGAGCTCTGCTTCGCCCCGGGCGGCGATCACCGGGCCGTCCTCGTCGAGCGCCGGGGCTGGCGGCCGCAGCCGGGCCCCCTCGTCGACGCCGACGGACGGGTCGTCGGGAGCCACCCCGGCGCCGCCGCCTTCACCGTCGGCCAGCGGCGGGGGCTCGGTGTCGCCCTCGGCGAGCCGCGCTTCGTCGCAGGCGTCGACCCGGCCAGGAACCTCGTCCGCCTCGCCCGGCGCGAGGAGCTCGAGGCGCGGCGGTTCTCGGTCGAGGGAGTCTCCTTCGTCGCCGGGCGCCCGCCCGCGGGCGACGAGGCCGGTGCCTTCCGGGCCGAGGTCCGGATCCGGCACCGAGCCCGGCTCGTGCCGGCCCGGATCCGTCCGGCCGGCGCCGCCGCCCCGCCCGGCGCCGCCTCGGCCGGGGGGCCACGGGCCGAGGACCGCTGGCTCGTCGAGCTCGACGAGCCCGTCTGGGCGCCCGCCCCGGGCCAGGCCTGCGTCTTCTACGCCGGTGAGGTCGTCCTCGGCGGCGGGCGGATCGCCCGACCCGACCTCGAGGCGGCGGAGTCGCGTCGCGGAGCGGAGGTCGGCCGCGGCTTGGAGGTCGGGGCTCGGGCGGGGCTCGAGGACGGCGGGCGGATCGAGCTGGGCCCAGCCGACGGGGCTGACCTCGACGCCGCCCTCGCCGGGTCGGCCTCGGTTGGCAGAGGGCGACCGTGATGGAACCGGCCATCGTCGTCGCCGTCGTCCTCGGGATCTTCCACTCGGCCCTCTACGTCCTCCTCCGCGGCCAGGCCGACGCGCGACTTCCTCTCGTCGTCCTCGCCGCCGTCGTCGGTGCCTGGGCGGGCGACGCCGTCGGGCGACGCCTCGGCTGGGACCCCATCCGCCTCGGCGACGTTCGCCTCCTCAGCGCCTCCCTCGTCGCTTGGCTCGGGATCGGCCTCGTCGAGCTCGTCGCTATCCTCGGCCCTGACCGGAGGCGGGTGTGAGGGACTCGGCGCGGCCGACCCAGGGGTCGGACTCGGGCGATCCGCGGCGCGCCGCCGGACGCGCCACCGCGGCGCCGACGGCTGGCCCGCACTCGGGTGCCCCGTCCCCCTCGACGACCCGCGGCCCCCTGGCTGGCCTCGCCGACCTCGCCGCCGCCCTCGAGGACCCGGCGTCGCGGCCCTCGACCTTCCTCCGGGGTCTCGCCCTCGGCGCCCTCGTCGGGGCGGCCATCGCCGGCTCTCGGCTCTGGCGACGGCGTCGGCGACGCCGCTGAGAACGGGTCAGGCCCGGGGGAGTTCGCCCGAGCCCGACGGCGGGGGGACGGTCCACGGCGCCGGGGCACCCGCTCCAGGGGGACGGTCCACCTCGACCGGGCGCCCGAGCCGCCGGACCCCGTCCGCACCGCCGTCCGGCGCCGGCGGCGAGGCGCCTCGGTTCGTGTATCCCTTTGGTACCGTTAGGGCGATGTCGCAGCCAACCCTGAGCCTCGACCCACGGATCCGCTCCCTGCCGGCGGCCGAGATCCGGCGCCGCTTCGTCGACTTCTTCGTCGAGCGCGGCCACACCTACGTCCCCTCCTCGTCCCTCGTCCCCGCCGGCGACCCGACCCTCCTCTTCACGAACTCGGGGATGGTCCAGTTCAAGGACGTCCTCGTCGGGATCGAGGAGCGGCCCTACCGTCGGGCGGCGAACTACCAGCGCTGCCTTCGGGTCGCCGGGAAGCACAACGACTTCGAGGAGGTCGGGCGGACGCCGCGCCACCACACCTTCTTCGAGATGCTCGGGAACTGGAGCTTCGGCGACTACTTCAAGCGGGAGGCGATCCACCTCGCCTGGGAGCTCCTGACCGAGGGCTTCGGGCTGCCTCCCGACCGCCTGGCGGCAACGACGTACACGACCGACGAAGTCGCCTACCGGGTCTGGCGGGAGGAGATCGGGCTGCCCGAGGAGCGGATCGCTCGCTGGGGCCACTTCGAGGTCGGCGACGAGAAGAACTGGTGGCGGATGGCCGACACGGGACCCTGCGGCCCCTGTTCTGAGATCCACTTCGACCGGGGGGCCGAGCTCTCGGAAGGTCCCCACTGCATCCCCGACCATTCGGAGACCTGCCCCCGCTGGCTCGAGATCTGGAACCTCGTCTTCATGGAGTACGAGCTCCTACCCGACCGATCCCTCCGGCCCCTGCCGATGCAGAGCGTCGACACGGGGATGGGGCTCGAGCGCCTCGCCTCCGTCCTCCAGCAGGTTCCCTCGAACTACGACACCGACCTCTTCGCCCCGATCCACGAGGCCCTCCGCGAGCTCCTCGGCCACGATCCCGAGGCCTTCGAGGCGGAGCGCTTCAGCTACCAGGTCATCGCCGACCACTCGCGGGCGATCACCTTCCTCGTCGCCGACGGCGTCCTGCCCTCGAACGAGGGCCGCGGCTACGTCCTCCGCCGGATCCTCCGTCGGGCTGTCCGCCACGGCCGCCTCCTCGGCCGGCGAGAGCCCTTCCTCGCTCGAACCGCCTCGGTCGTCATCGACCTCATGGCCGACGCCTATCCCCACCTGGCGACCGAGCGGGAGCGGATCCTCGCGGCGATCGTCCGCGAGGAGGCCCAGTTCGCCCGAACCCTCGACGCCGGGACCGAGCACCTCGAGGCGGCCCTCGCTCCGTTGGCCGGGGCGGCCCGGGTCGTCGGTCGGCGGCCGGACGAGCTCCCGCCCGACGCCCCGGTCCTGCCAGGCGAGGTCGCCTTCCGGCTCCACGACACCTACGGCTTTCCGATCGATCTCACCATCGAGCTCGCCGCCGAGGCCGGTGTCCGGGTCGACCGCGCCGGTTTCGAGGCGGCCCTCGAGGCCCAGCGGGCCCGTTCCCGGGCCGGGACGAAGGCGAGCCTCGGCCGGGCCGCCGAGCTCGCCGGCCGCTACGAGGCCATTGCCCGGCAAACGGGGGAGACGGCCTTCGTCGGCTACGAGACCCTTGAGGCCGAGGCCCGCGTCCTCGCCATCCTCCGGGACGGCGTCGCCTACGACGAGCTCACCGCCGTCGGCGAGGCCGAGCTCCGCTTCCCGCCGGCCGCCGCCGCCGAGGTCGTCCTCGATCGGACGCCCTTCTACCCCGAGGGCGGCGGCCAGGTCGGCGACCGCGGCACCCTCCGAGGCGCTGACGGGAGCGTCCTCTTCGAGGTCGAGGACACCCAGCGCCTCAGCGGCGGCCTCATCGTCCACCGCGGCACCCTCCGGGGCCGACTCCGGGTCGGCGAGACGGTCGTCGCCATCGTCGACCCCGTCCATCGAGCCCGGACGATGCGGAATCACACGGCGACCCACCTCCTCCACCGAGCGCTCCGGAACGTCGTCGGCGAGACCGCCCGCCAGGCCGGGTCCCTCGTCGGGCCCGACTACCTCCGCTTCGACTTCCCCTTCGACCGCCCCCTGACCGAGGACGAACGGCGGGCGATCGAGGCCGAGGTCCGCCGCGTCATCCGTGAGGACCGGCCGGTCCGAATCGAGTACCTGCCCTTCGAGGCCGCCCTCGCCGCCGGCGCCGACGCCTTCTTCGACGAGAAGTACGGGGCGACGGTCCGGACGGTCCGGGTCGACGACTACAGCTTCGAGCTCTGTGGCGGGACCCACTGCCGGGCGACGGGCGAGATCGGGACCTTCCTCATCGTCTCGGAGCGGAGCATCGGGTCCGGGATGCGGCGGATCGAGGCCCTCACCGGCGACGGCGCCGATGCCTTCGTCGCCGGGCGCTTCGAGCTCCTCGACGCCATCGCCGAACGTCTCGGGGCGAACGGTCCCGAAGGCATCCTCGAGCGGGTCGACGCCCTCCTGGGTGAGCTCCGGGAAACGAAGCGGCGGCTTCGGGCCGGTGGTGGCGGGGTTCCCCGACCGGCCGAGCTCGCCGCCCGGGCCGAGGAGGTCGGACCCGGCGTCCGCCTTGTCGCCTACGCCGGCCCCTTCGAATCGATGGAGGCTCTGAAGGGGGCGGCAAAGGACCTCCGCGGGATCCTCCGCTCCGGCGTCATCGCCCTCGCCCTCGACGCCGACGAGCCCCAGCTCTTCGTGACCGTCAGCGACGACCTCGTCGCCCGGGGGATCTCGGCCGGCGACCTCGTCCGGGCGGCGGTCGCGCCCATCGAGGGCCGGGGCGGCGGGAGGCCTGAGATGGCCCAGGGGAAGGGGACGCGGCGGGATCGCCTCGGGGAGGCCCTCGACGCCCTCCGGCGCTCGCTCCGGGAACGGACCGACGGTCGCGAGTAGCGGCATGGCCTTCTGGCGCCGGTTCTGGTCGCGGGAGCGGGCGTCGGGTCCGGCCGCCTGCACGGCCCTCGACGTCGGGACCGAGTTCGCCAAGGCCCTCGTCTTCGAGATCGAGGACGGCCGGGGGGTCGTCCGGGGCGTCGGCCGCAAGCGCCAGGGCCTCGCCCACATGCAGTCGGGGACCGTCGCCGACATCGCCGCCGTCGTCGACAACTGCTCGATCGCCCTCGCCGAGGCCGAGGAGATGGCCGGCTTCAGGCCGACCCAGGTCGTCATCGGCATCGCCGGGGAGCTCGTCAAGGGCTTCACGACGACCCGGAGCCAGGAACGTCGCCGCCCGGAGCAGCCGATCGGCGAGAGCGAGCTCCTCCGTCTCATCGACGCCGTCCAGCGCGACGCCCTCGCCGAGGCGGAGCGGTCGATCACCTGGGAGACGGGGCTCCCTCAGGTCGACGTCCGGCTCGTCCACGCCGCCGTCATCGGCGCCGCCATCGACGGCTACCCGGTCACGAACCCGATCGGCTTCCAGGGACGGCACGTCCGGATCAGCATCTTCAACGCCTTCGCTCCCCTCGTCCACCTGGGGGCCCTCGAGAGCGTGGCCTCCCAGCTCGACCTCGAGCTCCTGACGATCGTCGCCGAACCCTACGCCGTCGCCCGGGTCCTCGGCAGCGATCAGGTCCGGCAGGCCGGCGGCCTCTTCGTCGACGTCGGCGGGGGGACGACCGACGTCGCCCTCGTCCGAGGCGGCGGGATCGAGGGGACGCGGATGTTCGCCCTCGGTGGCCGAGCCTTCACGAAGTCGATCGCCGACCGGCTCGACCTCCCCTTTCCGAGGGCCGAGCAGCTCAAGGTCGACTACGCCCGGGGGCTGCCGATCCCCGAGCGGGAGGCGGTGGCGGCGATCGTCGCTGAGGACGTCGAGGTCTGGGCGGCCGGGGTCGAGCTCGTCCTCGAGGAGCTGAGCGGAGGCGACCTCCTGCCCGGCCGCATCTACCTCTGCGGCGGCGGTTCGCACCTGCCCGAGATCCGGACCGCCCTCGTCGCCGAACGGTTCTGGAAGCACCTCCCCTTCGCCCGGCCGCCCGAGGTGACGGTCATGACCCCGGAGCTCATCGAGGCGATCAGCGACACCACCGACCTCCTCGTCGACGCCCAGGACGTCACGCCGATGGGCCTCGCCTACCAGGCGATCGAGCTCGCAGCCGAGGAGGACCCCCTCGAGCTCGCCCTCCGGCGGGTGCTCCGGGCGATGAAGGTCTAGGCTTTCTGGCGGCATGGCGACGAGCACGATCATCTACCTCGACGTCGAGGACGAGATCACCTCGGCAGCGACCCGGATCCGGGCCGCCGAGGCGACCCGGCTCGCCCTCGTCGTCCCGCCAGGCTCGCGGATCGCCACCTCTCGGATGAACTTCCGGCTCCTGGCTCGCGAGGCGGCCCGGCTCGGGCGACGCCTCGCCGTCGTCGCCCCCGACGCGCCCTCGCGAGCCCTCGCCGCTGCGGCCGGCCTCGAGGTCCACGCCAGCGTCGGCGAGTACGAGGCGAGCCTCGCCTCGGACGCTCGCGCGAGCGGTTCCGGCGGGCCGCTCCCGGCCGTCGCGGCCGAGGAAGGGGCGGGCCTCGAGGAGGCGGAGCCCGCCGCGCCGCTGGCAGCGGACCGGGGGCTCGAGCCGACGCGGGTCCTCGAGACCCTGCCCCGCCGGGCTGAGGCAAGGCCGAGCCGATCCGGCGAAGGGCCGAGCCCGAGTCCGAGCCTGGCGCCCGAGGCCCCGGCCCTCCCCCTCGCCAGCGGCGTCCGGGCACCGCGCCGCCGAGGACGGCTCCTCGCTCTCGCCGTCGCTCTCCTTGCCGTCGCCCTCGCCGGCGGCGGTGTCGCCGCCTACCTCCTCCTCCCGAGCGCGACGATCCGGGTCGTGCCGCGGGTCGATCCGATCGGGCCCCTGGAATTCCACGTCGTCGCCGACCCGACCCTGGCCGAGGTCGACCCGGCCGGCGCCCGGATCCCGGCGACCCGTCTGACGATCCCGATCGAGGTGAGCGACCGCTTCCCGGCGACGGGGAAGCGGGTCGTCGAGGCGAAGGCGAGGGGGACGGTCGTCTTCACGAGCCGGAACACCGGGGCCGAGGTCGAGATCCCGGCCGGGACCCAAGTCGCGACGGCGGGCGGGGTCGTCTTCAAGACGACCCGGCGGGTCGTCGTCCCAAAGGCCACCTTCCTCCCGCCAACCCCCGGCCTCGCCGAGGCGCCGGTCGAGGCCCTCGTCGCCGGGCCGAGCGGGAACGTCCCGGCCGGGTCGATCACCCGCGTCTCGACGGTCATCCAGGCTCGCCTCGTCAACCCCGACGACCCCGTCTCGAACCCCGAACCGACGAGCGGGGGGAAGCGCGAGGAGTTCCCGCGGGTGGCCCAGGCCGACGTCGACCGGGCGATGGCCGCCCTCACCGCCCGGGCCGAGACGGCCCTTCGGGACGGGCTGGCGGACCCCGACCTCGTTCCCGCCGGGCTGACCGTCTTCGAGGCGACGGCGGCCCTCGGGCCGCTCGCGCCGAGCGTCGACCCGGCCAGTCTCGTCGGCACCGAGGTCGCCGAGTTCGAGCTCGGCCTGAGGGGGGAGGGGAGCGTCCTTGCCGTCGACGAGTCGCCGATCGCCGCCGTCGCCGAGTCCCGAGCTCGGGCGAACGTCGCCCCCGACCACGTCTTCGTCGAGGGTTCCCTGGCGGTCGAGGTCGGTGACCCCGTCGTCGAGGGGACCGAGATCCGCTTCCCCGTCACGGCTCGGGCGGAGCAGACCGTCGTCCTCGACCCGGAGAGCCTCCGGGCGGCGATCAAGGGTCGCCCGGTCGAGGAAGCGCGTCGCCTCCTCGAGCGCTATGGGCGGGTGACGATCGAGGTCTGGCCGGACTGGGTGACGACGATCCCGACCCTCGACGCCCGGCTCGAGGTCCTCGTCGGCCCCGAGGACGGCCGTGGGGGCGCCGGGTTTGCCTCGGCGCGCGTGGCGACGACCCGGCCCGTCGCCGGAGGACGTCGACGATGAGGACCGAGACGAACGACCGGACGACCGGCCCGGACCCGACCCCGCAGCCGTCGCCGGGGCTCGTCGCGGCCGGTCCGGGCCCGACGGGTTCGACAGGCCGGCCGGCCCGTCTCCTCGGCATCGACCTCGGCGAACGGCGGATCGGCCTCGCCCTCGCCGAGCCCGGCGGCCCGGCACGACCGCTCGCCACCCTCGCCCGGCGGCGATCGGCCGCCGCAGATGCCGCCGTCCTCGCCCACATCGTCCGCCAGGAGCACGTCGGCGAGCTCGTCGTCGGCCTCCCCCTCGATGCCGCTGGCGGTGAGGGCGAGCAGGCCGCACGGACCCGGGCCTGGGCGGAGGTCGTCGCTGCCCGGCTCGGCCTCCCCGTCGTCTATCGGGACGAACGCTGGACGACCGAGCGCGCCGCCAGCCGCCTCCCGCGCCTCGGCCGAGGTCGCTCTGGGGGTCCGCCCGGCCCGGTCCGCCGAGCCGCCCATCGGGCCCGCCTCGACCGGGAGGCGGCGGCCGTCATCCTCGAAGCCGAGCTGGCGGCTCGCGGGGCGACCCGATGACGATCCGTTCGGGCGGCCGACCGCGGGGGGATGATCAGGTCCATCCAGTGGAGGTCGGCCCGCCGAGGTGGGAGTCGAGCCGCCGGCGCCGGAACTCGTCGCGCCGCGGGGGCGGTGTCGGGGCGCTCCTGCGCTTCGTCGTCTTCCTCGGTATCCTCGCCGCCCTCGTCCTGGCTGCCCTCCTCACCGTCCTCCGGCCGGCCCTCGCCGCTGCCGTCGCCAGTTGGGCCGGTGACAACCCGGCCGCCTGGCGGATCCCCGTCGTCGCCGAGCTCGTCCGCGAGCACCTTGCCCCGGAGCTCGCGGCCCGCCCGACCACGGACCCGAGCCAGGTCGAGTTCGAGGTCGAGCTCGGCGAGACCGTCGAGGGCGTCGCCGCCCGCCTCGAGCGGGCCGGTCTCCTCGTCTCCCGACGGGCCTTCCGGTTCGCCGCCTTCGAGGCCGACCTCGCTGCCCAGCTTCGGGCCGGGAGCTACCGCCTCCGGCGGAACATGACTGCCACCGAGCTCGTCCGCGGGCTCATCGAGAACCGGATCGTCATCCGGACCATCGACGTCACCTTCCGGGAGGGGCTTCGGATCGAGCAGATGACGGCAAAGCTCCAGACGATCGAGTCGGGGGTCGATCCAGCCGCCTTCTACGAGCTGGCGACCCACCCACCGGCGCCGCTCCTCGCCGACTTCCCCTGGCTCCAGCTCCCCGAGGGAGCCAGCCTCGAAGGCTACCTCTACCCGGCGACGTATCGACTCCGGATCGATCCCGATGGCCCGACGACGGCGGAAGACCTCATCCGGATGATGCTGACGGCCTTCCACGACCGGGTCGGGGAGGAGCGGATGCGGGTTCCGCCGGAGCTCGGCCTCAGCTTCCACGAGGTCGTCACCCTCGCCTCCATCGTCGAGCGCGAGGCCGTCCTCGACGAGGAGCGGCCGCTCATTGCTGGCGTCTACCTGAACCGCCTGGCCCGGCGGCCGTACCTCTTGAACGCTGACCCGACGGTCATCTACGCCGTCGACACCGTGGCCCTCCGGGAGCTCCCCTTCGAGGCCTGGAAGGGCTTCACCTTCTGGACCCCCGTCGGTCGCCCCCTCGCCGAGGTGACCCTGCCCGAGGGCCTGGCCGGCTACCAGACCTACCGTCGGGGCGGCCTCATTCCGGGGCCGATCGTGTCGCCCTCGGTCGCTTCCATCGACGCCGTCCTGGGCGCCGATACCGAGGCGGGCTACTTCTACTTCGTCGCCATCCCCGACGGAAGCGGCCGCCACGCCTTCGCGAAGACCCTCGCCGAACACGAGGCGAACCTCCGGAAGTACGGCTACCGGTGAGCCGGACCGAGGTCCTGATGCGGAGACCCGCCAATCCAAGCTGGCCCGAGCCAGCCGACTTCCCGTCGCCGCCAGGCGCGGCTGATCGCCAGCGCTGGATCGAGGCGGACCGGGCGGCCCGGCCGGACCGGCTCGCCCGGCTGCGGAGCCGCCTCGTTGCGGCCGGCCTCGATGGCTACTTCGGGCTCCGGCCGGAGGACGCCCGCTACCTGGCCGGGGTCCGGCTCGGTTTCGGCGAGGAGAAGGTCGCCGGCCACTCGGGCCGCTTCCTCGTGACCGAGACCACCCTCGTCGTCTTCGCCGACTCCCGGTACGCGGCCCAGTTTGCGGCCGAGGCCCCAGAAGCCCGCCTCGAGGTCCTCGGCGGCGAGCTCGTCGACCGCTGGCCGTCGCTCCTCACCGAGCTCGGCGTCCGCCGTCTCGCTGTCGAGGCCGGTTGCCCCGTCGGGCTCTGGCAGCGCCTCGCGGCTGCGGCACCCAGTGTCGAGCTCGTCCTCGCCGACGACTGGCTCGGCCACGACCGAGCGACAAAAACGCCGGCCGAGGTCGAGCGCATCGCGGCGGCGGCCGCGGTCGCCGACCGGGCCCTGGCCGCGCTCCTCCGGAGGATCGTCCCGGGGCGGACCGAGCGAGACCTCGCCCTCGAGCTCGAGTGGATGATCCGGACGGGTGGCGCCGACGGCCTCGCCTTCGAGGTCGCCTGCCTCTCGGGGCCCCAGGCGGCCTTGCCCCACGGCTCACCGCGGCCGGTCGCCATCGAGGCCGGGACGGTCCTCCTCGTCGATTTCGGGGCCGAGGTCGACGGCTACCGGAGCGACATGACCCGGACCCTCTTCGTCGGCGAGCCGAGCGCCTCGGCCCTCGACCGCTACGGTCTCGTTGCCCGGGCGCAGGCGGCAGCGATCGGGTTCCTCGAGGCGAGCCTCGAGGCGGAGGCACCGCCGAGCGGACGGGCCGTCGACGCCGCGGCCCGGGCGGTCATCGAGGCGGCCGGGCTCGGTCACCGCTTTGGCCATGGGACGGGCCACGGGATCGGTCTCGCCACCCACGAGCTGCCGCGCCTCTCTCGCCTCGCCGACGAGACCCCGCTCCCCTCACCGACGGTCTTCTCGATCGAGCCCGGGGTCTACGTCGAGGGCGAGCTCGGGATCCGGATCGAGGACCTCGTCGCCTACGACCACGCTGCTCGTCGGCTCGTCCGCCTGACCGGCTTTCCCCGGGAGCCCCTCGTCGTCGGGGGAGGGCGCTGAGGCGGACCGAAGGCGGCGTCGCGGACCCCGCTGGGCGCTAGAATGCGGCGACGAACCCCCGTTACCCCGGCCGCGTCGCGCGCCGAGCCGCCGTCGCGTGCCCGATCCCGACAGGAGTCCAGCAGACCGTGATCTCCACCGGCGAGCTGCGGAAGGGCGTCGTCATCGAGCTCGACGGCGACCTCTGGCAGATCCTCGACTACCACCACATCAAGATGGGCCGCGGCTCGGCCCAGGTCCGGATCAAGCTCCGGAACGTGAAGAAGGGCTCGATCATCGAGCGGACCTTCCAGGCCGGCGAGCGCTGGCCCCGGGTGCAGCTCGAGCACCGGCCGGTCCAGTTCCTCTACCGCGACGGCGACGAGTTCCACTTCATGGACACCGACACCTACGACCAGTTCGTCCTCACCGCCGAGCAGCTCGGCGAGGCGGCGGGCTACCTGAAGGACGGCCTCGTCCTCGACCGGACGGCCTACGAGGGCGAGACGATCGGGGTCGAGCTGCCAGTCACCGTCGACCTCGTCGTGACCGAGACGGAGCCAGGCTTCGCCGGCGACACCGCCCAGGGGGCGCGCAAGCCGGCCACGACGGAGACGGGCCTCGTCGTCCAGGTCCCCCTCTTCGTCGAGATCGGCGACACGATCCGGATCGACACCCGGACCGGGGAGTACGTGACGCGGGTCTGACCGTACCGTCGTCGGCACCGGCGATGGAGGAGGGCGAGACCCCGTGGCCGGGCGAGATCGAGCGGGACGACCCAGACCGCGCAGCCGGTTGGGCGGAGGCGGCAGCGAGGGAGCTCGATCTCGCCGGCGAGGGTGACGAGGCGTCGAGAGGTCCGACCGCCCACCTGCATCGCCCCGCCGTCGTGTTCGGGAGGTGAGGGGCGACGGAGGGTCGCCTCGAGGCGGCGGACGAGCTCCTGCGACCGCCTCACTCCGACCTCGGCGGGGGCCGCGCCCACCGCCCCCTCGAGCGAACCGACATCGGCGTCCCTTCCTCGCCCGGTGGACCTCGGGCTTCAACCGTCCACGTGCCACCCGACGCGAGCGACGACCGCTGATCCCAGAGCCGCATCGCGCAGAAGGTGGGTTTCGGCTCCCTCGCTGAGTGGCGCCCGGTCCCGTCGTTCTCAGCTCCACCCAGCCTCGGTTGGCCAAGCTGTCGAGGAGAGCCCCTCCAGGGCGAGGGGCCGCCCACCGACGCCAAGCGGGATGCGTTCGGCTCGGGCATGATCGAGGGGTGAGCCCCTTCCAGCCCCGCCCCGACTGGGCCCTCCCGCCCTGGGACGCAACCGAATCCTCCGATCGGCCGACGCCGGCGGTCCCCGGCACCTTCGGGCTCCGGATCTACCGGGTCGGCGAGGTGACGAAGGCGATCCGGGCCGCCGTCCGGGCCGACGAGCGCCTCCGGGAGCTCTGGGTCGAGGGCGAGGTCGGGCGGGTGACGATCTCCTCGGCCGGCCACGCCTACTTCACCCTGAAGGACACCGACGCCCAGCTCGCCTGCGTCTGGTTCCGCGACGACCGACTCGCCTCGGCCTTCGAGGTCCGGACCGGCCTCCGGGTCGTCGCCCACGGCCGGATCGACCTCTACGAGCCGACGGGCGCCGTCCAGCTCTACGTCGACAGCGTCCAGCCAGCTGGCTTTGGCGACCTCGCCCTTCGACTCGAGGCCCTGAAGGCGAAGCTCGCCGCAGAAGGGCTCTTCGACCGGACCCGAAAGCGACCCCTACCCGAGCGGCCGGCGGCCGTCGCCGTCGTGACGAGCCCGTCGGGCGCCGTCTGGCACGACATCCGGACCGTCCTCGGCCGACGCTGGCCGGCGACGACGGTCGTCCTCTCACCCTGCCTCGTCCAGGGCGAAGGGGCGCCTGGCTCGATCGTCGCCGCCCTCCGGCGGGTCGCCCGCTGGGCCGAGGAGCTCGTCGCCGCTGGGCGGACGGCCGAGGCCCCGGCGGTGACGATCGTCGCCCGAGGCGGCGGCTCCCTCGAGGACCTCTGGGCCTTCAACGAGGAGGTCGTCGTTCGGGCCGTCGCCGCCCACCCGCTCCCCGTCGTCACCGGCATCGGCCACGAGACCGACGTCACCCTCGCCGACTTCGCCGCCGACGTCCGCGCTCCGACGCCCTCGGCGGCCGCCGAGCTCGTCGTCCCCGACCGGACCGAGGTCCTCGCCGCCGTCGCCGCCCTCGGCCGCCGCCGCGACGGGGCCCTGGCGGCGCGCCTCGCCGGCCTCCGCCGCGCCCTTGCCGAGGAGCGACGGGTCCTGGCGACCCTCGACCCGCGGGCCGTCCTCGCTGCACGACGTCAGGCCGTCGACCTCCTCGGTGACCGGGCTGCCCGGGCCGTCGCTCGCCGCCTCGAGGGGTCCCGAAACGCCGCCAGCGGCGCGAGGACGCGGCTCGTGCCCGCCGTCGCCGCCCGCCTCCGGCGCGCCCGAGAGGCCCTGGAGCGGAGCCGGCGGGTCCTGCCCCTCCTCGCCGAGCGACCCCTCGAGGAGGCCCGGGGTCGCCTTCGAGCGGCGTCCGCCGCCCTTGCCGTCCTCGGCCCCGCGGCGACCCTCGAGCGGGGCTTTGCGATCGTGACGCGGGTCGGCGACGGGCGGATCGTCCGCGACCCGATCGAGGCACCGCCTGGGAGCGGCCTCCGCATCCGGGTCGCTGGCGGGACCTTCGGCGCGACGGCCGACGCGCGGCGCGGGCCGGGGGGCGCCGAGGGGCTGGCGGGGCCAAGGGAGCCCTCACCTTCGGCCCCGGGGAGCGAGCCGTGAACGAGGTCCTCGTCGTCCTCGGCCTCGGCGGGCTCGCCCTCGTCGTCGGTCTCGGCCTCGGTATGATCCTGGCGACCCGTCTCGACCGGCTCGCCAGTCGCCTCGGCGAGGCGGACGAGCCGGACGAGGCGGCGACTCCTCGGCGGCGAGGGATCGGTGGCGGAGCGGACCCCGGCGCGGGTCGCTCGGCGGGGCGCGACGACGAAGGGAAGGCGGGCTGACGATGGACGAGGCGACCAGGGCGATCGGGGAGACCGAGCCCGCCCGGGCAGGGCCGGTCGGAGGGGAGGCTCGAGGCGAGGCGGTGTCGCCCGCGGCAGGGAGCGAACCGGTCGCGGAGCTCGCCTTCGACGCTGCCCTCGCCGAGCTCCAGGCCATCGTCGCCCGACTCGAGGAGGGCGGCCAGCCCCTCGAGGAGGCCCTCGCCCTCTACGAGCGGGGCGTCGCCCTCCAGGACCACCTGGAGCGGCTCCTTGCCGAGGCGGAGCTTCGGATCCGGCGCCTCGTCGAGCGGGGCGGCGGGCGGGTCGAGGCCCTCGAAGGACCCGGCCCCGAGGAGTCGCCGAACGGCTGACCGCGGCCCGCCCACCCTCCTCGCTGGCCGACGGACCTAGCACGCCCCGGCGAGGTCGAGGGGCGCCGCACGGCGCCCGAGGAGGAAGTAGGTCGCCATCTCGCCCTTGCCCTTGACGTTCAGCCCGCCGCGAGCGGCGAAGCGGTAGCGGTCGCGGAGGCGGGATTCGACGGCCGGGGTGACCTGGATCCGGCCCGGGACGCCCTGGGACTCCATCCGCGCCGCGGTGTTGACCGTGTCGCCCCAGAGGTCGAAGGCGAACTTCTGCTGGCCGATGACCCCGGCGACGACGGGCCCCGTGTCGATCCCGATTCGGATCTGGAGGGGGTGACCGTCGACGCGGAAGGTCTCGGTGACCGCGAGCATGTCGAGGGCCATCTCGGCGACGGCCGCGACGTGGTCGGGCCTCGGCTCCGGCACGCCCCCCACGACCATGTAGGCATCGCCAACGGTCTTGATCTTCTCGAGGCCGTGACGAGCGGAGAGGGCGTCGAAGGCGCTGAAGACCTCGTCGAGGAGCCCGACGACCTCGTCGGGCGGCGTCCGCTCGGCGTAGGGCGTGAAGCCGACGACGTCGGCAAAGAGAACGCTCGCCTCGCGGTAGCCCTCGGCGATCCGCCCCGGCGTGCGTTTCAGTCGCTCGACGATGGACGCCGGCAGGACGTTCCGCAAGAGGGCCTCGGAGCGGGCCGACTCCCGCTCCCGGCCGAGGACGAAGTAGAGGACGAGGAGGTAGAGGGTGACGGCGACGGCGCCGAGGTTGAGGACGAAGAGAGCGAGCCGGATCGGATCCGGAACGAGCGGGGCGCGCGCGGCGAGGACCGGATCGAGCCCGCCGGACAGGACGAGGAGGCCGAGGAAGGCAGCGAACCAGCCGAGGGCGCGCTGGGGTCCGTAGAAGAAGAGGGCCGAGAGGGCCGTCATGAGCGACCAGAGGCTGACGACGCTCGAGTTGACGAAGCCGCCGAGGGTCCACTGGAGGAGGAAGGGGAGGACGAGCATGAGGCCGAGGATCGTGACCCGAAAGGTCCCGAAGGAGCGGCTCCTGGCGAAGCGGGCGAGGGCGACGCCGGCGACGACCTGGAAGGAGAAGGGAATGAGGGCGGGAACGACGAGCCCGAGGCTTCCGTAGAGGGCCACCCAGAGGGTGGCCAGGACGGCGACGATCGAGGTCGCCAGGACGAGGGTCTGCTTTCGGAGGCGCTCGTCGGCGGTGTCGTCCGGGCGGCAGCCAAGGTTCGCCCAGGCCTCGAGGCGAGCGACGAGCCTGGCGCGGATGCCACGCTGGCCCTGTTGGGACGCCACCGTCGGATCGTAGCAGGCCCGGCCGACCCTCGAACCTATGCCCGCCGCCTCCGGTGCGGCCGCGTCGGCCGCCTGACAGGCGGGCCGATCGGCGGTAGACTCCCGGGCGCGGACGCCACCGCGGCGGACGCCGCTCCGAGCCCCAGGCGAGCGGTCGGGGCTGCGTCCCCCGAGCGCCGCCGGATCCGTCGATCGAAGAGGAACGAACCTCCGTGCCGATCCTGCCGAGCATCGAACGCCCCGCCGACCTCCGGGGCCTCACCCTCGAAGAGCTCGAGACCCTCGCCGCCGAGATCCGCGAGACGATCATCGCCACCGTCGCCCGAACGGGCGGTCACCTCGGCAGCTCCCTCGGCGTCGTCGAGCTCACCATTGCCCTCCATCGCCTCCTCGACTCGCCCTACGACAAGATCGTCTGGGACACCGGCCACCAGGCCTACGCCCACAAGCTCCTGACCGGCCGCCTCGCGGCCTTCGGGACCCTCCGCCAGCTCGGTGGGATCGGTGGCTTCCCGAGGCGGAGCGAGTCGCCCCACGACGTCTTCGACGGCGGCCACGCGGGAACCGGCCTGTCCATCGCCCAGGGCCTGGCGACGGCCCGCGACCTCCGCCACGGCCTCGAGCGGATCGCCGTCGTCGTCGGCGACGCTGCCCTCATCAGCGGCCTCTCCCTCGAGGCCCTGAACGACATCGGCCAGCGGAAGACGCAGCTCCTCATCGTCCTGAACGACAACGAGATGTCGATCAGCCCGACCGTCGGGGCTCTCTCCCACTACCTCTCGGAGATCAAGCTCTCGCCGGCCTGGCACCAGACGAAGACGGCCTACGACCGGTTCATCGAGCACCTCCCCTTCGTCGGCCGGACCGCCCTCGAGCTCTCCCAGCGGCTCCGCAAGTCCGTCGTCAACTTCGCCCAGCCCGGTCAGCTCTTCGAGGACCTCGGGATCACCTACATCGGCGTCGTCGATGGCCACGACCTGCGGGCCCTCCTCCACAACTTCCGGGCTGCCCTCGCCCTGAAGGGTCCGGTCATCGTCCACGTCCGAACGCAGAAGGGGAAGGGCTACCACCCGGCCGAGGTCGACCAGGTCAGCTTCCACGGCGCGGCCCTGCCGCCGATCGAGCTGCCGCCGAAGGCGAGCGGGGCGGGCCCGTCGGTCGAGCTCGACGGCCGCCTCCGGGCGAACGGGAAGGTCCTCGCCCCGATGGACGCACCGCCCGCCACGAGCAGAGAGGGTGGGAAGCCGTCGACGGGCGACGATCCCCGAGCGGCGACGATGCCGACAGAGTCGATCTCCGACGACGCTGCTGCGCCGACGATCCGCCCGACCCCGGCGCCGAAGGTCCCGAACTACACCCACTTCTTCGTCACCGAGCTCATCGAGCTCGCTCGAACCGACCGGCGGATCGTCGCCATCACCGCCGGGATGCCGACTGGGACGGGCCTCGCCAAGTTCCAGGCCGAGTTCCCCGACCGCTTCATCGACGTCGGCATCGCCGAGCAGCACGCCGTCACCCTCGCCACCGGACTCGCCCTCGGTGGGCTCCGGCCGGTCGTCGCGATCTATTCGACCTTCCTCCAGCGAGCCTTCGACCAGATCGTCCACGACGTCTGCCAGAACGCCGCCCCCGTCGTCCTCGCCGTCGACCGCGCCGGGCTCGTCGGTGAGGACGGGACGAGCCACCAGGGGATGTTCATGGTCCCCGCCCAGCGGCAGCTCCCGCGCCTCGTCGTCGCCAGTCCGAAGGACGAGCAGGAGCTCCGGGCCCTCCTCCGGACGGCCCTCGGGGCGAACCAGCCCTTCGCCCTCCACTACCCGCGGGACCCCGGCTTCGGGGTCCCCGAACGGGAGCCAGTGCCGATCCCCATCGGCCAGGCCGAACTGGTCCGCGACGGTGACGACGTCCTCCTCGTCGGCTTCGGCCCGATCGTCGGACGAGGCCTCGAGGCGGCCGAGCGGCTCGCGGGCGAGGGCCTTTCTGTCGCCGTCGTCAACGCCCGCTTTGCGAAGCCCCTCGACCGCCAGCTCCTCCTCGACGCCGCCCGGGGCAAGCGGCTCGTCGTCACCCTTGAGGAGAGCGTCGTCCTCGGCGGCTTCGGCTCGGCCGTCCTCGAGGCGATCGAGGAGGCCCGCCTCGGCGACCCCGCCTACCGCGACCTCGTCGTTCGCCTCATCGGCATCCCCGGGGAGCGCTTCGTCGAGCACGGACCCGTCGCCGAGCTCCGTCGCCTTCTCCGCCTCGACGTCGATGGGATCGTCGAGCAGATCCGGGACGCCCTCGGTCGGCTCGAGCCGACGGCCCATCGGGCGAGGCCACGACCGGCCTGACCGTCTCGGAAGGCCGCGCCCGGGGCGGGGCTCGACGCCTCGGCCCGCTCCCTTCAGGGCTCTCGGCTCGTTCGAGGGGCGGGCGGGGTCGGAGACGAGCCACGGGAGAGCGGCGTGTGCAACGATTACAGCCATGACGCGTGACCGGAGGAGCGGCCGTCGCGGAGTGCGGCTCGACGAGCTCGTCGTCGAGCGGGGTCTGGCCGCGTCGCGCCATCGGGCCCAGGCCCTCGTCCTCGCCGGCCGGGTCCTCGTCGGGGCAGGGGAGAGCGCGAGGACGGACCGCAAGCCCGGCGATCTCGTGCCGGCCGACGTTCCCCTCGAGGTCCTCGAACCCGACCCGTACGTCGGTCGCGGCGGCCACAAGCTCGCTGCCGCCCTCGACGCCTTCGGGATCGAGCCGGTGGGTGGCGTCTGCCTCGACGTCGGGGCCTCGACGGGCGGCTTCACCGACGTCCTCCTCCAGCGCGGCGCCGTCCGGGTCCACGCCCTCGACGTCGGCCACGGCCAGCTCGCCGAGCGCCTCCGGCACGACCCCCGGGTCGTCGTCCACGAAGGGGTGAACGCCCGCTACCTTCGGTCGGGCTCGCTCCCCGAGCCGGTCGATTTGGCGACGATCGACGTCTCCTTCATCTCCCTCCGCCTCGTCCTCGGCCCGGTCGCGGCCTGTCTGCGGCCCGGCGGCCGGATCGTCGCCCTCGTGAAGCCCCAGTTCGAGGCCGGGCGGCGGGAGGTCCGGGGCGGCGTCGTCCGCGACCCGGCGGTCCAGCGGCGGGTCCTTCGGGCCGTCGTCGGTCACGCCCATGCCCTCGGCCTCGAGGTCGAGGGGATCGTCGCCTCGCCCCTCCTCGGCCCCGCCGGGAACCGCGAATTCTTCCTCGCCCTTCGTGTCCTCGGGATGGTGGAGGCGCCGGAGCAACGGGAGATGGGATCGGGGGCTCGAGCGGCCGACGGGCCGAGCGACCGGGAAGCCGGCGAGCCGATCCTCGCCCCCTGGCTCGAGGCCCGCATCGACGAGGTCGTGGGCCGGTGACCGCGCCTCCAGTCCGCTTCGCCCGCGTCGGCCTCGCCTACAACCCGACGAATCCTGCCGCCGTCGCCCTCCGCGATCGGGCCCGGACCTGGTGGACCGATCGGGCGATCGAGACCTGGGCTGCCGAGGCCGGCGACACGCCGACCCTCCTCACCGAGCTCCCGACGACCGACCTCCTCCTCGTCCTCGGCGGCGACGGGACCTTCCTCCGCGCCGCCCGGGCTGTCGCCGAGGTCGACGTCCCCCTCCTCGGGGTGAACCTCGGGAAGGTCGGCTTCCTCTCGAAGGTCGAAGCCGAGGAGCTGGAGTCCGTCCTCGAGCGGGTCCTTGCGGGCGAGTTCGAGCTCGAGGGGCGGATGGTCCTCCAGGGCACGGTCCGGCCCGGGGGCGGGCCGGCGGGTCCGAGCTTCTTTGCCCTCAACGACGTCGTCGTCGCCCGGGGTGCCCTCGCCCGGGTCGTCCGACTCGAGGTCGCCGTCGCCGAGTCCCACGTGGCGACCTTCATCGCCGACGGCCTCATCGTCGCCAGCCCGACGGGTTCGACCGGCTACTCCTTCTCGGCCGGTGGTCCGATCCTCGACCCGACGAGCCGGAACCTCGTCGTCACCCCGATCGCCGGGTATCTCTCGGCCATCCGCTCCATCGTCGTCGCCCCGCGCCACGTCGTCCGCTGCCGGGTCGTCGCCGCCCACGAGGCGATCGTCAGCATCGATGGCCGCGAGGACCGGCCCCTCGGGCTCGGCGACGTCGTCGAGGTCCGGGCGGCCGAGCGGCCGATCCGCCTCATCGAGCCCCGGGGAGCGGTCCCCTTCTGGGACCTCCTCCGGCAGAAGGTCGAGCTCCTGCCGTCGTGAGGGCGGGAGGTCGGCCCGTGGATGGCCCGGGGTCCCCGGCCACGGGACGGGGTCCGGTTCCGGTCGGCTCTGCCGTCGAGGTGGCGTCGGTCGAGGCGCGGGAGTCGGCGCCGTCGGGGCTCCGGCTGTGCGAGCTCCGGGTCCGCGACTTCGCGCTCATCGAGACCCTCCACCTCCCCGTCGAGCCCGGCCTGACGGTCATCAGCGGCGAGACAGGGGCCGGGAAGAGCCTCGTCATCGATGCCCTTGGCCTCGTCCTCGGAGCCCGGGCCGACCCGGGAGCTGTCCGGCACGGCGCGGGGGCGAGCCGGATCGAGGCTCGCTTCAGGGGCTCCGACGGCGAGCTCGTCGTGACCCGCGAGGTGAGCGCGGCCGGCCGCTCGGCGGCTCGGATCGGCGACGAGCCGGTCGGGCTCGCCCGTCTCGCCGAGGTGACCGGGGGCCTCGTCGAGATCCACGGCCAGCACGACCAGCAGCGCCTCCTCGATCCGCGGCGCCAGCGGGACCTCCTCGACGCCTACGCTGGCCTCGGTCCCCTCCGGGCGGCCGTCGCCGACGCCGTCGAGGCCTGGCGCGCGAACCGTGTGGCCCTCGCTGCCCTCGCCGTCGACCCCCGGGAGCTCGTCCGCCGGATCGAGCTCGCCGAGCACGAGGCGGCGGAGATCGCGGCCGCCCGCCTTCGGGTCGGCGAGGTGGAGGAGATCCGGGACCGACTCGCCGCGGCCAGTCACGCCGAGGCGATCGCCCGCGGCGTCGCGGAGCTCGGCGAGCTCCTCGTCGGGGAGGATGGGAGCCTCGTCGAGCTCGCTGGCCGGACCCTGAGCGAGGCGCGGCGCCTTGCCGGCTTCGATCGCCGCTTCGAGCCGATCGTCGAACGCCTCGCTGGCCTGGAAGCCGAGGCGGCCGACCTGGCGAGCGAGGTCCGGCGCCTGGGCGAGACGATCGACCACGACCCGGCCGCCCTCGCCCGCCTCGAAGCTCGCCTGGCCGAGATCGACGGCCTCCTCCGACGCTACGGGGAGGACGAGGCGGCGGTCATCGCCTACGGTGAACGTGCCGCCGCCGAGGCGGCCCGCCTGAGGGACGCCGACGCCGAGCGGGCGCGACGGGTGTCCGCCGAGCCCGAGCTCCTGCGGCGGATCGCCGAGGTCGCGGCGGACCTCTCGGCCCGACGTCGGGCCGCTGCCGCCGAGCTCGCTGGCGCCGTCGATGCCGCCCTCGTCGAGCTCGGCTTCCGGAAGGGCGCCTTCTCCGTCGTCGTTGGCTGTCGAGCGGCCGCCCCCGACGAGCCGGCCGTCGAGATCGACGGCGACGCCGTCGCCTTCGATGCGACCGGGATCGACGAGGTCGTCTTCACCTTTGCCCCGAACGCCGGCGAGCCCGCCCGGCCCCTCGCCCGGATCGCCTCGGGGGGCGAGCTGTCGAGGGTCGCCCTCGCCATCGAGGAGGTCCTCGCCGCCGTCGACGCGACGCCGACCCTCGTCTTCGACGAAATCGACGCGGGGATCGGGGCTCGGAGCGCGGAGCCGGTCGGTCGGGCCCTCTGGCGGCTCGGCCGGCGCCACAGTGTCCTCTCCGTCACCCACCTCGCCCAGATCGCCGCCTATGCCGACCACCACCTCCAGATCGCGAAGACGAGCCGCGGCGGCAGGACGGTGACCGAACTCCGGCGCCTCGGTCGGGCCGATCGTCTGACGGAGCTGGCGGCGATGCTCGGCGGGAGCGACGGTGGCCCGGCCGCCCTCGCCTCGGCGAAGGAGCTCCTCGAGCGAGCCGAGGCTTGGCGGGCCGCCGAGGGCGGACTGGCGGCGACCGGCCCGGGCGTCGTCGTCGGCGAGCGCTGATGGTCCGGGTCGAGGCGGCTGCCGGCGCGGGGCGGACGGTGGGGGAGGGGACGAGCCGGGGAGGCGGCGGGGCGGCCTTCCGGGAGGTCGCCGCCGAGTACCTCGCCCATCTCGCCCTCGAGCGGGGCCACGCCGCGGCCACCCTCCGGGCCTACGCCGCTGACCTGGCCGCCTTCGAACGCTCCCTCGACCCGGGGGCCGACTGGCGAAGGAGCGCCCGGCCAGCCCTCGAGTTCCTCGCCGCCGAGCGTGGCGCCGGCCCGCGGAGGCAAGGGTCGGAGACCGACCCGAGGGAGCGAGTCCCCCGACGGCCGAAGGCGTCGACGACGGTCCGCCGCCGGACGGCGGCGATCCGCGGCTTTTATCGCTTCGCCTTCGGCGAGGGCTACATCCCCATCGACGTCGCCGACCAGATCGTCCTGCCGCGGGCGCCCCGACAGTTGCCGGACGTGCTGAGCGTCGAGGAGGTCGTCCGGCTCCTCGAGGCGAGCGGCGAGACCGGGGTGGGCGGGACGGTCGGAGCCGGAAACCTCGGGCACGAGACGGCGGCGCCCGCCGCGGTGCGTCGGAGGGCCCTCGCCCTCCGCGATCGAGCCCTCCTCGAGCTCCTCTACGCGACCGGCCTTCGGATCTCCGAGGCCGTCGGCCTCGACCTCGAGGCCTGCTCGCTCGAGGACGGCGTCGTTCGCGTTCTCGGCAAGGGCGGCCGGGAGCGGCTCGTTCCGATCGGCGAGACGGCCCGGGACTGGCTGACTCGGTACCTCGTCGAGGGCCGACCGCGGCTCCTCCCCTCAGCGCCCCACGGAGGCGACCCGGTCTTCCTCGGCGCTCGAGGTGGTCGGCTCGGCCGCGGCGCAGGCTGGGCGATCGTCCGGGCTGCCGCCGAACGAGCCGGGCTGGCGGGACGGGTCACGCCGCACACCCTCCGCCACTCCTTCGCGACCCACCTCCTCGAGGGTGGCGCCGACCTGCGGGTCGTGCAAGAGCTCCTCGGCCATGCGAGTATCTCGACGACCCAGCTCTATACCCACCTGAGCGGCGAGCGGATCCGGGAGGTCTACGCCCGGGCCCACCCGCGCGCCTGACCGGCAGCGAGCCCGACCACGAGGGCAGAGCAGGCCGCGAATGGAGATTCGAGACCGATGACGAGATACGCCGAATCGCTCCTCGCCGACGGCGAGCGGATCGTCGTCGAGCGTCGCCAGCATCCGATCGCCCTCCTCGGCCGAGCCCGCTGGGCACTCCTCGCCCTCCTCGGCGCCCTCGTCCTCGCCTTCGTCGCCAGCGGCATTCCGACCGAGGGTGGACCGGCTCTCCTCCGGGACCTCCTCGGGATCGTCGCCCTCGCCCTCGGCCTCGGTGGCATCCTCGGCGCCATCTGGGCCTACCTCGACTGGGTGAACGACCTCGACGTTCTGACGAACCGACGGGTCATTCAGATCCGGGGGGTCCTGAACAAGAGCGTCGCCGACAGCTCCCTCGAGAAGGTCAACGACGCGGAGATGGAGCAGACCTGGCTCGGCCGGCTCCTCGGCTTCGGTGATCTCGACGTCATGACCGCCTCGGAGGCCGGGATCGAACGGATGCGAACCCTCCCGGACCCCAAGGGCTTCAAGCGGGCGATGCTCAACGCGAAGCACGAGTACGAGCTCGAGCTCGCTCGCGGCGGCCTCGTCGGTCCACCCCTCCGGGCGACGACCGGGGTGCCGATGCCCCCACCAGTGTCGACCGGAGCACGGGGCGCCGAGTCGGTGCCGGCCTCGGAGGGACGGGAGGCGGAAGGGGCTCGGCGGCCGGCCGCGATGAGCCCCGACGAGGTGACGCGGACCCTCGCCCAGCTCGCCGAGCTCCGCGACCGCGGCGCGATCACCGCCGAGGACTACGAGCGAAAGAAGCAGGACCTCCTCGACCGACTCTGAGACGCCCGGTCGGCCCGCTCCCAGCTCGGGGCTGGGGCTGGCCCGGCGGCGGTGCCTGCTCGGTCCCCGAGGTGGGCGGCCCGCTCGGTGGTCGTGCCCCCAGCCCGGAGGCTACGATAGGGCGGCCCGGACCGACGACGGTCGAGGGCGCCACCGACCCGGAAGGAGCAGCCTTGTTCGGAGGTCTCGTCGATCCCGAGCGGATCGTCCTCATCGCCATCTTCCTCCTCGTCGGCTTCCCCGTCCACGAGTTCGCCCACGCCGCGAGCGCCTATCTCCTCGGTGACGCGACGGCGAAGCACTTCGGCCGCCTCACCCTCAACCCCGCCGCCCACTTCGATCCCCTCGGCGGGCTCATGCTCGTCCTCTCCGTCCTCCTTGGGGGTTTCGTCATCGGCTGGGCGAAGCCAACGCCGGTGAATCCGGCCAACCTCCGGGATCGGCGGAACGGGGAGGTCGTCGTCGCCCTCGCCGGACCGGCCTCGAACCTGGCCATGGCCGCCCTCGGCGCCCTCGTCATCCGGCTCCTCGTCGGCCTCGAGCTCGCCGTCCCGCCGGCGATCGGGACGATCCTCATCCTCTTCGTCTTCTACAACGTCGCCCTCATGGTCTTCAACCTCATCCCGATCCCACCCCTCGACGGCTCGACCCTCCTCTTCCGAGTCCTCGACCCGCGGATGGCCTGGCAGCTCCGGCCGCTCCTGAGCCAGTACGGCTTCCTCCTCATCCTCGTCTTCGTCTTCACCGCCGGGCGGCCGATCGCCGGCTTCATGTTCGATGTCACCCGTCTCCTGGTGGGTTTCTAAGGTCCGCCAGACCCGGCGCTACGTGACGGCCCGGGTCGAGCCGGCCGAGAGGGAGGCCCTCGCCGCTTGGTTGACGCCGGCTGAGCTCCGCCTCTTCGAGGCGATGAGCGTCCCCGACCAGCGCCACGGCCTCGACGTCGTCGCCCACCTCCGGCGAGCGGGGGTCGTCGAGCGGGACGTCCTCGTCGCCGGGCTCCTCCACGACGCCGGCAAGGGGGCCGTCGGCCTCTGGCCGCGGATCGTCCACAGCCTCGGCGAGGGGCTGGGACCCTGGGTCGTCCGCCTCGCCCGCCGTTGGCCGGGGCTCAGACCGAGCCTCGACCGGCTCCGGGACCATGCCGAGCGGTCGGCTGCTCTCGCCGCGGCGGCCGGCTGCAGCGCTCGGACGGTCGAGCTCATCCGCTCTCAGGAGCTGCCTCCTGCCGACCCTGCCGGCTCGCTCCTCCGCTGGGCCGACGAGGCGAGCTGAGCCGATGACGGAGCCGTTCCCCGCCCGGGTCGAGACCTCGCCGACGGCCGGCGGGGGAGGGGGCCGGCCGACGGTCCGCTTTGCCGAAGCTGCCTCGCCGGAAGCGGGGATCGAGGTCGAGCTCGGCGACTTCGAAGGTCCCCTCGGTCTCCTCCTCGCCCTCATCGAGGCCCGACGCCTCGACGTCCTCCGAGTCCCCCTCGGAGCCCTCGCCGAGGCCTACCTCGAGGCCCTCGCCTCCCTCCCCGGCGACCGGCTCGGCCACGTCTCGGCCTTCGTCGCCGTCGCCAGCCAGCTCATCCTCATCAAGAGCCGGGCCCTCCTGCCACGCCCGGCGGAGGAGGTCGCCCCTTCTGCGGACGAGGTCGACGAGCCCGATCCCGAGGCGCAGCTCCGAGCCAGGCTCCTCGTCTACCGCGCCTTCCGGGACGCCGCCGCCTGGCTCGCAGCCCGGGCGACCACCGGGGAGCGGAGCTTCCGACGCGAGGCGTCGCCGGGTTCCATCAGCCGCCTCGCTGGGCAGCTCCGACCCGAGGCGACCGAGGACCCGAGGCGCCTCCGGGGCGCCCTCGCTCGGCTCGTCAAAGTCGTCCCGCCGCCGCCGCTGCCGCCGGAGGTCGTGCCCCGGACGATCACCCTCATCGAGCGGGCTCGAATCATCCGGGCCGCCCTCCGGATGGCCGGGGAGGTCGTCCTCCAGGACCTCCTCGCCGACGTCCGGGACCGGGTCGTCGTCGCCGTCACCTTCCTCGCCCTCCTCGAGCTCGTCAAGGGTCGAGAGGTGAGCGTCGAGCAGGCCGAACCGTGGGGCCCGATCCGGATCCGCCCCCTCACCGTCGGTGTCGACCAAGTGGGAGGCGTGGCGTGATCGACGACGCCGGCCGTCCGACCCGACCGGCCGAGGCGGATGCCTCGACGGCACGCGTCGACGCTTCGGGTGACCCGGCCGCGGAAACCCTCGAGGAAGCCGGCGACCTCGTCGCCGAGGGGTCCCCGCCGGGACCGATCGAGCTGACCCCGGCCCTCGTCGAGGCCCTCCTCTTCGTCGCCGAGCGGCCCCTCCACCGGCGCGAGATCGCGAACCTCGCCGGAGTCGACCGGGCGACCGTCGACGCCTGCCTTGGCGACCTCGAGCTCGAGCTCGCCAGGCGGGGGATCCGCCTCCTCGTCGACGGCGACCGGGTCGAGCTGGCGACGGCCCCGGAAGCGAGCGCCCTCGTCGCCCGCTACCTCGGTGTCGACGCCCTGCGCCTCTCGGCGGCGGCCCTCGAGACCCTCGCCATCGTCGCCTACCGCCAGCCGATCACCCGGGCAGCGATCGAGCGGATCCGGGGCGTCGACTCCTCGTCGGCCCTCCGAACCCTCCTCCACCGGCGCCTCGTCGTCGAGCTTGGCCGGGCCGAGCTGCCGGGCCGGCCCTTCGTCTACGGGACCGGGTTCGAGTTCCTCGAGCGTTTCGGCCTACCGAGCCTCGCCGACCTGCCACCCCTCGATCCCGACGTCGCCGCTCGTCTCGCCGAGGAGGGGAGCGGATCCCTCGTCCCAACCCTCCTCGGACAGGATCCGGACGCGGAGCCCGCCGCGGAGTCCGATCCCCGGGACGGGAGCGGCGGGACGGGCGACCTCCCCACCGAAGACGGGTGAGCAACGGGGAGCGCCTGTCGAAGCTCCTCGCCCGGGCCGGGGTCGGGTCGCGCCGGGCCGTCGACGCCCTCATCGCCGCCGGGCGGGTGCAGGTCGACGGCCGCCCGGCCGTCCTCGGCGAGCGGGTCGATCCGAGTCGGGTCGTGGTGACCGTCGACGGACGACGGGTCGAGCTGGCCGCGCCGCCGCCGGTCTACCTCGCCATCCACAAGCCAGCGGGGGTGACCTCGACCGTCCGCGACCGCTTCGCCCGACGGACGATCATCGACCTCCTCCCGGCCGAGCTCCGGACGGGACGTCACCTCTTCCCCGTCGGCCGCCTCGATCGCGACTCGGAGGGCCTCGTCCTCGTCACGAACGACGGGGCCTGGGCCGAGCGGGTCCTCCATCCCCGGTTCGGGGTCGAGCGGGAGTACGCCATCGCCCTCGACCGACGCCTCGATCGGCTCGAGGTCGAGCGCCTGCGGGCTGGGATCCCCCTCGCCGAAGGGACGGCCCGGGTCCTCCGCCTCCGGCCGGCGACGGCGGCCGAGATCCGCCGCCTCGTCCGGGTCCTCGGCCTGCGCCGAGCCGATGAGGGACAGTTCGTCTGGTACCGGGTCGTCCTCACCACCGGTTGGAAGCGACAGCTCCGACGGATGGTCGCCGCCCTCGGTCTCCCCGTCCGGCGCCTCGTCCGGGTCAGGATTGGCGGGGTCGAGCTCGGTGACCTCCCGCCGGGGGCCGTTCGGGCCCTCACCCCGCCCGAGGTCGTCGGCCTCGCCGCCAGCGCCGCACCGTCCGCGGCGACAAGGCCCGATCCAGCGCGACGGCGCCCACCAGGAGCCCCTCCGGGGGCATAAGATGGGCCCGTGGACCGAGCGTCGGCTCCCGGAGAGGGGTCCCGAACCGTCGTCGCCGCGGCCGGACTGACGAAGCGGTTCGGCAACCTCGTCGCCGTCGACGGCGTCGACCTCACCGTCCCGGCCGGGCGGATCGTCGGCCTCCTCGGCCCGAACGGCTCGGGCAAGACGACCCTCATCCGGCTCCTCCTCGGCCTCCTCAGAGCCGATGTCGGGCGGGCCGAGGTCCTCGGCCGCCGGGTCCCCGATCGGTCGCTCCTCGCGGCGGTCGGCTACATGCCCCAGAGCGACGGGATCTACCTCGAGCTGACCGTCGGCGAGAACCTCCGCTTCTTCGGTGACCTCTACGGCGGGCTGCCGAAGGGCCGGATCGACGAGGTCCTCGACCTCGTCGAGCTCGCCGACCGCCGGAAGAGCCTCGTCGGCGACCTCTCGGGAGGGATGCGGCGCCGTCTCTCCCTCGCCTGCGCCCTCCTCCATCGCCCGAGCCTCCTCGTCCTCGACGAGCCGACCGTCGGGGTCGACCCGGCCCTCCGGGCGACCTTCTGGCACCACTTCCGGGACCTCGCTGCGACGGGGACGACGATCCTCGTCTCGAGCCATGTCCTCGACGAGGCCGACCGCTGCGACGAGCTCGTCTTCATGCGGGCCGGGCGCGTCATCGCCCACGGGACCGGTTCGGAGCTCCGGGCCGCGGCCGGGACGAGCGACCTCGAGGCGGCCTTCCTCCGCTTTGCCGGCCTCGGGGCGGACGGGCGCCCCGAAGGCGGCCCAACCGTCGAGGGAAGCCCCGGGCCGCCGGCGGGCCGTGGTGATGGAGGACGGCCGTGAGCCCGCGGCGAGTCCTCGCCGTCACGCGCCGGATCGTCGACCTCTTCCGTCACGACCACCGGAGCCTCGCCCTCGTCGTCGTCGCCCCCCTCGTCGTCACCGCCCTCCTCGGCTGGGTCGTCCGCGGCTCGGCCTCGGGCCCGGTCCGACTCCTCGTCGTCGACGCCGACGACGGGCCCGCCGGGGCGCGCCTCGTCGCGGCCCTCGAGACCGCCGCGGCCGACGGTTCGGTCAGCGTCATCGACGGCGGCGACGATCCAGCCGTCGTCGCCGACCGCCTCGTCGACGGCGAGGCCGACGTCGCCCTCGTCGTGCCCGAGGACTTCTCGGCCGGCCTCCTCGCCGGGCGGGGACCCACCCTCCGTCTCGTCACCGCCGGCCTCGACCCGGCTGGGGAAGGTGGCGCGAGCGGGGCCGTCGTCGAGCTCCTCGGGCGGGCGGTGCGGACCCTCCTGCCCGAGTCCGCCGGAGTTCGGCTCCCGAACCTCGAGCGGTCGACCCTCTATCTCCCCGTCGACGCCGACGTCCTCGACGCCATCGCGCCGGTCTTCCTCGGCTACTTTGCCTACTTCTTCGTCTTCATCCTGACCGGGATCAGCTTCCTCCGGGAGCGGCTCGGCGGGACCCTCGAGCGGCTCCTTGCGACGCCGGTCACCCGGGGCGAGATCGTCCTCGGCTACAGCCTCGGCTTCGGGGTCTTCGCCACCCTCCAGGTCGTCCTCCTGACGACCTTCGTCCTCCTCCACTGGGAGGTCCCCGCCATCGGCCCGGTTCCAGCCTTCGTCGTCGGCCTCGACGTACCGAGCGCCGGGAGCCCGGTCCTCGCCTTCGCCTTCGCTCTCGCTCTCGCCGTCGGCGCGGTCAGCCTCGGCATCTTCTTGTCGACCTTCGCCCGGACGGAGTTCCAGATCCTCCAGTTCATCCCGATCGTCATCGTCCCGCAGGGTCTCCTCGGTGGCATCTTCTGGCCGGTCGATCGCCTGCCCGATCTCCTCCGGCCGATCGCGCAGCTCATGCCCCTCACCTACGCCGTCGAGGGGCTCCGGGCGGTCATGATCCGCGGCGCTGGCCTCGGCGACGCCGTCGTCCTCCGGGATCTCGCCGTCCTCCTCGGGGTCGCCCTCCTGTTCGTCGTCCTCGCGGCACGGACGATCCGCCGCGAGATCGCCTGAGACCGTCGCCTCTCGAAGCGACGAGGCCGCGCCGCCCTGCGGGTATCCTGCCAGCGTGGTTCGACGAGGCGACCCCGATCCCACCCCGATGGCCGACCGGCTCCCAGGCCTCGTCGTCGCCCTCGACGGCCCCGCCTCCTCGGGCAAGAGCACCGTCGGAGCGGCCGCCGCTCGAGCCCTTGGCTATCGCTTCTGCGACACCGGCCTCCTCTACCGGGCCCTGACCTGGCTCGCCCTCGAGCGGGGTGTTCGAACCGACGACGACGATCGTCTCCTCGCCCTCGTTCCCGAGATCGGGCTCGCCGACGACGGAGCGGGTCGCTTCGCCCGGGTCGTCGTCGGTGGGCGCGACGTGACCGAGCTCGTCCGAGACGAGCGGGTCGATCGGGTCGTCAGTGAGGTCGCCCGCCGGCCGGCGGTCCGCGCCGCCCTCCTCGAGCGACAGCGGGCGATCGCCGCGGGAGGGCGGATCATCATGGCCGGCCGCGACATCGGGACCGTCGTCCTGCCCGAGGCCGACCTGAAGCTCTTCCTCGACGCTTCTGTCGAGGAGCGGGCGCGGCGCCGCGCTGCGGAGCGAGGACTTCGGCCCGACTCGCGCGAAGCCGAGGCGATCCTCGCCGACCTCCGTCGCCGCGACGCCATCGACCGCGGTCGGGCCGTGGCGCCCCTTCGGGTGGCCCCTGATGCGGTCGTCCTCCGGACCGATGGACGCCGCTTCGAGGAGACGGTCGACGCCGTCGTCGACGCGATCCGGGCGGCCGAGGCGGCCGGCGCGAGCCGAGGAGGAGGAGGAGGAGGAGGAGGAGGTGAGGCGCTCGAAGGACGTGCTTCCACGCCCGAGGCCCGCCGGGGCGGGCCGGACCCCGCATCCGACGCGGCCCGAGCCAGCCACCTCAGCCTCCTCATCCGGCTCGGCGCCACCGGGGCGCGGCTCCTGGCCCGACTCCTGGCCCGGGTGAGGATCGAGGGCGACCCCAGCGGCCTGCCCCGCCACGGCCCGCTCATCCTCGCCGCGAACCACCTCTCGAACCTCGACGGGGTCGTCATCGGTGGCTGGCTGACGCCGGCCCTCGGTCGGCGGATCCACTGGCTGGCGAAGAAGGAGATGCTCGCCTGGCCGATCGCGGGGCGACTCCTGGCGATGAGCTCCTTCCACCCCGTCGACCGCGGGAGCGGCGACGTTGAGGCCTTCCGGACGGCCCAGCGGATCCTCGAGTCGGGCAACGTCCTCTTTGTCTTCCCCGAAGGGACCCGGAGCCGGACCGGGGCCCTCGGCCGAGCCCAGGACGGGCTCGCCGCCCTCGCCCTTCGGACCGACGCGCCGATCGTCCCCCTCGCCATTTGGGGGACTGAGGGTGCCTGGCCTAGGGGCCGCCTGCCGCGGCCGGGGGGTCGGGTCGTCCTCCGGATCGGCCGGCCCTTCCGGCTCAGCGAGCTCGAGCTCCCTCGCCTCGACCGGCGGCGGGCGAAGACGGCTGCGACCGAGGCGATCATGGCCCGGATCGCGGCCCTCTTGCCCCCCTCGTACCGTGGCGTCTACGCCGAGGCCGCGGCGGCCTTGGCGGGAGGGGAGGGGAGGGGCGAGCGGGCGGTCGGAGCCGGCGGAGCGGAGGGTGGGGCCGTCGGCACGGAGGCGGGCGAGGCTGTCGACGGGGATTCGGCGGGTCGCGTGCGATAATCGCCGCCATGGGCACCGTGACCGAGATCCGCATCGCCCGCCGGACGGGCTTTTGCTATGGCGTTCGCGAGGCGATCGACAAGGCGAAGGAAGCACAGGCCGCCGGGAAGCGGACCCACACCCTCGGTCACGTCGTCCACAACGAGGGCGTCATCGCCGGACTCGCCGCCCTCGGGATCCGGAAGGTCGAGAGCCTCGATGAGGTCGAGGAGGGGACGACCGTCGTCATCCGCGCCCACGGCGTCCGGCCCGAGGTCATCGCCCGGGCCGAGGCCCGCGGCCTCGAGGTCATCGACGGGACCTGCACCTGGGTCATCCAGGAGCAGCGCGCCCTCGCTGAGCTCGTCGAGGAGGGCTACACGATCGTCATCCTTGGCACCCCGAGCCACCCGGAGGTCGTCGGGCTCCTCGGCTTTGCTCCTGAGGCGATCGTCGTCGACGAGGAGGACGAGTGGGAGGCGAAGATCCCCCGGAAGAAGCGGATGGCCCTCATCTCCCAGAGCACCCAACCGCCCTGGAAGTTCGAGCGCCTCGCCGCCTTCCTCGTCTCCCGGGCCCACGAACTGAAGGTCGTCAACACCGTCTGTCCGGTCACGATCCGACGCCAGGAGGACACCCTCGAGACCGCCCGCCAGGTCGACTTCATGGTCGTCGTCGGTGGCCGCCGGAGCGCGAATACCCGGGAGCTGACTCGGCTCTGCGAGATCGTCGGCACGCCGGTCCTCCAGATCGAGTCCGTCGCCGACCTTGCCGATCCGGCTGTCTTCGACGGCGCCCGGACCGTCGGCATCACCGGCGGTACCTCGACCCCGATCGAGGACCTCCGTGACGTCGCCCGCCGGATCTGCGAGCTCGCTGGGACGCCGGAGGTCGCCGCCCGCGCCGACGAGCTCGCCGCCGCCGCCCTCGCCGAGGCGGCGACGCCGGCCGGCCGGACGACGTCGCTCCCCCACCTGCCGAGCCTCGTCCCAGCCGGCCGGGGCGGCTCGTCGGCGGGGTGACGGCCCGAGAGAGACCGCCCGCCCAGGGCCGCCCCCGGGCGCGGAGGGCGCCACCGGGCCGGGGCACGGACTCCGGGCCGGGCGGCTCGCCGGGGCGAGCGACGGCAGCCGCCCCAGCAGCCGGAGGCGGGCTGCCAGTCGTCGCCATCGTCGGACGCCCGAACGTCGGCAAGAGCACCCTCTTCAACCGGATCGTCGGCAGCCGTCTGGCGATCGTCGAGGACCGGGCGAGGACGACCCGGGACCGTCTCTACGGGACCGCGGAATGGAACGGACGGCGCTTCCTCGCCGTCGACACCGGTGGCCTCGAGGTCGAACCGGGCGACGTCATCGAGGCAAAGGTCCAGGAACAGGCCCGCCTCGCCATCGCCGAGGCTGACGTCATCGTCTTCGTCGTCGACGCCGAAGCAGGCCCGACCCCGGCCGATCTCGAGGCGGCCGAGCTCCTTCGTCGGGCGACGGCCCCGGTCATCGTCGCCGCCAACAAGGCCGACAACCTGCGGCGAGAGCTCGAGGCGGCCGAGTTCCACGCCTTCGGCTGGGAGGAGATCCACGCCGTCTCTGCCCTCCACGGTCGCTCCGTTGCCGACCTCCTCGACGCCGTCGTCGCTGCCCTCCCGCCCCCCTCGGCGGCGGAGCTGGCGGAGCAGGCCCGCGAGGCGGCCGTGGCCGGGGCCGCCCCGCCAGAAGGTCCGGCCGAGGCGCTCGCCACCGAGGGTGAGGAGACTGGCGAGGGCGGGGGCTTCGAGGAGAGCCTCGAGCCCGCGGCCGTCGCCATCGTCGGTCGCCCGAACGTCGGCAAGTCGAGCCTCCTGAACGCCCTCCTCGGCGAGGAGCGAGCGATCGTCTCCGAGGTCCCTGGCACCACTCGGGATGCCATCGACACCCGCCTCCGGTGGGGCCGGAGCGAGGTCGTCCTCATCGACACGGCCGGGATCCGGCGCCGGGGTCGCGTCGCCTCGGCCGCCCCGGCCGAGCGGTACTCCGCCCTCCGCGCCCTCCGTGCCATCGATCGGGCCGACGTCGCCGTCCTCGTCGTCGATGCCACGGCGGGGTTGACCGCCCAGGACGCCCACATCGCCGGCTACGTCGTCGAGGCCGGCCGGGGCCTCGTCATCGCTCTGAACAAGTGGGATCTCGTCGAGAAGACCCACCGAACCTTCGACGAGGCCGTCGCCAACCTCCGGCGGGCCGCCCCCTTCCTCGACTTCGCTCCGGTCGTCTCGATCAGCGCCCGGGACCGCCTCCGGGTGGGCCGGGTCCTCGAGCTCGCCCTCGACGTCTGGGGAGCCCGCCGCCGGCGGATCTCGACGGGCGAGCTGAACCGCTTCCTGGCGACGGCCCTCGAGCGGCAGCCACCGCCCCTGACGAGTGGGAGGCGCCCGAAGCTCCGCTATGCGACCCAGGTTGCCGTCGCCCCACCGACCTTCGTCTTCTTCGGGGTCGACGTGGCGGAGCTCCACTTCAGCTACCGCCGCTACCTCGAGAACCGGCTCCGGGAGACCTATGGCTTCATCGGGACCCCGATCCGCCTTGTCTTCCGAGAGCGGGCCGAGGCCGGTGGCCGGAACCCTGTTCGGCGTCGCGTCCGCCGGGGCTGAGAGCGGCAGAGCCGGGGGCGGGCGGCGATCCAGGGTCGGCGGCCGAAGCTGCTTCTTCCAGCATCGGAGGGCGCCGCGCCGCCGCGACCGCCAGACGAAAGGGGAGCCTCGACCGATTTTGTCTCCTTTCTCGGGGACCGACCCGTCTCCTTCGTAGACGACGGTCGAGGGACCGCAGCGGTCCAGCCGTCGGAAGCGAAATCGCCACGGAGGTGGTCTCGGTGTCTCTGTCCTGCAACGTTGGTAGCATCGATCGCATCGTGCGGTTCCTCCTCGCCGTCGCCCTCCTCGCGGGTGCCGGGCTCGGCGGACTCGAACCCTGGCTGGCGGCTGTGGCGGTCGTCGTCGGGCTCGTCCTGGGCGTGACGGCGATCCTTCGGTTCTGTCCCCTCTATGCCCTCCTCGGCGTCCGCACCTGCCGGACCACCGTCCGCTGATCGCGCCCGGCGGGGTGGATCGCCGGCTGGAGTGAGCGCCCCAGCGGGGCACGCGGGCGATGACGACGACTTCGTCGAGCGGCTCGTCGCCGAGCTCCCGATCCTCGCCGCCATCGCCCGCTCCCTCACTCGGGACCGCGACCAGGCGGCCGATCTCGCCCAGGAGGCCCTCGTCGCCGCCTGGCGCCGCCGAGGCCAGCTCCGACGCTCCGCGTCCTTGAGGCCGTGGCTGCGGCGAATCCTCCTCCGCCGGGTCGTCGACGCGGCACGTTCGAGTCGACCGACCCTCGACATCGCCGCTGTCGAGGAGGAGTGGCGGGATGATGCCTTCACTGTCGACCCCGAGCTCGTCGTCGAACGGGCCGAGCTCCGCGACGAGCTCGAGGATGCCCTCGCCCGCTTGCCGGTCATCTACCGTCTCCCCGTCGTCCTCCACGATGCACACGGCTGGCCGGCGACGGAGATCGCGAGCGCCCTCGGAATCGGCGTGGCAGCCGTGAAGCAGCGGCTCCGGCGGGGGCGGATGATGCTCGTCAGCGCCCTCGCCGCCGACGACGCGAAGCGTCGGGCAAGCCTCGCCCAGCCCCTCCGGTGCTGGCAGGCGCGACGCGCCGTCTCCGCCTACCTCGACGGCGAGCTTTCGGCGGAGGCAGCTGGCGCCGTGGAACACCACCTGGCGACCTGTCCGACCTGCCCGCCCCTCTACGCGGCCCTGGCCGGGGTCCGGGCGACGATGGGGGCGCTTCGGGACCCCGACTCCGTCGTCGACGCGTCGATCGCCGAGCGGATCGCTGGTCGGATCGGGTCACCGATTCGGCGACGCCGGGGGCGAACGGCGAGGGGGCACGCCCGCGGCGCCGGAGATTGACCGAGCCGGGTCGGAGGTCCTTGCCCTCGGTTCGACACCGTCGCGACGAGCCGGTGTCCGGGTGGGCCGTGGTAGACTGCCGGCGTCGGGGCGTGGCGCAGCCTGGTAGCGCACCTGAATGGGGTTCAGGAGGTCGAGCGTTCAAATCGCTCCGCCCCGACCAGTCCCGACCGCCGGAGCCGCCCGCCAGCCACCTCGACCTTGGAGGCACGCGGGCGCGCCCACCTCGGGGGGCGGTATCCTCCGTCCTCGATGGCCGTTCCTTCCCGTCCCGAGGAGCCGTCCGGGTTCGACGCGCTGACCGAGGCCCAACGCACGGGCTGCGGCGACATGGAGGTGGAAGCCTTCCGGGCGGCCGCCCACGCCGTCGTCGACGAGATCGCCGACTACCTCGCGGCCGTCGAGCGGTTCCCGATCCTCCCGTCGGTCGATCCGGGCACGATCGCTCCCAGCTTCCCAGCCGAGCCGCCCGAGGCGCCGGAACCGCTGGCGGCGATCCTCGCCGACTACCGGCGCCTGGTCGAACCGAACGCGACCCACTGGCAGCACCCGGGCTTCTTCGCCTACTTCCCGACGACCGCCTCGGGGCCGGGGATCCTCGGTGAGTTCCTCACCGCCGGCCTCGGCCAGAACCCGATGCTCTGGCGAACCTCCCCCGTCGGGACCGAGCTCGAGGTCGTCGTCGTCGGCTGGCTCCGCCGCGCCCTCGGCCTGCCCGACGACTTCGACGGCTTCCTCACCGATACGGCCTCGACCTCGAGCCTCATCGCCCTCGGCGCGGCCCGGGAGGCGGCCGGTGTCGACGCCGCGGCGGGCGGTCTCGACGGTCGAAGCGAGCCCGACCTCCGGGTCTATGCCTCGGCCGAGGCCCACAGCTCGATCGACAAGGCGGCGATGACCCTCGGTCTCGGGCGGGCGTCGGTCGTCCGCGTCCCCGTCGACGAGGCCTACCGGCTCCGCGTCTCCGACCTCCGGGCGGCCATCGCCGCCGACGTCGCGGCCGGGAGGCGGCCGATGGCGATCGTGGCGACCCTCGGGACGACCTCCTCGACCTCCGTCGATCCCGTCGCGGAAGTCGCCGAGGTCGCGGCCGAGTACGGCTGCTGGCTCCACGTCGACGCCGCCTACGCCGGCGCAGCCGCCCTCCTCCCGGAGCACCGACCCCTCTTCGCTGGCTGGGAGCGGGCCGACTCGATCGTCGTCAACCCCCACAAGTGGTGGTTCACACCCCTCGACGCCTCCCTCCTCCTCACTCGGCGGATGGGCGATTTGCGGGCCGCCTTCAGCCTCGTCCCCGAGTACCTCCGGACCCTCGACCGGGCGGCGCCGGTCCGGGACGTCAGCGAGTACACACCCCAGCTCGGGCGGCGCTTCCGGGCCCTCAAGCTGTGGGTCCAGCTCCGCTGGTTCGGCCTCGAGGGGCTCCGGCGACGGATCCGCTGGCACGTCGAGCTCGCCCGACGCTTCGCCGACTGGGTCGCCGCCGACCCCAACTGGGAGCTCCTCGCGCCGGTCCCCTTTTCGACGGTCTGTTTCCGGTGGCGGGCGGGTCGGCTCGCCGGTCGGGAGGGAGACCCAGCCGTTGCCGCCCGCCTCGACGCCGCGAACGAGGCGATCCTCGGCGCCGTGAACGGGAAGGGTGAGGTCTTCCTCTCCCACACCCGACTCGGTGGCCGCTTCAGCCTCCGCCTCGCCGTCGGCAACCTGCGGACCGAGGCCCGCCACGTCGAGCGCGCCTGGGCCCTCCTCCGTGAGGCGGCGGCGAGGGTCGAGCTCGGTCTCTGAGGCTCGCGTCCGAGGAAGGCGGCGGGGAGCGGCGGGGGAGGCGAGGGGAGCGAGGGCGTCGAGGCCGGCGGTGCCGCGAACGCGGAGGCACCCCGGCTCCGGAGGCCCGCTCAGAAGGGCTTCGTCACCATGAGGACGACGATGACGAGGACGGCGGCCGTCGTGAGGAGGCCGAGGCGCGTCGTCCGGGCCGCCGCTTCGGCATAGGCGACCGAGGTCGGATCCCGCTCGGCCTCGGCGAGCTGACGACGGATGGCCGGGGCGAAGAGGGTGATCCCCACGGCGGCGACGAGGAGGTAGAGGGCGATCGAGGCGGCGATCCAGCCGGTCTCGAAGGAGTAGGCCCCGACGAGGACCATGAGGACGCCGGTGACGAAGACGAGGACGTACATCGGGTTCGCCACCCGCCGGTCGAGCCAGCGGATCCCCTCGATGGCAAAGAGGAGGCGGGTCCGGTCGCGCCCGGCGAGGCGGAGCCAGAAGCCGTAGCTGACGTTCGCCCCGACGGCGACGATCGCCGCTAGGACGTGGAGGAGCTTGAGTACGTTGA